>Ga0307372_10007741_pt1 | contig 15304 bp, 14 predicted proteins | sample OX1MG_FD_202533 | JGI IMG/M metagenome (GOLD analysis project Ga0307372, IMG submission 202533) | Soil microbial communities from Risofladan, Vaasa, Finland - OX-1 | ecosystem: Environmental > Terrestrial > Soil > Coastal area > Acid sulfate soil | place: Finland: Risofladan, Vaasa | collected... | reverse complement strand
TGTTATGAAGATGGCCCTGCCCGCTGAAAATAAAATCCTACGCCCGCTCCTAATCGCCAAAAGCGCCCGGCGCGGGGAAGCGCCGGTGCCACGATCTCAAGCGGGCCACGCGAGCCGATAGATTTTTCTTTCTACTTCGGTGTGTCGGCGGGCGAATGATTCAGGCGGACGGTAGAAATGTCCGGGTCGGATCGCGGTTCGCGTTCGACCTTCAAATGTGCAGCTTCCAGAATCTTTAGCGAGAGACTTGCTGGCGGAAATAGTCGTAGGTGAGCTGCAATCCTTCTTCGAGGCCGACCTTCGGCTCCCAATGGAGAATGCGACGCGCTTTGGCGATGTCGGGACATCGCTGCTTGGGATCGTCCTGCGGCAGCGGACAGAAGGCGATCGGAACTTTTGCGCCTACAAGGTCGCGCACGCGCTCCGCGAATTCCAGAATGGTGATTTCGTGAGGATTGCCGATATTCACCGGCTCGTGCTCGTTCGATTCGAGCAGCCGGTAAATTCCCTCGATCAGATCCGAGACGTAGCAAAAACTCCGGGTCTGCTTGCCGTTGCCGTACACGGTGATGGGCTCGTCCGTAAGCGCCTGATAGAGGAAGTTTGGAAGTGCACGGCCGTCGTTGAGGCGCATGCGCGGCCCATAGGTATTGAAGATGCGGACGATTCGCGTATCCACCTCATGATAGCGGTGGTACGCCATGGTAATCGCTTCGGCGAAACGCTTGGCCTCGTCGTACACGCCGCGCGGCCCGATGGGATTCACGTGGCCCCAGTAACTTTCCGGCTGAGGACTTACATCGGGATCGCCGTAGCATTCCGAAGTGGAAGCGAGCAGAAACTTCGCTTTCTTGGCCAGCGCCAGTCCCAGCGAATTGTGCGATCCCATCGCGCCCACCTTCAGCGTGGGAATGGGAATCCGCAGGTAATCGGGCGGGCTCGCCGGCGAAGCGAAATGCAGCACCGCCTCCACGGGACCGGGAACTTCGATATAGCGCGTCACATCGTGCCGGGCAAAGCGGAACCGCGGATGGGGAAGGAGATGCGAAATATTCGCCTCGGAACCGGTGACGAGATTGTCGAGGCAGAGCACGTCCCAGCCTTTTGCAATGAAGTAGTCGCACAAATGGGAGCCTAGAAAACCAGCTCCGCCTGTGATCACGGCGCGCAAAGGTTGATTCCTCCTGCTAGGACATCGTCCAGCTTCGACGCCCATTATCCCTGAAAAAACAGGCGGAGAGAAAAAATTGGGAAGGGGCTTGCGCTAAGTCTACCGAGCCGCGCCTGCCAATCGCGGTGGAGCGCGCAGCGAAGAAAAAGAGGGCGCGCAAAACAGTACGGTCGTTCTATTGTCCGCGGTGAACATTCCCGGCAAACTGGCCCCGGTCAAGAAAATGCTGATTGCGGCGCTCATCTTCGTGCTCTCCTTCGCGGCCTTCATCCAGTTCGTCGTGCTGCAGTGGCGCGCCGGAATGGTTCGCATGGCGATTGCCGTGCCTGAGGCGGCCTGTAACCTGATGAGAGAGAAGAGTTTCAGTGACGTTGCCGCTTTCCGCAGGCTTTGCCCCGACCTGGGCATCGATTCGGCGGCTCCCAAGCTTCGCCTGGTGCGCACCTATCACAGTCTTCTGAAGGGTCTGAGCCATGTTACCTCTGGAGACTGGGCCAAGGGCGAGATGGAGCTTTGCGCGCGTTATGCCTCCGCGGTAATCATGCAGCACGTGAAGCTTACGCAAGCCGCCGCTGTGGAAGCCGGCTCTTTCTAAACATTTCCTAAATACGTCTCGCAACTTATTCCTTCCGGCTGCTCTATACGCCATTCGCCTCGCTCACATTCCAATGCCAGCCTGCCGGTTTGCTGCGTTACATCGCGCCGGGCGAAGCGGAACTGCGGGTGGGTATGAAGATGCGAAATATTCGGCCCGGAACCTTGACGAAGCGCGCAGCGAAGAAAAAGAGGCGCGCGCAAAACAGTACGGTTGTTCTATTGTCCGCGGTGGACACTCCCGGCAGAATGGCCCAGGTCAAGAAAATGCTGATTGCGGCGCTCATCTTCGTGCTCTCCTTCGCGGCCTTGATACAGTTCGTCGTGCTGCAATGGCGCGCCGGCATGGTTCGCGTAGCGATTGCCATGCCTGAGGCAGCCTGTAACCTGATGAAAGAGAAAAGCTTCAGTGATGTTGTCGCCTTCCGGAAACTTTGTCCCGACCTGGGCACCGATTCAGCGGCACCCAAGCTTCGCCTGGTGCGCGCCTATCACAGTCTTCTGAAGGGTTTGAGCCACATTACTTCTGGAGACTGGACCAAAGCCGAGATGGAGCTTTGCGCGCGTTACGCCTCTGCTGTAATCATGCAGCACGTGAAGCTTACGCAAGCCGCCGCCGCGAAAGCCGGTTCTTTCTAAACATTTCCTAAACACGTCTCGCAACTTATTTCCTCCGGTTGCTCGATACGCCATTCGCCTCGCTCATTCCAATGCCAGCCCGCCGGTTTGCTGCTTAAATTGTGGGTTCGGATTCATCAGGGCCATCCTTAACAAAGGAGGCGCCATGTCCGTGCGCGCCGGCTTTTCTCGTTTCGTTGGTCTGCTAATTTTTACCTGTCTTTTGGTCGCGGGCTGCGCGGGGACTCCGGCAAGCTTCCACTCCGTTGCCTTGACGCCCAAGACCGCGCAGACCATCGGCGAGGGACAGACACTGGCAATCGCCGCGCAGGTGACGAACGATACGTCGAATGCTGGTGTCACATGGGCGCTGACACCGGCGAGCGGCGCGGGCGCGCTTAGCGGAACCAGCAGCACGGCGGCAACCTACAACGCACCGGCAAGCGTTTCCAGCGCAACGACCGTGACCGTGACGGCGACATCGGTGACGTTTCCGAATGAATCCGCGACGCTGACGATCACCGTCGAACCCCATCCTTCCATCGTGACGACATCCCTGCCGTCCGGCAGCATCAACAATGCGTACAGCGCGACAGTGACCGCCTCGGGTGGCGTATCTCCGTTCTCCTGGGCGGTTTCGTCCGGAGCCCTTCCCGGCGGGCTATCCCTCGGCGCGAGCACCGGCAATTCGGTGACGATCTCCGGAACGCCGACGGCGCAGGGAACATTCACATTCACCATCCAGGTGACGGATTCGACGGGAGCTTCCGCCACGTCGGCATCCTTGACGATCAAGGTGAGCGATTTGGCGATCACCACGACATCGCCGCTGCCCGCGGGCGGCGCTGGAACAGCTTACAGCGTGCAATTCGCGGCCAGCGGCGGAACGGGGCCTTATCAATGGTCCGTGGCGCCGGGCTCTAGCCTGCCAGCCGGATTGACGCTGAGCGCCTCGGGCATGCTTTCGGGAACTCCGACGACGCAACAGACGACGACATTCGGCATCACCGTGACAGACAGTGAAACACCCGCCGCATCGGTAACGCAAAGCTTCAGCCTGACGATCAGCGGATCGACGGGCGCCGCGCTGCTCCAGGGGAATTATGCGTTCGAGTTCAGCGGCTTCAATTCGAGCGGAGCCGTGGTGGCCGCCGGAAGCTTCCTTGCCGACGGCGCGGGCAACATCAAGAACGGCGTGGAAGATTTCAATGCGATTGCCGGTCCGCCGAAGAATCAGACTTTTACGGGAACGTATACAGTGGGCCCGGACAATCGCGGCACGATGACATTCAACCTGCCGGGATCGATTGCCTACACCTACGCGTTCGCCATCGATTCGACGGGAGCGCACGCGCGCATCATTCAGTTCGACACGAGCGGGATTCGCGGATCGGGCGAGATGGAGCAGCAGAGCGTGACAACGTGCGGTTCGAATACGATCAGTGGCGAGTACGCGATCGGAATCTCAGGGAACGAGGCCGCAGTGGGAGGATTTACGGCTGGTCCCGTGGCGCTCGCGGGAAGGTTCACGGCCACCCCGCCCATCAACGCCGGGTTGGCGGGAAGCCTATCGAACGGAGAGATGGATGCAAATACGCCCGGGTCGGTGATCACCCAGGCGATCGTATCGGGAACCTATCAGACGACTTCGCAGGCGTCGCGCTGCACAGCGAGCGTTACGCCAACAAGCTTTCCAAGCCTTACATTCAGCGTTTATCCGGTCTCCGCTTCGGAGTCGTTCGTGGTGGAAACGGATCCAGTGGGCGCCACTACTACACCGTTGCTGACAGTCGGCAAGCTGATGCAACAGGTTGGATATCCGTTTATAGGTCCGACCAGTGCATTCACGGCGACAAGTGTGGGAGGTCTGACAGGGCAGTTTCTGCAGGGAAGCATATACGTGCCGGATGTGGCGGTGGTGTCGCTGACGGCATCGGGCTCGATCAGCTTTACGATGGCGGTGATCGAAAATCAGGCCGGAACCGTCACATCCGCCACGGACGCGGGGAATTTCGTGAATGCGGATCAATTCGGACGAGTGGCCACGAACCTTACTTCTCCGATTGAGCCGGTGTTTTACATGATTAACCAGAACGAAGCGTTCTGCGTGGGAGATCTGTTCGACGATCCCTTCTTCGGGATACTGGAGCCTCAATCCACGGGTCTGTTCACCGCGTCCTCCATCAAGGCAACCTTCGTGCAAGGCACTTTGGCGCCCGCAACGAGCGCGGCGAGGGATCTCTCCGGAGAGATCACCCTGGACGGTGCCAGCACGGTGAGCGGAACGCAGGATCTGAGCACTGCATCGACGAATGTTGCGGCGCAAAGCGTGGCGGGAACCTACGCGATTACGAGCGGGACCGCCGGCAGCGGAACGGTGACACTCAGCGCGCCGGCATCGCTCACCGGCTCCTTCTTCATTATTTCACCGACGCAACTGGTGATGGTCACGACGACGGCCGGCGACGTGAATCCCGTGGTGCTATTCCTGAGAGACTGAAGGTAAGCGGATACAGGAAAGTCATGGCCCGGCGGAGCAATCCAGCCGCGCTGGATTGACTTCCCACTGTCGCTTGCGTCAGTAGGCCCAGCGCAGCAGGACGGCGCCGGTGGTGTAGCCCGCGCCGACGGCGATGAGCAGAACCAGATCGCCCTTGCGCAGGCGTCCCTGCCCGACCGCATCCATCAATCCGAGGGGAATCGTGGCGGCCGTGGTGTTGCCAAAACGGTCGATATTGACGAGGACTTTGGAGTCATCGACGCCGAGGCGTTCCTGCATGGCGCGGATGATGCGCAGATTGGCCTGATGCGGCACGACGAGTGCCAGATCGCGACTGGAGAGGCCGTTGCGCTCAAGCAACTGGCAGGCAAGATCGGCCATGCGCCGCACGGCATACTTGAAAACCTGCTGACCCTCCTGATGGACGTAGTGCATCCGCTTCTCGACAGTTTCGCAGGAGGCGGGATGCAGGGAACCGCCGGCGGGCATATAGAGATTGCATCCACCCGAGCCATCGACATCGTGCACGAAATCGACGATGCCTTCCGCTTCCGAGGAGGCAGGCTCGACCAGGACGGCGCCGGCGCCGTCGCCAAACAGCACGCACGTAGCGCGATCCTTGAAATCGAGAATGGAGGTCATGATGTCCGTCCCGATGACCAGCACCTTCTTGTGGGTGCCCGCGCCGACAAACTGGGCGCCGGTGGTGAGCGCATAGATGAAGCCCGAACAGGCGGCGGAAAGATCGAATCCCCAGGCGTGGCTCGCGCCCAGGCGGTCCTGAATTAGGCACGCCGTGGACGGGAAAAACATGTCGGGAGTGACGGTGGCGACGACAATCAGCTCGATTTCATCCGCGGATACGCCCTTGGAGGCCAGCAGCTTGCGCGCGGCCTCGGCGCCCAGATGCGACGCCGCGACGCCGGGCTCGGCGTAGTGGCGCTCGCGGATGCCGGTGCGTGTGCGGATCCATTCATCGTTGGTGTCCACCAACTTTTCGATGTCGGAATTGGTAACCGTGCGCGGCGGGACGAATCCGGCGACCCCCGTAATTTTTGCCGCGATACGTTTGGCCATCAGCTCTCCATGAAAACGGGAAACAAGCGAACGATTGTAAGCAATCCCGCACCGTGGTGACAAGAAAACACTCGCGCGGCGGCACGATTTCCGATGAGAGCATTTAGGAGGACGTTGCGCGCGCCATTTAAGGTTTGGAGCGGCGATTTCGTGGCGCGAGATTTGGAAGGCTCGGAGAGGGCGATGGCCACGGGGCGAGGAGGATGAAGCGCGGAGCGAAATCTTCGGGCGGCGCGAGAGGGCGGAAGAGGGTGCTTAGCGGCGGTCGAGGGCGGGATGGCGAACGTCGCGGCCGGCGATGAAGTAGATGACATCCTCGGCGATGTTGGTGGAGTGATCGCCGATGCGCTCGAGATTTTTGGCGACGAGAACGAGCTCGAAGGCCGAAAAGACGACGGAAGAATTTTCCATCATGTAGGTGAGCAGCTCGCGGAAGAGCTGGTCGCGGAGACGGTCGACCTGATCGTCGCGCTGGAGAACGCTCTGGGCGAGAGCCTCGTCGCCGCGGACGAGAGCATTCAGGCTGTCGCGAACCATTCCTTCGGCAAGCTCGCTCATGCGCGGCAGATCGACGTAGGGCTTGACCTGAGGATGGCGCATGACGCGCAGCGCGGATTGCGCGATGTTGACGGCTTGATCGCCGATGCGCTCGAGATCGCCGTTGATGCGGGAAACGGCGAGCAGGAAGCGGAGGTCGGCGGCCATGGGCTGCTGGGTGGCGATCAAACTCTGGACACGCTCGTCGATTTCGATCTGCATCTCGTTGATGGCATCTTCCTCCCTGAGCACGGACCCGGCGAGCTGCTCGTCGGCATGGAGGACGGCATGAACGGCTTGATGGACAGCGCGCTCGGCCAGGCTGCCCATCCAGAGCAGGCGCTGCTTCAGCTCTTCGAGATCGTGCTCGAAATGACGTTCCATATATTTTCGCCGCCTCGATTCTTTCCATCCCGCAGGCCTTCAGGCCGCGGGAGCAAACGCCAGGCCAACCCGCGTCATCCGAACCGTCCCGTGATGTAGGCCTCGGTGCGGGGATCGGACGGGTTGGTGAAAAGCTTGGGCGTCTCGCTGCGCTCGATGAGCCTGCCGTCGAGCATGAAAGCCGTGTAGTCGCTGACGCGAGCCGCCTGCTGCATGTTGTGGGTGACGATGGCCATTGTGCAGCTATCCTTCAGATGGAACATCAGCTCTTCGATCTTCGCGGTGGTGACCGGGTCGAGAGCCGAACAGGGCTCATCGAGAAGCAGAACTTCCGGATTGACGGCGAGGGCGCGAGCGATGCAGAGGCGCTGCTGCTGTCCGCCGGAAAGCGCGAAGGCGGATTTGTGAAGATAGTCCTTCACTTCGTCCCAGAGGGCGGCGCGCTGCAGGCTGTGCTCGACCAGATCGGCGAGGCGGCCCTTGTGGCCGTTGATGCGCAATCCGTAGGCGACGTTTTCAAAGATCGATTTGGGAAACGGGTTGGGACGCTGGAAAACCATGCCAACGCGGCGGCGCAGCCCGACGACGTCCATGGTCAGGATGTCCTGGCCATCGAGAAGGATTTCTCCGGTCACACGGATATTGCGGATGGTTTCGTTCATGCGATTCAGGGTGCGCAGGAACGTGGACTTGCCGCAGCCGGAAGGCCCGATCAAGGCGGTTACCTTGTTCTTGGGAATTTTCAGACTGAGACCGAAGATGGCCTGCTTCGGTCCATAGAAGAAATCGAGATTGGAGATCGCGAATCGAACCGATTCTTCCGTATTCGAGGCCGCCTCGGACGGTTCGTTGATGCGCACCTTGGGCGTGAGTCTAGCGGCCAAATCCCTTCCTTGCGCGGCTGAAGCCATATCAGACACCCCGGAAAGCCCCCCGGCGATTCAATACCAACCGGCAGCCCAGATTTGCGATGAGAACAATAGCCAGCAGGACGAGGCCAGCGGCCCAGGCCTGACGATGCCAATCGTCATAGGGTGCAATTGCATACGTATAGATCATGACGGGGAGGGAAGCAATAGGCTGTCCCCATCCAGGACTCCAGTAACGGTTGCTAAAGGCGGTGAAGAGCAAAGGAGCTGTCTCACCAGCCACGCGGGCGAGGGAGAGCAACATTCCGGTGATAATGCCACCGCTGGCCGCCGGCAGAACCACGGTGGCGATGGTACGCCACTTGCTGGCGCCGAGCGCCATGGCCCCTTCACGGAGGCTTCCTGGCACGGCGCGCAAAAACTCTTCGGTGCTGCGCACGGTGATGGGGATGACCATGATTCCCAGAGCGACTCCGCCGGCGAAGGTCGAAAAATGCTTCACGGGGAGCACCGCGAGCGAATAGGCGAAGATGCCGATGACGATGGAGGGCACGCCATTGAGCAGGTCCGTGGTGTAGCGGATCACGAACGAGAAAGTCTTGCCGCCGAATTCCGCCAGGTAGACGCCTGCCAGCAAGCCAACCGGCAAGCCCATGAGTGCGGCCAAAAGCAGGAGCTTCAGGCTTCCGACGATCGCGTTGGCCATGCCTCCGCCGGTCTCACCCACCGGTTTGGGGAGATGGGTGAAGAAAGCCCAATTAAGCGATTTGCCACCATTCCAAACCAAATATCCGAGGATCAAGAAGAGAATAGAAACCACGGAAAAAGCGGCCACGCCGGTGAGGGTGAGCATGATGACGTTCAGCGATTTGCGCCACTTCAACCGGAACCCGTTCATGACGCGTGGCCTCCGCCACGATCGGTGGCCACGATCAGAATGCGGGCGAAACCGTTCAAAATAAAAGTCATGAGAAAAAGAACGAGGCCCAGCTCGATCAGTGCGCTCAAGTGCAGGTCGCTGGTCGCTTCGGTGAACTCATTGGCGATGACGGCGGCGATCGTATAGCCCGGAGCGAAAAGAGAGGCGACAATTTTGGGATCGTTGCCAATCACCATGGTGACGGCCATGGTCTCGCCCAAGGCGCGCGCCAGAGCGAGAAAGATCGAACCCATGATGCCGGTGCGAGCCCAGGGGACGACCACTTGCCAAGTGGACTCCCATCGAGTGGCGCCGAGCGCCAGGGCTGCCTCGCGCTGCTCGCGGGGAACGGTCAACAGAACCTCGCGGGAAACGGAAATGATGAAGGGAACGACCATGATCGCCAGAATGATTCCGGCGGTAAGGAATCCAACGCCGTAGTTGGGCCCTTTGAAGATGGGGAGGAAACCCAGAGTGTTTTTGAGGGCAGGGCCAATCTCGGTGCGCATGAGCGGGACCACAACGAAAATTCCAAGCAGGCCGTAGATGACGCTGGGAACAGCCGCGAGAAGGTCGATCAGGAAAGCGATGGAATCGCTGATGCTGCGGGGCGCCAGTTCCGCCAGGAAAATCGCAGCCAGCAGTCCCAAGGGGACAGCGATCACCAAAGAAACCACGGACGTGACAAGCGTGCCGTAGATGAAAGGGGCAGCGCCGAAATTGCCGAAGACGGGATCCCAGACGCGAGTCCAAATAAAGTCCCAGCCAAATTTCGCGCGCGAAAGGCGGGAGTTGATCCAAAGCTCGTAGACGAGCAAGGAGGTGAGGAGAAGAATGCCCGCGGCGAAGACGAGCGTGATCACGTGGGCGATCTCGTCGCCGTCGCGCAGGCGGTCAATAAAGGCACGCCGCCCCGCTTGCGGCGGGATTGCGTGCTCGACCGTAGTGGCGGTTATCGACATACGGCTATTGGATGAGCGAGATAGCGTTCATTTCCCTGGCGACAATAGGCTTCGGGAGCTGCGAGTAGGACAATGCCTCGTTGTAGCTTTGCCCCTGAGTGATCATCCACTTCAACAAGTCCTTGATGGCCGAGCGTTTCGCGGCGTCCGGAATCCGGGAGGGAACGAGAACCCACGTGAAGCTGGAAATGGGATAGGCCGTTGCGCCAGGGGCGTTGGTGATGGAGACGCGGAAGTCGTCCGGCATGCTCTTCGCCGCACCGGCCGCCGCAGCCGTAACGCCCTCGAGACTTGCCTTGAGGAACTTTCCGGCGGCGTTCTGAACCTTTCCGAATGGGATGTTGTTTTGCAGGGCATAGATCAATTCCACGTAGCCAATGGAATCGGGCGTTTGCTTTACCAGGCCAGAGACGCCCTCGTTGCCTTTTCCGCCGAGGCCGACGGGCCAATTGACCGACGTGCCGTTGCCGACCTTGCTCTTCCAGTCCTGGCTGGCCTTGGAAAGAAAGTCAGTCCAGATGTAGGTGGTGCCGCTTCCGTCGGAACGGTGGATCACCACAATATCGGCGCTTGGGAGCTTCATGCCGGGATTTGTCCGGGCAATTTCCGGGTCATTCCACTTCGTGATTGTGCCGAGATAAATTCCGGCGAGCGCCTTTTGGGAGAAATTGAGTTCGCCCGACACGCCTTCAACGTTGTAAGTGGGAACCACGGCGCCCAAAACGGTAGGGAAGTGCAGAACGCTTGTTCCGCGCTTATCCCGAAATTCTTTTATCTGGTCGTCAGTCATGGGCCCGTCCGACGCGCCAAAGTCCACGGTTCCGGCCATGAGCTGGCGAATCCCGCCCCCTGAGCCGATGGACTGGTAGTTGATTTGGACGCCAGGGTGCTGCGTGTGGTAGACGTCAAACCACTTGGAGTAGATCGGGTAGGGGAAAGTGGCGCCAGCCGCGTTCAAGAGGACCGTCTGCGCTCCCGCCGTGACGGTGAAACCGAGGAGAAGCGTTACAGCGAGCAGGATTTTTTTCATGTGTGTGAGAGCTCTCTTTCATTATTTGCCAGAATTGTTACAGCCGTGTTACACCGCCAGAAAATTCGCACAGCTTCCCATAGACAACTGATAATGAGCAACTTGCCGTGAACCGACCTCGCGCCTATTCAGTGCTTTTGCGAGTCGCCGTGAGTTCCGCTGCGCTTGCAGCTTGGACAGAAGAGGCACGATAAGCGGGGTTTTTGAACTTGCGATGAGCACAGTGTGAATACTCGAAGACTACGCGCTGGCGCCAGCGGCGGCGTTTTCCTCGGAGGCTTCCAATTGCGTGGCCCGGCCGTGGCGAACTTCCAGCCCTCGCACCCAGAACAAGATGTCCTCGGCGATGTTTGTGGCGTGATCGGCGATGCGTTCGAGGTGACGCGATGCCAGCACAAACTGGAGATTGGGCCCGGCCTGGGATGGATCGGCCGTTGTGCAGGAGAGAAGGGTTTCGAAGATTTGATCGCGGTAACGGTCCACGACGTCGTCGCTTTCAAGAACCTGCGTAGCGAGGTCGATATTGCGGTAGATCAGGGCTCCCAGGCACCTGGAAACCATCGCGCGGACGGCGGTGGTCATCGGCTCCAACTCGACCGGCGTATGAACCTCGCCCATCCCCGCCAGGGAAATGGCGCGCTCGCTGAGGTTGACAGCCAGGTCGCCCATGCGCTCGAGGTCGTTATTGATTTTAAGAGTGGCTACGACGAGGCGGACATCGGACTCGACCAAGCCGCCCTGGCGAAGCATGCGAATTGCATGCTCGTCGATCAAAATTTCCATCTCGTTGATGCGAGGCTCCGTGAGAAAAACCTCGCTCGCCAACTTCTCATTTCTCTCAAGGAGCGCCCACAAGGCGCGATTGACGGATGCCTCGACCGTCCGCGCCTGTGAAACCAGATAATTCACCAGGACCGTTTGAAAAATTCCTTCCGGGTTCGATTTTATCGCTGGCATAGCTTGTATCCCTCCGACTGGGCCTACCGGGCCCAGGGGCCGACCCAAAATCCATCTCCGCACATGCACTGTGGCTGCACCTTATTGCAAGGAGATGAATCGGCCATGAATCTTTCGAAACGGTGGAACTTCAGGCTGCGAGCGGAATGGAGAAGGAAAACTTGGAGCCGAGCCCGACTTCACTTTCGACCCACAAGCGGCCGCCATGCACCTCGACGATGTGCTTGGCGATGGACAAACCCAGTCCGGTGCCTCCCACTTCGCGGGAACGCCCCGCATCGACGCGATAGAAGCGCTCGAAAATTCTCTCCTGATCGGCCAGAGGAATTCCGATGCCCGTGTCGGTTACTGCAATCACGACTTCCCGCTCGCCCAGCGCGGCGGTGACAAGGATTCGACCGCCGGCCTGGGTGTATTGAATGGCATTGTCGAGCAGATTCTGAAGGACATCGCGGAGCAAGCTGGAATCGGCTCGCACGGGAGGGAGCCCTGGGGGGACGTCGATCTCGATGGAGATTTGCTTTTGGCTGGACTTGAGGAGGGCCGTTTCGGTGCAGCGTTCGATCACGGTCACAACACTGACCGGGTAAAATTGCACTTCGAGTTTGCCGGCTTCGATGCGAGCCAACTTGAGAAGATCGTCGGTCAATCGAGCAAGACGGGCGGCGTGGTCGCGAATGATTCCGAGAAAGCGCCGATTGTGGCGGGGATCGTCGAGCGCGCCCGCAAGCAGCGTTTCGGCAAAGCCCTGGATGGCGGTGAGCGGCGTCTTGAATTCATGGGAGACGTTGGCCACGAAATCCTGGCGCACACGTTCGAGCCGCCGCAACTCGGTAACGTCGTGCAGAACGACGACCGCGCCCGCCGGCTTTTCAGGGGTCTGCGGGCGGGGCGGCAACTCGGATGGGGCGGCGGCCGAAACCGGCTCGAGCGCCTTGACGGGAGCGGCCGTGACCGAGAAGGTTCGCTGCTGGACGATGCCGGTGGTGATATCCCCCTGGAGACCTTCCTCCCCTTGAAGAGCGCGGCGCATCAGCCCGAGCAGGTCGGAGTGGCGAACCACCTCAATCAATGGCCGGCCCTCGGTGCTCGAGGAATCCAGATTTAGGATGCCGGAGAAGGCGCGGTTCGAGAACACCAGCCGCTCCTGGGCGTCGATGACGGCGACACCTTCGACCATGCTGCGCAGGATGGCGCTCGAACGATTGCGTTCGCCGCTGAGCGAACGGATGGTGCCCTCCATCCACTTGGCCGTCTGATTGAGGGCTTGCGCGAGATCCGCGAGTTCGTCGCGCGAATCCTCAGCCTCCAGCAGGCGAAAATCGCCCTCGGTGAGACGAAATGAAAACGCCTTGAGGCGTTCGACGCGACGGGTAAACGAGCGGACGAAAAGGAATGAAGCAATGACGCCGATGATGAGAATCACCAAGGAGGCGGCCAGCAATTTCCGGCGGAGGGCGGCCAGGGAGGAATCCATCGGATCGAGGGGCAAGGCCATGCGAATCACGACGGGAGGGCCGCTGGACGGCTGATAGCGCTCAGCGTGATAAACGACATCCCGATTGAGCGCGGCGCTGCGACGAACCGAGCGGCCCGAACCGGAGGCAAACGCCTCCTGAACTTCCGGGCGGCTGGAGTTATTTCCCACACCGTCAGGATCGGGCGCGGACTCCGCAAGCACGCGCCCGGAGCGATCAATAATGGTGACACGCGCGCCGCTCTGCGCCATCCATCTGGTCCAGCCGGTGAGCGCCGCAGGGTCGGCGATGAGCGGAGGACGCGTTTGGGCGATGTTTAAAAGGGAGCTGAGTTCATTATCGGCGGCATGAAGATTGACCTGGGCGAAACTGCGCGATGAATAGAAGTCAACGGCAAGCAGAGCGGCGAGCAACAGGGCGAAATAGGCCAGCCCGAGGTTCCAAAAAAGCCTAGCTCGCACGGGTTTCAAAGAGATAGCCGGCGCCGCGGATCGTCTTCATATAGACCGGACGCTGCGGATCGATTTCGATTTTCTCACGAAGGCGCCGAACGTAGACATCGACGCTGCGAGGCGTGACGAAGCGCTCGGTGCCCCAAACGCCGTCGAGCAACTGATCGCGCGTGAAGACCCGGTTGGGGCGGGCCGCGAGAAAATAGAGAAGCCGGAACTCGAGCGTGCTCATGGGCACGGATTTGCCGTCACGCGAGACGCGATAGGCCGAGGGATCGATGTGCAAAGCACCGATTTCGAGGGGTTTCTCGGAAGGTGTTGAGGGTTCGGCGCGTCGCAGAAGGGCCTTGACGCGAGCGACCAGCTCGCGGGGACTGAAGGGCTTGGTGACATAATCATCGGCACCGAGTTCGAGGCCCACGACACGATCCGCCTCTTCGCCCTTGGCTGTGAGAATCAGGATGGGAAGACGGTTGAGCGTCACGTCCCTGCGAATTTCCCTGCAAATGTCGAGGCCCGAAAATTTCGGGAGCATCAGGTCGAGGACCAGAAGGTCCGGTGGGGACTTGCGGATTTGCGCCAGTCCAGTGGCGCCGTCGTGGCTGGCGGCTACCTGATAGCCGTCTTTCTCCAAGTTGTATTTGACCAACTCAACAATGTCCTTGTCGTCTTCGATGACCAGAACGCGTTTCATCGTGTCTCTCTTCGTGTGTGAATTGCACACACCATACGGGAAATGAAGGCCCGGACGCAAGCTGCGGATTTTTGCGGGACGAATTCGAACCCGAAAAATCGAGGAGTTCCGCAATGGTTCGCAAAGCGGTTGTAAAACGCTTTTGGCACAGAAGCCGCGATACGCTTTTTGATTCGCATTGCCAGCTAATTGAATTCATGGCACTTGTTTTGCCCGAGAGCTTGCGACCTTTGGCCATCCCGTTGCTCGCTTGCCTCTCCGTACACCGGAACCTTCCATGAATCCTTTATGGGTTGCCGGTCGTGGCGGGAGGTAGTCCGGTGCTAGTTGGAATCGGGAGACAGTTGAATCCGGGGTTGCGAAGCTTCGAGCTGCGAAAGTTTGAGTTGGAGCTGCGGCGAAAGATCGTGGGGCAGGACGAAGCGGTGCAGGCGGTGGTGGACCTGTACCAGGTGTTTCGCGCGGGGCTGAATTCGCCGGGGCGGCCGGTGGGGAATCTGCTGTTTCTGGGGCCGACCGGGGCGGGGAAGACGCGGGTGGTGGAGGCGACGGCCGAAGTGTTGTTCGGCGATCCGCGGGCGGTGATCAAAGTGGACTGCGCGGAATTCCAGCACTCGCACGAGATCGCCAAGCTGATCGGCTCGCCGCCGGGATACCTGGGGCACCGGGAGACGCATCCGCTGATCACGCAGGAGGCGCTGGCGCAGTATCACACCGAGAAGCAGAAGATCAGCTTCCTGCTGTTCGACGAAATCGAGAAGGCCTCGGACGCGCTGTGGCAATTGCTGCTGGGAATTCTGGACAAGGCCACGCTGACGCTGGGAGACAACCGGCGGGTGGATTTGTCGCAGACGATGATTTTCATGACGTCGAACCTGGGCGGGGGAGAAATCACGGAGTTGATGGCGGGAGGGCTGGGATTCGCGCCGGAGGTGCCGGCGGACGCGCGTCCGCGGCTGGACCAGAAGGTGGAGAGGTCGGCGACGGAGGCGGCGAAGAGGAAGTTCGCGCCGGAGTTCATGAACCGGATCGACAAAGTGGTGGTGTTCCATCCGCTGCGGA
>Ga0307372_10007740_pt1 | contig 15305 bp, 16 predicted proteins | sample OX1MG_FD_202533 | JGI IMG/M metagenome (GOLD analysis project Ga0307372, IMG submission 202533) | Soil microbial communities from Risofladan, Vaasa, Finland - OX-1 | ecosystem: Environmental > Terrestrial > Soil > Coastal area > Acid sulfate soil | place: Finland: Risofladan, Vaasa | collected... | reverse complement strand
CACTACGGTGCCCTGTGTGCCTGGATCCTCGCTCGCTCTCATGCGCGGACGGGCGATGCGGTGAAGATCTCGGGCTACCTCGGGAGAGGGACGACCTTCGATCGCGCCATCGCCGAATTCGCCGGCCGGTACGCGATGTCGAACGAGGCAGACCACGCAATGCTCGTCGGTGCCATCGCCAACTGACGGTGTGCAACGGGGCCCGGAGCACGATGCCCGAGGACCGGCGCCGCCGGCCGTATGAGGTCTGCCGGGTGGGAATCGACCCTTCGATGCACGGGCAGCATCAAAAGGGGAGCAGTACCTCCGGATGGGCTAGCGTCTGTTCCGAAGGGGAACCTCCGGATCGGTCCTCACGACAGGAAGGCAGGCGAGCCATGTCCGGCACCACCGACAGCAGCCCTTCCCCCGACTCCTCGGACATCAGCGCGCTGCTCCGCGAGGGGGCGGGTCGCTGGGCGCTCGACCCGGCGTCCTCGCGCGTGGAGTTCCGGGTCAAGCACTTCTGGCATGCGATCACCGTGCACGGCAGGTTCGACCGGATCGAGGGGGAAGGCACCGTCGCTGCGGATGGGGCTGTGTCCGGTCAGCTCAGGATCGATGCCGCGTCGCTGGACACGAGGAACAGGCAACGTGACAAACACCTGCGCTCTGCCGACTTCTTCGACGTCGAGCACCACCCGCAGGTCATCGTGACGGTGACCGGCGCCAGGCCCGCCGACGGCGCCCTGGCCTGTCAGGCGACGGTCGAAGCCGCCGGGCAGAGCGAGCGGCTCGAGTTCACCGCTCGGATCGAGGACGCCGCCCCCGATGCCGTCAGCGTCCGCGCCGAGCTGGTCGTCGACCGGACGACATTCGGCATGACGTGGAGCCCGCTGCGGATGGCATCCCGGTACGCCAAGGGCATCGTCGTGGCGCGCCTCGTCCGCTCCTGAGCCGGCCGAGGATCGGCGTCGACAGGGCGAAGAAGGAGACGATCGCTGAGCTCCGCCAGCTCTCGCGCCGCCGGGGGAACCGCGGAGGAGGCCGGCGGCGGCAAAGGGGCCCTTCGACTCTGGATCCCGGATGGCCGTTCCGTCACGCTCCTGGTATGACCCCGGCGGAGAACGGCGCGGCACCAGGGCCGATCCTCGAGGTCGTGGGCCTCACCCGGCGGTTCGGCGACCGCGTCGCAGTCGACGACGTCTCGTTCTCGATCCCCCCAGGGGAGATTTACGGCCTGCTCGGTCCCAACGGGGCCGGAAAGACCACCACGATCAAGATGGTGTGCGGACTGCTCCACCCCGACCGCGGGACCGTGCGCATCGCCGGTCACCCGGCCGGGAGCCTGGCCGCCAAGGCGCAGGTGGGCTACGTCCCACAGGACATCGCGCTCTACCCGGACCTCACCGGTCGGGAGAACCTCCGCTTCCTCGGACGGCTGTTCGGCCTCGGCAGCGATCTCCTCGACGAGCGGGTCGACGAGGCGCTCGAGCTCACCAACCTCGGGGACCGGGCCAAGGAGCGGTTGAGCGCGTACTCCGGGGGGATGCAACGGCGCCTCAACATCGCTGCCGGCCTCCTCAACCACCCGGTGCTTCTGGTTCTCGACGAGCCGACGGTGGGAGTCGACCCGCAGAGCCGCCACGCCATCCTCGAGCGGGTCCAGACCTTCGGCCAGCTCGGGATGGCCGTCGTCTACACCACCCACTACATGGAAGAGGCCGAGCGGGTGTGCGATCGGGTCGGGATCGTCGATCAGGGTCGGCTGGTTGCGGAAGGGACCCGCCGAGACCTCGTCGACCGGCTCGGCGAGCGTGATCGCATCGAGCTCGGGGCCACGGGGAACCTCGACCTACTGGCCAGCGCCTGCCGCGATCTCGACGGTGTCGACGGGGCAGCGGTGGCCGACCGCCATGTGCAGTTACTGGTGCACGACGGCCGCAAGCTGCTACCGGCAGTGCTCGAAGCGGCGGAGCGGACAGGGATCCGGGTGAGCAGCGTCGATGTCGTCGAGCCCGATCTCGAGGCGGTGTTCCTGCATCTGACCGGCACCGCGCTGCGCGACTAGCGGGACCGGTATGGCGTTTCCGGCCCTGGTCATCGCCGAGAAGGACCTCCGTCAACGGATACGCGACCGTTCCGCCATCATCTTGGGGGTCGTGGCCCCCCTCGTGATCGCCGCGCTGATGAGCCTGGCGTTCAGCGGGACCGAGACCATCCACCTCACCCTCGGCGTCGTCAACTCGGACCATGGGGCCGCGGCTGCCGGGCTGGTGGACGCCCTGCGCAGCCCCGCACTCGAGGACTTGGTCACCGTGGTGCCCGAGACCTCCGAAGCGGCGGCATCGGCCGCCGTCCGGGCCGGGCATACCGGGGCGGCGATGGTCATCCCGCCCGGCTTCACCGCATCGATCAGCGGAGCCCGACCACTGCCACTGACCACGTTGACCAACGTGAACAACGCGCCGGCGGCTCAGATCACCTCGTCGATCGCCCAGTCCTTCGTGGCCCAGGTGAACGCCGACAGGCTCAGTGTGGCCCTGGCGGTGGCCGGCGGCCGGTCACCGGCCGCCGCCTCGGCCGCCCTGGCCGCCACCCGCCCGACCCTGCCCGTGCAGACCGTCGAACGGGCATTCGGGGCGAAAGAGCTCAAGACCGCCAGCTACTACGCCCCGGCGATGGCCATCTTCTTCCTGCTGTTCACGGTCAGCTTCACGTCCCGAAGCTTCTTCGTCGACCGTGACCAGGGCATGCTCGAGCGCATCCTGGCGGCCCCGGTGCGCCCGATCAGCGTCCTCCTCGGCAAGGTGCTGTCCGCCTTCGTCTTCGGGGTCGCGAGCCTCGGCATCATCATCGCCGTGACCACCCTCGCCTTCGGTGCGGACTGGGGGGATCCCCTGGCCGCCGCATCGCTCTCGCTGGCGATGGTGCTGGCCGTCACGGTCACCACGGCCCTGGTCATCGTGGTGGCCCGGACGCAACGGCAGGCGGAAGGCATCTCCTCGTTCGTCATCTTCGGACTGGCTCTCCTGGGTGGCAACTTCGTGTTCGTGTCGGTCACCCCGTCGATCATGCAACGCCTCGCCCTTCTGACTCCCAACGGCTGGGCCCTGCGCGGCTACACCGACCTGGCCACCACCGGGGGCGGCCTGGCCGTCGCCGTCGTGCCGATCGCGGCCATCCTCGCCTACACGGTCGCCGCCGCCGCGGTGGTCGCCGTCCTCGCACCCCGGGTCCTCGAGCGATGAGCGTGCTGACCATCTTGGCGGTGTCGGTCCGCCGGGTGCTGCGCGATCGACTTTCGTTGTTCTTCATCGTGGTCATGCCGATCATGGTGATCCTGATCATCGGGGCGTCGGTACGCGGCTTCTCGACGTTCCGGGTGGGCGTGGTGGAGAGCGGTTCGGGGACCGCGGGCCGGCAGCTCACCGAGATGCTGTCCTCAACGCCGGGCATCGACGTTCGCCGATTCCCGACGGCCGGCGCCCTCGAGACAGCGGTCCGCCGATCGACGGTGCAGGCAGGGCTGGTGTTGCCGGCCGGCATGGACCAGGCGATCGAGGGGCACGGCGAGGTGAAGGTGGGTCTGGTGGCCGAGCCGGCCAACCCGACGCAGCAGGCGGCGGCTACCGCCATGCAGTCCGTTCTGGCCCGATATGCCGGGCAGGTGCAGGCTGCACGATTCGCAACCGAACAGGCCGGCGGGGAGTTCGGCTCCACCATGGTCCGGGCGGGCCAACTGGCCACGACCGTGCCTGCGGTGGCAGTGGTCTCCCGGCAGGCCGGGACCCGATTGACCACGCTCCCCGAGGGCTTCAGCTATTCGGCACCCACCATGCTGGTGCTGTTCGTCTTCTTGAACGCGGTGATCGGAAGCGCCCTGATCATCACCAATCGCAGGCTGGGTCTGTACGAGAGGATGCTGGCCGGGCCCGTGACCAGCGGAGCAGTGGTCGCCGGAGAGGCCCTCGGGTTCGTCGCCATCGCCCTGGCCCAGGCGATGCTCATCATCGCCATCGGGGCGTTGGCGTTCGGGGTGTCGTGGGGCGATCCGCTCGCCGCCGCCGCGCTCGTCGGCGTGTGGGCGCTGGTCGGCGCCGGCGCCGGCATGCTCGCCGGCACGCTGTTCTCCACACCCGAGCAGGCCACGGCTATCGGCCCGGCCCTCGGCATCGCCTTCGCCATGTTGGGTGGCTGCATGTGGCCGCTGTCCATCGTGGGCCCCACGATGCGTCTCGTGGGCCATTTCACCCCCCATGCGTGGGCCGTCGACGCATGGACCCGTCTTCTCGCCCAACACGGGACCATCGCGTCCATCACGCCCCAGCTGCTCGTGCTGGCCGCGTTCGCCACGGGTTTCCTGTCCCTGGCGACCTGGCGGTTGCGCCGGCGGCTCGTCTGAGCCTGACCGAAACGGACCTTTGGCCCTTTCGTTGAGGCGGGCCCCTTGGTAGACGGTTACCAGTTCGGCGGCCACGCCGAGGAACCAGGAGGTCACCACATGCACACGGAAGCCCGATCGGGCAGTGACCGGGACCTGTTCCGGCAATTCTCCGACGACGCGCTCCTGTCGATGCGCGCCCGCCAACGCGAGCTCATGGAGGTGCTGGCGGAGGACGTGCGGGATCCCCTCATGCCCTATGTGGAAGGCACGCCCCCTCTGAGCACCCCGGTCGCCTGCGAGCGTGCCCTCCGGGAGCGGGTGGAGCGGGTCATCGAGGAGCACGGAGAGCTGAGGACCTATCTCGAACGAAGCCGCCGCAGCCGCTTCGCCGAGCTCCGCCGCACGGTCATCGAGGGCCACTATTCGGAATTGGCGGGTGATGCCCCAGCCGGGATGGACGAGGAGCTCTCCTTCGCCGTCTCCGAGATCGACGACACCGTCGCACAGCCCACGTACGAGGAGATAGCGCTGCTGGCCCGGATCGTGCCCCTCATGGCCTGGGCGGACTACTTCGGCGCTCCGGCGTGAGCCGGACCCACCTGGGTTCAGGTCGCGGCCGCCGACGGCTCCGCGGATGGGGCCTTGCCGTCGACCCCGGGTGTCGCGGCGTCGGACGGAGCCGGTGCGGGGGCCGGGTTCGGGGTGGGCGTGAACCAGGTCGATACGACGAACGACACGACGACCGCCACGATGACGAGCGGCATGACGGCCAGGCTGTCCGACGCCAACAGCAGGCTGGCCAGCAGCACGGACGTCAGTGGCAGCCGGAGCCTCGCCGCGCACATCGCCCCGATCCCCATGGCCACGGCCGGAACGAGCGGCAGGCCGGGAGCATGAGACAGCGCGAGGCCGCCCGCCGTACCGATGAACATCGCGGGAAAGATCGGACCGCCCCGAAAGCTGCTCAGCGACGCGCCGTAGGCGAGCCCCTTGCAGACCACGAGGAGCGCAAGGGCGCCCACCGGATAGTCGGCGGCGTTGTGGATCAGGTTCGGTAGCGCCGCCTGTCCCGAGAAGAGCACGTCCGAGGTGCTCTTCCCCGTGCCTTCGGCGTAGGCGATGGCCAGGCCTGCGATCGCCGCGCCCACGACCGGGGTGAGCAGGAGCATCCTGGGCTCGACGTGGGCCCGTAGGAGGCGGCCGAGCCAGCCGATCCCGTTGCCGACGATGGCGGCGGCGACGCCGATGACGATCGCCCAGGCGAACTCCGCGCCGTTCGGATGGGCGAAGTGGGGCAATTGGGGAATCGCCAACGAGAACGTCCCCAGCCCGGTCAGCGAGTCGAGGCCGATGAAGATCAAAAAGCCGATCCCGGCCGCGAGGAGCCCCGGCAGGAGCACCACGGTCAGCATCGGGCCCCCGAGCCCTGCCGCCTCCATCAACAGGAACGCTCCGATGAGCGGTGATCCCAGGAGGGCGCTGATGGCGGCGAAGCTGCCGGCTGCTCCCACCACCGCCACGGTTTGGGCCGGGCTGTCCCGCTTGGCCAGCCAGACGACCAGTGCTGCCAGCCCGCCCCCGAGGGCGATCAGGGGAGCCTCGGGGCCGATCACGGCTCCCAGTCCGATGGAGGCCAGCGCGGCGATGAGGATGCCGGGAAGCTCGACGGGCGAGGGTGCCCCCCCCGCCTTGAACCCCTCGACCGGTGAATGGCCTCCGTGGCCCGGCACGTAGCGGATGGTGAGTGCCACGAGCAATCCCGCGACGAAGAGGGGGAGGACGGGCCACCACACCGGCTCACCGTGAAAGCCCAGCGTGTCCGGCAGGCTCGTGTAGGTCCACGGTTGAAGGCGGTCCACGAGCCACAGGAAGTAGTACGCCGCGGCGGAGATCGGTACCCCGAGGATCGCCGCGAGGATCAGGAGCACGACATACCTGCGCGTCCGCAGGAGGGAAAACGGGTCGACGGGCGTCGTCATCAGGTGAGATCCCCCTCCATCAGTCGATCTGACGGAGTCGACCGATGCCGCCTTCACGGCGGTCCGACTCGGCTCAGATTACGCCCGGAGCCTGCCGGCCTCATCATCCAGATGAGGTGAGCCGATCAGGCGAACCCGGCCACCGGGTGGGGCAGGTACGGCTCCTCGAGGAGCCGTACCTCCTCGTCCGAGAGATCGAGGTCGACGGCGGCAGCCGCGTCCTCGGCGTGGTGGGGCTTCGTCACGCCGACGATCGGAGCCGTGATCCCCGGCTTCGACAGCATCCAGGCCAGCGCCACCTGGGCGCGGGGGACGCCCCGTTGGCCGGCGACGTGGGTGACGCGGTCGACGACCGCCCTGTCGGCCTCGGTCACGCCGTACAGCCGGCGCCCGAACTCGTCGGTCTGCGACCGCTCGGTGACGTCGTCCCAGGCGCGGGTGAGACGGCCGCGGGCGAGGGGGCTCCACGGGATGACCCCGATCCCCTCCTCGACACAAAGGGGCAGCATCTCACGTTCCTCCTCGCGGTTGAGGAGGTTGTAGTGGTCCTGCATGCTCACGAACCGGGTCCAGCCGTGCTGCTCGGAGACGTGGAGCGCCTTGCTGAATTGCCAGGCCCACATCGAAGAGGCACCGATGTAACGGGCCTTCCCCGCTTTCACCACGTCGTGCAGGGCCTCCATCGTCTCCTCGATCGGCGTCCGGGGGTCCCAGCGGTGGATCTGGTAAAGGTCGATGTACTCGGTGCCCAGCCGGCGGAGGCTGTGGTCGACCTCGGTCATGATGGCCTTACGCGAGAGCCCTCCGGCGTTGCGCCCCTTCCGCATCGGTCCGTGGACCTTGGTGGCGATCACCACGTCATCGCGATCGGCGTAAGCGGCAAGGGCCCGGCCTACGATCTCCTCGCTCGACCCGGCGGAGTAGACGTTCGCGGTGTCGAAGAAGTTGATGCCGAGCTCGAGCGCCTGGCGGATGAACGGCCGGCTCGTCTCCTCGTCGAGTGACCACGGATGGCCGCCGCGGTCGGGGGCACCGAAGCTCATGCAGCCCAAGCACACCGCGGACACGTCGAGGCCGGTACGGCCGAGCTTGCGGTACTTCATCGATCTCCTCCTCCGACGGGACCTGAGCTCTCCCGTGCACGCCGCCCATGGTAGCTAGCTGCGGCTGGCGCCGGTTCACGCGAGGGGTCGGGCGTCCGGGCGGGACGCCGACCCCGCGGCCCTCGGGGTGCGGGACGAGGTCGGCATCGACATCATCGCCTGGGAGTGTGATCACCCGCACTCCGACTCGATCTTCCCGAACGCTCCGGAGTCGGTACCAGGCCAGCGAGGAGGCGACGGTCGGAAGCCTCCGGGCCGTGCGCCCGCAGGGCGTCACTCCTTCTTGCGCGCGAGGAAGCCTTCGGCGATCTTGCGGACGTCCTCGGTGCCGAACGACTCGGTCTCGGCAGCCAGAGCGAAGCTCAGGACCAAGCCTGCAGCGTGCTCGAGGTGCTTGTTGAGAGCCCGCTTCGTGTCCCGTAGCGCCTGCTGCGGCTGCTCTGCCAGGCGACCTGCAAGGAGCAGGGCCTCTTCCATCAGCCGGTCCGGAGGGCAGACCCGATTGGCGAGCCCGAGCTGCACCGCGTCTGCAGCCGGGATCCGGTCACCCAGGAAGATGTACTCCTTGGCCTTGAGGAGGCTCATCATGAGGGGCCAGCTCACGGCTCCTCCGTCTCCGGCGACGAGCCCGACGTTCACGTGGGTGTCGGCAAACCATGCATCGTCGGCCATCAGGACGATGTCGGACATCACGGCCAGCGAGCACCCGAGGCCCACGGCAGGCCCGTTGACGGCCGCGACGATGGGAAGGTCGCAGTCGATCATGGCTTTGGCCAGATGTTCGGCTTGGCGGATATCGCGCCGGCGCATCACCGGGTCCTGATTGCTTCGGATGAAGTTCGCCATGTACCCACCGGTGCAGAAGGCTCTGCCGGCCCCGGTCAGGACGACAACCCGGGCCTCGTGGTCGGAAAGCAGCTCATGCCAGACTTCGCCGATCGCGTGGTGGAGGTCGTCCGACATCGAATTGAGCTGCTCGGGCTTGTTCATCGTGATGATCCGGACCGGGCCCCGTTCCTCGACGAGGAGCGCGGGCGAGAATCGTTCGTAGTTCATGGGTCTCCTTCGTCAGGGCGATCGTGTCGGGGCGAGCGAGGATGGACGGGACAGACGGCTGGGGTCGTCGGGGTCCAAGGGTACCTTCGTCCCTGGCCGTCGGGCTCGTCCGGTGTGGGCACGTCCGGTCCGGTGCACCCGGTGGCGTCCGGTGACGGGGCCGGTGGGCCGGACACCCCGCTAGGGTGAGCGCCGTCGCGGACGCGATGCACCGGGGGGACCTCTCGGGGACGACCAGGGGGAGGGGTTGCGTGGCGAACGCGAGACTGTTGGAGCACAAGGTGGCGGTGGTGACCGGTGCCAGCCGAGGAATCGGCAAGGCGATCGCGCTCGAGCTCGCCGACCTCGGCGCAAGTGTCGTGGTGACCGCCCGCACCGACGCACCCCGGTCCGACATCGCGGGAACGATCGGGGAGACGGCGCGCGATCTGGAGGCTCTCGGCGTGCCCACGCTCACGGTGAAGGCGGATCTGCTGAACCCCGCCGACCTCTTGGCCCTGAGCGAGCGGACCGTGGCCGTGTTCGGCCGCGTCGACATCCTCGTCAACAATGCGGCGTACATCGGCGACGAGGTCTTCCAGAGCTTCTGGGAGATGAGCTCCGAGGCATGGCAGGCCCAGTTCGATCTGAACGTCAACGTGCAGTTCCGGCTGATGAAGGCGTTTGCTCCTCTCATGAGGGAGCGAGGGGGAGGTCTCATCGTCAATCTGGGGTCCAACGACGGCAACGTTCCGGTGGGGGACCTTCCACTCCCTCGCCAGGGTGGGCTCGGAGCGGCCTATCCGACCACCAAGGCGGCCATCGTCCATATGACGAGATGGATCGGCAACGAGCTGCGAGCCGCCGATATCACCGCCGTCTGCCTGGGCCCCGGCTACGCAAGGAGCGAGAGTGCGGAGCTGCTCTCCTCCAAGATGGGGCTCGACGTGTCCCTGGCCCAGCCGTGGAGGTCGCGGCCAAGGTGGTGGGCTGTCTCGCAACCTGTGAGAACCCGCTGCAATACGCCGGGGCTTTCATCGAGGCCGCCGACCTGGCCGCAGAGCAGGGGCTCCTGTAGACCGGGGCTCCCACGGGCATCGGCCGGCTGCACCTCCGTGGAGGTCGACCACCGGACCCTCAGATGGCCCCTACGGGTGAGGGCCCACCGTGGCGGCGTTGGAAGGTCCGCCGGACACCGGTCCGCCAGTCCACCTGGCACGGACCGGTGATGGACGAGCGCAGCGTGACATCGGCGACCGATCCCTTGTGGGTGCCCGGGACCTGCTGCACCTCGACGCGGGCGCCGGTGCCGGCCAGGTCACCCATGTAGGCGCACCACTCCTGCACGCTGACCGCCTCGTCGCCGGCCCAATTCACGACGAGGGCGGGCACGGATGCGGCATCGAGGAGGGCGCCCGTTTGTCCGATGATGTCGTCCTCGTGGATCGGGCTGTAGAGGCAGGGGTCCCAGCGGGTGACGACCGGGCGCCCGGCCACCACCGAGTCCATGTGGTACGCCGGAAGTCCTCCATTGGCGCCGTAGGAGGCGTTCATGCGGGCGATCACGACCGGGAGGCCGAACAGGCGCGAGCACGTGCGTGCCACCGACTCCTGACCGATCTTGGCCATCGAGTACGTGGGGCAGTGCTGCGAGTTGACCTCCCCGAGGGGGTCCGTCTCCCTGAACACGTGGTGCACGTCGGCGTGGGGCCGGTAGACGGAGTGGGTCGACATCACGAGGGCCGCGCGGGCCCGGCGGCAGTGGGCGAGGAGCAGCCCCGTTCCCTCGGCGTTGACCCGCAGCGCGTGGTCGTAGTTGAGATCGGGCCCCTGGTGGGCTGCGAGATGCAGGACCACGCTGAAATCCTGTGGAACATCGGCGAAGTCACCTGCAGCGAGGTCGGAGACCCGGGTGGTCACGCCGATCGCCTCGACCCGCTCGCGGGATGAGGGATCGGAGAACCGAGCGATGCCCCACACCTCGTTGTCACGGGCCAGCGCCTCGCAGAGCGGGAATGCGATCTGACCCGCCGGACCGGTTACCAGGATCTTCTCGTCGGAAATCACTCCGGCCCCCTCGCGCCCACTCGGCGACGGCCTGCAGGCCGCCCCGGCGTCAGCCGGGTTTAGCAGGCTCGGGGCGGTCTTCACCACCGTGCCCGGCCAGAGCGGCGGCGGGGAGGAGGTCGACCAGTCGGGCCAACGACACCGTGGCCACCGGGCCGGAGGTATCGGACAGGGTCGCGTTCGTCTGGCCGATGCCCGCCCGGCTGATCCGGCCGGTACCGGTGATGCTGATCCATTCACCGGTCGGATAACGGGTCACGTTGAGCGACAGATCCGCGTTGATGCTCCGGATCGGGGCGTCTCTCGGATCGCCGATCCCGCTGGCGAGGTCGGCAAGGTAGGCGAGGCGGGCCATCGGCGACGTCGGCCGGCCGGCGATCACCCGAACGCGAAGGCGGACCCACGTGGGATCACTGAAGTAACCGCCGGTGTCCTCGAACAGGTACTCCACGGCGAGGCGGGAGCCGGGAGGCTTGCGGCCCGGGAAGATCTCGCTCCAAGTCCCTCGGGGGCTGTCCGGCAACGGGTTGGGAGCTTCTCCGGTCGGGAGGTCGAGGTCGCCGAGGTCGACCGTCCGCACTCGGAGGGCAGCGCACCGGGCGACCTCGAGCGTTCCCGCCCACAGCGAGGCTTGCACGACCTGGATCCGCTTGCCTTCGCGCACGACGCGTACCGTCGGGTGCAACGGGCTCAGGGGGACCGGACGGAGCAGGTCGACGGTGAAGCGGGCGACCTGCATGGGAACCAGCGTCGGCACCGCTTCGACGAGGGTCGCGAACAGGGAGGAAGGAGCCCCACCGAACTGGGCGTCGGGATCCCACGGCCCCTCCGTGAACTGGGTCGGGAGGAAGTGGTCACCCTCGGGAACGAAGAGGGCGACGCCCTCGCCGGCAGGGTCCGTCATGTCGAGGAGTGTCCCAGGACCGGCCCGGCGGTCGCAACTTGCCCGGTCAGCTCACCTCATGCTCCCCTGACGGGTCGACCCGTGCCGGTCGCCCAATCCGTCACGATCCGTTCGTAGACCGACTGCCCGATGAGGACGTCCTTGTCCGCGAAGCCGAAGGCCTCGGGTGGAACGTCGCCGTGCTCGCGGAGGTGTGTCGCCCATTGGAGGTGGGCTCGAGCGGCGGAGGCCGTGCCCCAGCCCGTGAAGAGGCTGAAGGCCAGGCCCGGTTCGAGCTTCCCGTACCCGGCGATGGGGACGGGAACCTCCTCGCCGATCCGTCGGATCTGCTCCGCCGATGCGAAGGTCGGGAGGAAGACGTCCGCTCCGGCCTCCGCGTAGGCGACGCCTCGTCGGATCGCCTCCTCCACCGATCCGCTCCCACCGCCCCCTTCGCTGTAGAGCTCGTCAGTACGGACGATGACCAGGAACGCCGGGTCGGTCCGGCCCTCCACTGCGGCGGTGATCCGGGCCCGCATGTCGCCGATGTGCATGAGCGGCCCGTCGAACGCGGAATGCTTGGGGTTGATCTCGTCCTCGAGGTGGATGCCGGCGACGCCGGCCTGCTCGTACCTCCTGATCGTCCGATAGACGTCGGCGACCGTCTCGCCTGCCTGGTCGGCATCGACGATCACCGGGATGGAGACGCTCTCTACGACCCGGGCCGCCTGCTCGATCATCTCCGTGGTCGTGAGCACGCCACAGTCGGGAACCGCGTAGTGCATCATGCCGGTGGCATGCCCACCCATGTAGGCGACCGGGAACCCCACGTGCTCGACGATCCTGGCCGTCAGGGCGCTGTAGCAATCCGCGGCGATGAAAGGGTCGTTGCGCTCGACGAGCGCGCGGAGCTCCTGTGCTGGACGACTCATCTCTGTTCGGGTCCTTCCACTCGGAGGAGGCCGAAGGGCGCCGACGGACGATCGGACCTGGCCACATCGGGAGAGTAGTCGGGCCAGGGGGTGAACGGTCGGGTCGAGTGGCCGGGAGGATGGTCCGCCGCCTCGTTGCGCCATGACCTGCCGACTGCTACGAACGGGCATGCGCTTCGGCTATGTCGTTCCCAACAGCTGGGGGTTGGACGACCCCCGAGAGGTCATCGGACTCGCGGTGCGGGGGGAGGAGCTCGGGGTCGACTCCCTGTGGGTGAGCCACCACGTGCTACATGCGGGGTTCGTGGCCGAACGCCTCGGCCGGCGCCCGTACCACGACCCCCTTGTGATGCTGGCTGCGCTGGCCACGGCGACCTCTCGGGCCCGCCTGGGGACGAGCGTGATGGTCCTGCCCTATCTCCATCCGATGCCGACGGCCAAGGCGGTGGCGACGATCGACCATCTGAGCGGGGGCCGCCTCGACCTCGGCGTCGGCGTCGGGGGGCTCCGTGAGGAACACGACGCCATCGGGCAGGTGCCTTTCGAGCAGCGGGGCCGGTACGCGGACGAGTTCCTGCAGGTGCTCGAGCTCCTGTGGTCCCCGGGACCGAGCTCGTTCACGGGGTCGTTCTTCTCCTTCGAGGGCGTCGAGGCCTACCCGGGACCGGTTCGGGCCGGCGGTCTACCGGTGTTCGTGGGCGGGCACGGCCGGCCCGCCGCCGTCCGGGCGGCTCGGTTCGGGACGGGGTGGCAAGGCGTCGGCGTCGAGCCGGACCCGGTCCGGGCCCAACGCTCGCAGCTGGCCGAGGCCCTGGCCGCCCGCGGACGGTCGCTCGACGGCTTCGGCGTACAAGTGCGGCTCCACGTCCCCGTCGAGGACGTCGACGTCGACGCCTGGCGTGACCGGTTCGCCGCCTACGGGGAAGCCGGTGTCGACGAATTGCTCCTGGCCCCCCAGAGCGGCGACCTCGGACTGCATCGACAGTGGCTCGACACGCTCGTTCCCGCCCTCGGGTCCTGACCCGAACCGGCCCGTATACTGCGATCGAGCAAGGGAGGGGCCATGCCCAAGGGAATACTCGTTGTCAGCTCCGGACCGGTAGAGGCCGGCCGCGAGGCGGAGTACAACGACTGGTACAACGACGTCCACCTGGTCGACGTCTTGAAGGTCGCGGGCTTCACGGCCGCCGCTCGGTACAAGAAGGTGGGCGCCGACGACGATCCGCAGCCCTACCTCGCCATTTACGAGGTGGAAGCCGACGACCTCCAGGGCGCGTTTGGCGCACTGGGTGCCGCGGTGGCGAGCGGCGACGTGCGTATGTCGGACGTGCTCGCGATGGAGCCGGCCCCGAGCCTCACCATTTACGAGCACCTTTACGAGCTGTCCTCCTGATCTCGCGGCGCCCGGAGCCGGAGCCGGACATCGACCGGATGGTGGGTATCGGGCGCCGAATTGTCGGAGGTCGGGCACGCGAGTCAGGAGAGCGAGAGGTCGTCCTCCGCCGGCGTCGGCGGGCCGCCGAGCCGGCTGACGTCCTCGAAACCCACCGTCTGCCCGCTCCACTCGGCCGGTTGGCCCAGCATCCAGAGAACGTGCTCGGCCGCCTGCGAGGGGGTCACCAGGGCGGCGAGACCCGCCCCGCCGGTGGCGATCTCCTCGCCCTGGGTCTCGAGCACGTGACGCCAACCTTCGGTGGCCACCAGCCGGTCCACCCGGAGGGTGTTGAACGACACCCCGCCGCCTCCCAGCTCGAGGTGGAGGTACTCGTTCCAGCGCTCCATCGCGAGCTTGCTGGTGGAGTACAGGGCGAGGTTCGGGGTGAGCGCCTGTGACGTCCCCGAGCTGACGTTCAGCACCCGTCCCGACCCCCGTTGGAGCATGGCGGGCACGAACGCCTGGCACAGCTGCATCGGCGCCACCACCTGAAGCCGGAACGCAGTCTGCCAACGCCGCCACGGGATCTCGAGCACCGGGCCGTTGGACGTGAAGGCTGCGTTGTTGACCAGCACGTCGCACCGATCGAAGGCCAGGAGCGTCTCGTCGACGATCCGCTTCGTGGCGTCGGGGTCGCTGAGGTCCGCCTGTACCCCCCGTGCCTCCACGCCCTCGGCCGCCAGTTCGGCCACCACGGACTCCACCGTGCCGGGAAGCGTGGGGTGTGGCGCCTGGTCGCCGGTCCGACCCACGACGACCACCCGCGTGCCGGCGCGCCCGAGGGCCTCGGCGACGGCACGCCCGATGCCGCGGGTGGCGCCGGTGACGACGGCCACGGCATCGGCGAGGTCGAAGGAGCTCGCCGATGCCGCTCGGGGTCGGTCGCTGGCCGGCACGGCGCGAACGCGACCGAGCGCGTCTTCGACCCGGTCAGGCTTGTCGACGAGCATCCGCTGCGTCGCCGGAACCCGTGAACCGACCCGAACCGTCAGTCGGCCCAGTCCGCGGCCTGCGACCGCCGGGCCGCCTCGGACCGCCGGGCCGCCTCGGACTGACGGTCGCCCGTGTGCTCGTCGGCGGGCGCCGATCCATCGCCTTCGCCGCCGGGGCGTCCCTTGTCCGCGTCTGCGGAATCGGTGTCTGCGGAGCCGGTCGAAGCCTTCTCGGCAAGGCGCGCTCCCCGTGACGACACGTTCGATGAGGCCATGATTTCCCTTCGTCGGGTCGGCCCGAGATCTGGTCCTGCCACCCGGAACCGGGGTTCGGGATCATCCGCGACCCCGCAGCCTCCCGGAATTGCCGGCCGACCGGGTGCATGGCCCGAGTTGAGCCGACCCAAGGGTACACCTCACAATGGGCTCCCCCGTCGCGAGACGCTGCCGGCCCGGTGGTATCTATACCTCTACTACACGTTGAGGGGCCTTTGCCCGGCGAAGATTTCGGAAGCGGAGCTTACTTGCCAACCTATACTTGGCCGGGTGCCCGGCACGCTCGAGGGGGTGAGG
>Ga0307372_10007739_pt1 | contig 15308 bp, 14 predicted proteins | sample OX1MG_FD_202533 | JGI IMG/M metagenome (GOLD analysis project Ga0307372, IMG submission 202533) | Soil microbial communities from Risofladan, Vaasa, Finland - OX-1 | ecosystem: Environmental > Terrestrial > Soil > Coastal area > Acid sulfate soil | place: Finland: Risofladan, Vaasa | collected... | reverse complement strand
ACGCTTTGTCCGGGTCTGCGCTTCTGCAGCGCTCCGCGGCCGCCACGGCCGTCGAACGCGCGGTCACGGCGGCGAGACGTGCTTCGGCCCGGCGCGCAACCAGCACCTGGGTGGACGCGCGGGCGAGCACCACCTCATCCACCGGTGACGACCAGCATTCCAGTCATACCGGCGTGGATCGTGCACTGATAAGCGTATGTACCGGCCTTGCTGAACTTGACCTCCCAGGTGCCCCCCGGCGCCAAGGTCGGATCACTGAGATACGGATAGCTCGTGAACGTGACCGTATGCACCACCGAGCCCGTGTTGGCCCACTGCACGATCTGACCGACCTGCAGCGTCGCTTTCGCGGGTGAGAACATCAGCTGATCGGTGGCAGCCACGCGCACCGATGGCGTTCCAAGGTTCACGCCGGCGGCTCCGATGGGCGGACCACTCGAGGAGCTCGTCGTGGCTGCTCCGGCACCGTTGTCGCACGCCGCGAGTGTCACCATCGCGAGGAAAGCCGCACTCAAAATCAGGAGCCGACCGCATCGTTTCATCGCTTCCACTCCAGTCCTCCCGTAGTCCTGCAGTCGCCGCGGGCTGTGTGCGAGCCGTCTAACGGGCTTCGCGCCCTGCGGTGACGGATAAACCGGGTCGACAACGGTCGTGCGGCCTGTCAACTCCGTCTGCAAAGTGTTATAAAGAAAACCAACTCGTCAGTTTCTATATGATACCACCACGGCACCCACTCCGGTGCGAGGAGGCCTACGGCGCGAGCATCCGGCTCTGCGCTTGGCTGACACCATGGTCGCGCGGGGCAACACTCGCCGACCCGCTTGGCAGGCGAGCGTCGATGGCCACGCCTGGCGACCAACGCGTGGAGCGCAACCAAGAAGAAGAGACCCTTTGGGTTTGGCCAGGGGTCTTCAGGAAGGGAATGCGTTTCTCGTCATGGACGGAATGCCCCGTCCCTCGGCACCGAGACGGCGCTTCAGCTTCGTGCCTGCCAGATCGTAGAAGGAACGGCAGCGCTCCGTCGCTCGCGACGGACTTAGGCTGTGCCCCGCTGCACGAATGTTCTATAATCTGCACATGCGTGCAGCACCGGGCGACCTCACCGCTGCGGCCACGATCCGGGAGACAGCCCTGCGGCTCTTCGCCCAGCGGGGTGCCGCTGCAGTGACCATTCGCGAGATAGCCGCCGAGGCGGGGGTTTCACCCTCGCTGGTCATTCACCACTACGGATCGAAGGAGGGACTGCGGGAGGCCGTCGACAAGCGAGCGATCGCCCTCGTCGACGCGTTGGTCACCGAGCTCACGACCTCGTCGAGTGGTGGGCCGAGCGCGTCGCTGGCGGCAGCTCTCTCCAGCGAACTTGAAGGCGATCCGCTGCTCCCCGCGTACTTGCGACGTCTCCTGATCGACGGCGGCACGCCTGCCGAGACGCTCTTTCGGAGCCTTTTCGAAGCGGTGCTCTCGGGCTTTGCAACCCTTGAAGTGGCAGGGCTGGTGCGCCCTTCGGCCGACGCCGAAGTCAGAGCCGCCTTCCTGCTGGTCAATGACCTTGCGGTTGTGCTGCTCCGTGACCAGGTGCACCAGGTCCTTGGCATCGATCCTCTCGCGCCGTCGGGGATGGAGCGATGGACCGCTCAAGTGCTTGACGTCTATTCGCGCGGGGTGCTGACCATCGGTGAGGTCTCCTCCACTGAAACGGATCCGTCTCGTGGGGCCGCGTCATGACGGTCGTGGTGAGCGCGGAGAACCTGACCAAGACCTTTGGGACACACCGTGGCATCGTCGGCGTTGACGTCAGCGTTGCAGAGGGAGATATCTTCGGGTTCCTTGGCCCGAACGGGTCCGGCAAGTCAACAACGATCCGTCTCCTGACCGGTCTCTCCCACCCGACGTCCGGCACCGCGAAGGTCTTCGGACTCGACCCCATCGCCGACGCTGTCGAGATTCATCGACGCGTCGGATATCTGCCAGGGGAACTCGCGCTCCACCCTCGCCTGACCGGGCGGCAGCACGTCGACTTCGCTGCCAAGGTCCGCGGTGTGCAGGACAGAACATTCCTCGATGAACTGGTGGACCGGTTCCAGGTCGACCTCGAGCGGCCCACTCGCACGTTGTCCAAGGGCAATCGACAGAAGATCGGCATCCTGCTCGCCGTCATGCATCGACCTGAGCTGGTCATCCTCGACGAGCCCACATCGGGACTTGACCCCCTGATGCAGGATGAGTTCGAACATCTGATGCGTGAGCTGGTGAGCACCGGGGCGACCGTCTTCCTCTCTTCCCACGAACTCGACGAAGTGCAGCGGGTCGCGACCCGCGTGGCGATCATCAAGGACGGGCATCTCGTCGTCACCGACACGGTCGAAGCGCTGCGGCGGCGGGCACCGCGGACCATTGAGTTCTCCTTCCCGGAGACCGCCGATCCGAAGCCCTTCGCATCGATCGAGGGCGTTCGCGTCGTCGCCGCCGATGGGAAACGCATCACTTTGGCTCTGCTCGGTGCCGTTGCTCCCGTCCTTCGCGTCGCTGCCGAGCTCGATCCGCTCGACGTGGTCGCGCGCCCGGCCGACCTCGACGAACTCTTCCTCACCTACTACCGAGACCAATCCGTCGAGAAGCCCGTCGATGCGCGCTGAAATCGCCGTCCTTGACCTCCAGTTGCGCCGGCGGGCGCTGCTCAGCTACGTCGCCGGAATGGCGCTGTATGCGTTGGTCATCGTTGCCCTGTACCCACAGTTCAAAGGCGCTACGAGCCTGGATCAGCTCACGAAGAACGGGTCGCCAATCGCGGCACTCTTTGGGGCGACAGGGTCACTGACGTCACCGAGCGGATGGCTCGACGCCAACATCTATGAGAACTTCCTCCCGCTGATCATGCTGCTCATCACTGTGGGATACGGTGCGTCCTGCATTGCCGGGCAGGACGAGGACGGCACGCTGTCGCTTGTCACGATCCTCCCGATGTCGCGGCGCGCTGTGGTGCTGCAAAAGGTCGGAGCGTTGACCGTGCAGGCGCTCCTCCTGGCGATCGCAACCATGGGATGCGTCCTGATCGGAAGACAGTTCGATCTCTCCTTCCCCATCGCGCATCTCGCCGGATTGAGCCTCGGGGTCGCGCTCCTCGGTGTCGACTTCGGGCTATGCGCCCTCGCAGTCGGCTCGATCACCGGCAGCCGCGGGGCCGCACTCGGCTTCACCGCGCCGGTGATCGCATGGATTCGCCCGGCTCGGTACGTTTCGCTCTTCTACTGGTCGGTCGGAAACCAGCAGCTGGCCAACGGGCTCAGCCTCGCGTCCGTCGGGGTGCTGATCTCCGTCGGGGCTCTCTTGACACTGACCGCGGTTGCCGGCTTCCGCAGGCTCGACCTTCACTGATTCGATCACGACAGTCTGAATCGCAGGCAGGCGGCGCCGAGTTCCGCCCGCATCGCCTCGATCGCTGCGGCCATGTGGCGCGGAGCTTCGGCAGCGACCCTCGATCGCGGACGGCTGCGCCTGCAGAAGTGGATGCACAACCACGGCGCCCCGTGTTCGCAAAGAGAGGAAACGAGCCGGCGGCGCCGCCGCATGGGAGAAATGGGGCTGATGCTTCCTAGCTGCTGAGACCGTGGCTGACGTTGGAGAACACGTTGTTCACCCGGTGGCCGACTGTCATGAGGATGACGATCACTACGACCGCGATGAGGACGAGGATCAGGGCGTACTCCACCATCCCCTGTCCACGCTCGTCCGAACCGTCGAGCACCTCTTCCAGTCGCGTCAACGCGAACTCACGGAACCGAATAACCTGGGCTTGCATGGCATCTCCTGAGCAGTGATGATGTGCGATCATGATGCAAAACCGACTTGAAAGTCGCTGAAATAGCGAGTGACAAATACTCGTACTACCGAGCAACCTCGCGTGACGCGAGTGTGACGTCGGGCAAGGCTTCCCTGAGTTCGAACACCGCTGGGAGCAACCTGAGCAGAAGGCCTCGGCGTGCTGGGTTAACCGGGATGCGATAGGTGATGCGTGCACACGGTCTATGCCGTCAGGATGGCGTAGACGACGAACGCTCCATATGCGCTCAACAGCAGAAGGGCACCGCCGCGGTGGAGACCGCGCGCGAGGAGGGCCAGCGCCAAGAAGCTCATGGCGAGGAGCCACACAACGTAACTGGGTGGAACTGATCCGCGAAGGCTCGGAAACACCAGGATCGGTACAGCGATCCCTGCAACCAGATTCAGCGTGTTGCTGTTGAACGTTGCGCTGACCACGGCGGCGCCGCTACCGGCCATTGCGAGCCGCACCGCGGCATAGGCATTGGGGAGGCTTGTCGCGCCGCAAGCGCTACGACGCCGATAAGCACGCCGGCCACCCCCCAGCGATGTCCGAGGGTGACCGCGCTCCCGACGAGCGCGATCGATCCGAGAACGATGACACCGAGCGCAGGGACCATCAGCGCCACCGGTAGCCAGCTCCGCCCCGAGGGAGCGGCAAGATCCTCGAGCTCGGCCTCGATCTCCATTCCCTCGACCCCGGCCTCGCGGGAGGCGTTGGCGAGGAACGCGCTGATGCGGCTCGGGAGGGGCAGCTGCGCAATGGTCGTCGGACTGAGGAAGAGGAACGTGAGGTACGGGATGAAAACGAGGAGCATCAGGATCCACGCCACGGCGATGGGGATCTCGCCAAGTACGGCCAAGCCGATTGCGAGTGTCACAAGGATGGCGACCCCGGCGTCGACCACAACGACTGACCGGCGGATCCGCACCTCACCGGCGGCGAGGGAAGCCCCACCGAGCAAGAAGGCGATGTTGAAGATGTTCGAGCCGAAGACAACACCAGCAGCAGTCGTAGACTGATCCGCTCCCGACTGCCGATACCGACGAGGAGATCTCTGGGGAGTCTGCTCCGAGCGCGACGATCAAGCCGACGACGCCACCGAGCATCCCGAGATTGCGCGCCAGGCGGCCAACCCCCCGGACAAGTACCTCGCTTGCGCCCAACGTAGCAGCGAGTGCGACCACCGCGATGCCGATGACGATGCCGGTCGACAGGACATGCATAGCAGAGAGTCGAGCACGCGCCCGACACGTCGTGCTGTCGAATCCACGCTTCCGTCTCACGGGCGATGAACCGGGCACGATCGGTTGGGCGGGCGCGTGCCCCGAGGATCTTCGGGTGGAGATTCCTGTGCGGCCGAGGGGCCCGTTCTACTCTGACGTCCGGGACCCGCTGCCCCAAAACGAGGACACTGGCGGCCGGACGTCAAGCAGCGAGCTGCTGCCGTGCAGACCTGTGCCCTGTGGCCGCGGCCGGAGATGGCTGGCGTGCGACCCGCTAGGCGCTCTTGGACTGGAGCGCAAGCGCGGCGCCGGCTTGATCAGCAAGCGTGACCGCGGCGAGCAGCTGCTCCCGGGTGACCCGCGTGCCAGGCTCAGCCATCAGGACGTACCGCCCGAGCAGTTGACCGCGATGCGCAACGAAAAGAGTGATCTTCTTGCCCGGCAATCCCAGGCTGCGGAATCCCCACCAGAGGGACCCCCAGCTGACCTCACCGCCCGGCTCGATGACGGGCCCGGGCTCATCCAGGAACGATGCCTCGAACCAACAATCCCGGAGCCCAAGGAGACCTTGAGTTCGGAGGCCACGGCGCGCACGACCTGGTCCGCGCCCGCACCCGACGCCAGCATCTCGGCAACGGCGTGGATTCGGCTGAGATCGTACGACGTCCGTGTGACCAGCCCACGATGGTGCCGATTGCGCGCCGACAGCTGCCCGACGATGAGGCCGCCGACAAGCAGGAGGGCGCTGGTCGCGACATCTTGGACTCGGGATATCGAGAGTGAGCCGTACGGCTCCGTGAAAAAGACGTCAAAACAGACCGCGGCGGAAACTGCCGCAATCGCGGCGGTGATCCTCGTACCCATCGCCGCAAGCAAGGAGACGACGATGGCCAGCCCCAGCGCCACGGTGGCGTTCGGTATGTCGCTGCGAATCGGGACAAGCCCGACAGTGACGACAACCGGCGCGAGTGCCGCGGCAGCCACCGCGAACCAGGGCAGCAGCGCCTCGGCTCGGCCGACTATGCGCGTCCAGATGTCGCGGCGAGGTACCTCGGAAGCGGGCCCGGTGGTCACATCCACCGGTTAAGTATGACCCGGGCCACACACGGACTGCCGCTGCCGTGTCGTCGTCTGCTTCGGCGTCGACGTCGCTGATCCCGCTCTCTCTTAGCGGCCCCGCCTCGCTGCGTATTTGTGCAGGGACTCTCCGGAGATTGCGGCCTTGCTCACCTGGCGTCGGATCGGCATACACGCGTTCGTGGTCAAGCACACGGAAGAGATCGACGCTGTCGCCGAAGCATTGCTCGAGCACCGACGGCTCACAGGCAACGCCGATCGCGTGGCGATCAAGAGCGCGCTATCGCGGGGCTCAACACCTCTCACGATGGAGGAGAACGGGTCGAACTGAAGCCCGGTTCCCACACGATGGCTGTAACATGGGTTTGCGGCCCATCCTGGACGACCGTCCGGACGAGATGGGCGAACATTGCGGGAATTGTTATGAGGCAAGCGCCAAGCCCGCATCCAATACGAGCCCACGAGTTCACAGGCCGGCGGCGGAGCTCGGACCCGCCACTGACCGCCATGAAGGCCTTGACTGGCTGGGCACCGTTACCTCATCCGCCATAGCTTGCCGAAGATGACACCGGCGTAGCTAACGGTGATCGCCCAAAGCATCAGAACGGCGATCAGCGCCGCCCGGCCACCAACTCCATCGCCATACACCCACATCGTCGCAATGCCTCCAAGGCTTACCTGCAGCACTCACACGCACGAACCAGTCCGCGACGATCGTCGCTCTCGCTAGTATCAGTTCAACGTTCAGGCTGCTTGGCGCGCAAATCGAGGCCGATCCGATCCCGGCGGAAACAGTATCTAACCCGCCTACTACACCCCTAAGGTCTTGCCATTGCTCTTCTGCGTGTCGACGAGCAGCCGCCACTCCGGTGGCGTGTTGTTCCCGGGACCACGAGTCGCAACCAGCGCCGCCCGGTCGACCGCGAAGAAGCCGTCCGGGGTGACCTCGATGTTGACCCAGTCCATCGGCCTGGGCGCCGGACCGTAGAAGTTTGTCGAATCGATGAAATAGCGGCTGCCGTGACAGGGGCACGCCCAGCCGTTGGGAACCCGCTGCGCAGGGGTACGCACGCCGCGTGCATCCGCCACCGACGGTGAGACCCCGGATCCGGTGACGATGTCCGTGACGTAGTTGGGGGTACAGCCAAGGTGCGTGCAAATGAGCAGCACGGCGTAGATACCGGCGTCGTCGAGCACGACGGTGACGCGCTTGGAGGTCTCCGAGAGCACGTTGACGGGCGTCACGGCCTTGCCGTTCACGACACCACCGGTGAGCTGCTCAAAGGTGAACGACGTCTTGAACAGGGGGGGCGCATTGCTCGACGCCTGAGGGAACATGAAGCTGAGGACCTTGATGCCTCCGAGCAGGCTCGCGCCGGCGGCGGCGAGACCGCCCATGATCATCAGGAACTGACGTCGCGTCGTCTCGGCGCGCGCACGCATCCTCCTTCGCGGCGATTCGTACGGATTCAGCGCCATGCAATCCTCACGCTTTCATCGCTTCTGGTTAGTACGCTCTTGTTCGATGTCCGTGGCAACGGTCGCGCTCATCTCGAAACCTTCGGTGTGAGCGCGGTCGACATGACCTGGGCTCGCAAACTGACCCGTCAGTTTTGGACTGGATCTTCAGTATACGCCACGGTTCTCCTGGGATCAAGTTCGGTCTGCCGCGCCGGTCAACACGCGATCCGGGTGCACCAGGCAGGCCTGCGGCCGGTGCATCCGGAACCTTGAGGCTGCCGAGCTTAGGCGACTCTCCGATGGCCGAGCTGCGCTTCTTGTTCGCGCCACATCAACGACCAGATGGGGTGAGCGGGTGGCGCAGTGCCACCCGCTCACCGGGAGGGAGTACAGTTCGGCATTAAAACCAACGTGTCAGTTTCACCGCAACTGTCCCGACGACGTCATCGAGCACCTCCTTGGTGGTGCGGAGCGTTGCGCGTCTATGGGTTTCGCGGGTTCCGAGTCGGCACGGGGCGTTTGGCACCGGCTAAATGCGCCGCCCCGGAGATTTGACCAGCGTTGGACTTGGAGTAAACATGCCCGTCATCGGGAGATCCAAACGTGTTCTAGCCGCCCTCGACTTGGTCTGGATCTTGATCTTTACGATCGTCTATCTGATGGGAGCTGCGCGAGTATGAGTGACCATGCTCGGCCGAGCCTCCTTCCGGCGGCGATGGAGCGTGCCAGCTTCCGCGGCTATATCTTCGGCTTCGCGGGATCAATTGTTCTGACGGTGGCGGCGTATCTGCTGGTCGTCGGTCATTCGTCCACGAACGGCGTGCTCGTACTGGCACTGGTGCTGCTAGCGCTGGTCCAGTTCGCGCTGCAACTGGTCTTTTTCGTTCACCTGATCATGACGACGCAGCTACCGTGGCGCCTGTATATGCTCGTTGCGATGGTCATCGTCGTTCTCGTCATCGTCATTGGTTCGTTATGGATCATGGGCAATCTCAACGCGCGCATGACGCCCGCACAGGAGCAGCAGTATATGAGCGCACAGGGCGGCCTCTAGGCGAACCGTCAGGGCACACCCGTCACGGATCCTTGCACGCGCCTATCGGTTTCGAGGCGTTCGGTTTGGCGCGAGGTGTTTCGACACCTGCGGAATGCGCTGCCCGTGACTGGTCCGCGCCTTCGCAGCCACATTGCGCGCGGGCAGTCCCTTCTCGCCGAGCGTGTGGTTGCGGGCGCGCTCGATGTTGACCGCAGCGCCCACCAGCGCGAGGTGCGTGAAGGCCTGTGGATAGTTACCGAGCAGTCTGCCAGTGACTGAGTCGGCTTCCTCGGCAAACAACCCGAGCGGGGACCCGAGCGCGAGCAGGCGCTCGAACAGGGACTGCGCCTGATCCAATTCGCCGACGTGGGCCATCGCGTCGGCGAGCCAGAACGAACACATGAGAAACGATCCTTCGGCGCTGGCCCTGCCTTCGTCGTGCCCGCTCCGGAGATACCTGCGGACGAGCACGCCGCCGTCACTCAGCTTCGCGCCGACTGCCGCGACCGTCTGCTTCATACGAACGTCGTGGTCGGGGAGGAACCGCGTCTGGCTCATTCGGAGCACGGCTGCGTCGAGGGTGTCACCGTCGAGCGTCTGAGTGAAGGCTCCAACATGGGGATTCCAGCCGCGCTTTTGTATGGTGCTGTGGATCTCGCGACGTGTCTTCACCCACAGGCGCTCGTGATGCGGCAGCTTGAAGTGACGGGCAATTCGCAAGCCACGGTCCACGGCGACCCAGCACATCAGCTTGCTGTACGTGTAGTGCTGATCACCGGCGCGCGGTTCCCAGATCGACCGATCGGGTTCCGTCCATCGCTCGATCGCCAGCTCGACCACCGGTCGGAGCTCATCCCACATTGCTGAGGTGATCTCCCCGCCGAATCGCGCATACAGATAGGCTGAGTCGAGCAACTCACCATAGATGTCGAGCTGGAGTTGGTTGGCCGCGGCATTGCCGATCCGAACCGGTCGTGAACCGCGATAGCCGGACAGATTGTCGAGGGTGGACTCCGGCGCGGTCGCCCGGCCGTCCAGTGTGTAGAGGTTGGGAATGTCGTGTTTAGGATGGTCGAGCCCAATCAGGCGTAACCACTTGAAGAAGGCGTCAGCCTCATGGATCAACCCGAGTTGGAAGAAGGCGTAGAGGGTAAACGCCGCATCGCGCAGCCACGTGAATCGATAGTCGTAGTTGTGGTAGCTGCCGATCCGCTCCGGGAGCGAGGTCGTGGGCGCCGCGATGATCGCGCCGGTCGGTGCGTAGGTCAGCAGTTTGAGCGCCAGCGCCGATCGCCAGACATGCTCCTGGAACGGCCCGTCATAGGTACAACCACCAATCCACCGCCACCAATACTCCTGCGTGTCGCGAGCCAACTGCTGCGCATGCGCCACACTCCAATTCCGCTGGCTGCAGCGCCCAGCCCGGCTGACGCGCAGGCCGAAGGCGATCGTCTCGCCCGCCCTGATGGTGAAGCGCTGTCGCGCCCGAACCCGCGGAAGCGACGATTGAATGCAGAAGTGATGCGCTCCCGCGTCGCCGTGAAAGTGGCCGGCATTGGAGGCAAATCTGGTCGGAGCGCGACCATAGTCGGGTGCGGGATCGATGACCGACTCCAGGTGCACTTCCCCGCTCAGACACTCGATCAAGCGAACCAGCCGAGGTTCACTTCGGGTGCGAGCATGACCCTCAACCTCGGGTGCGGTGACCGGCATGAAGTCAAGAAGGGTGACCACGCCGCTCGACGTCGAGTAGACGGTCCGGAGCAGATTGGAGCGGTCGCGATACTGCTGCCGGGCACCGTGTGGGAGGGTGGGTCGGATCTGCCAGGAGCCGCCTCGGCGGGCGTCGAGAATGCGCCCGAACAGTGAGGGATCGTCGAAGCGCGGGAGACACAGCCAGTCGACGCTTCCGTCGGCGCCGACCAGGGCAGCGCTGCGACAGTCCCCGATCAGTCCGTAGCTGCTGATGGGCAGATAGCCGTGCGCAGAGCGGTGTGCGGTGCCCTGGGTCACCGGCACGCCCCAGGCGATCTCTGCGCCCAGGATGTCCTCGCTGTCATCGCATTTGCAGTGCTCACCTTGCCAGGTTAGGTGAGACGAACGGTCGCTCGGACTCACCTGCTTCGCAATCGCCTCCGGCATGTTCCCGGCCGTTGTCGACGGCGATGCTCAAGCTCCGCGGGCCGAGCGCACGAGATTTCGCGCCTGAGCGTAGGATCCGAAAGTGCGTACGCCAGCCGGTGATGCGGCCGTCGGAATGGATCCGGCGGCCAGAGAGATCGAAGACAGCGTCGCTGCCTTTCGGGACGCGAGCCTGGAGTGGCGACGCCTTTCCTCTGAGTTGTTCGGCACCTTCCTGCTGGTGTTGGCGGCGGCGGGAGGCGGGGTGGTTGCCGTGCTCAGCCACGGAGCGGTGAGCCGTTCGGCCGAGGTTGTCGCTCCAGGGCTCACCGTGATGGCGGTCATCCTCTTTATGGGGAAGGTCTCAGGGGCCCACCTCAATCCGGTGGTCAGCCTCGCTTTCGCGATGCGCCGGGATTTCCCTTGGAGTCGCGTCCCCGCATATGTGGTGGCGCAGCTCGTGGGCGCGACCCTCGCGTGCCTGTTCCTCTGGGCAGTCTTGGGCGACAACGGGGGCCTCGGTGCCACGGAGCCGGGGCCCGGAATCACAGGCTGGCAGGCGACACTGATCGAGGCGGTCCTGACGCTCGGCCTGGTGAGCACCATCCTGGGCACCGCCTCCGGCGCCCAGAACATCGGGGCTCTGTCGGCGCTGGGTGTGGGCGGCTACATCGTCCTGGCCGGGCTGTGGGCGAGCCCGATCAGCGGTGCGTCGATGAACCCGGCGCGCTCGTTCGGACCGGACCTCGTCACCCTCGCCTTTGCGAACTTCTGGATCTACCTGGTGGGACCGACCGTTGGGGCCATCGTGGCTGTCGGCGTCGCATACGTCCTGCGTGGTCCGGGCGGGAGGGACCCGACTGCGGTAGCGGCTGCCACCGGCACCCCTCCCAGTGAGCAGTAGGACGCCCGTTTCCCGCCGGTCCGCGGAACTGCAGTCCGAGTCGCGGCCGCAGCCCGACGCGAAGAGTGATTTGCAATCCCTTCCTCTACCGGAAGTGGAGAAGCGGCTGGGGTCGTCGCCGGAGGGCTTGAGTCAAGCCGAAGCACAGAAACGGCTGGCTCAATACGGGCCAAACGAGATCGAAGCACGGAAGCAGAATCCATACCTGAAATTCCTCGCCTATTTCTGGGGTCCGATCCCGTGGATGATCGAAGTGGCGGTGATCCTCTCCGGCCTCCTCAAGCACTGGCCAGATTTCGTCATCATCCTGATCCTGCTCATGGCCAACGCCGTGGTCGGATTCTGGGAGGAACGCCAGGCCGGCAAGGCCATCGCCGCCCTCAAAGCCGAACTGGCCATCGTGGCCCGAGTGAGACGCGACGGAAAGTGGATCACGCCGCCGGCGCGCGAGTTGGTCCCGGGCGACGTGATCCGCCTTCGCCTGGGCGACATCGTGCCGGCAGATGCGCGCCTGCTGTCGGGCGACCCCATCGAGTTGGATGAGTCCGCGCTGACCGGTGAGTCGTTGCCGGCCACGCGCGCGTCCGGCGAGGCGGTGTTCTCCGCTTCGATCGTCCGACAGGGTGAGATCGGCGCCCTTGTCTACGCCACCGGTGCGCACACCTACTTCGGCAAGACGGCCGAGCTGGTGCAGGAGGCGCACACGGTCAGCCACTTCCAGCGCGCGGTGCTCAGGATTGGCAATTACCTGATCATGCTCGCGGCTGCTCTGGTGGCTGTGATCGTCGCCGTTTCACTCCTTCGCGGCGAGCCGATCCTGGACACGTTGCAGTTCGTGCTGGTCCTCACCGTCGCGGCGATTCCGGTGGCCATGCCAACCGTGCTGTCGGTGACCATGGCAGTCGGCGCGCGCCTGCTCGCCAAGAAGAAGGCGGTGGTGAGCCGCCTCGTGGCGATCGAGGAGCTGGCGGGCGTTGACGTGTTGTGCACCGACAAGACGGGCACCCTCACTCAGAACAAGCTCACCCTCGGCGATCCGTTCAGCGTGAGCGGGATCGCCATCGACGAGGTCATTCTCTGTGCTGCACTCGCGTCGCGCGCGGAGGACAACGACACCATCGACATGGCCGTCATCGGTGGACTCAAGGACGAGCACGCCCTGCAGGGCTATCGCATCATGCATTTCCAGCCATTCGACCCGGTGCACAAGCGCACCGAAGCAACGGTCACAGGCGCCGACGGCAAGACATTCAAGGTGACCAAGGGCGCGCCACAGGTGGTTCTGGAATTGTCCGCCAATGCCGGAGCGGTGAAGCCGGCCGTCGAGAAGGCGGTCAACGAATTCGCGGCAAGAGGCTTTCGTTCCCTTGGCGTGGCCCGCGCCGAAGGAGAGGGTGCGTGGCAGTTTCTGGGCGTGTTGCCGCTCTTCGATCCGCCACGTGATGATGCCAAGGCAACCATCGCGACCGCGATTCAGATGGGTGTGCAGGTGAAGATGGTCACTGGCGACGCCATTGCCATCGCCAGAGAGACCGCCGCCACGCTCGGCATGGGCGCCGACATTCTCGACGCTTCGGGACTCGGCGAGGTCAAGCAACGTGCGACGGCGGCGGAAGGGCGCTCCATCGAGCAGGCTGACGGCTTTGCTCAAGTGTTCCCCGAGCACAAGTTCCACATCGTGGAGGTCCTGCAAAAGCTGGGACACATCGTCGGCATGACGGGCGATGGGGTGAACGACGCCCCGGCGCTGAAGAAGGCGGACTGCGGCATCGCTGTGTCGGGGGCAACCGACGCGGCCCGCGCCGCGGCGTCAATCGTGCTGATGAGCCCCGGTCTGTCGGTGATCATCGAGGCGATCAAAGAGAGCCGGAAGATCTTCCAGCGCATGACCAGCTATGCGATCTACCGGGTCGCCGAGACGCTGCGCGTGCTCGTGTTCGTGACGCTCGCGATCCTGGTGTTCAACTTCTTTCCGGTGACCGCGATCATGATCGTGATGCTCGCGCTACTCAACGACGGCGCCATCCTGTCGATCGCGTACGACAACGTTCACTACAGGAATCGTCCTGAGGCCTGGAACATGCGTCTGGTGCTCGGGATGGCCACTGTGCTCGGCGTCGTTGGACCCTTGGCAGCATTCGGCCTCTTCTACCTCGGCGATCGCGTGTTTCACCTTGGCCATCCGCAACTCCAGACACTCATGTATCTGATGCTCTCAGTGGCCGGACATCTCACGATCTTTCTGGCTCGAACTCGCGGCCCGTTCTGGTCAATACGCCCCGCTCGAATTCTCTTGACGGCCGTGCTTGGTACGCAGACATTGGCGACGCTCATTGCGGTCTTCGGGCTCTTCATGACGCCGCTCGGCTGGAGCTGGGCGGCACTGGTCTGGGGCTATGCCTTGATCTGGTTTCTGGTGACCGACCGAGTGAAATTGCTCGCGTACCGGATTCTCGACCCGGTGAAGGCGACAGCGTCGACGGGGAAGCCCATGCTGATCGAAGCGGCAGCCGCGCCGAGCGGCGGTGCAGCTGCTGATCGGGCGGCAGCCGTCGCTGCCAAGGCGAAGGTGGCCCCGTTCCATACCGACACGGATCCCGCGGGCCCTGTGTATCACGACCGGAGCGACTGTCCCTATGGCCAGGAGATCAGGGCCAATGGCAGCGACAAGCCGGGCAGGGCTGGCCGCCGCCGCTGTGATTGGTGCACCCATGCCTTGCTGTCGGGAAGCTGAAGGGTTGCCTTAAGGATGGACGAGGGATGCGGCTCTCCAGCTCTACTCCAAGCACCACCTCATCGTCCGTGGACATCCCGCAAATCGTCCGAAGTGCTCTAGCCTCCATTGCGCGATGAACGACACGCCTCAGCCCACCTTTGAGCCTCACGAGGCAGGCACCTTCGTCCTCCAGCAGGGACTCCGGCGACTGTACATCCCGGCGGTTGTGATCGCGCTCGCTTTCCTCGGAGTCGGCTACGCGCTTGGGCGCGGTGGCACGGCTGGTCTCATCATCGATGGGTGCGTCGCGATCTCCCTTCTCTGCCTACCCCTTCTCGACAGGACGCGGCTCAATCCAGACAACTGGATGAGCGGCTACTTCGGTGAAAAGATGGTCGCAGCGCTCCTTGACATGCTCCCCGAATCCTTCCACACCTTGCACGACATCACCGTAGCCTCGCACGGCAAGAAATCCAACATCGACCACATAGTGGTAGGACCTACTGCCATCTGGGTCATCGAGACGAAGAACTGGCGTGGCCGATTTGAGCAAAGAGGCGGGGACCTCTTCTGCAATGGCGTCAAACGGACGTACTTCCTAGATCAAGCAGTGGCCAGGGCCACGACGGTTCGCCGCGGTCTCGAGGTGGGTGGATGCGGCGTCGGCTGGATCAACGTCTTGGTCGTCTCCACCAAAGCGCGCGTCCCAAATGGTCGAATCGACTTCCCCCGAGCCACACTGACTGGAGCGTCGGACGTGCTGCCACTGATCCGACCCGGCAAACACATCCTAACGGCGGACACGGTCCACTGGGCCTGCCCCGGTTTGACGGACACGTTTGCTAGGCCGAGCACACAGCGGCGTGCTGGGATTCGTACTCTGCCGGACTGAGATTGCCGAGCGTTGTGTGGCGGCGCTCACGGTTGTGGAGTTCGGATGGCTGACA
>Ga0307372_10007738_pt1 | contig 15308 bp, 10 predicted proteins | sample OX1MG_FD_202533 | JGI IMG/M metagenome (GOLD analysis project Ga0307372, IMG submission 202533) | Soil microbial communities from Risofladan, Vaasa, Finland - OX-1 | ecosystem: Environmental > Terrestrial > Soil > Coastal area > Acid sulfate soil | place: Finland: Risofladan, Vaasa | collected... | reverse complement strand
AGGAGAAACGAAATGAAAGTAAAAGACGTAATGGTGGGAACACCGGTCTCATGTAACGACCAGACAAGCTTGGGAGCGGCCGTCGAGATGTTGTGGAATCGCAACTGTGGCATCCTTCCGGTTACGACTAGCGACGGAAAAGTCTATGGCGTCATAACGGATCGCGACATCTGTATCGCGCTCGGGACGAGGAATCGTTTGCCGGGAGAGCTTAACGTCAGTCAGGTCATGACTGGCAAACTTTTCTCGTGCTCTCCGGAGGATGATATCCGTACCGCTCTTGCAACTATGCGCACCGAAAAGGTTCGCCGCTTGCCGGTCCTCAACCGTGACGGTGTGCTCCAAGGTGTTTTGTCGATGGATGACGTGGTCTACCATGTGGGTGACACCAAGAAAACGGCGGAACTCTCCTACGAAGACGTCGTGCGCACATTCAAAGGCATCTACGCGCCCCCGCTTCCGGAGCTGGTTCCACCAAAGAGCGCTGCCGCTTGAAAGGGACCAGCCGCAATCGCCAGTGATCGCCAAGTCTGCACGCCCCGGTTGCTATTTCGGGCGTGTGTGTTCTGGTAAGGATTTAGTCGATGGAGCGCTGCTGCCTCGGAACTGGGTTCTGCCCAACTTCTCGGCAGCCGCGGCTCGGTGCGCGAATCGGTGAGGGAGGCAAGTGATGGCCACTGTTGCTCAGATCAAAAAAAATCCGACAATCCCCGAGCTGACCAATAAAGAGTTCCAAAGCCTTCTCATGTCCGGGAAGACGCCAGCGATTTCCATTTTCATGCCGACACCTCCTTCTGCACGAGGTGCGAGTCAGAACGTAGTTCGACTGAAACGTCTCTTGCGGAGAGCTGAAGCGGAGTGGGTTGCCGCCTCGCCGCATACCCCCAACGTCCATGCACTTCTCCAACCAATAGAGCATCTCGTTGCCGCGGAAACTCTTTCGAGCGACGGCAAGAGTCTTGCCCTGTTTGCGACGATGGACTTTTTTCGCGCGTATAGCTTGCCGTTCGAACTTCCAGAACTTGTGAACGTCGGCGGACGCTTTTTCGTGAAACCTCTTCTTCCCATGCTTGCCGGCGACGATCGGTTTTATATTCTCGCTCTCAGTCAGAAGCATGTCCGGTTGCTCCACGGCACGCTTTACCGCTCCCAAGAGGTTCAGCTTCACGGGGTTCCCGCAAATCTTTTTGAGGTATTTGAGAACGAAAGCTTTGCTCGGCAAAAACAATTCCACACTGCCTCGCGAGCCGACGCAGGCAACAGACCAATCTCCCACGGCAGCGGTACGGAAATCAAAGACCGGATCGTCGCTTTCTTTCGCCGCGTGGAGAAAGGCGTGACGCCTGCAATTCAAGATTCAAAGGCTCCTCTGATCTTGGCAGGCGTGAATTATCTCCTCCCGCTCTATCGCGAGGTCAACACAAGCCCAGCGCTAGTGGAAGATGCCATCACGGGGAATCCCGATAGCTTAAGCGCTCAGCAACTGCACGCGGCTGGTTGGGAAATCGTGCAACGACGCGTGGAGCGCGAAACGAAGCGCGCTCGAGATCAATACAAGGAGCTGGCCGGTAAACCCCAAACCTCGAGCAATTTGAGGGAAATTGTCGGAGCCGCCCATAATGGCCGCGTCCTTTCGTTGTTTCTGGCTGAAGGCGCTGAGCAGTGGGGCTTCTGGGATTCAGAACAGGGGGTGGCGCGCGTCCATCACCACCGCGAGCCTGGGGATGAAGACTTGCTGAATTTCGCGGCGATTCAAACCTTGCTGCACCACGGTAATGTCTATTCCGTCGCGCCAGTCGAATTGCCAGACGGTGCGAACTTGGCCGCCCTATTCCGGTTCTGAGCGTTGGCAATGCCAGGTTGAGAAAGCCGTCCAGGAACCAAGCTCGCGAGGCAACTCTGTCCGATTCGCGACATGATAACATGCGGTAGTTGGCGCGTGTTATGACCCCCTTGAGTTCCAAATGGCGCTTGAAGGCTGTCCTCCCGGTCGCGGCCGTGCTCGTCATCGGTCTCGCCGTTTTCGAGGCCGCCATGCTCATCCTAGAAACCCCTAACCGACATTGGATTTTAATCATTGCGGCCGGCGGTGCGTTGGCGATATGCGGCGTCCTTCTTGCGGTGCTGGCCATTCTGTTCCAAAAGCCGTTGGTCGAAATGAACGACAAGATTACGCGCCTGCGCGATGGAGATTTGAACGTTACATTGAACTTCGCCCGCCGCAATGACGAAATCGGCGAGTTAGGCCGCCATTTTAACGAGATGGTTTGCCAGATCCGGCAGAGCCGCGAAGAAATCGAGCGCCTTCACCGTGAACAGATGACCCGCGCCGAACATCTTGCCACCTTGGGTGAACTGGCCACAGGCCTTGCCCATGAGATCCGCAATCCTCTTACGGGAATCGCCGGCGCAATCGAAATTCTTGTCCGTGACCTGCCGCCGCAGAGCCCCGGCCGGAATGTCCTGGAAGAGGTTCGCACGGAAGTCAAACGCATCCATGTCATTCTTTCCGATCTGCTCGTCTATGCGCGGCCGCAACCCCCGCGGCTCGTTGCCGCGGACTTGAACACCGCAGCGGAGCAGGCCATACGCCTGGCGCGGGAACAGATACGCAGCCGTCCTATTGAGATTGAACTTATTTCGCAGCCAGACCTTCCGCCGGTTGTCCACGACCCCGCGCAGGTCGAACAAGTACTGATGAACCTGCTATTGAATGGCATTCAGGCAATCCCTGAGCGTGGGAAAATAGAATTGAAGATTGTCACGGACGGCAGCTTTGCCTTGTTAACCGTCTCCGACACCGGCCGCGGCATTTTTCCGCAAGATTTGCCGAGGATTTTCCGTCCCTTCTATACGACCAAGCAGCGGGGAACCGGCGTAGGATTGTCTCTGGCCAAGGGAATTGTGGAAGGACACGGAGGCCGCATCGACGTTGCGAGTCAATTAGGGCATGGAACAAGATTCACGGTCTGGCTTCCCATCTCCCCGGCGAATGGCGAGACGCCATCCGGGAAAAAGGGCAAGGTCGCGTGAAGGCGATGGCTTCAATCAAGGTCTTGATTGTCGACGACGAAAAGCTCATCCGTTGGTCATTGGCGCAGAAATGCAAGGAAGTCGGCCATCTGCCCCTTGAGGCCGAAAACGGCAGCGAAGCTCTGCGTGTGGCTCGCTCCGAATCGCCGGACGTGATCCTTCTCGACGTGCGATTGCCGGATATGAGCGGTATTGATGTCCTCGACGAACTCAAACAGCATGGTCCCGCCAGCAGCGTCGTCATGATGACCGCCGATCCGCAGCTCGGCGACATCAAAGCCGCCCTCAAAATGGGCGCTTACGACTTCATCAGCAAACCCATCAATTTTGACGAGCTCTGCGTCACGATTGATAACGCCCTCGAAGCCGCGCGTTTGCGCACCGAAGTCGAATCTCTTCGAGGTGAGGTTCGCCGCCAAGCCGGATACCATGACGTGATCGGCACGTCGCGCAAAATGACTGAGCTCATGTCGTTTGTGCATAAGATCGCGGCAAGCGAAGCCACAACGATTCTGATTCAGGGAGAAAGCGGTACCGGGAAAGATCTGATCGCCAAAGCGATTCACTATCAGAGCGCTCGCCAAAATAAGCCCTTCGTCGCCATCAATTGTTCCGCGATTCCAGAAAATCTCATGGAAGCCGAGCTCTTCGGCCATGAGAAGGGCGCCTTCACGGACGCGAAAGCCATGAAGAGAGGGTTGTTCGAAGTCGCGGATGGAGGAACGCTGTTTCTCGACGAGATTGGCGAGCTTTCACCATTCCTGCAGGCGAAACTTCTCCGCGTACTCGAAGATCAGGTCATCCGCCGCGTAGGCGGGATCAAGGACATGCAAGTGGATGTGCGCGTAATCGCAGCTTCGAATCGCGATATCGAGCGGGCTGTGCGTGAGGGGCATTTCCGCCAGGACCTTTATTATCGCTTGGCGATTATCTCGATTTTCATCCCGCCGCTTCGCGAGCACCGGGAAGATGTTCTGCCACTTGTGGACTTTTTTATCGCAGATTACAACCGGAAATTCCGTAAGTCCGTTCGCGGAATCAGCGACGAGGCACGGCACATGCTGCTGGTGCACGACTGGCCGGGCAACGTCCGCGAACTAAAGAATGCCATCGAACGTGCGATGATTTTGGAGGACGAGCCACTCCTCCGGACAGACTACTTGCCCATCTCCGTGGCTACTCCGCTCTCCGGCCGGACCAGCTTTGAACAGATTTCTTCTCCTTCGGCAACCACGAGCCTGCCAAATGGACGCGGGTTGCCCGCTCTTGCGATTCCTGAAGGTGGTACTTCCTTGGAAGAAATCGAACATGCCTTAGTGGAACTGGCCCTCCATCAGTCCAGCGGCAATCAGACCCAAGCCGCCAAGCTACTGGACATCAGCCGTGACGCACTGCGCTACAAAATGAAGAAATTCGGACTCCTCCACGGTGAAGAAGCCGCCGCTTCGGCCGATTCTTAGCCGCTTTTCATTTCCGCGAATACTCGGTACGTCAAAACACGCAACGCCAAAGCGCGAAATCCCACGCCGCACCAATCCCTGGGACCGTCTCGCGTAATAACGTCAGCAAGCCACTCGCATTTCACGACTTCACACGGGCTGACGTTTTCACGAAATGGCATGCTTCTTGCTCTCATTGCTTCGCGGTACCGAAGTAGTGATCGAGGTCGGGCCGAGTAAGCAGAAACGGTGGCTCCGTGGCGCGAAAGACCGCCCTCAAATAGGGAAACCGGCCTGCTGAATGAGGCAAGCAGAAATGCAAGACCGTCACCCTTCGGTTCGAGAGAGGCAGCGGTTTAGCTCGGGACACGAGACGGGCGTCGTGGCACAAGGCGCTCGGGCCTGTGGACGGGCCCTCACCCGAGGCGGTCGCTGCCTCTTGCTTTTGAGTGACACTTCCGGTCTCTGCAGCCTAGTCCCAGTTAAATCTACTACTGACCATCTCGGATTCAATACATCTCGCCTGGCATTGGACCAGGAAATCGCGCCACCTTCCCGGAAGGCCAGAAGTTGCGGCGAACCTTCGTGATCTAATTCGGCGCGTGAGCCATGCCAATCCCTTCTGGGGTGCACCCCGCATTCACGGAGAACTGCTCATTGAAGCGCTAGTGGGCTACTCCGTTCATCGCGTGCTTTGTTTCGGAACCCAGATAGCATCGTCCGGCGGAACCCCGAAAGTCTCACGGTCAATAGCACAGCACGTCATCGCTCAACTCCTCTGTCGTGTGCAACGCTGTCGCTAAGAACCGCTGTATGCGCGTGAGAAGTTGAAAGCTGCAAGAAATCATTCGCATCAATGAGACCGAGGACTGTGCGGACAAGAAGCGAAAATCGTCGCCGCGTGGGGTCATGCACTATGACCGGTCTGAAAAGTTGATACTGCACGCGGCGAGTCTCAAGCTGGCAGCCCCCAGCAGCCACTACATTCCTGACCCACCCACTATCTCGTCCATAGGTGAGCGCGACGAGGAATCCATCTGGCTTTCGAAAAACATTGACCGGCGTCCGGTAGAGCCTGCCAGACTTTCGACCAACGTTTGTAACAATAGCGAAGCCCGGCAATTGAGCGGCAAACCGGCTCGCGATTCGGTTTGTTATAGCTCGATGGAAGGCCGCTACCGACCTCTTGCGAAACCGCACAAGAACGATGAGAACCATCAGGGTTGCGAGAAGCGAGACGATCGATGCGGCAATGACCATGGAGACTGTCTTCTTATCCTCTATATATCGCTTACAGCTCGTGAGTATGAGAGCCCTGCGTCATTCTGGTTCGAAATAAAACGCCGAATCTGATCTTCCGAAGGTGCATGTTAGGCTGAACACTGTCTACCCCTTGTCTTTACGGGGCATCCGTACTTCGAACAGGGCTTCGCCGGCCACCTCAAAACCTGTTCAGCCATTCGTGCTCAGCCACACGTGCCAGACGAAAAGCCCAAGATAGCTCACCGCGAGCATAGAGAAGAGCAGGGTTAGGAGAGCGTGTCCCACGACGAATGCTGTTCCCTTGGGCCAGTCGGCGTGCGAAAAATAAATCGCATCGACAAGAAGTCGCGCAGTCCAGTAAATCCCGATGAAGCCGGCAAGCCCCAAGGCAGCACGATCACCTCGGAGCAGTTCCCCATGGAGCGCTAATGTCAATGTGCCAAAGGCGATGATCGTCAACACCGTGAATCCACTCTGCACCCACAGCATTTTCCTGTTGAATGGCATCAATTGCTGTAGGTCCCGTTTCCAGGCAAGTCGATATGGCACCTGAAAGCTGGCGAAGAGGATTAGAAAATGGGCCGCGCCGGCGAACCACAGGTCGATGTCAAACAGCCGCTGCACGAGTGCATTCGTCATAGCGCGTGAATTGCTCGCATGAATGGAAGTATTACACGTAGTACGAACCAAGGGTGAAAGAGGCCAAATACGGGTACCACAAGGAACACCATCATGAAACACTGGCCGCGCGCTCCGTGTCCCAGCCCGAGCCGCTCGCCGAATCGCGAACGCTCGACAGCCACGCCCACGCCTTGCAGCAAGAAGTAGAGCGTGGGGAGACCATAGCCTCCGCGAGCGGGCAGCGATATCACCAAATCGTGGATCAGCCCAGAAACCACGAAGACAAAGAAACCGGCAGTGCGCGTCCCCACTCTTCTATATAGCGGGACAAAAATCAACTCGTGGCCAAGCTGACGGAAACCGAGGTTCCACCGCTTCCCCCAAAACTCTGCGAGGGAGGTGGAATGGAGAGGAGCAGACATAATGGGTTCGGCTTTGACGCCAAGGCTCTGCCATAGCAGAGCGACTATCTGGAAGCCACCGAAGTGGAGGAGCAGAATCAGGCCGACCATCCCTACCCATCCCTGCAGAAGTGGTTGTCCTAGAGGAATGGATCGGGCTACAACCCAGAACAGGATTGCGCCAAGGATGGTTTCGTACGTCGCCCAGAGCCAAGCCCTGCCTTCTGGCGGCGATCCATGCTGTCTCGCATCCAAAAACGCCTCTGCATCCATTCCCGGCCAAGCCAGAAGATAGGCTGCCGAGCGCCATGCCGCATGAGTAATTCGCAACCGCGCTCGCCACCACGTCAGCCACTTCAGGCTCAGATAAATGGCGAGCGAAAGAATCCACATGAATACCCAAGGCGGCAGCAGATTGCGGCAGGCCACTGCCGTCAAAGGCAAGACTAAAATTGGAAGCCAACCGCGCACTTTGTAGGCGGGTTGAAAGTTGTCAGGCGCATCCACGTTGATTTTGTGCCAGATGTCTTCTTGGCTGGAATAGTGTCTCTAAAGACTGCTGACGCAATATAGTACTCCTCGGACCGCGCCGCGGGTGTGTCAAATCTGACTCTCACATGGGCACACACCTATACTCCTTGCCCACTGGAGAGCATTGAAGAATTTCTTTCGGCGCGGCATCCTGATCGCTCTTCGCGAGCTCGCCTCGTCGGGCGATTAGAAGTGGCTCCCCGAGCTAACGAGAGCAGAAGGGTTGCTGAGCGCTGCACTAATAGTGACACATCTTCTTGCAATGCGAGCCGACCGTTCGGCAGCAAGAACGCGGCGGGTCGCTCGAATATCAACAGAAGCCGAAATTCACTAAGGCAGAAGCCCCACCAGCCTAATTATCTTGAGAGCGTTCCCATGGTCCAGCTTTCCACGATGGATGCGATAATCGAACACAATCGGCCCGTCTGTCGTGGGCAGGTCGGTGAAGTGTACGTTGGCACCTTTCAGCTCGGGCATTTCGCCGATTTCGCTCAACGCCAGGTCGTGCGATGTGACGAGTCCAATCGCCTGGTGTTCTACCAGCGAACGAATTACGGCCTCGGCAGCATCTCGGCGATCCGCCGAATTCGTGCCGGCGAACAGCTCGTCAATGAGAAACAACACGGGCGCACCTGACTTCGCCAGGTCAAGCACGGCCTTGAGTCGCTGGACCTCTACATAAAACCGCGAGGAGCCATCAAGAAGCGAGTCTTCAATGTGAATCGATGTGCAGACCTGAACAGGGGAAATGCGAAGTCGAGATGCGCGAACCGGTGCGCCCATCCACGCAAGCCTTGCATTCAGTCCCACGGCTCGCAGAAGGGTGCTCTTTCCCGACATGTTCGATCCCGTCACGAGCAGAAAACGGATCTCCGGGCCGAGCGCAACGTCATTGGAAACGCACTTTCGCGGATCGATCAGAGGATGTCCCAAATCCTTGGCTTCGAATAGCGCGTAGTCCTCGACAAACTCCGGGAACGGATCGTCAGGATTTTCGTAAGCGTAGGCTGCGATTGCCATCAATGCTTCAAATTCCCCCAAGACTGCGATCCATTCTGCAAGTTCCCGACCGTGGCGCTGTCGCCAGAGCTCAATCCGGGTGGTCACCTGTGTCCTTCCCATAACCAAGAGATATGGCCAGATCAGGAAATCGCTGTTGCGAAGATCCAGCAAGCGAACGAGCCGCTGCAGGCCCGCAATGCGTTCGGATGAACCTTGCAGTTTGCGCTGTAGCTCAGCGAGTTGTGGGCTCTCCCACCGTTCATCTCGGACGAAGGCACACAATCGGCCGAGAGACTCTAGTTTGCGGGCCGGCAAATGCAGATCAGAGACGATGGACAGGATCCGGCGGCGGAGGAACAACGCGAGCGTAAGTTCGGCGACGACGATCGCAACCGCTAGCCACACGGCACCGGTTACTGGGAGAAGACCTGCCCACCTGCACCCCCCGACAATCACGATGGCGAGTGGAAGAGACGGCAAGACGAGCGGCGCCCAGCGAGGCAGTGCAACCGGATCCGCGATTAGCCATTCTCGAAGCGCGTTCCACGAGTATTCACTCGCCTCACCCTCGCGCAACAGAGCGAGCCGTTCGCGCAAGTCCGTGCGGTCGCGAAGACTTTGAATCGAGTTCTGGCGAGAAATTGCCTCTGGGCGCGAAGCAGGACATTGGAGCCATTTTGCCAGCGCCTCGCGCCCTGCGGGCGTATCCACATCGCAAAGCAACTCGAACATGGAACCGTCGCCGAACAAGTCGAGATCTCGCGCACTCAAGTGGTCAGGCGTTCTGAGGTCTATGCCCGGGTCACCTTTGCCCATCCACTCGTGTTGCGCTCGCGCCAGTCGTCGCTGGTACATGCCAAGCAGGCTAGCTATCTCCCGAGCGCGGCTCTTTGACTTCCGCGCTCTCTCAATCGAGACGATTCCTGGAACCAACGGCAACGCCGCCAACCAAATCGGAAGCACAGCGAATCCGAGAGACAGGAAGAGCAGAGCGGCAAGCGCAAAGCATGATGCCAGCGCGATGAGCAGGTATTTTGCGTGCGTGGTAGTGGCCTGAGCACGAACCCTCACGAGGTGATCGAAGCGCGCCTGATACAGAGAGACGACTCGATCTCGCGACCCCTGGTCTCGTTCAGCAACGGCTCTTTCAGAGATCGCCGAAGGCGCTGCTTCTACAAGAATGTTCTGGAGATTCGCACCGATTGCCCGCACCATCCAGACGCAATATTCGATGAAAGCCATACGATCACACGCTTCCGAAATTTATTCGAACCGGAATTGGGTTCCTGGCATTCCCAACCAGCGGAGCGCCGGAATCTCTCTCTTGTGATTGTCGAAATCGCACCATTCTACACCCAGCTGGCGGGGCATGCCGTGTTGACTCTGAAAGTATTGCCGAAATGTGTTGTCCGCCTCAACAACTTCTGCGCGCAAATTTGATTTCACATTTCCCAAGCGTTCATTGGTGCGCCGCAGGCTGTACCGAATGCTCAATTATTTAATCAGATCTCTTTGTAGCTTCATATTCTGGTGGGTCAGGCACGTGGAATTTAAAAGCCATGCTGTGCTGCCACCGCTGCGCGAACTCGCTAGCCGCCACTCGACGCAAAACCTTACCGCCCGAAACTTCCTTCATAACCGATGACTTGGCACCGGATTCTACCGAATGCAGGTGAACATGGCATTTCCGCCATCACTACAATCGCCGCAGAACCTTCTGTCCAGTCAATCGCACTTACATTGATTCCTTCGGGATGGTCAGTTAACAGACTGCACAGGCTCGGGTCTGTGCCCTTTGCCTTGCAGGCTGGGAAAGATCGAGGTGCGATTGGTCCTTGCTGGACGCCAGCGCGTAACCGCCCGTCATCGCATGTCGTTTAAGATACCAGCAGAAAGTGGGCTTAATGTCTGGTCGCTACTTGTAAACTCTGCCGGAGCGCTTTCAAGCGCCGTTGCGATTCGGAAGTTTGGAGCTGAGCGATGATGCCCGCAGTCGTAGAGCTGTAGTTATTTTGAACCCAGCGCGGCACCATCCAAGCTGGATCGTCCTTCGCGGCCGCTTCAAAGTCTCGTCTTGCGTCGTATCGCTCCTCTGTGCGCCATTCCACCACCGCGCGTGCAGCCTGGTCTTCCGCCGCGGTCTTCCGTGACGGCGAATCCTCGGCGATACGTCCCAGCATTTCTTTGGCGTCCGCCTGCCGCCCAAGGTCTGTAAGAACCCAGACCAGTTGCAGAGTCGTTCGGGATGACTGGGGGAAGATCTGCAGCGCTTCTTCCAGTTGCCGCACAGCGTCGGTCAACTTACCCGCACGACACATCCACCAAGCCATCTCGCGAAGCGCGGAAGCCTTGGTAGCAACGCCCACGAGGGAGGAGAGAGTCGTCTGAAAATCCACTAGCGCATGCTTCTCGTCCTGCAGGAATCGCAGCCCATCGAGCTCGATAACAGCCGCGGGCGGAAGGCTTTCCCCAACTGTGCTGGGCTGATTCTCAACCTCAAAGGCTTCCAGGCGTTTCACTGCCTTCCTGGGATCGGAAGTCGCGAGCGCTCGCGCGAGCAGCCCCCAGTCATCGTCTGTCGCTCCCTGCTGGAGTACCTCGCTTTCCGCCTGGACGGCTCCCGCCGCATCCCCTAAGCGCCAGGATATCTGCGCAAGGGCTCGCCACGCGCGGGTGTAATGCGGATCCACCTCGACTGCCTGTTTGAGGTCTGCAATGGCTCCATGAAAATCGTCTGCAGAGTCCAATTTAGCGGCGGCATCGCTCAGGAAAATCGGCCGAATTTCGAATGGGCGCAGCCTCTGCGCAGCGTTCCAGTCATTTACTTTGATTTCTCTCTCCAGCATTTCGCGACGCTCAGCCGCCGGCGGATGGGAGCGAAAATACTCAGCGAGAGCGCTAAATGGCACTTGTGCAAATTCTCCGATCGGAGTGGTCGCGTGTTCCGAATAATTCGATTCGAGTTGCTCGAATCTCTTCATCAAGTTCACGCCGCCCATCGGCGAATAACCTGCGGCGACAGCGAGTTCAAGCCCGACTCGATCCGCTTCGAACTCCTGCTCTTTCGTATATCCGGCTTCGAATATTTCGACCGCCGGGGCACCAAATTGGTAGAGATTGCCGAGTCCGACCCTCCGACTTGCCAATTGATACTGCAGGCGCTCAATCGCATGTCGATTGTCTACGTGAACGATTTCGTGCCCCAGAACTGCAGCAAGTTCATCTTCTGATCCCATGATTGCCAGTAGGCCGCGGCCAACGACAATATGCCCTCCAGGCAACGCGAACGCATTCACGAAATTCGGATCATCCCGAAGATAAAAGTGATAGTGGATTGCTTTTCGCCGCACGTGGCTTGCAACGCGCAAACCGACGGTGCTTAAGTACGCGTTGATTCTCCGAGCGTCCCGATCGTGAGACGGTGTTGAAGTTAGGCCGTACTCTCGCGCGATTTGATCGCCAATTTCCGTTTCTCTTCCGTCGCTCACCCGCGTAATCGCGAGGGGAATGCGCTCGGCTTCGCGCTGTGTGTCTGCCAGGAGATAAAGCAAAGGCCGGGGTGTGATCGGAACAACGGCCTTCTCTCGCTGCAAAATGAAGATAGCGACGCACCCCGCCAGGAGCAAGAATGCCGCGATCCATCGTTTCGTCATAGAACTTTGCGCAGGATCTCCCGATGCCGGGCGTACAGAAAACTCACGGCCAGCAGCGCGATGCCCAGTCCGAGAAATGAAACGATTCTCCCCAGTGCGTCCAGGTTCCACACATCCACAGTCACTATGCGAGCCACGCACAGAAGAAATAACGACAAACTGAACCAGCGATACGCGCGCTCGTGCATTTTCAATACCGCGAGAAATATGACCAGTGCTTCAACTCCCCAGGCAGCAGTTAGAAAGCCGCGTCGCACTTCGAGGCTCACAAGCACAGTCAGCAAGAGCGTCGGAACGAAAAAGAAAACGTGCTGCGAGTGGTTTTCGATCAGCGACCACATCGCTGCCAACCGTTTCCAGGATTCGCTCTTCGCTTCTCCCGCCTCGCTTTCCGCGCTAGCAGGCCGCTGGGATAACTTCGCTACCGCAAACAGAACGTACAGCAACGCCGCACACGCAACGACCGTGGCCACGCGCACCGTCGTAAAATGCCACTGGCCCACTTGATAAAAATTGTCGAACGCGCACCGCACGCCAACGGCAAGCGTCATCGCGTACGATTGAGTGCGGAATGTTCTCGACTTAAGCCATCGGCCTAACGCATAAAGCAGGACCGCGAGGGCGGCCCAACTCACTGCGACCCACTCGGCCACAAGCTCAAAACGGAAAAGCGCCGCTACGGCTATGGTGCCCACCCATAGAAATGCGCTGCGAACCTGGGGATTGTCCTCGGCGACCGTCGATGCGTAATAATAGATTGCCGCCAAAAGCGTGACCGTGACAACAGGAGTCGGAATTAGTCCCATCTTTGCTGTTGAATTCAGATCAGCAATGAAGATGCGCGCGAAACTCGCGAACAAGAGCAAGTAGGCCTGGACACGGAGCGCTTTGTCACTCAGTGCGCGAGCGGATTCGAGAAGCGCCAGGCCAAAAATACCCCAAGCGATGGCGACGCCCGCGGTAGTTACCTCGTCCCACAAAAGAATTGCAACAAGAAGCGTCGCCGTTCCAGTGTAGAGGGCAGGGATCCCACCGAGCCCCGCAATCCATTTCGGAAGAACATCGTGAAGTGATGAATGCGAATTGCCCGGTTCTTCCAGCGACCCTACGCGCCATGCGTAGAGATACAGGACCACACAAGAAGCGGCAACAGTAACCAACCGCAGACTGACATTGTGCCAGGATCCGGAATGAAAAAGGTTTACTGTGAGCAAGCGTAATGCTGCCAGAGCTGCTGCCGTGTGTCCGCATGTCTGCAGCATGCGATCCGGGAACCGTCTGCCGACTTCGAGCAATGCTATAGCAATCAGTGTCCACGCCAATCCCGGCCAGAAGAAGGGCAATCCAATCCAGGCAGCCGCAAGGGCAAACCCTGTGGCGATTCCCGGAGACACGATTGAGGCTGCCTGGTCCACTTGCGAGGCTTTGTCACCCAGCCGTTCTCTCAATCGGCCGTTCAGATAGAACGCTACCGCGAGTGCGACCATCAGCCAGCCCGTCTTCACATTGGGCAATTGCCATGCAACAAGCCGGGGTATGAGGTCGTGAAACGCCGCATATCCCGCCAGCAACGCCGCCCCCGCCCAGCCGAGGTTGCGCAAGTGACTGTCTGCCAAGCGCCAGCCAGCAGTCAACAATGCCTCGGCTTCAATCAGCCACAGGATTTCGAGATTTCCGCCCGAGTATCGATACGGAATTGCTGCAAGCAGCAGCGCAACGCCGAGCGTGCTCGCCAGAATGAAGCCAACGCGCCTGTCGATGATGCGGGAAAACGCGGAAATTCCTAAGTAAACCGCGCCTGCTGCTAAGAGGAACCAGAACCGCCAAGCCGGGTGGAATGACTCATAGTGCAAGACGGTCAAATAGCCTGCCGCATTGAGCAGGAAGGAAGCCGTCAGAAGCTGCGTTTCTTCCGCGCTCCTTCCATTCCGCAGAAAATACGAAACTAGGTAGACCGCCCAGTAGGCCGTGAGCAATGCGACACTCGCGATAAATTCCGGGAACGGTTTGTGACTACCGATCCTTTCATAAATCTGTTTGAGCCAAAGCCAGTGGAGCAAGTATGTGGTGACAATCGCGAAGGGTTCGAGCGCATACCACTGCCGCATCCGCAGAATCACTGCCAATGAAGCCGCCAGCAGGACGGTCGCCACCAGGCCGCCAATCGGAATCTGTCCAACCCCCACACTCACAAATGCCAACAGATATGCGAATCCGGTGGTGACCTGCGAATGGTAGCGCAACGAATGCGCCACCATAGCAACCGCAACGACGAACAGTAATGCGAAACCCAGACCTGAGCTTTCAACGATCCGGACCGCAGCGATATTGTGCATCGCGTAAGTCGTAAAATAGACGAGAGCCCATCCGCCTCCCAGGACAGCCCGCCCAGCTATACGGTACCTCTCCTTTCGCTCGCCAACGATTCCTGCTGCCAGAAGAATGATGCTCAGTCCATACCCTAATGCGATCTTTCCTCGCGGTCCAAGATAGTGCATCGAGTGGTTCAGCAAAAGCGCAACACCGATCACAAAAGCCGCTGTGCCGATTTTGTTCAGCCAGTTTGTTCCCAGACGCTCTTCAATATCCGCCCACTGGCGGGACTTTAACTGCTTGACAGTCTTCAAAACCGCGCTCTGTGAATACGCTGTAAATGATGGACTCTGAATAGAAGGTTGGGTCGCAGGAGATTCTTTCGCCGGTGCGGCTGGCACCCGGGGAGGAAGGGATGCTGCCATAGGTGCCTTCGCTGGAACTGGTGCTGGCGTTGCTTGAACGGCTTCCGACTTCGCGACCTCTTCTGCAGCGCCCTCGTCTTTCGTTCTACTGCCTGAGGAGGCTTCGCGAATTTTCTCCAATTGGTATACGCGCTTTGTGATGTGATTCAGCTCTTGACGTAGCGACGCGATTTGACTTTCTAGGGAGCTGGCGGCGCGGAGGCTATTTTTGGAACGGGAGAGGGCGACAGCTACAGCTATAAACCCCGCGATGATCAAAAAAGTAACAAATATATCCATGGAGGACGTCAGTCCTTGCGCGATGGCCGAATTCTACCAACAGCATCGGCAATATGGACAAGATATATGCGCGTGTGTCTTGGGATCACGGATCAACCGATGATTCCTGCCGCGAGGCTTCGCGCGGCATGGCGCCCGCGAGCAGTTGGACCTTGCGTTCCGCAAAGAAGTGGCAGAACGAGTGGGCCTTGGTTTCGTGCTTCCGTCCAAAAAGACCGTAATTGGACCGAATGGACCGAAAATCGAAACTGCAGCGTTACGAGAAATGGCTGCATCAGCTTGATTCAAGAGAGATAAGTGGCGCGCCCGGAGGGACTCGAACCCCCGACCCTCTGCTTAGAAGGCAGA
>Ga0307372_10007736_pt1 | contig 15309 bp, 16 predicted proteins | sample OX1MG_FD_202533 | JGI IMG/M metagenome (GOLD analysis project Ga0307372, IMG submission 202533) | Soil microbial communities from Risofladan, Vaasa, Finland - OX-1 | ecosystem: Environmental > Terrestrial > Soil > Coastal area > Acid sulfate soil | place: Finland: Risofladan, Vaasa | collected... | reverse complement strand
GCGCAGCGCATCTCGACGCTCAACGGCGTGGCGCAGGTGCTGGTCTTCGGCCAGCAGAAATTCGCCGTCCGCGTCCAGGTCAATCCCGAGGCGCTCGCCGCCAGGTCGATGACGCTCGATGACGTCATGAGCGCGGTGGAGGCAGCCAATTCGAATACGCCGGTCGGCGCGCTCATGGGCGCGCATCAGAGCTTCACGCTCCAGGCCAACGGCCAGATCGAGCACGCGGCGGGCTATAAGCCCCTCATCATCGCCTATCGCAACGGCGCGCCGGTGCGTCTTGAAGACGTGGCGAAGGTGGTGGACAGCGTCGAGAACGACCAGGTCGCCGACTGGCTCAACGGTCAGCGCTCGGTCCTGCTCGCGGTCAAACGTCAGCCCGACGCCAATACCGTCGAAGTGGTCGATTCCGTCAAGCGGCTCATCCCGGTGTTCGAATCCCAGCTGCCGCCGTCGGTGCAGCTCCACGTCCTGCTCGACCGCTCGGTGTCGATCCGCAATTCCGTCAACGACGTGCAGTTCACCTTTCTTCTGACCGCCGCGCTCGTCGTTCTGGTGATCTTCATTTTTCTCCGCAACGTCACCGCCACCCTCATTCCCGCGCTGGCGCTTCCCGTTTCGGTGATCGGCACCTTCGCCGGCATGGAGCTGCTCGGTTACAGCATCGACAACCTCTCGCTCATGGCGCTCACGCTCTCGGTGGGGTTCGTGGTCGACGACGCCATCGTCATGCTCGAGAACATCGTCCGCCACGTCGAGAACGGCGAGTCGGTTCTGACCGCGGCCTTCCGCGGCTCGCGCGAGATCGCCTTCACCATCATGTCGATTACGCTGTCGCTGGTGGCGGTGTTCATCCCGGTGCTGTTCATGGGCGGCGTGGTCGGCCGCGTCTTCCGCGAGTTCGCCGTCACCATCAGCATGACCATCCTGATCTCGGGCTTCGTGTCGCTGACGCTGACGCCGATGCTGGCCTCGCGCCTGCTCAAGTCGCACCACGGCGAGCGGCACAACGCGTTCTACCGGGCGTCCGAGTCGGGCTTCAACGCGCTCTTCAGTGGCTATCGCTGGCTGCTCAGCTTGGTGATGAGGTGGCGGCGCCTCACGCTCTTCGTCACGATCCTGTCGATCGCGGCCTCGGGCTATCTCTTCGTCATCGTGCCCAAGGGCTTCTTCCCGAGCGAGGACACCGGCCAGATCGTCGGCTTCACCGAGGCCGCCCAGGACATCTCGTTCGATGCCATGGCCCAGCATCAGCTTGCGGTTGCCAAGATCATCAAGGACGACCCCAATGTCAGCGACGTGAACGCCGCCATCGGCGCCGTCAACTCGAGCCCGTCGCTCAATGTCGGCCGGCTCTTCATCCAGTTGAAGCCGCGGGACGAGCGCCCGCTGTCGGCCGATCAGGTGATCCAGGAGCTCCGGGTCAAATTGGCGCAGGTGCCCGGCATCAAGACCTACATGCAGAGCCTGCAGAACATCAATCTCGGCGGCCGGCTGGCAAAGAGCGCCTATCAATACACGCTGCAGGACAGCGATACCAAAGAACTCTACCGCTATGCCCAGATCATGCAGGCGCGCATCGCCCAGCTTCCGGGCGTGCAGGACGTCAATTCCGATCTCCAGCTCCACAACCGGCTGGCGATCATCAAGATCGACCGCGAAAAGGCGGCGCAGCTCGGCATCACGGTGGACCAGATCCGCAATACCTTCTACAGCGCCTTCGGCGCGCGCGAGATCTCGACCATCTACGAACCGTCGAACAGCTATTACGTCATTCTCGAGCTGGAAAAGCGCTTCCAGCAGTCGCCCGACGATTTGTCCAAGATCTATCTCCGCAGTTCGTCCGGCCGGACCGTCCCGCTTCAGGCGGTGGCGGCGCTGGCCTCGGGCGTCGGGCCGGTGACGGTGAACCATCAGGGCCAGCTCCCCTCGGTCACGATCGCCTTCAACCTCGCGCCGGGCTATTCGCTCGGCACCGCGGTCGAGCGGATCGCCCAGCTCGAGCGCGCGGTCAACCTGCCGATCACCGTCACGACCGGCTATCAGGGCAACGCCCAGGTGTTCCAGCAGGCACTCCAGGGCCAGGGACTGCTGCTGACGGCTGCGGTTCTGGTCATCTACATGGTGCTGGGCATCCTCTACGAGAGCTTCGTCCATCCGATCACGATCCTGTCGGGCCTGCCGGCGGCGGCGCTGGGCGCGCTCGGCACGCTCCTGTTGTTCCATCAGGATTTGACGGTCATCGCCATCATCGGCATCGTCATGTTGATCGGCATCGTCAAGAAGAACGCGATCATGATGATCGACTTCGCGCTCGAGCGGCAGCGCGGCAGGAACGCGACGCCTGAGGAGGCGATCTTCGAGGCCTGCCTGCTCCGCTTCCGTCCGATCATGATGACGACCATGGCGGCGATCATGGGCGGCCTGCCGATCGCGATCGGCGTCGGCGCCGGCTCCGAGCTGCGCCGCCCGCTCGGGCTCGTCGTGGTCGGCGGCCTCGTCGTCTCGCAGGCGCTCACGCTGTTCATCACCCCGGTGATCTATCTCTATCTCGAGCGCGCACGAGGCTTCTTCGCCCGTCATCTGCGCTCGCAGGCCGCGGCGGCGCTGGAGGCCGGCTATGCGGCAGAGCAGCCGGGCGAATAGGCTTCTTCTCGCGGCTTGCATCGCGCTCGCCCCGGCGCCGGAAGCGGCCGCCGCTGCCGGCACGCCGCCCACCGCCGCCGCCGCCACGACGACGCCGCCGATCGATCCCAGCGCGCATTACCAGGTCTGCCTCAACGAGGCCCGCCGCGCGCCGCAGGAAGCGCTCGCCGCGGCCGAGGATTGGCGCAATGCCGGCGGCGGCTTTCCGGCCGAGCATTGCGTCGCGGTCGCGCTGTTCGGGCTCAAGCGCTATGCCGAGGCGGCGCAGAAATTCGAGGATCTGGCGGGCCGGATGATGGCGAGCGGCCCCGATCTGCGCGCCGGCGCGCTGGACCAGGCGGGGCAGGCCTGGCTCCTGGCCGGCCGGCCCGACGCGGCGGCGGCGGCGTTTGCTGCCGCGCTGCGTCTGACGTCGGGCGCACCCGATCTCCTCATTGACAGCGCCCGCGCCGCGGCCGAGGCCAAGCGCTGGAAGATCGCGATCGCCGATCTCGACCAGGTGCTGAAGCGCGATCCCGACCGCGCCGATGCGCTCGTCTATCGCGCCTCCGCCTACCGCCAGCTCGGTGTGCTCGACCGCGCCCGCGCCGATGCCGACCGCGCCCTCGCGCTGGCGCCCGACAATGTCGAGGGGCATCTCGAGCGCGGCAACATCCGTCGCCTCGAGGGCGACGCGGCCGGCGCGCGAGCGGATTGGCGTGCGGTGCTGCGGCTGGGGCCGGGCTCGCCGGCGGCGCAGGCGGCGACCGAGAACCTTGCGGCGCTCGGCCCGGCGGCGCGGCCGAAGCACTAACGCGGCGGTTCAGAAATCGAGATCGGCGTAATGCGCGGGCGGGGGCGCGCCGGGAAGGTGATCGGCGAGGATCGGCCGGAATGACGGGCGCGATTTGATGCGGGCGTACCATTCCTTGGCCGGCTCGTGGTCGTCCCACGGCACGTCGCCGAGATAGTCGATCGCCGAGAGATGCGCCGCGGCGCTGATGTCGGCGAGCGAGAAATGATCGCCCGCGAGCCAGCGCCGCCGCTCGGCGAGATAGCTGATATAGTCGAGATGATGGCCGAGATTGGCCTTGCCGGCGCGAATCGCCGCCGAATCGGGCGTGCCGGTGCCGGTGAGGCGCTTCATCATCTTTTCGCCGAGCAAGAGGTCGGTGACCTCGCGGTTCATCTTGACGTCGAACCAGGCGGCGAGCCGACGCGTCTCGGCACGGTCGATGGGATTGAGGCCGATCAGCAGCTTGTCGCGATAGGTCTCGTCGAGGAATTCGACGATGGCGCCGGCCTCGGCCAGCACCGTGCCATCGGGCTCGATCAGCACCGGCACCTCGCCGGCGGGATTGAGCGCGAGGAATTCCGGGCGCCGTTCCCAGGTCTTCTCGACCTTCAAGGTGAACTCGAGGCCCTTCTCCTGCAGGATGACGCGCAGCTTGCGCGACGGCGGCGACAGCCAGAAATGATAAAGAATGCGCATGGCGCCACAGTCTAGCCGAATTCGCGCAGCGATGCAGCGACCGGCGACCGCCGACCGCCGTGCTTCTTGCGCGCGGGCGCGAATCCCGATAAGCGGCGGCGAGGAGGACCCCGATCATGGCAGAAGACCCGCCGCCCCCCGCGATCGCGGCCGTCGCCGTCCCGGCGGCGGCGGGACGCACGGCCTATCCCGCGCCCTTTGCCGCACGCGTCGCCGGCCGTGAGCGGCGCGTGCTCGGCGATTTCTTCGGCCTTGCCAATTTCGGCGTCAACCTGACCCGGCTCGTGCCCGGCGCGATCTCGGCGCTGCGCCATGCGCACAGCCGCCAGGACGAGTTCATCTATGTCCTCGAGGGCGAGCCAACGCTCATCGTCGACCGGGGCGAGACGGTTCTTCGGCCTGGAATGTGCGCGGGTTTCCGGGCGGGATCGGACGAGGGGCATCACCTCGTCAACCGCACCGCACGCGATGCCGTCTATCTCGAGATCGGCGACCGCAGCGCCGGTGACGAGGTGGTCTATCCCGACGACGACATCGCCGGCGGCGCCTCGCCCGACGGGCGCACGCGGCGCTTCACCCGCAAGGACGGCACGCCCTTTCCATGAGCGACGACGCTTCGCGGGTCGCGGCGCTGCTCGCGTTCTGGTTCGGCGCGCCGGGCTCGCCCGAGCACGACACGTGGCGGGCGATCTGGTTCAAGGCCGATGCAGCCTTCGATGCCGCGCTCGGCGCGCGCTTCGGCGAGGATCGGCGGCGTGCGGCTGCGGGGCAATGCGATCATTGGGGCGCAGAATGTGACGCCGCGCTCGCCCTGCTGCTGCTGCTCGATCAGTTGCCGCGCAATCTCTACCGCGGCCAGGCGGCGGCCTTTGCCACCGATGCCAAGGCCCGGGCGGCGGCGCGGGCGGCGCTGGCGCGCGGCTTCGACCAGGCGCTGCCGCCGGTGCGGCGCGTCTTCCTCTATCTGCCGTTCGAGCACAGCGAGGACCTGGCCGATCAGGACCATGCGCTCGCGCTCTTCACGGCCATGCCGCCCGGACCGCGCTATGAGCACGAGCTCGACTACGCCCGGCGCCACCATGCCATCATCGCGCGCTTCGGCCGCTTTCCGCACCGCAACCGCGCCCTCGGGCGCGTCTCGACGGCGGAAGAGGAAGACTTTCTCAAACAGCCGGGTTCGTCGTTCTGATCAGGCCGGGTGCGGTTGCAGGGATGCGCCGCGGCGGCGGAACCGGCCGAGATAGGTGGGCAGGATCAGCTCGAGCGCGGTCGGCGTGATGCCGAGCTCGGCCAGGCCCGGCATGCCGCGCGCCACCACGTTGTCCCGCTGCAGCATGCGCACCTGGTCGCGGGTGAGCGGCGGCTCCGGCAGCAGCTCGAGCAGCGCGGCCTCGATGCTGGCGAGCCCATAGGGAACCGGGATCAGCAACCGCTTGCGGCCGATCATGCGCAGCGTCAACGCCATCAGCGCGCGAAAGGTGTACACCTCCGGTCCGCCCAGCTCGAAGATGCTGCCCTCGGATTCGGGCGCGGCGAGGGCCGCCATTGCCGCATCGGCGACGTCGCCGACATAGACCGGCTGGAACCGCGTGGTTCCGCCGCCGATCAGGGGAAGCGCCGGCGCCAGCCGCGCCATGGCGGCGAAGCGGTTGAAGAACGCGTCTTCGGGACCGAACACGATCGATGGGCGCAGCACGATCGCCGTCGCCACGGCAGCGTGGAGCGCAGCCTCGCCTGCCGCCTTGCTGCGCGCATAGGAAGCCGGCGACTGGGCATCGGCGCCGATCGCCGAGAAATGGACGATTCGCCGGACACCGGCCGCCCGCGCCGCCGCGCCGAGCCGCGCCGGCAGACGATGGTGGAGCGCATCGAAGCTCTGGCGGCCGCGCTCGTAGAGAATGCCGACGGCGTTCACCACCGCGTCGGTCCCGGCAACCACCGCCGCGAGCGCGCGGTCGTCACGGAGATCGGCCTCGATGCAGGCGATCTGGCCGACATCGCCCATCGGCTTGAGAAAGCCGGCGGTTCCGGCGTGGCGGCCGACCGCCGTAATGACGGCGCCGCTCGCCGCCAGACGCTGCACCACGTAGCGTCCAACGAAGCCTGACGCGCCCAGAACCGCAACCCGCCGATAGGTCATGGCCGAACTCTATACAACGGCGGCGGCAGCCGGACCAGCGCGCTCGCACGGCCGCCGCGACGCCGGCATTGACAGACGCGGCCCCCTTGCCTAAGCACACGCCATGCCCTGCCCTGGTGGCGGAATTGGTAGACGCGCTAGATTCAGGTTCTAGTGGCCGAAAGGTCGTGGAAGTTCGAGTCTTCTCCAGGGCACCACGGTAAATCGGACCGTCGCGTGGGGGTCAATGCATGAAAAAACTCGTGTTGTTCGCGCTCCTGCTCGCGGCGTTTTGTGGTTCGGCATCCGTGGCGACGGCGAGCGATCCCAATCAGCTCATCGGTCGATGGATCGAGCGATTTCCAAACGGTAACGGAATGGTTGCGGAATTCACGGCGACGACCATCTCGACATACGGCGTCGACGCCACGGGCAAGCGTACCATTCCGCCTACGACGATGAAGGTCACGTACAAGGACCTCGGGAGTTCGATAGCTGTCAATTTCGTGGGCGGCGGCGGTATCATGGTCCTAGTCAAGGGGCCGCGGAATATCGTCTTGGACTTCCCCGGGGTGGGGGCCCATCAATTAACCCGGATAGAGCAGTAGGCAGTGAATTGACGTCGTTAGAAGCTCAGCGCAAGGTGGTGCGAATGTCCCTCGCAAGGCACTCAGATGGTACTCATGGCGCTGCTGCAACAGGCAAAAGCCCCTGGGAGGCCAGTGTTAACGGTCCTTCCTGATCGAATGCAAGGCATCTTCTCCACGCACCAAGGGCCCTCTTTGCCGCGCCCGGTGGGTGCCGGCCTCGGTGATCCCGGTTGAACATTCATCTCCATCACGGCGATCTGCCTGCGGGCCTGGTATGGGGCGACAGCGTCGCCATCGACACCGAGACCATGGGCCTCAATCCCGCCCGCGACCGGCTGTGCCTGGCGCAGCTCTCGGGCGGCGACGGGGTCGCGCACCTGGTGCAGTTCGCTGCCGGCGGCTATGAGGCGCCCCATCTTTGCGCGCTCCTCGCCGATCCGAGCGTGCTCAAGCTGTTCCATTTCGGCCGGTTCGACATCGCCATGCTGCGCCGCTATCTGGGCGTTCTGGCGGCGCCGGTCTATTGCACCAAGATCGCATCGAAGCTCGCCCGCACCTTCACCGACCGGCACGGGCTCAAGGATCTGTGCCGCGAACTTCTCGGCGTCGAGCTGTCGAAGCAGCAGCAATCCTCCGACTGGGGCGCCGATACGCTGAGCCCGGAGCAGCTCCGCTACGCCGCCGCCGATGTCGAGCATCTGCACGCCTTGCGCCGGCGGCTGGACGAGATGCTGGTGCGCGAGGGGCGGGCCGAGCTGGCCCGCGCCTGCTTCGACTTCCTGCCGGCGCAGGCCGCGCTCGACCTCGCCGGCTTCGCCGAAGCCGAGATTTTCGAGCATTGACGCGTGCCGGCGTTCATGCCTCGTTCTGTTGACCCGGTAGGGATGCAGCGCCATAGTCGCGTCCTACAACCGGCATGCTGGGCGCCCGGGGGGACATGAAGCGTAACGGACCCGCCTTGCGGCGCGTCAGGGAGACTTCGGACATCGCCGTCGCCCGCCGCGTCCTGCGTACCGAGATCGCCGGACTCGAGGCCCTCGCGAGCGAGCTCGACAGCAGCTTCACGGCGGCGGTCGATGTGCTCGCCCGCGCCGCCGGCCGCGTCATCGTCACCGGCATGGGCAAGAGCGGCCACGTTGCGCGCAAGATCGCCGCGACGTTCGCCTCGACCGGGACGCCGGCGCAGTTCGTTCACCCGGCCGAGGCCAGCCACGGCGATCTCGGCATGATCGCGCCCTCGGACGCGGTGCTGGCGCTTTCGAACTCCGGCGACACCGCGGAATTGGGCGACATCCTCGCCTACAGCCGGCGCTTCCGCATTCCGCTCGTCGCCATGACGCGGCGCGACGGCAGCGCGCTTGCCGAGGCCGCGGATGCGATGTTGCTGCTGCCGGCCACGGAGGAGGCCTGCCCGATGGGGCTGGCACCGACCACTTCGACGACGATGATGCTGGCGTTGGGCGATGCGCTGGCGCTGGCGCTGCTCGACCGGCGCGGCTTCTCGGAAAGCGATTTTCAGCGCCTGCATCCCGGCGGGCAGCTCGGCCGGCATCTGCTCCGGGTCGCCGACATCATGCATGCCGGCGACCGCGTGCCGCTGATCCCGCACGGCGCCATCATGGCCGACGCGATACTGGTGATGACGGAAAAGACCTTCGGCTGCGTCGGGATCACCGGTGGGGATGGCCGGCTCGAAGGCATCGTCACCGACGGCGATTTGCGCCGCCACATGGGGGACGGGCTGCTCCGCGCGAAGGTCGAGAACTTGATGAGCCCCAACCCCAAGACCATCCGGCCCCAGGCGCTGGCGGCGGAGGCGCTCGGCCTGATGAACGCGCTGGCGATCACCAGCCTGTTCGTGCTCGACGACGATAGCCGGCCGCTCGGCATCGTGCACATGCACGATTGCCTGCGCGCGGGCGTCGCATGATGGCGGGCCACGATAGCTTCATGACGCCGCGTCCCGGCGTGGCGCGCAACCTGGTTTCGGCCAGCCGCCGCTACAGCCGGTTCGTGGCGCTGGCCAAGCGGCTGCTGCCGGTCCTGGCGGTCGGCCTGCTCTTGCTGCTGGTGGCCTGGCCGCGGGTCGACTCGATGCGGCAGGCATTGCGCCTGCCGATCCCGCGCCTCGATGTCAGCGGCGCCGACGACCTGCAGATGGTGAACGCGCGGTATAGCGGCGTCGATCGCGACAACCGCCCGTTCGTTGTCACCGCCGCGGTCGCGCGCCAGAAGCCGAAGCTCGACAATCTCGTCACGCTCGATCATCCGAAGGGCGATTTGACCACCACGGGCGGGAGCCGGATCGAACTCAGCGCCGATACCGGCTTCTATCAGCCGCAATCGCAGCTTCTCGACCTGTTCGGCAATGTCGCGCTGTTCCAGGACAAGGGCAACGAATTCCATTCCGCCAGCGCCCATGTCGATATGGCGGCCGGAACCGGCGAGGGCGACGATCCGATCACCGGGCGCGGGCCGTTCGGCAGCGTCACGGCGCAGGGCTTCCGCTTTCTCGACCGTGGCGACACCATCATCTTCACCGGCCATGCTACGCTCGAGATGGTGCCGCGGGAGCGGCACGACCCGTGAAGCCGGCGACCTGCGCCGTGCTCGCGCTGGCGGCGATCGCCACGCTCGGGGCGCGCGGCGCCAGGGCCCAGCTCCCGCTCATGGGAACCGCCGACGACGGCAAGCCGATCGGCATTTCCGCCGATAACGGCATCGAATGGCAGCAGAACAACCGGGTCTATATCGCGCGCGGCCATGCCACCGCGACGCGCGGCCAGGACAAGGTCGTTGCCGACACGCTCTCGGCCTATTACCGCCCGGTCGGCGGCAGCGCCGCGCCGCAAGCCGGCAAGGGCGGCGGCACCGCGGCCTTCTCGGGCGGTTCGACCGAAATCTACCGGCTCGTCGCCGACGGCAACGTTCGCTTCTCGACGCCGACCGAGACGCTGTCCGGGAGTCACGCGGTCTACGACGTCGACACGAAAGTGCTGCTGGTGACCGGCAACGATCTGCGGCTGGTGACGCCGCACGAGACCATCACCGCGCGCGACAGCCTCGAATGGAACGACGCGAAGGAGACGGGGGTGGCGCGCGGCGATGCGGTCGCCGCGCGCAGCGACCGCCGCGTGCGCGCCGACGTGCTGACGGCGACGTTCGAGAAGCTGCCCAAAGGCGGCTTGAGCATTGCCACGATCGATGCCAACGGCCATGTCGTGCTGACCACACCCGGGCAGATCGCGCGCGGCGATACCGGCGTCTATAGCGTCGTTTCCGGCATCGCCACGCTCTCGGGCAATGTCCGCCTGACGCGGGGCGAGAACGAGTTGCGCGGCCGCTATGCGGTGGTGAACCTCAAGACCAATGTCAGCCGCCTGCTGGCCGCGCCGCCCGGCGAGCACGTTGCGGGCGAGCAGACGCCGCGGGTCGAGGGGCTGTTGGTGCCGCGGCAGAACTCTCCGGCGACGGGACCCCGCCGATGACGGCACCGCCCGGCGAGCGCATGCCACCGCCGCGATCCGGCGACGGATTCCAGCGCGGCGACAGCGGACCGCGGCTCGTCGCCGATAATCGCGGCCTCGCCGCCTTCAGCCTGCGCAAGAGCTTCCGGCGCCGGCCGGTGCTGCGCTCGGTCGACATCTCGGTACAGCGCGGCGAGGCGGTCGGGCTGCTCGGACCCAACGGCGCCGGCAAGACGACCTGCTTCTACATCATCACCGGGCTGATCAAGCCGGATTTCGGGACGATCACGCTCGATGGCGACGACATCACCGATCTGCCCATGTACCGCCGCGCCCGGCTCGGCATCGGCTATCTGCCGCAGGAGGCGTCGATCTTCCGCGGCCTCACCGTCGAGCAGAACCTGCGCGCCGTGCTCGAGGTGACCGAGTCCGAGCCCGATGTGCGCGAGGCGATGATCCAGTCGCTGCTCGCCGAGTTCTCGATCTCCCATCTCCGGCGCGCGCCCGCGCTCGCCTTGTCGGGCGGCGAGCGCCGGCGGGTCGAGATCGCCCGCGCGCTGGCCTCGCGGCCGCATTTCATCCTGCTCGACGAGCCGCTCGCGAGCATCGATCCGATCGCCGTCGCCGACATCCGCAATCTCGTCGCCCATCTGAAGGACCGCGGCATCGGCGTGCTGCTCACCGACCACAATGTCCGCGAGGCGCTCGAGATCGTTAACCGTGCCTATATTCTGCACGAGGGGAAGGTGCTGATGGAGGGCGCGCCCGAGGCGATCGTGAGCGACGTCAATGTCCGCCGGGTCTATCTCGGCGAGCGGTTCAGCCTTTAGCCATGCCACCCCCGCGGTCGCCGTGAGCGGGATCGCCGCCGCAGATTTACCAGCTTTTAACGCGATCCCGCCAAGTTGGTACGAAGTTTGCAGTAGCAGCTCGTACCGATTATAAATCCCAGCCATGGCGCTTACCCAAAGGCTTGATCTTCGCCAGACCCAGGCGCTGGTGATGACGCCGCAGTTGCAGCAGGCGATCAAGCTGCTGCAGCTCTCGAATATCGAGCTTTCGGTCTATGTCGAGGGCGAGGTCGAGCAGAACCCGCTGCTCGAGCGCGACGACCGTCCCGCCGATCCGGCCGAGCCGCCGGCGCCCGAGCCTGCGCCCGCCGAAGCCGTCGAGGCCAGCGAACTGTGGCATGACGTGGCGGGAACCGAAGGCGAGGGCAATCTCGATTACGCCGGCGATCCCGAGGCGTGGAAGACCCGCGCCGCCCCCGTCGGCGACGATCTTCCGGGCCTGGACCAGACGCTGGTGCGGCCGGAAACCATGCGCGAGCATCTGCAGGCGCAACTCTCGCTGGAGATCCACGATCCGGTGGACCGGGTGATCGCCACCCATCTCATCGACCTCGTCGACGAGGCGGGCTACATCACCGCCGATCTTTCGGCCGTGGCCGAATTGCTGGGCTGCACGGTCCGCCGCGTCGAGCTGACGCTCGAGCGGTTGCAGCGCTTCGACCCGGCCGGCATCTTCGCCCGCAACCTCGCCGAGTGCCTGGCCATTCAGCTCAAGGAGCGCAACCGCTTCGATCCGGCGATGCAGCGCCTCATCGAGAACCTGCCGCTGCTGGCGAGCCGCGACGCGGCGCAGCTCATGCGCATCTGCGGCATCGATGCCGAGGATCTCGCCGACATGGTGGCGGAGATCAAGGCGCTCGACCCGAAGCCCGGCCTCGCGCTCGACGCCGTCGCGCCGGAGCCGGTCGTCCCCGACATCTTTCTCCGCCCGCAATCCGATGGCGGCTGGTCCGTGGAGCTGAACAGCGAGACCCTGCCGCGCGTCCTCGTCAACAATCGCTATTATGCCGAGGTGACCGGCGCCGCCCGCAACCGCGAGGAGCGCGAATATCTTTCCGAGCGCTACCAGTCGGCGAACTGGCTGGTCAAGGCGCTGCATCAGCGCGCCACCACCATCCTCAAGGTCGCGCGTGAGATCGTACGCCAGCAGGAGGGATTCCTCCGCCACGGCGTGCAACTCCTGCGCCCGCTGGTGCTGCGCGACATCGCCCAGGCGATCGGCATGCACGAGAGCACGGTGAGCCGCGTCACCTCGAACAAGTACATGCAGACGCCGCGCGGCGTCTACGAGCTGAAATACTTCTTCACCTCGGCGATCGCTGCCTCGAGCGGCGCCGCGCTTTCGGCCGAAGCGGTGCGCTTCCGCATCAAGTCGCTCATCGACAGCGAGGCCGAGGAAGTGCTCTCCGACGACCGGATCGTCGCCATGCTCGTCAAGGAGGGCGTCGATATCGCCCGCCGCACCGTCGCCAAGTATCGGGAAGCCATGCACATTCCCTCGTCCGTGCAGCGCCGGCGCGAAAAGTCGCTGCAGTTCTGAGGGGGGCCGTTCTTGACTCGTCCCTGACCCGTCCCTAAGGTAAACGGGCGCGTGAGGCCGCATGTCGCGCAAAGTCGCGAACGCAACGACCGGCGCACGGTAGGGACACGGCAACAGAGCCCATGAAGGTTACCGTCACGGGTAAACACATGGACGTGGCCGATGCGCTGCGCCAACGTGTCATTGTGGCCACCGCCGCCATCGTCGAACGCTATTTTGGCAAGGCGACCGAGGCACATGTCGTGTTCGGCCGCGAACGGCATCACGTCACCGCCGAGATTCTGGTGCATGCGCGCCGTGGCCTCTCGGTGCTGGGCGGCGGCACCGGCGACGATGCCGCTCTGGCCTTCGACAGCGCGGCCGAGCGCGTCGACAAGCGCCTGAGACGGCACAAGCGGCGCCTGCGCAACCATCACGCGCGTGCCAAGGACGACGCGGCCGCGCCGGTCGAAGAGGCGGCGACCGCCTATGTTCTCGCCGCGGACGACGACAACGCCGATGCCGGCGACGGCGAGCCGCTTGTCATCGCCGAGATGCGCACCAGCATTCCCGAACTGAGCGTCAGCGAGGCAGTGATGCGGCTCGATCTCGGCGAGCTGCCGGCACTGTTGTTCCGCAACCGCGCGCGCGGCAATCTCAACGTCGTCTATCGGCGTCCCGACGGCAATTTCGGCTGGATCGATCCCGACCTGGCCGCGCCCCAGGCCGGGCGCGATGGTGCCGTGCCATGATGGAAATCGCCGAGCTGATCACGCCCCAGAGCGTCGTGGCCGGCCTGCGCGTCGCCAACAAGCGCCAGCTCCTGCAGGAACTGGCCAAGCGCGCCGCCCCGTTCGTCGGCCTCGACGAGAAGGTGATTCTCGATACCCTCATGGAACGCGAGCGGCTGGGCAGCACCGGGATCGGCGGCGGCATCGCGGTGCCGCACGGCAGGCTCGCCAGGCTGCCACGCATGTTCGGGCTCTTCGCGCGGCTCGAGAAGCCGATCCCGTTCGAATCCGTGGACGACCAGCCGGTCGATCTCGTCTTTCTGCTGCTGACGCCCGATACTGCGGGAGCCGATCATCTGAAGGCGCTTGCCCGGGTCTCGCGCCTGCTGCGCGACAATGCGATATGCACCAAATTGCGCGGCACCGACCGCGCCGATGCGCTCTACGCGCTCCTGACCGACCGCGCCGCAAGCAACGCCGCCTGAGCGCGGCGCGTCAGTGGACGCTTACCGCCTCGAGATCGTGCTGGAGCAGGGCCGCCACCGCGGTCGCGTGGTCGCGCAGCACCGCCATCGGCGTGCCGTCGGCCGCATGCACGGCATAGGCGGGCGCGTCGTCGACGATGACGCGCTTCACATAGGCGATGTCGTTAACGCCGAGATGGGCGAACTCCTGGGGGGTGATGGATCGCAGATTGGCCTGAAGGTTCATGGCACGCTCCCATTTTCGGTGCCGTTCCGATCGGCCGGACGGATCGCCACCTTGCGCACCCGTCCCTCGGGCGCGCGCCGCACCAGATCGATGTTGAGCAGCCCGTTGTCGAGCCACGCGCCCGCCACCTCGATGCCTTCGGCAAGCATGAAGTTGCGCTGGAACTGGCGCGCGGCGATGCCGCGATGGAGATAGACGCGATCCTTGTCGTCGGTCTGCTTGCCGCGGACGACGAGCTGGGTCCCTTCGATCTGAACCGACAAATCGTCCATGGTGAATCCGGCGACGGCGAGGGTGATGCGCAGGGCCGCATCGCCGATCTGTTCGACGTTGTACGGAGGATAGCCATCCGCGGCCGCCTTGGTGACCTGGTCGAGCGTCCGTTCGAGCTGGTCGAAGCCCAAAAGCAGCGGCGAATTGAACAGCGAAAGACGCGACACACGCACCTCCTCAAGCGACTGAGCGAGGCGATGAAGGCGGGCCCTCAAGGCACCCGACACACCGCGGGCGGTCCAACGGCACCACCCGCATCCTATGTGGGAGGGTTCCGGGCAACGATCAAGCCCGGCCGCCGGGCGGCGCCCAGTCGGGGCGCGGCATGGCGCGGTAGGCATCGCGCAGCGCCTCGGACCAGCGGCTGCGGATCATGGCGAAATAGCGATCGTCCTCGGTGATCCGGCGCCGCAGTTCGGCGCGCATCTCGTCGCGGCGATAGACCAGCAGGTCGATCGGCATGCCCACGGTAAGGTTGCTGCGCAGGGTCGAATCCATCGACACCAGCACCAGCTTCACGCCGTCATAGAGATCGGTATCGAACTCCATCGCACGGTCGAGGATCGGCTTGCCGTATTTGTGCTCGCCGATCTGCAGGAACGGCGTGTCGGGCGTCGCCTCGATGAAATTGCCGGCGGCATAGATTTCGAACAGCCGAAGATTGCGGCCGCGAAGCTGCCCGCCCAAGAGGATCGAAACCTCGAACGGCACGTTCTGCGCCTGGAGCGCGGCGGCATCGGTGCGGAACACGCGGCGAACGGCCTCGCCGACGAGTTGGGCGGAGCGGAACATGGTCGGGGTGGAATAGAGCGTCTCGAGCCGTTCGCCGGTCTCGATCCCCTCGTGCAGCAGGTTGACGACCGCCTGGGTCACCGCGAGATTGCCGGCGGTGAGCAGCACGAGAAAGCGCTCGTCCGGGATCTGGAAGATG
>Ga0307372_10007734_pt1 | contig 15311 bp, 11 predicted proteins | sample OX1MG_FD_202533 | JGI IMG/M metagenome (GOLD analysis project Ga0307372, IMG submission 202533) | Soil microbial communities from Risofladan, Vaasa, Finland - OX-1 | ecosystem: Environmental > Terrestrial > Soil > Coastal area > Acid sulfate soil | place: Finland: Risofladan, Vaasa | collected... | reverse complement strand
CGAGCAGGATCGCGATCGGAGACCCGAGCGAGCCCTGAATGGGTGAGATGGCGTCCGTGAGCTGGATGCCGAGAGCGGTGGAGCCGATCACAAAGACCGGCGCAGCGACCGTCTGCGGGTCGCCTGAGGCTGCCATGATTTCTCCTTGTACGTGTGAGGTTGCCGTGGGTCGACGATCCGACCCGCGGCCGTTGTCATCGAGTAAACGCTCGATGATCGACGCGCGTCAAGTGCTACGCCCCGGTGGTGGATGCCTTCGCATCGGCCAAACGGACCCGAGCGGCTGGCGGAATCGAGCCGGACCCGTCGCGTCCGACGATGCGCGGCACTGACCGATAGACCCGCCCGAGCGGTCGACCTTCGAGATCACCGGCCGTTGTGACGCGCGCGTGCATGGTGCCCGGACGCCGGTGCGCGCCGTCGTCCGCGACCCGGGTCACCGGAGGCGATGCGTGCTGAGACCCCCGTCCGGTGAGCGATCCCCGCCCGGTACCCGGCCCAGGTCCGCGGGAATCCGGGCCCGCCGCGAGCGGTCCGGAGCGCGGGGACGCGTGCGCGCGTCCGGATCGTCGAATCTGACGATCTCCGGCGACGGCCAGCCGATGCGTACGCGTCCCGCGCTGTGTGCTTCGGCGTCGCCCGTCAGGCGACTACTTGATGACGTACTGCCGAGCGCCATTGGCGATGAAGTACCCGACGCAGTTGAACGAGCTGCTGAGCACGACCCAAGCGTTCTTCCGATACGTCACTTGCACAAAGCTGCCGCGATGGACGATGGACTTGTAAAAGACGAGATAGCCCTGGTAATTGGGCCAATAGAGGCCGACCGTGCCGCTGTGGTGGTTGACGAACCGGACCGACGTCGCCACCGGACTCGCGCCGGATTTCGTCTGGGTGATGTGGCATGCCCCGCCAATCGCTGCCATCGTCTGTGCCTGCCGCACGCCTGGTGCGGTCTGTGAGCTCCCGGACGTCGCGACGAGCGGGAGAAGGAGGATCGATGCGCCGGCGGCAGCGGCGGCGGCGGCGGCGGCGGCAGCAGCAGCAGCAGCTGTTATCCCGCGTCGTACGAACGTGGAACGCGCTGACATCTGGAGCCCCGATCGTTCTGGGCTGCGGTGACGCGACCAGTTCGAGCCGCTCTGCGCGACGGAGGGGGGCCGCATCGCCAACGTGTGGATGGTCTGGTGCCGACCCTAGCCGCCGGTCGCGGCTCCAGCTAGACGCCCATTTCCCAGCGCGACGCGACCGTGAGACCGGCGCCCTCCTGGAGTTATCGGCCGACTGTCGCCGGTCCATAACCACGGCTGGGTACGGCGCTCAAGTCCGGGCGATGACGCCTGGTCCGCCGCACGCCGAACGATCGGTGCGCCGTCTCCGAGGGAGCACCCGGCGCCGGGACCGGAGTAGCATCGAGACACGGCCGCGACGCACCACAGGGCGCCGGCCGGCGCCACGTGCGAGGTAATGGGACGATGGCAGACCGCCTCAACCGGTATTTGTTCGACGAGCACGGGCGTGTGCGCCGGCAACGCATGCTGATCACGGCGCTGACGCTGATCGTCCTGGCGGTGACCGGCTCGGGGCTGCTGGTCGCGATGGGCCTCTTTGGGGCCAACCCGCCGCTTGCGCCCGCGTGGGTGATGTTGATCGTTGTCGTGCTCAAGGTCCCGCTGATCGCCTTCTGCGGGTGGCTCATCTACCGCAACACGGAGATCCCCGGCGTGCCGGTGGTCTGGAGCGACCGTGAGGTGCGGGAGATCCTGGACTCCATCACCGCACAGGCCACAGCGAGCCGCAGTCGGACAGACGCCCGCGCGCGGCTCACCTATCTGTCCGGCGAGGCATGGCATGTAGCCGACCAGGCCGAAGGCACGCTCAAGGCCGACGCCGTGGCCGTCGCCCTCGAAATCGACCGCTTGGCGGCCCAGCACGGGACGCGTCGGACCACATAGCCACCACCTCGACCGACGACCGCGGGTCAGACGACGTCGCGGCGGTCCTTCAGGATCCGATCCAACAGCCACTGGCCGCGCGCACCCGCGAGCGCGAGGGATTCCACCTCCGCAGGCGCCTGCAGGCACTGCAGCCGCAGCCAATCCCGCCCACCGAGTCCCGCGTGGATAAACCCGCTCAAGAAAAAGCCCTGTGCCCACAGCGCCTCGACGACATCGTCGCCCGGAACTGCGAGGTCCACGTCGGCGTACAGGACGGCCGATCTCCGCGCGACCTCGCTGCGCAACGCGCGTTGGAGCGCCCGCCGGCCGCCCCAAGTGTCACCCGAGATCCGCAGGTAGACGGTGTCGTCTTCATCGTCACCGGCGAACTCGGCCGGACCGTTGAGCGGCTGCACCGACGGGTCCGGCGCGCGCACCACGACCCCGACGTGCTCGGCGAGCGTGCGCAGCTCGGCCGCGTACCGGTCCGGCAACGCCAACGCACGATCGGGGCCCTCGCTCAGCGACCGGCTCGAGATGAGATTCGCCCCGCGCCGCTGCGGCGTACCGTCGGCGTCGAGTTGCGCTTGCGCCATCGCCGGCGGCGACTCTCCCAACATGAGTGCCGACTCGCGATAGCCGTGCTTGAGTTCCGTGCGCTGGCTGTACGGATGCGCACAGGTCGCCCGACCGAACATCGCGGGAAGGCCGGCCGCGCGAGCGCGCTCAAGCGTGTGGTCGAACATCGGATCGAACAGCCCAAGCCCGCGCCACGCCCGATCGATCAGCGCGACCCCGCTCGCGGCGGCCTCATTCGGCGCGGTGACGATCACTGCGTGGTGACCGATGACCGTCGCCTGCGCGCAGGCGACGGTACTGAGCACACGACCCGAGCGGATCGCCTGCTCGATCCACGTGGGCCGATAGAAGTCCCGATGGCGGTAGCTGAGCACGTAGCCGTGCCAGAGGAGCTGGGCAACGGCCTCCGCGTCCGCCGGCGCAGCGTCGCGGATCTCGACGTCGTCGCGCGCCCGTGCACGCGACCCACGGTCGCTGTCCGCGGCACCATCGGCGTCCCCGTCGACGATCGGGACCGCGTGTTCGGCGACGAGGTGCACCGAAATGCGCTTGCCATCGTCGGCGAGGTTGATTAGCCGGACGTCACGGGCAATCCGCGCGATCGGCTCGAGGTCCGCCGGCAGCGGACCGTCGGGACCGCCAGACCGCCGCATCGGAGCACCCCAGTCGTGCAGGTCGATTCCGACCCCGTGGGGATCGAGCTCGAGATGCAGCTCGATGTCGCCACACGCACGGCCCTCGTAGGATCTCTCGACGCTGAAGTCCACCAACTGCCGGACAATGTCGACCAGCTGCATCGATGCCCCGTCGGCGAGCCCGGCCTCACCGGCGACGCGCGTCGCAACCGCTTCGGCGACGGAGGCGGCCGACCGTGAAGCGGGCATGATGAGGGCGACACGTCCGAGCATTTGCCCGCCAACCTACCCCCGTCGCTCAGGCGGGGGCAACGATGCCGCTCCACGCATCAGGCCGACGGGGCTACCGAGCGCGTTCGTACTGCACAGGCCAATCGACCTCCACGCCGAGTTCCTTCGCGGCGTGGAGCGGCCAGTACGGGTCGCGCAGCAGCTGCCTGGCGAGGAGCACGATATCCGCCTGTCCGGTCGCGACGATCTCATTCGCCTGCGCCGCGTCCGTGATGAGGCCGACAGCCGCGCTCATCACGCCAGCCTCCCGTCGTACGCGTTCGGCACACGGCGTCTGATAGCCGGGGCGCACCGGGATCTCCGCGGTTGGCGTGTTGCCACCGGATGAGCAGTCGACGATGTCGACGCCGAGCTCGCCGACTCGGCGCGCGAGCTCCACCGTGTCGTCGATCGTCCATCCTCCGTCGATCCAGTCGGTGGCCGACACCCGGAGCATCAGCGGGAGGGTGTCCGGCCACACCGTCCGGACCGCCGCGACGGTCTCGCAGACGATGCGGATGCGGTTGTCGAAGCTGCCGCCGTACGAATCGGTTCGATGATTGCTGAGTGGAGAAAGGAATTCGTGCAGCAGGTACCCGTGCGCCGCGTGCAGCTCGGCGACCTCGAAGCCGGCGACGAGCGCACGTTCGGCCGCGGCACGAAACGCCTCGACGATGCGCGCAATCCCCGCGTGATCAAGCTGGCGCGGCGCGGGATAGGTGTCACTGAACGGAATCGCGCTGGGGGCGTCGACCTCGTCCCAGCCGCCCTCGTCGCGACGGGCCGCACGGTGGCCGTCCCAGGGACGCGTCGTGCTCGCCTTCCTGCCGGCATGCGCAAGCTGGATGCCGGCCACCGCGCCCTGCCCGCGCACAAAGTCGGTAATCGCCTCGAGCATCTCGCAGTGCGTGTCGGAGTAGATCCCCAGGTCGCCGGGGCTGATGCGCCCGCTCGCCTCGACGGCGGTCGCCTCGGTAAACACGAGCGCTGCGCCTCCGACCGCGCGACTCCCCAGGTGCACCAGGTGCCACGGTGTCGCGTGCCCGTCCACGCTGCTGTACTGGCACATCGGCGACACGCCGATGCGGCTCCGGAGCGTGACGCCGCGAATCGTGAGCGGTGAGAAAATCGGTGCTGCCACGCCGGTCAGCCTAGCTGCTGCGCCATCGCTCCGATGAGTGCAGGACGCGGCCGCCGACCGACGCGCGTTCCATCTCGGAACGTGCGGGCCCTTGGAGACACCCGACCCGTGGCGGCGAGAGCACGCACGAGAGTCAGCGCCCCGCCGAATACCACCATCCGCCGCCAATCGCACTGTGGCGAAGCGACGATGACGTACCCTGTTCGGCGGACCGCCGCGACCGCGCTGGATAGCGTAGCGTCAGGCGTGTCTCGAATGACACCGGCGAGCGAGCGCACGGACGCGTGAGCCGGAAACGCGTCAACTTAGGGAGCACGGGATGCGCAGCATGGAGACGAGGCCGGCCGCGAGGGCAGGCTGCAGATTGACTCCGGGGCGACGCCCTGATCGAGACGACCAGGCGACTGACGGCCGTGAGCAATAGGGCGACCAGTCATCCCGGCTCGTCGCTGGGCGCGCGAGCCGTGTACGCGGCGCGTGCCAGTCGCGCCGTGCTCGGGGATCCGTCTGCCGGTTGCGACCGGATCCTTGAACGGCTCGCAGAGCGTCGGGAGCGTCGCAGGCCCCCATTCCCGTACGCCGCCTCGAGCGACTGGCACGAACGCCTGCATGCGACGATGGGCATGCCATGGCCCTGCGCGTCTGATGACGAGATCGACGGAGTGTGGCGGGCGACGCTCAGTGACCTGTCGGCGCGAGGCGTCGTAGCGGGCCGGGGCGCGTTCGCCGGTTGGGACGACGGCGGGCGTTCACTTGTCGGCGCCGCGTACTGCCTCGTACGCCACCTGCGGCCGGAGCGGGTCGTGGAGACCGGTGTCGGCCATGGTGTGACGACCCGGTTCATTCTCGAGGCGCTCGAACGGAACGGATCGGGTCGGCTGTGGAGCATCGACCTGCCGCCGCTCATCGAGCGGCGGCTGCAGACCGACGTCGGCGTTGCCGTCCCCGAACGTCTGCGGGGGCGCTGGACCCTCATCCGCGGCTCCAGCAGGCAGCGCCTGCGCCCGCTGCTGATGAATCTCGACACGATCGACCTGTTCGTGCACGACAGCATGCACACGGCCCGGAACCTGCAGTTCGAACTCTCCCAGGCCTGGCCGGCGCTCACCCCCGGCGGTGTGGCGATCGCGGACGACATTGACTTCAACCGCGCGTTCGGCACGTTCGCGCTGCGCGCCGGTGTCGCGAACTCGCTGGTCGCGCGTCACGACGACACCGAGCGACTGTTCGGATTCCTCGTCAACGCGCCAGCAGGCGGGACAATCCCAAGCTAACCCGAAGTTCCCCCTGTAGTCACGCGTGAAAACGGCTGCATCCCCAGTGTTCATCGGGGATAGCGGCCTTTTCAAGGCTTTACTCTGTAGTCACAACGTCTGTCCGGTGGGTGCGGTAAAGTACCGGCATGTCAGCAAAGACTCGCCATCAAGGCGCGATGCATGTGGTCACAAACAAGATCCGGCGTGGGGAGCGCGAGTACACCGCGACCCTGTTGCGCCGCTCCTATCGGGAGGACGGGAAGGTCAAGAAGGAAACGCTGGCGAACCTCTCGCACCTGCCGGCCGAGGCGATCGAAGCGATCCGGCGGGTGCTGGCCGGCGAGAGCTTGATGAGCGCCGAGGACGCCTTCGAGATCGAAGCGTCCTTGCCGGCGGGGCATGTGAACGCGGCCCTGGTCATGGCGCGGCGGCTGGAGCTGGCCAAGCTGCTGGACGCCCGGACTTCACGCCAGCGGGATCTGTGCATGGCGATGATCCTGTCCGGCGTGATCTCACCGGGGTCGAAGCTGTCGACGGTCCGGAGCTTGGGGCAGTCCACGCTCGCCTCAGAGCTCGGGGTCAAGGGCATCGACCAGGACGACCTGTACGCCGCGATGGACTGGCTGGGCGAGCGCCAGACCCGGGTCGAGGACCGCCTCGCCAAACGCCACCTCGCTGATGGGGAGATGGTGCTCTATGACGTGTCCTCCAGCTACTTCGAGGGCCGGACCTGCCCGCTGGGGAAGCTCGGCTACTCACGTGACGGTCAGAAGGGGCTGCCCCAGATCATCTACGGGCTGCTCTGTGACTCAGAGGGCCGACCGGTCGCTATCGAGGTGTTCTCGGGAGAGACCCACGACGACAAGACCCTGCCCGCCCAGGTCACCAAGATCAAGGACCGCTTCGGGCTGGCAAGGGTCACGGTCGTCGCGGACCGCGGGATGGTAACCAAGGCGAACATCGAGACGCTCTCAAACACCAAGGGTGTCTCGTGGATCACGGCGTTGAAAGCGCCGACGATCAAGAAACTCGTGCGTGACGGCGTGTTCCAGCCATCGCTCTTTGACGAGCAGAACCTCGCCGAGATCACCCAGGTCGAGGACTTTCCCGGGGAGCGCCTGATCGTGTGCCGAAACCCGCTCGTTGGCGCCCAGCGCGCTCGCAAACGCTCAGAGCTGCTGGCCGCGACCGAAGCTGAGCTTCAGCTGATCAAGGCCTGCGTTGATCGCGGCACTTTGCTTGGCGCCGCCCAGATCGGCCTGGCTGTCGGCCCGGCCCTGAAGCGCTTCCACGTCAAGAAGCACTTCGACGTCCAGATCACAGACATGGAATTCACCTACGCCCGCAAGCACGAGGAGATCGCCGAGGAAGCAGCGCTGGACGGGTTCTACATCCTCCGCACCAACCACACCGCCTCAGACCTGCCAGCCGGCGATGTCGTTCGCGCTTACAAGAACCTCGAGCAGGCCGAACGCGCGTTCCGCTCGATCAAAGGCCCGGACCTGCAGATCCGGCCGATCCATCACCACCTCGAGGACCGCGTCAGATCCCACGTGCTGATCTGCATGCTCGCCTACTACCTGACCTGGCATTTGAAAGCTGCATGGAAACCCTTGCTGTTCACCGACGAGAACCGGCTCGAGGACCCGGACCCGGTCGCTAAAGCCGTCCGCTCAGCTGAGGCGGAGGCCAAAGCCCGAACGAAACGGACCGCTGACGGCACGCAGGCTCACAGCTACCAGACGCTGCTCGCCGAGCTCGCGATCCAGACCCGGAACAGCACCCGGCTACACGGCCACACGAGCACGTTCGAGAAGCTGACCCAGCCCACACCGCTCCAAGCCCGGGCGCTGGACCTCGCCGCCAACGCCCGAGTCGTGATCAAGTAGACACGACCCGAACACCTCGACACTCCCGCAACGCCAGGAAATAAGCCAGATCCCGCTACCTCACCAGGGGGAACTTCGGGCTAGAGCCGGCTGCGCAATGTCGGCACGTCCACGTTGGCCGACATGCACCACGACGCCGATTCGCCTCCCGCCGGGGCGCATGCTTCCGGTTTGGCGGCACCCGCTGTGCCGATGCCCGGCGCCGCACCGACCCGCAACCGCGACGGTCCCAATCGCAGCGCGCCTTTGCCGGCACGGGTTGCGCGTCGTCGGGGAGCGGTGTCGCCGACGACCCCGACGCGCCAATCGGCTCGCGCGGCAGCCCCGCTGTGTCCGACGCAGACGTTGATCGTCCTCCGGACCGTCGGATCGCCGGACGCCCCACGCAGTCCGGCCGGGGTGTCGCGTCGCCGATCACACCGGCAAGGCGAGGTCAGGGCCGAGGTGTCTCGAGCGGGTCAATCGCCGCATCGTCCGCCACGCCCTCGCCGGGTCGGGGCGTCCTGACCCAGGAATCGGCGTCGTACCCGACGACTCGCCGCAGCCGCAGCACGCGCGACAGCACGAGCGTCGGTGCTGCCGGGAGCGCCCGCCACGCCGCGCCCGGCACCTGTCCGGCGATGAACCCGACAACGACAAAACCGCAGAGGAGCAGGGCCGAGGCGCCCCAGATGATCAGCGGCACCGAGGACGTCACGCCGGTCGAAACGCACACCGCCGCGACGACGACGCCAGCGACGATGCCCGCTGCTGCGAGTGCGAGCGGCGGCATCGCCAACTCGATCACCGCGTCAACGAGCGCGGCGCGCCGCTGCCGGAACGCTGCACGTACGAGCCGCGGTCCGTGGGTCCGCATGAGCGCGAACTTGCCGCCGACCCAGCGCTCCTGCTGCACGTCGGAGGCCGCGGCCGTCGACGGGGCAGAATGCAGGATCCGCGTGCCGCTGGTGTAGACAACGCCGACACCAGCCTCACGAAGCCGGAGTCCGTACTCCATGTCCTCGATCGCGCTGAATGCGTTCCACGGGAATGCCTCGAGGACCCCACGCGAGAACAGCATCCCCGAGCCCTGCAGACTGCACGGCAGGCCGAAGACCGCGCGGCCCTGCGGGCGCACGCGGTTGACCAGCGTGAATGCGGCGGCGCGAAGCGTCGCTCGGGAGGACCCTCCGCCGTCAAGCGCATCGTCGGCCTGCACGACCCGCGCGCCGGCATTCATCACCCCGGTGAGCGTCTCGACCAGCCGCGCGTCGCATTCGCCGTCCGCGTCGACGATGATGACGGCGCGCGGCGCATCGGGACGTGCCAGGAGCGTGTCGATCGCGAACTGCAGCGCCCACCCCTTTCCCCGCCGCGTCGGGTCGACGCGTTCCAGGACGCTCGCACCGGCCCGCGCGGCGACGCTGGCGGTGTGATCCGTGCAGTTGTCGGCGACGACCAGGATCCCGTAGCGGTCGGATGGGTAGGTCTGGTTGCGGAGCGTCGCCAGGCACCGCCCGATCAGCAGCTCTTCGTTATGGGCCGGAATCACGACCATCACCGTCGTCGCTCCCGGCGGGTCGGCAGCCTCCGCGGGCGGGCGGTAGCGCAGCGCTGCCACCGCGAGCGCGACGAGGTACCCAGTGGTCGCGAGCATGACCAGGCCCGGAATCGCAATCAGGATCGTCACGGCCAGGCTGACGCCGCTCACCGGACGTCCGTCGCCGCAATGAGCTGGAGATCGGCGCGGGCCAGCATGTCGGGCGTCCTGACGCCAGGCCGTCCGACAACGCAGCCGACGGATGCGGTCACCCTGAGCCCGGGCTCGACGGTGTCCCACGGGTAGTTGGCGATGGCGCGTCGGATGCGCTGGCAGACCGCCAACGCGCTCGGGAGTTCGGTGCCGCGCAACGCCACGGCGAGTTCGTCACGGCCGAAGCGTGCCAGCACGTCATGATCGCGACTCGACTCGCGCAGCATGTGGGCGCATACCCGCATGACCTCGTCCCTGACTGGACGTGAGACGCCGCCGTTGACCCGCCCGGAATGATCGATATCGAACAGGGCGAGTGCGACCGGGCCGGTGCTTTGCCCCACGAGCTCGGCGAGGCGGGAATCGAAGTACCGACGGTCCGGAAGGCCGGTTACCGCGTCGATCATCGCCTCACGTGGTCCGCGCGTGACATCGGTCCTGGGGTCCGGCGCCTCGGGGCGCCGGGCGTCGCTCGTCGCGCGGGGGCCGGGGCGCCCGTCGTCGAGCTCGTGGCTAAGCGCGTGCAGCCTGCGCTGTGCCGCGAGGGCTGCGGTGAGATCGCCCGCCGCCTCGCTCAGGCTCCCCGAGACCTCCAGCGCCCGGCCCAAGGTGCGACGATCGCCGGCCTCCTCCAGCAGACGCACCGCACGTCGGGCAGCGATCAGGCCGTCGCGCGAGCGCCCTGCAGCGTTGAGGGCCCGCGCGGTGTCGATCAAGTAGGTCGCTTCGGCCGGCCGGTCCCCGGCGGTTTGCGCGCTCACCACGGCGACGCGGAGATGGTCCAGTGCCGCAAGCGGCTGGCCGAGTCCGACAAGGGCGCGTCCGGCGGTTGCATGCGCTGCGACGCGGGTCACGTCGTCCTCACCGGCAGGCGCGGCCGCCGCGTTCCGGGCGAGCTCCAACGCCCGGCCGAACGCGCGCTCGGCATCGTGTCGATGTCCCGCGGCAAGCGCCCGATCGGCGAGCTGGCATTGGACATCGGCGGTGCGCGCGAGCACCACCGTTGTCGGACGTTCCTCGTCGGCACTCCGGAAGACGTCGTCCACGTCGCGGTAGAGCTCGAGCGCCCGTTCCCGGTCCTCCGCTCGCGGCGGCACGCTGGCGGCCACCTCATTGCGCGCCCCTCCGGAGTCGTAATTGATCGGCAGCACGTTGGCGGCCACGTCGTCTGGCGCCCGTACGGGATCCGGGTGGGCGGGCGGCACGCTGGCGGCCGCGTCGCTGATCGCCACTACGGACCCCGGCTCGACGGGCTGCGCGCTGGCGGCCACGCCGTCGACCACCCACGTCGGACCCTCCAAAAGCGGAGCCACGATCGCTGCTGTGTCCTGTGCGGGTACCGGTTCGACGCCCGCCGGGTCGGCATCGGGGCGGTCGCGGAGCGCCGCGAGCCCGCGGCGGAGGTCGCGGATCTTCCGTGGTGTCACGAGCCCAACCAGCGCGCCGACAACGACGAACCCGACGATGCCGAACGCGATGGACACGCCGGCGCCGAAGCGTCTCGATTCAAGGCCGGCGACGACCATTGCGGCGCTGGCGATCCCGCTTGCCGCGACCCGTCGCACGCCGCCGGGGGTGATCACGTGATGCCCGACCAGCGCGAGGCCCAGCGCGACGATCAGGATCTCGGTCGCGGCAAGACTCGCCGCCGCGCCGAGCGCGCCGTTGTGATACCTCGTCTGCGTGTACGGAATCAGCGCAAGGTTCAGCAGCGGGTTGACGATCGTCGCAGCGAGCATCACCCACGTCCAGGTCGTCTGACGCTTCGCCGCGATCAGCACCTGGTTGAGGAGGATGTTCAGGAACATCGGCGGGATGCACAGCCCCAGCAGCATCATCACGCCGACCGCCGGACGGTAGGCGGGGCCGTACAGCAGCCCGAGCACGGGTCCCGCGAAGATGATGGTCGCGGCACCGATCGGCAGACCGAGGATCACGACCACCTCGACGGGCTGGCGCGCCGCATCACGCAGGCTCCGGGGGTCGTCCTCGAACGCATGCACGAGCCGGGGGAGCCATGCCGTGGAGATCAACACCGGCAGGAACATCATCGTCTGGAACAGCCGCGTGGGCACGCCGTAGTACCCGACGGTCTGGGGATTGGTCATCAGTGACAGCATCACGGTGTCGATCCACAGGTAAATCAAGAAGAACACCCCGAACGCCCAGTACGCCGCCGATCCACGCAACATCCGCCGCAGCTCGCCGGGCGTGGTGCGAAGCGTCACGCGCGAGAGGCGCGACCACCACACGTGGGTCGCAACCAGGACGCACAGCGCGATCGCAACCCAGCTCGCAGTGATACCGATCGCGCGGATACCGGCGAGCGCGAGCAGGATCCCGACAATGCTCTGGCCGGTCTTGTTGATCACGTCGGCGTAGGCGAGGTACTCCATCCGCTCCGCCGCCTGGAACCCGGCCTGGTACGGCTCGCAGATCAACAGGATCAGTGCCGCCGCCGACGCCATGTAGACGACGATCGTCTGATCGCGCGGCGTGTGCGCCACGACGGTGTACGCGACCGTCGCGACGCAGAACAGCGGCATCATGACGAGCCGCAAGACGAGCGCGGTGCCGACCAGGCGCGGCGCGGAGTCGGGAGCGACGACGATCTCCCGCACGAGGTAGTTGCGCGTGCCGAGGCCGAGCAGGATGCTGAAGATGCCCGCGACGCTGACGGCGGTGACGATCACACCGATCCCAGCGGGTCCCAGGATCCGAGGGACGATGAGCGTCCACCCGAGGGTGACGAGCCACGTGACCGCCTGCCCGCCGCCGAGCGCGCCGAGGTTGCGGTAGATCCGCCGTGTGTGCTCCTCCGCGCGCGGCGCGGGACTGTGCGACCCGGGATCGCCCACGGGTCGGGTGGCGGTATCGACAGCCACGCTTACTCAAGCATCGGGAACGGCCCGTCGAGGGTGTACGCCGTGGCGTGGTCGGGCCGCGTTCCGATCGGCTTTGCCGGGACACCCCCGACGACCACAAGCTCGTCGACGCTTCGCGTGACAACACTGCCGGCGGCGACGACCGATCCGCGCCCGAGGGTGACGCCCGGCAGGATGATCGCGCGCGCACCGATGAACACGTGATCGCCGATGGCCACCGGTGCGCACGACTCGTCGACGAACCGCGCGTCGGTCAGGCGGTGCTCCGCGGTGAGGATCATCACCTCCGGTGAGATCGAGACGTTCTCGCCGATGCGGAGCCCGCCGCGCGTGTCAAGCGTGCAGTTCCGGTTGATCCGCGTATACGCCCCGATTTCGATGCCGTCCCGACGGATCTGCGACGGGCCGTAGAACCAGATGTAGCAGCCGAGGTGCACACCGGCACCGGGGCCGAGGCGGATCCCGAGCACGCGCGCGAGCCACATCCGGCGCAGCGTGAAGCTTGGGACGTGCGCGACCAGGTAGTTCGTCGTGTAGTTCAGGATCCGGATCGCCGCGAGCCGGGGACCGTGGTCAGCAGCGCGGCGGCGCATCGACACCCGACGCAGCCAAGCCCGCTCGAAGGTGTCGTCGCCCATCACGCGGCGCCGCCATTCTCGTCCGACCGATCGGCAAGCCGCGTCGCAACCTCGGTCAGGCCGAGCAGCACACCCATGCAGATCGCGATCCGGTAGAAGAAGAAGCCCTGATCGCTGTAGCCCTGCAGGGTGTAGCCGACGATGCTCGCGGCGGTCACGAACCCGATCACCGCCGCGTCCAAATCAGCGCGGCGCGCGAGCCTGCAGGCGGTGATGAGGCCGACGCCGATGACGCACCAGAACGTGATCGCGCCGAACAGGCCCATCCGCATCACGATGTACAAGACGCCGTTGTGCGGGATGTACGCAATCTGCGGGTCAATGTTCGAGATGTTCGCGATCGGGAGGGCGTAGTCGATCGGGATGCCGAACCCCTTGCCGAGCACGCCCCCCTGGCGGATGTTGAGCGTCAGGTTCGCATTCTCCTGCGTGCGATACAGATCGCTTGACGCGTCACGGGGGTCCGGGCTGATGAACGAGTGAATGGCACGCGCCGGTTGGCCGAGCGTCGTTCCGGGCTGGTTCCAGTACGCGGGCAGGTACACGCACAGGACGACCGCAAGGGCAATTCCCGCGCGCACAAGGACGCGGCGCCGGGCGGGGACTACGACCGCGGCCATGATGCCGACGACGATCAGCGCCACGGCAAGGATGAGCCATGCGGTGCGGCGGCTGTTGACCATGTCGCCAAGGAACACGATCGGCAGCAGCCACATGGCGGTCGTACGCAGCGCCCCGCGCCGTTCGAGAAGCCAGAGCGCCACGGTGAGCACGATGAACACCCCGAACAAAAACGACTCCTCGTGACCGAGGATCGACTCCGGCCGTGGATTCGCGTTCCTGACCGACAGAAACGCCAGGATCGCCTGCACACCCTTCACCCCGCTGATGATCACGATCACCCACATCGCGGCGTTCAGCAGACTGCGCCTGCCGAGAAACGCATTGGTGAGGACGTAGGCGGATGCGAGATAGAGGAACGGCCGGATCTCCATGAGCGCGACCCGGGTACTGCCGTGATGCAGCATGCCGATAATGAGCCCGAACAGCACCGCCGCGCAGAGCCACGCGATGGTGCGCCCGAGCGTTGTCTTCGGCAGCCGCGTGGTGCCATCTGCGCCGCGGACCATCAACACGCCCAGCAGCAGCACGATGAGGATGTCGACCGGATTGCCGTGCACGTTCTGCGACACGCCGCCAAACAGCGGGATGTGGTCCGTCACGAGGCCGCTCATCCCGGCGACGGGTGCCTGCTCGATCAGCAGCGCGGCGGCGAGCAGACCCAGGACGCCGATCCGCGGCGCCCAGATCACGATCACCGGCACGAACGCGACCACCGCGAGCAGGAGGAGGTCGACCGGCTTGCCGCCAACGACGGCCCGGCCGGCGACGACGCCGAACACGACGGACACGAGCACGGCGCCGAGCACGACGAGCGGAACCGCCGGATCGCGCGGCAGCCGTGTTTCGGGCACTACTGCCATGCGACCACCCACACACCGAAGAGCAGCAGGCCGGTCGTCCACACGGCGATACGAGTCGCCCGACTGGTCGGCATGCCGACGAGTCCGAGGACGACGAACAGCACGAGCAGCAAGGCGCCCCAGGCGGTCACGATGCGTGGCTCACGATCGGTGAATCGGAGCGACTCGTCTCCGTCGCGCTGCGACTGGTCGTTGCGTACGGCATGTCAGCTCCTACGCACGGGAGTTCTCAGTGGCATTGTCACGCAGCGCGGCGTCATCGGCGGTGAGGGTCAGGACCTGGCCGATCCATGAGCTGTCGGATGCGGCCGGCCCAGCGCCGTGGGCGCCGTTTGCCGCGGCGGCAGACAGCTCGACAAACAGGTCGACGCCGTCGGGAGTCTCCTCCACGCGGACCACCGTGCCCTCCCCGCCAGGTGCCTTGTCGAGCATCACCCGACTCCGTGGCGAGATGTCCGCGTCGGTCGAGACGACCCACACCACGCGGCGCGCCCCAGCGTTGCGAACGAGCCGCACGTCGCGCACGATGCCCGTGACGCGCTGCTCGTCGTCGATGGTCTGCTGGGCGGCAGGCCGCGCTGTGCCGTTGGCGATCTCCGCGGTCTCATGAACGCTCGGTGTCACAGTCACGGCGGCCGCGGCAGCACCGGGGATGACCGCGCCATCCTCTGCCGTGCGGTTCCCCTCGGGCTCGTCATGGGCGGCGGTGCGCCGCTTGCCGTCACCGACCAGTACGAGGATCGCCACGGCGAGGATCGTGACGATGGCGCCCGCGAGCAGGCCGGCGATGATCGTCGTCAGGCTCTTGGCGGCGCCGCTGGTCGGTCCGCCCGGCGTGCTTGGCACATCGAGGATCCTGAATGTC
>Ga0307372_10007733_pt1 | contig 15312 bp, 15 predicted proteins | sample OX1MG_FD_202533 | JGI IMG/M metagenome (GOLD analysis project Ga0307372, IMG submission 202533) | Soil microbial communities from Risofladan, Vaasa, Finland - OX-1 | ecosystem: Environmental > Terrestrial > Soil > Coastal area > Acid sulfate soil | place: Finland: Risofladan, Vaasa | collected... | reverse complement strand
CCGCGGCGCGCGTCCCGTCGCGCATCGCATAGGCGCGGCGCGCGACGCCGTTCGCCGCGGCGTCAACCAGGAACAGCGTGATGCCGGCCGCGTCATTGCGCTCCCCCGCGGTGCGGGCGCTGATGATCAGCCGGTCGGCGCCGTCGCCGTGCGCGACAACGCTTTTGGCGCCGTCGAGCACCCAGCCGCCGGCTTTCTTCGTCGCTTTGGTCAGCACATCGGAGAGATCGTAGCGGGCCTGGCGCTCGCCATGCGCGAAGGCGAGCACGAGCTTGCCCTCGGCGATCTGCGGCACCAGCGCGGCCTGCTGCGCCGCGCTGCCGGCCAGCCGCAACGCGGTGCCGGCGAGCACGACGGTCGCCAGATAGGGCTCCAGCACGAGCGCCCGGCCGAACGCTTCCATGACCAGCATGACATCAATAGCGCCGCCGCCAAAGCCGCCATACTCTTCGGCAAACGGCAGGCCCAGCAGCCCCAGTTCGGCGTATTGCGCCCACATCGCGCGGCTCCAGCCATCGGGCTCGGCGAGATAGGCGCGGCGCTGCTCGAAGGTATAATGGTCACCGAGCACCCGGGTGACGCTGTCGCGCAACAGGCGCTGTTCTTCGCTGAAGTCGAAATCCATGAAGTGAAGTCCTGTCGAGAGTTATTAGCGACCCCGTGGCCCGGCCACCCTGTCTGTCCGCAACCAAACGACGGCCGGCGCGGGCCAAGCGCGCGCCGGGGGCTTGGCCCGATTTCGCTTGCTACAGCCCCAGCACGGCCTTCGAAACGATATTTTTCATGATTTCGTTGGTGCCGCCATAGATCGAGGCGGCACGCAGGAACAGATAGCTGCGCGTCCCCTCGGTGGCCCAGGCCGGCCCCAGTTCCGGCTCGTTGCTGAGCGCCTCCAGTTCGTCGGCCCAGTCGGGCATCGACAAGGGCCCGCCGACATCCATCACCAGTTCGGTCGTCGCCTGCAGCAATTCGGTGCCCTTCAACTTGAGTACCGCGGAGAGTGGGTCCTGCCGGCCTTCGCCCGCCTTCTGGGCCGAGATGACGCGCAGCTGGGTGATCTCCAGCGCCCTGACCTCGGTTTCGAGCTGGGCGATGCGGCGGCGGAACTCGGGGTCCTCGGTCAGCGGCCGGCCGCCCTCGCGCATCTCGGCCGCCGCGGTCTTGGCGAACTTGATGCGCTCCTTTGACTTGCCGATCCGGGCGATCCCGGTGCGCTCGTTGCCGAGCAGGAATTTCGCGACGTCCCAGCCGCGGTTTTCCGGGCCGATCCGCATCTCAACCGGCACCCGCACGTCGTCGAAGAAGACTTCGTTGAGGTGATGGGTGCCGTCGATCGAGATGATCGGCCGCACCGTGATCCCCGGGGTCTGCATGTTGATCAGCACAAAGCTGATCCCTTCCTGCCTCTTGGCGGCCTGCGGGTTGGTGCGCACCAGGCAGAAGCACCAATCGGCCTCATGCGCCGTCGAGGTCCAGATTTTCTGGCCGTTGACGATGTATTCATCGCCCTCGCGCCGCGCCGCCGTCTTGAGGGCGGCGAGGTCGGAGCCGGCGCCGGGCTCGGAGAAGCCCTGGCACCACCAATCATCGACATTGGCGGCGCGCGGCAGAAAGCGGCTCTTCTGCTCGGGTGTGCCGAACTGAATGAGGACCGGGCCGAGCATCTGGATGTTGAACGGGTTGAGGTCGGGCGTCGGCGCGGTCTGGATCTCCTCGAGGAAGATCATCCGCTGCACCGCCGTCCAGCCCGGGCCGCCCCATTCCTTGGGCCAGCTATAGGCGGCCCAGCCCTTGGCATTGAGGATGCGTTGCCAGGTGACGATGTCTTTCTTGCCGGCGGAATGGCCCTGCCGCATGCGCTGGGCGATGTCGGCCGGCAGATGATCGCGGATGAAGGCGCGCACCTCGTCGCGGAACGCCAACTCGTCCGCCGTGAAGCGCAGATCCATCTGTGGTCTCCGTGTGTTGATTGCGGTTTCTTTAGCATGGGGGAAGGCGCCCGCCCACAGCAAAGCCGCGCGGCGGCGCGATTCGCGTTTTCGCTTGTCTCGCGCGGCGCAGCGGCGCGATGCTTCCGCGACAACCGCAGGCTGGGGTCGAGGGGATGCGATGATGGCCGAGCTACCGGGGAAGGCCCTCGCGCAGGAGCTGATCGCCGAGACCCGGGCGGACAGCCGCAAGACGGCGATGGAAGACGTCATCGCGGCGGTCGGTGCGCACGGCATCGACAGCGCCATGGCCAACCGGCTGGTCGGCCGGCTGTGGACGCTCGAACGGATGTTTTATTACATCTACGGCGGCTGGGGGCAGGGCCTCGAGATGAACGACTTCCCGCCCTCGGTCAAATACCTGTTCGCACGGCAGATCGTCGACGAGTCGACGCATGAGATGCTGTACATGGACGCGCTGCTGCGGCAGGGCTGCGTCGCGACGCAGAAGGAGGCCTTCAGCCATCCCTGCGGCGCCTTCGCGGTTGATTCCGCGCTCGCCTATTACGTCTTTTCGCTGCGCAACCTGGCGACCTACCCGCACCCCATTCGCATCGCGGCGCTCAATCTCGGCCCCAAGATCGTCGAACTGGCCTGGATGGAGGCGCTGGCCGCGGCGATCACCCTGCCCGAATTGCAGCAAACCTTTACCAGCCAGACCATCGAAAACCGCAGCCACATCAATATGGGGCGGCGGATCGTCGAGGAATTCATCGAGCGGCCGGTCGAGATGGAGCTGTGCCGCTGGGCCTGCCGCATCGCCTGCCGGGATTATCGCCGCTTCCTGCACGAGGTCGGCGATTTCGTCCTGCAGCGCCAGACCCCGCCGCCGCCGGTTGAGCGGGTGCGGGTCACCGATTGAGGGAGAGCGGGCATGTCGCTGAAGGTCGACCACGATCGCTGCACCGAATGCCGGATGTGCTACATCGTCTGCCGCGAACTCAACATCAACGCCGTTTATGTCGCGCTGGAGCCGCTGCACCGCATCGAGATTGACCTCGACGCCTGCACCTATCCCGGCTGCACCGCGTGCCTGATGTATTGTCCGGCGGAAGGCTCGATCGTCGAAGCGGCGACCGGCCGCTCGATGGTCCCGCCGCCGCCCGAGGCGTGGCAGACCCCTTAAGGAGGCATGGCATGAACCCGATCCTCGAAGAATTCTGCGACAAGTGGGTGTGGCCGACGATGCCGGGGGCGCCGGGCGCCGAATTCCGCCTGAAGCTGACCCGCGAGCACTGCCTCAAGGGCTGGGAGACCCTCCTCGAACGCAATCTGCGCGACATCGAGCGCGAGCTCGCCAGCAACGATGACAGCTGGAAGCGCGAACACGCGCTGCGCGGCTATGCCGCCGAGGGCGTCCAGATGTCGATCAAGCAGATGTCGGCGCAGCTTCTGTCGGTCGATATCGGCGAGCAGCCCGATTACATCGACCTGCAACGCATGCGCGCCCGCCAGATCTGGGACGAGTGCAAGCATTCCAAGCTGCATGCCGACGTGCTGCTCGGCAAGGGCTGGGTCAAGCACGAGCGCGAACTGATGGACATCGCCGAGGCCAACGTGCAGCCGCTGCCGGCCTATTTCGGGTTGTCGATGATGTTCCCCCACATCCACCCGTTGGCCCGCGCGGCACAGAATTATTACACCGAAGCCAATGCCTGCATCGGCATCATGGCCTATCTGAGCCTGGTCGATGACCCGCTGGTGCGGCACGAGCACCTCTCGCAGCGCGACGAAGAGCTGATGCATTTCATGGAAGGCAAGTTCCAGCTCGATTTCTACTGCACGACCCCCGAGGCGCAGCACCATGTCGAGGATGCGCTCGGCTACCTGCTGCACCAGATCGGCGGGTTCGGCCGCTCGCCGCAGCCCGTGGCCCGCTAGCCGATGAAAGTCCGGATCGACTACGCGATCTGCAATTCGTGCGGGCTGTGCCGAGAAGTCTGCCCGGAATCGGCGATCCGCCCGAAATTGCTGGAGCCGCGCCACCTTTACGAGGTCCAGCCGGAAAAATGCACCGGCTGCGGCGAGTGCCTCGACTATTGCCCGGCGCCGGGCGCGCTGGTGCAATACGCCGCATAAGCAAGGCGACGCCGATGCCTCCGGACAACGAAAATGCCGCCGTCGTCTTTCGGGTGCGGTTCGGCAAGGAGCAGTTCACCTGCAAGGGTCATCTCGTGCGGGAGGGCGGCATCGTCTATGCGGTCGTCGATGAAATCCCCGACGACTGCCCGTTTCCGCCCGACCGGGTCAAGCTCGAGGAAGACGATCTGGAGCTGAAGCACGACGCGGCAAATGGCGACTGGTACCAATATCACGGCTACGTCTTCGTCTATTGATCCAGGCGAGCACGCGATCGTGGGGCCCGCCGGGAGGCCGAGCGATCGGCGGGGGTGTTGCCCGCGCACACGGCTTGCTAGAATGGCGAGGGCGACGCAGGGAGGTCGGAAATGCCAAGGCAATACAGGCTGATGTCGGCGGACGGGCATCTCGAAGTGCCGCCCGAGCGGTGGACCCATCGGGTGCCCGAGAAATATCGCGACCGGGCGCCGCATACGATCCATCTGCCGGATGGCGGCGACGCGCTGATGATCGAGGGCCAGCCGCTGCTCGAAGCCAACTTCCTCGATTTGCGGGCCGGCCGTGCCGCCGGCACCTGGCAGCCCTTCGGCCTCAAGGTCGCCGATGCGGCCGGCACCGGCAGCGCTGAGCAGCGTGTCAAGGAGCAGGACCAGGACGGCATGGACGCCGAGGTATTGTTCGCGGCGATGGTCGCGGGCCCGGTCTTCTGGCGCAACATCGCGCATGACGAAGTCTACAAGGCGGTGATCCGCGGCTACAACGACTGGCTGGGCGAGGAATATTGCGCCGTCGCGCCCGACCGCCTGATCGGCATGGGGGTCATCCCGATCACCAATGTCGAGGACGCGATCGCCGAGATGAAGCACTGTAAAAAGCTCGGCCTCAAGGGCGTCCTGCTCGGCGCCTTGCCCAACGGCAAGGGCTACCCGACCCCCGAGGACGACAAATTCTGGGCCGCGGCGATTGATCTCGACATGCCGATCACCGTGCATGTCCAGCTCTACCGCACCGGACCGCGCGCCAGTCAGCCGACGATGCGCTATCCCAAGGAAGACCCGGTGGTGATGGCGCGGCTGCGCCGCCCGTTCCTCGAATGGCTGACCAATTTCGGCCTGCCGCCGTCGATCGGCATGGCGCAGCTGGTGCTGTCCGGCGTGTTTGAGCGCTTCCCCAAGCTGAAGGTGTTCTTCGCCGAGACGCGGCTCGGCTGGGTCCCGTTCTGGCTCGAACACATGGATCTCTGGTACAAGCGCCACCTCGGCTGGGCCGAGGAAATGCTCGGCTTCAAGCCATTGAAGGAACTGCCGGCGACTTACGTCCGCGAGAACATCTATTTCACCGTGCAATACGAGCGGGTCGCGGTCGAGATGCGGCATCATGTCGGGGTCGACCACATCATGTTCGCCACCGACTTCCCGCATATCGAGAACGAGTGGCCCAATTCCCGCCCGATCATCGACGAGATCTATGAGAACGTCCCAGCCGACGAGAAGTACAAGATGTGGGCCGGCAACGCCGTCAAATACTTCAAGCTCGACGCGGCCTGACCGGTAGTGTCATTCCGGGATGCCGCCCAGCGGCAGCCCCGGAACCCAAGAACACCGACCTCTGGAATATGGATTCCGGGTTCGCCGCTGGGCGGCGCCCCGGAATGACGGGCGAGTAAAAGGGAGAAAAACCATGGACCCGATCGTCGGCAGCGGCAAATACACCTACCGGGTCAACGAAGAGTGGCAGCAGCCACCCGAATGGCTCGACGTCAAGGCCTGCGCCGTCTCGGTCGACTCGCAGGACCGGGTCTACTGCTTCAACCGCAACGAGGCGCACCCGGTCGTCATCTTCGACCGCGACGGCAAGTTCCTGTCGTCATGGGGCGCCGGGCTGTTCAAGTTCCCGCACGCGATCCGCATCGTGCCGGAGGGTGGCCGCGATGTCGTCTGGCTGTGCGACGAGCATCACGGGCAATTCTATAAATTCACCACCGACGGGACATTGCTGCAGACCATCGGCACCCAGGGCGAGCGCTCCGACACCGGCATCACCGACGGCGACATGAGCTCGCAGGCGTGGCGCAAGGTGACGCATGGCGGCGGCCCGTTCAACCTGCCGACCGACATCGCGTTCGCGCCCTCGGGCGAGATCTTCATCAGCGACGGCTACGGCAACGCCCGCATCCACAAATTCTCGGCCGACGCGAAATACCTGTTCTCGTGGGGCGAGCCGGGCACCGCGCCGGGCCAGTTCAACCTGCCGCATGGCGTGTGGATCGACCGCCGCGGCCGCCTCCTGGTCGCCGACCGCGAGAACGACCGGGTGCAGGTCTTCGACCAGATGGGCAAGCTCTTGTCGGTGTGGCCGACCAAACTGATCGGGGTGGCGTTCTTCTATGTCGACGACGACGACATCGTCTATGTCCCCGAGCACAACGCCGGCATGGTCAGCATCCTGAACCTCGACGGCGAGCGGCTGGCGACCTGGGGCGATGGCCCGCAGATGCGCTCCTGCCACGGCATCTGGTGCGACTCGCACCACGACCTCTATGTCGTACAGCCCGGCGCCTGGGAGCCGCGCGCCCGCCGCGTCGTCAAATACACGCGGCAATAGAAGTCGCCGGCGGCTCAGCCGCCATTCGCCAGCGGCGGCTTGTCGAGGTAGGTCTTGGCGAGCCGCATCCCGGCATCCCGCATCATCTTTTTGTCCTCCGCCGCGGCTGAAGGTGCGCTCGCTGCGGCCGGCCGCGTCGCGGCGCTTAGTCTCGCGGCGCTTAGTGCAGCAGCGCCCGGCGCGCCGCCGCGAGCGTCGCTGCCGGCTCGCCGCCGGCGTCGATGCGGCTCCAGTCGAGCACGCCCGGGTCGATCGACAATTGCTGGCGCAGCACCTCGCCCGAGGCGTCCGACGCATCTCCCCGTCGCGCCGCGAGGCGCGCCTGCATCGCCGCCGCCGGCGCTTCGAGCCACAGCCCGGTGAACGGCACACCGGCTGCCACGGCGGCGTCGGCAAAGGCACCGCGTTCCTCGGGCAGCAGCGCAACCGCGTCGATCACCACCGCGTAGCCGGCGCGCAATGCCGCCGCGGCCCGGCGACACAGGTCATGGTAGATCCGGGCGGTGATTTCAGGGCTGTAGGCTTCCGGCGGCAGCGGGCTTTCCGGCGCGGCGCCGAGGTGCAGCTTGCGCAGCACGTCGCTGCGCAGCAGCCGCGCGCCGGGACGCCGTCCGAGCGCGGCGGCGAGCGCGGCGGCGAGGGTCGATTTGCCGGTGCCGCTGCGCCCGCCGACCGCCACCAGCCGCGCCGGCTGCGGCTCCAAGGCCGCCGCGGCCTCGTCGAGGTAGCGGCGCGCCTCGGCATAGGCGGCTGCCCGATCGTCGCCGCCCCAGCCGTGCCGCGCCATCGTCGCCGTGACATGCGCCCGGATCGCCGCCCGCAGCGCCAGGAACAGCGGCATCGCGGCGAGGCCGTCATCCTCCTCGGTGAGGTCGAGATAGCGGTTGAGCAAGAGGTTGGCGAGGCCGCCATGCCCGCGATGATCGAGGTCCATCAACAGAAAGGCGAGGTCGTACAGCACATCGATGCTGGCGAGGTCCTCGGAGAACTCAATGGCATCAAACAGTACCGGCTTGCCGTCGATCCGGCAGACATTGCGCAGATGCAGGTCGCCGTGACCGCGGCGCACCTTGCCCGCCGCGCGCCGCTCGTCGAGCAGCGCGCCGACCCGCGCCAGTTCGCCGCGCACCCCCGCGTCGACGCGATCGATCTGCGCGGCCGCAAAGCCGGCCTCGCCGCAATCGCGCAGGCAGACGACATTGCCCGCCGCGACCGCGGCGAGTGCGGCGCCGCCGCCGCGGTCCGGGCGGCGCTCTGCCTTGTCGTGAAACGCGGCGATGTGGGCCGCCAGTGCATAGATCAGCGGCGCCGACAGCCCGCCCGCCTGCGCCAGGTTGACGAAGAGGTCGGACTGAGCGAAGCGTCCCATCACGACGACGAAATCGACCGGCTCGGGCGCGCCGGGGCGCTCGCCGCCCGGCCGCCCCCAGACGAGGCCGCCCCCCTCCCCGCGGCTGATCGCCCGCACTTCGAGGTAGAGCTGCGGCGCGGTGCGGCGGTTGAGCCGCAGCTCGGCGGTGCACGCGGCGCGGCGCAGCGCAACGGTGGAGAAATCGAGATAGGGGTATTTGACGGCGCGTTTCAGCTTGTAGGCGTGGCGGCCGGCGAGAAAGACCAGCGAGGCATGCGTCTCGATCACCTCGATCGGCGCGGCACCGGGGGGATAGGTCGAGGGATCGCGGAGAAACGCGATGACCTCCCGCTGTGCATCGTCCCGCTGCGCATCGTCCATCGGCAACCCGTCGCGATCCGCACCCTCTGGCGCAGCCCGGCCCAGCCTACGCCGCCCGCCGGCCAAAATCGTGCCGAAACCTCGTCAATCAGCAAGGTGGGATCGGGTCACACCGTCAGGTAGGTGCGCACCGCGGCCTCGTCCATGTCGCTCTGCCGGCCGCTCAGCACGACTTCGCCGCGCTCCAGCACCAGGTAGCAGGACGCCAGGTCGCGGGCGAACTCGAAATACTGCTCGACCAGGAGGATCGCGATGTCGCCGCGGGCCGCGAGACCTTCGATGACCCGGCCGATATCCTTGATGATCGAGGGCTGGATGCCCTCGGTCGGCTCGTCGAGGATCAGCAGCTGCGGCTTCATGATCAGCGCCCGGGCGATCGCCAATTGCTGCTGCTGGCCGCCCGACAGATCGCCGCCGCGCCGCCCCAGCATGTTTTTGAGGACCGGAAACAGGTCGTAGATTTCGTCGGGGACATGCCGCTCGCCACGCGGCAGCACCGCAAAGCCGGTTTCGAGGTTTTCGCGCACCGTCAGCCGGGCAAAGATCTCGCGCCCCTGCGGCACCAGTGCGAGCCCGGCGCGAGCGCGGTTATAGGGCGCCAGCCCGTTCAATTGCTGATCGTCCCAGCTGATGCTCCCGGAGCGGATCGGGTTGAGGCCGAAAATGGCGCGCAGCAGGCTGGTCTTGCCGACCCCGTTGCGGCCGAGGATGCAGGTCACCTCGCCGCGCTTTGCCGTCAGGCTGACCCGGCGCAACGCCTGGCTGGCGCCGTAATAGAGATCGACCGCCTCGACAGACAGCATCTCTCAGCGCCCGAGATAGACTTCGACGACGCGCGGATGGTTCTGGATCGCCTCGATCGAGCCTTCCGCCAATACCGAGCCTTCGTGCAGCACGGTCACCTTGACGCCGAGCGCGCGCACGAATGCCATGTCGTGCTCGACCACCACGACGCTGCGGGTGCGGTTGATCTCGCGCAACAATTCGGCGGTCTGCGCGGTTTCTGCGTCGGTCATGCCGGCGACCGGCTCGTCGACCAGCAGGAGCCGCGGGTCCTGCGCCAATAGCATGCCGATCTCCAGCCATTGCTTCTGGCCGTGCGACAGATCGGCGGCCCGCCGGTCGCGCTCGGCGGTGAGGCGGATCGTCGCCAGCATCTCCTCGATCCGTGACCGCTCGGCAGCGCTCTCGCGCGCCCACAGGGTGAATCGCGGGCTGCGATCGCCGGCCAGCGCCAGGAGCAGGTTTTCGCGCACCGACAGCGGCTCAAAGACGGTCGGCCGCTGGAATTTCCGGCCGATCCCGAGCCGCGCGATCGCCGGCTCGTCGAGCCGTGTCAAATCGATGTCGGCGCCGAACACGACGCTACCCGAATCGGGGCGGGTCTTGCCGGTGATGACATCCATCATCGTCGTCTTGCCGGCGCCGTTCGGGCCGATGACCGCGCGCATTTCGCCGGGCTCCAGCATGAGCGAGAGTTCGTTGAGCGCCTTGAAGCCGTCAAACGACACGGTGACGCCGTCGAGATAGAGCAGCGTGTCTTCGTTCATCCGGCCGCCTCGCGCGCCGCCGCCTCGGCCGCTGCCGATTTGGGCTCGGTCCCGGCGGCGGGCCGGCGCGCCGCGAACAGGCCGATGATGCCGCGCGGCAGGAACAGCGTGACGAAGATGAACATGCCGCCGATCGCGAACAGCCAAACTTCCGGCAGCGCGCTGGTCAGCCAGGTCTTGCCGAGATTGACCAGCACGGCGCCGAGGATCGCGCCGGACAGCGTGCCGCGGCCGCCGACCGCGACCCAGATCACCGCCTCGATCGAATTGCCGGGGGCGAATTCCGACGGGTTGATGATGCCGACCTGCGGCACATAGAGCGCGCCGCCGATCCCGGCCAGCACCGCCGAGACCGTCCATACCACGAGCTTATACGATTCAGGGCGGTAGCCGAGAAAGCGGGTGCGCGATTCGGCGTCGCGGACCGCCATCAGCACCTTGCCGAAGCGCGAGCGGGTCATCGCCCGCGCCACGAGGAACGCCGCCGCCAACACGATCGCGGTGATCAGCATCAATCCGGCCGAAGTGCTCTCCCGGTCGAGCGGGGCACCGAGGATGTCCTTGAAATCGGTCATCCCGTTATTGCCGCCAAACCCCATGTCGTTGCGGAAAAAGGCGAGCATCAGCGCATAGGTCAGCGCCTGGGTGATGATCGACAGATAGACCCCCGAGACGCGCGAGCGGAAGGCGAACCAGCCGAACACGAAGGCCAGGACGCCCGGCACCGCCAGTACCATGACGAGGGCAAACCAGAAATGGTCGAAGCCGTACCAGTACCAGGGCAGCTTGTTCCAGCCGATAAAGACCATGAAATCGGGCAGGATCGGATTGGCGTAAACGCCGCGCGCGCCAATCTCGCGCATCAGGTACATGCCCATCGCGTAGCCGCCGAGGGCAAAGAAGGCGGCATGGCCGAGCGTCAGGATCCCGGCAAAACCCCACACCAGATCGACCGCCAGCGCGAGGATCGCGTAGCACAGATACTTGCCGACCACCGAGATCACGAAGTCGGGGACATGCACGGCGCTCGCCGCCGGGGTCAGCAGGTTGAGGGACGCGAGCAGCGCGGCCCCGCCGAGCACGCAACCCAATGTCGCGACCGCGGTGCGATCGAGCTGCATCACGCCTCCGCCGCGCGTCCCTTGACCGGGAACAACCCGCTCGGCCGGCGCTGGATGAACAGGATCAGGAACACCAGCACCAGGACCTTGCCGAGCACCGCGCCGGCAAAAGGCTCGACGAACTTGTCAACGACGCCGAGCGTCAGCGCCCCAAACACCGTGCCCCATAAATTGCCGACGCCGCCCAGCACCACGACCAGGAAACTGTCGATGATGTAATTCTGGCCGAGATTGGGACTGACATTGTCGATCTGCGACAGCGCCACCCCGGCGATGCCGGCGACGCCGGAGCCGAGGCCAAACGTCAACGCGTCGATCCACGGCGTCCGGATGCCCATCGCCGCCGCCATCCGCCGGTTCTGCATCACCGCCCGGATGCTGCGCCCGAGCCCGCCCCAGCGCAGCGTCGCCATCAAGGCGCCGAGCACCAGCGCGGCGAACAGGATGATCCACAGCCGGTTGATCGTCAGGGTCAGCCCGCCCAGGTTCAAATAGCCGCTCATCCAGGCGGGCGAGGTCACGTCCTGGTTGGTCGGGCCGAAGATGCTGCGCACCGCCTGCTGCAGAATGAGGCTGAGGCCCCAGGTGGCGAGCAGCGTTTCGAGCGGCCGCCCATAGAGAAAGCGGATCAGGCAGCGCTCGATGACGACGCCCAGGGCGCCCGCGACGAGAAAGGCCGCCGGCACTGCGAACAACAGGCCGTATTGGGTAAGCGCCGGGGCCGAGGCGGCGATCAAATGCTGCACGACAAAGGTCGTGTAGGCGCCGATCATCATGATCTCGCCGTGCGCCATGTTGATGACGCCCATGACACCGAAGGTGATGGCGAGCCCCGCCGCGGCCAGCAGCAGCACCGCCCCCAGGCTGATGCCGTAATAGACGTTTTCGAGCAGGCCCCAAAGCTGCAGGCGCCGATCGATATCGCGGATGGCGCTCTGGATGGCCGCCGCGACGGCGGGCGGCTGGCCCTGCAGCGAGGCGAGCAGGCTGCGGGTCGGCAGATCGGCCCGCGCCGCGAGTTCGTGCACCGCGGCGAGCCGCGCCTCGACCGCGCCGGTACCGGATTTCAGCCCGGATTTCAGCAAGGCCGCCGCCTGCGCCTCGCGCAGCACGCGAGCGATGCCGGCATCCTTCTCGCTCTGCAGCGCCCGCTCGATCAGCGACAGGGCGCCGGGATCCGCCGATTGGTAGAGCGTATCCGCCGCCCGCCGGCGCGCCGCGACGCTTTTCGAGAACAGACCGAGCGCCCCCTCGGCCGTATCGATCGCACCGCGCACCGAATCGTTGACGATGATCCGCCGCAGATTGACCGGCGCCGGCGCTTCCACTTTGGCGCCGCTGCGGGCATCGACGAAGCCATTGTCTGTCCTGATGAACAGCGGCGCGTCGGGCCGCGGCCATTTCCAGGCGAACAGCTTGCCGTCGCGCAGCGCGTCGATAACCGCGACGGCGCGCGGGTTGCCGGAGACGGCGAGCGAGCGCACCCCCCGCGCCACAACGTCGAAATTGGTCGCCGCGAGCGGTGCAAATGGATCGCCGGCGGCGGCGTGCGCCCGCATCGGCACTGCCGTCGGCAACAGCAACAGCAACGTCAACACGAGCAGCGCGGCGCGGAGCGCTATGCGCGGCGACATATGCCGCCAGCATTGGCCCCCTTTCCCCGCGCCGCGCCTGCCCATGCCGCTCAGGCCTTGTGCTTCGCCCCGAGGCACTTGCCGGCGACGACGTCGTAATTGCCGCACGACATCGGCGGCAGCCAATCGCCGATCAGGTTCTTGCTCTCCGGCAGATAGGGCGACCACGGCTGGGCAACGACCAGACCGGGCGTCTGCCAGACGACGTTGAACATGCCGTTGCCCTGCACCTCGCCGATCAGCACCGGCTTTGTCAGATGATGATTCGGCATCATCGTCGCATAGTCGCCCGTCAAGTTCGGGTGCGCGACGCCGACCATCGCGTCGATCACCGCGTCATGGTCGGTGCCGCCGGCCTTCTCGACGGCCTTCACCCACATGTTGAAGCCGATGTAATGCGCCTCCATCGGGTCGTTGAACACGCGCTTGTCATCCTTTGCGAACGCCTTGAAGGCGGCGACCACTTCCTTGTTCGCCGGGGTGTCGACGCTCTGGAAATAGTTCCACGCCGCAAGATGGCCGACCAGCGGCTTGGTGTCGATGCCGGCGAGTTCCTGTTCGCCGACGCTGAACGCGACGACCGGGATATCGGTCGCCTTGATCCCCTGATTTCCGAGCTCCTTGTAGAACGGCACGTTGGCGTCGCCGTTGATCGTCGAGACCACCGCGGTCTTTTTCCCGGCCGAGCCGAACGCCTTGATCTTGGCAACTTCCGCCTGCCAGTCGGAATAGCCGAACGGCGTGTAGTTGATCAGGATGTCGGACGAGGCGACCCCCTTGGCCTTCAAATAGGCTTCCAGGATCTTGTTGGTCGTGCGCGGATAGACATAGTCGGTGCCCTCGAGCACCCAGCGCTTCACGGCCACCTGGTTCATCAGGTAATCGACCGCCGGGATCGCCTGCTGGTTCGGCGCTGCGCCGGTATAGAACACGTTGCGGCTGCACTCCTGCCCCTCGTACTGCACCGGGTAGAGCAGGATGCCGTTGAGCTGCTCGAACACCGGCAACACCGACTTGCGCGACACCGAGGTCCAGCAGCCGAACACCACCGCCACCTTGTCGACCGACAGCAACTGCTTCGCCTTCTCGGCGAACAGCGGCCAGTTCGAGGCGGGATCGGTTACCACCGGCACAAGCTGGCGACCCATCACGCCGCCCTTCTTGTTCTGCTCGGCGATCAGCATCAGCATCACGTCCTTCAGCGGCGCCTCGCTGATCGCCATCGTGCCGGACAGCGAGTGCAGGATGCCGACTTTGATTGGCCCGGTCTCGGGCGCGGCGGGCGCGGCCTTGGCTTGCGGGACGTTGCTGGCGATCGCTCCGACGCCGGTCGCTGCGGCGGCCAGGCCGACGCCGAGCAGCCCAAAATGACGGCGGTCGATCGTGAACCCTTCGGATGACATCCGGTTCTCCCCTCATATTCTATGGCGGCCGAGCGGCCTCCCCGGCAGAGCGGGAGCAAGATCGAGGCCAAGCTGCACGGCAAAACGGCAGTCGGTCCGAGCCGCGCGCCGCATCGTAAAGTGCACATTATCGAGGCATAAAAATGCCTTAAAACGCGGCACTTCGGCGGCCATGGCGGCCGCGCCTTCACGGCGCTATCCTTGGCGCTCAACAATGGGGACCAGCGATGACCGACGGCGACGCCGTGCTCGCGGCCAATCTCGAATTCTACCGGGCCTTCACGGCGCGCGATCTGGCTGCCATGGACGCGCTGTGGGCGCGCCGGGCGCCGGTCGCCTGCCTCCATCCCGGCTGGCCGGCGCTTGCCGACCGCGAAGCGGTGATGGAAAGCTGGCGCGGCATTCTGAGCAACCCCGAGGCGCCGCGCATCGCCTGCTATGACGAGCAGGTCATGCTGTACGGCGATGCGGCGCTGGTGGTCTGCGAGGAGGAACTGGACGGCGGCACGCTGGTCGCCTGCAACCTGTTCGTGCGTGAGGACGGCGCCTGGCATCTCGCCTGTCATCAGGCCGGGCAGTTGGTGGCGCGGCAGCCGCAGCGACGGCGTACCCGGCCGCCCGGCACGCGCCTCAATTGAACCGGGTGAACCGCGAGCGGCGCAGCGCCTCGGCGGCCTGCGCCGCCTCGACCGCGAGGCGCACCTCGCGCAGCCGGACGCAGGTCTCGGTGTCGAGGTGGCCGTCCCAGCGCTCCGGGCGAAAGCGGCGCTGAAAGGCGGCCAGCGCGACCTGCTCAGTCTCGGCCGACACGCAATAGCCGATGCGGGCGAGGTCGGCGAGCCCGCCGGTTCGCTGCACCACCCCGACGCCGCGCCCACGGCGCCGCGGCAGGGCGGCGTCGGGCGGCGGCCACAACCCGATGCCGGCGCGGGCGAGGCGCGGCCAATCGAACAGCTCGCCGGGGTCGGCCTTGCGGTCGGGAGCGATATCGGAATGGCCCACGACCCGATAAGGCGGGATGCGGTGGCGCGCGAGGATATCGCGGCACAATCCCTCAACCGCCGCCATCTGCGCCTCGGGGAACGGTCGGTAGCCCCACTCGTGACCGGGATTGACGATCTCGATGCCGATCGAGACGTAATTGAGGTCGCGCTCGCCCCGCCAGTACGACACCCCGGCGTGGAAGGCGCGCCGCGCCTCG
>Ga0307372_10007732_pt1 | contig 15312 bp, 14 predicted proteins | sample OX1MG_FD_202533 | JGI IMG/M metagenome (GOLD analysis project Ga0307372, IMG submission 202533) | Soil microbial communities from Risofladan, Vaasa, Finland - OX-1 | ecosystem: Environmental > Terrestrial > Soil > Coastal area > Acid sulfate soil | place: Finland: Risofladan, Vaasa | collected... | reverse complement strand
ACGGGCCTGCTGTTCGTGGCTATCTCCATCAACCTGGAGCAGATCCTCAAGTTTCCGAACCTGCCGGGGCGGGCGGCCGGGAGCCTTGGTGTGTTGGTCTCGGCCCTGGTGGTGGCCTGTTGTGGATTGGTCCCACGTCAGAGTCATGTCGCGCTCGGCGTCGAGATCGCCCTGGCAGGTGGCGTCGTGATGTTCCAAGCCGTGTGGGTCTCAGTCCGCAACCGCACCACCGAGGGCGACACCATTGCGTGGAGAGTGGAGCGCATGGTCACGCTGCTTCTCCCCGGCACCCTCTTCTTTGCCGGCGGGCTCAGCCTCATTGCGGACGGTGGGGGCGGGCTCTATTGGGTTTTTTGCGGGGACGGCCCTCGCCTTCGTCGTCTCCGCCCTCAACGCGTGGGTGCTCTTGGTCGAGGTGCTTCGGTAGCGCCTCAGCTCACGGAGACGACGAGCGAAGCGCGAAGATCACCCGGGCCGGCGCACGCGCGTGGCGAACTGCGCACCGTATCGGCTGGGTTCCCCGCCACAAAAGAGTGGTCGGATGCGGGGAGACACACAGCCGGGTGCTCGCCAGTTGCGCGGCGTCCAGCCCGGATACCGTCCGCTGGGAGACGGTGGACCGCCAACCAACCAGGGACCCTGGCATCGTCGGCGGTGATGGGGGAAAGTGAATCGGAGTGTCCCGACCCAACCAAGGACACACACTCTGTCGTGGGTGTCACGGTCATATGCGGAGGCACATCACCTTTTCGCCACGCTCGGGCGCTGTCTTAACGGGACGTCCGCAATGCTTTGCGTAAATTGTGTGCAACCAGTTTTCTGTGTGTTGTGATCGCGGCCGTCAGGGCGGGCGAAACGGGGGTCACTCAGGTGACGACGAGACCCCGGCCGGTGATGAGCGGCAGGTCGAGCGCAGTGACGAGCCCGGGCGGGGCCCTCACCACCGCCGGCACTGCGTTGACGAGCCGCATGGCGGTTGCTTTCAGCCCGGCGGTGTTGTGGTCGCCGTCGGTGCCCATGAGCTGCAGGTCAAGGGTGTAGTTCGGCTCGCCCTTGATCTCCACGCGGTAGCAGCCCTGTCCTGCCGGCTGCGGCCAGGTGGCGCCCAGGTCGTCCCGCAGCCGCGTCACATGTTCGAGCACGACGACGGCGCGGTTGCCGACCATCCCGCGCACCTCGAAGTGCATGGCGGCCGTGGTCCCGGCCTTGACGGTGCCGGCATCGACGTCGAAGTCCTCCGGCGCCGCCTCGCGCTCATGCCATTCGGTCACATCGGTCAGGGTGACGCCGAGACCCGCGGCGATCTGGCGCACCACCGAGCCCCAGGCCATGGTGAGGACGCCGGGGGTCAGGATGAAGGGCACCTCGTCCATGGAGCCGCCGAAGCCCATGATGTCGAACAGCACCATAGGCTGGTTGTACGTGGCGTAGTTGAGCACCTCGGAACAGCGCACCTCTTCAATGCGCTCGCTGACGCCCGAGAGGACCAGCGGCAAGGCGTCGTTAGCGAAGCCCGGATCGACCCCGTTGACGAAGATGGAGACGCCGGCCTTCTCCGCCGCGGCGATGACGGGTGCGGCCAGGGGATCGTCCGGCGCCGGGTACTGCAGCATCACCGGGCTCGACGACACCACGTTGATGCCGGCGGCCAGGAACCGCTCGAGGTCCTGCAGGGCCTCGAAGATGCGGTCGTCCGCCATGCCGGTATGGACGATGCAGTCGGGCTTGAGTGCGAGCAACGCGTCGACGTCGCTCGTCGCGGCCACGCCGAAGATGCTCTTGAGCCCGGCCAGTTCGCCGGCATCGTGACCCACCTTTTCGGGGTTCGAGACGTAGACCCCGATCAGTTCCAGGTCGGGATGCGCGTGGATCCCGGCCAGGGCGTGGCGACCCACGTTGCCGGTGCTCCACTGCACGACGCGGTACGGCATGGACTGGCTCCTTAGAGGTCGGGAAGGGGGAACTCGAGGTTCGGCGACTGCAGGCCGCCGTCGACCTCAATGATCTTGCCGGTGACGTAGGCGCCGGCGGGTGAGACCAGGTAGAGGATCGCCGACGCGATGTCGTCGACGTGGCCCAGGCGCTTCAGCGGCGTGGCCTCTTCCATGGCGGTGCGCAGCTCGTCACTCGACATCACGATGTCCAACGCCGACGTGGCGGTGGAGCCGACGCCGATGGCGTTGACCCTGATGCGCGGCGCCAGGTCGCGCGAGGCCAGCCGGGTGTACTGCTCGAGCGCTCCCTTGACCGTGCCGTACCCCAAGTAGCCGCGACCGGCCACGTGTCCCATGACCGAGGAGATGCTGACGATGGCCCCGCCGGGATGGTCGCCCTCGAGCATGCGCGGCACGCCGGCACGGATCAGGGCGTGTCCGGCCGAGACGTTGAAGCGAAAGGCCTCCTCCAAGAAGCGCGGTGACGTGTCGAGGAGCGGCCGCGGCATGGTGCCGCCCATGTTGTTGACGATGATGTCGAGCCGGCCGAATTCGTTGAACGCGGTCTCGGCCAGTGAGGCCATGAGGTCGAAGTCGGTGAGGTCGCCGGGCACGACGACGGCGCGACGCCCGACGGCCTCGACCTGCTTGGCCACCTCACGCAGTTGGTCCTCCGTGCGGGCTGCCAGGACCACATCGGCACCTGCTTCGGCCAGGGCCACTGCGGTGCCGGCGCCGATGCCGCGTCCGCTGGCGGTGACGACGGCGACCTGGTCGGTGACGAGGAATCGATCGAGGATCATGCGGCGAATGTAGTTGGCCACCACGAATGCCGCGCCGGGGGTCAGTCGGACCCGGATCCTTCTGCCGCCGCGGCATCTCCGTTTCGGATCTCGCGTGCGCCGATCCGGCCCACCAGGTCGGCCCAGCCCAACTGGTCTTCGAGGACCGGGAAGGGCTTGGGCATGACCTTCGCCTTGACCTCGTCGGGCAGGCTGAGGTCGCCGCCTGCGTGCCCGACGCTGAACACACGTTCGGGCCGCGCCCGCCCGACCATGGCGCGGCCCGAACGCCACAGTGTGGTGAAGCGGTGGCCAAACCCGTTGAGGAAGGCCAGGTGCACGAACATCCAGACGATGAAACCGGGAAATCCGCTGAGCCGCTTACCTTTCACGCTGACGATCGCCTTGAACCGGCCGATGGCGGCCGCGGTGCCGAGGTCGCGGTACTTGAACGGGACGCTGCCGCAGCCCTTCAGGCGACGTCTGATGGTGTTGGCCGCGTGGAGTCCTCCCTGCATGGCGACCTCACAGACGCCGGGAAGGTTGTTGACGGATGCCATGTCCCCGATGGCGAGACCTCGGGGTGCCCGGGCACGGTCAGATCGGGCAGCACCTCGATCCGCCCAGCGCGGTCGGTCTCGGCTCCGGTGGCGGCGGCCAGCATGCCGGCCAGCGGTGAGGCCTGGACCCCGGCCGCCCAAATGACGGTGCCACATTCGAAGCGGCCCTTCTCGCCGTCGTCATGCGGGTCCTCCCGTCAAGGCGTGGAGTGTTGCTCGGCCTCGATGAGCCGACCGACTGCGTCAATGAGTGCCAGATGGGTGAAGGCCTGGGGGAAGTTGCCCAGATGCTCACCCGTTGCGGCGTCGATCTCCTCGGCGTAGAGCTGGAGGGGTCCGGCAAAGTTGAGCAGCTTCTTGCAGAGCGAGCGTGCCCGTTCGTGCTCGCCGATGATGGCCAGTGCGGTGACGAGCCAGAAGGAGCAGATGGTGAACGTGCCCTCCTTGCCTTCGAAGCCCGTGTCCGTCGAGTCCACCTTGTAGCGCAGAACCAGGCCGTCCTCAGTGAGGTCGTCGGCGATGGCGAGCACGGTGGCGCGGACCCGCTCGTCATCCGCGGGCAGGAACCCGAGAATGGGAATCAGCAAGAGCGACGCGTCCAACTCCTCGTTGCCGTAGTGCTGGCGGAACCGGCCCCGGTCGTCGACTCCCTTGTCGAGTATTTCGGCCTTCAGGTCGTCCGCGGCCTTTCGCCACTGCTGGGCCCTGTCGTCGTCGTTGCGGGTCCGGGCCAGGTCGGCCCCGCGGTCCATGGCGACCCAGCAGAGGACCTTGGATGCCGTGAAGTGCTCAGGATCGCCGCGGATCTCCCAGATGCCCTGGTCGGGGTCACCGGCGTGGGTGATGGCGGATTCGACGAGCTTCGTGATGCCGTCCCAGACCGGCTTGACGATCTCTCCTGACACCTGGCGCAGGTGGATGTCGACAGCGTCGAGGATCATCCCCCAGACGTCGTTCTGGCGCTGGTTCCACGCACCGTTGCCCACCCTGACGGGCCGTGAATTCCTCCAGCCGGTCAGGTGGTCGAGCGTCTGCTCGGTCAGGTCCTTGCGCCCGTCGATGCCGTACATGATCTGCAGCTGGAAGTCGCCGCCGGCCACCGCTTCGAGCACGAAGGCGAAGTACTCCAGCGCCTCCCAGTCGAACCCGAGGCGGTAGAGCGAGCGCAGCATGAAGGAGCTGTCGCGGATCCAGGTGTAGCGGTAGTCCCAATTGCGCGCCCCGCCGGGAGTCTCTGGCAGTGAGGTCGTCGGCGCTGCCATGATCGCTCCGGTCGGTGCGTAGCTGAGCCCCTTGAGCGTCAGGGCGCTGCGTTCCATGTAGCTGCGCCAGGGATGGTCTGGGAAGTTGCCGCTCGAAAGCCACTCCCGCCAGTAGGAGACGGTGGTTTCGAGCTGGTGCTGCGCATCCTCGGCGTCTGAGGTCGGATGCCCGGACCACGACAACGAGACAAAGGCTGTCTCATCCTTCTGCAACGTCGAGCGGCCATAACAACGCGCTCCGGCTGACCCGAGTCGCAGGCTCGACGTAACCGAGAGCGCTGGGTCACCGGCCGGCGGACGACCAGTCATGCTGTTGTACCCCTCGCCGTCGTAGTCCCAGGTTCCGGTGGCCCGCCCGTATTCGAACACCGGAACCAGGTTGAGCTGCACTTCGACGTGTCCCTCAATGCAGGTGGCCAGGCGAAGCAGTGTGCCGCACGGCGCGGACTCCCCTGGTGCCCGGCGGTAGTCGGGTCGTCGCTCTCCGTCCGTCACCGGCTGCACGACGAGGAGGTCGTGCACGATCAGCCATCCCGTCGGCGTATGCCAGGTGGTCTCGAGGACCATGGTGCCGGGGATGTAACGCCGTTGGTGCGGGACCTGGGTGGTGTGAGGGCCGAAGCGGAAGTTCCCCGCGGAGCGGTCGAGGAGGGCGGCGAAAACGCTGGGGGAGTCCGGCCGGGGGAGGCACAGCCACTCGACTGAGCCGTTCGGTGCGACGAGGCAGTTGTTCTCGCAGTCCGAAAGGAAGCCGTAGTCGGCGATCGGGGGAAAGGTCTCCAGGCGTACTTCCTCGGTGGCGTCGGTCACCTCGTCGATGCTACGACCCCCGCGTCCCATCGGCTCGTAGAAGGTGAGGCCGAGGGAACAATGCCTCGCCGACAGGCACGGCTGACTAGCGTACGAGCCATCGCACGAGAACGCGCCGCGGCGCGGGAAGGAGGCGCCCCCATGGCCGGAGAGCTCGTGGGCAAGGTTGCGGTTGTGACCGGGGGCAACACCGGCATCGGCCAAGCGGTCGTGGTGGCATTGGCCGCCCAGGGCGCCAAGGTGGTCATCGACTACGTCTCCAACGAGCAGGCCACTCAGGAGCTGGAAAAGAAGCTGTCAGCTCTCGGCGAGACGGCGGTCGCCGTCGAGGCGGATGTGTCCAAAGTCGAAGATCTGCAGCGGATGGTCGACACGGCGGTCTCGAGCTTCGGCCGGCTCGATGTCCTGGTCAACAACGCCGGCATCGAAACACGGACCTCCGTCTTGGACACGACCGAAGACCAGTACGAAAAAGTCCTGGCCATCAATCTGAAGAGCGCGTTCTTCGGGACCCAGATCGCCGCCAGGCAGATGATCGCGCAGGGCGGGGGTGGTCGCATCATCAACATGACCTCGGTGCACGAGGACTGGCCCATGCCCGGAAACACGCCGTACTGCCTCTCCAAGGGCGGCATGCGGATGCTGACGAGGACGGCCGGAGTGGAGTTGGCGCCGCACAACATCTGCGTCGTCGGCGTCGGTCCCGGCGCAGTGGACACCCCGATCAATGCGCAGACGGTGGCCGATCCGAAGGCCCTCGCCTTGCTCAACAGCTCCATTCCGCTCGGTCGGCTGGCCGAGCCCGAGGAGATCGCCTCGGTGGTGGCCTTCCTGGCCGGACCAGGGGCCAGCTACATCACGGCCACGACGATCTTCACCGACGGCGGCATCATGCAGAGCAGCCCGGGACTCTGATCGATGGCCGACGATGTGGTGATCGTGGCCGGGACCTTCACGGTCGATCCGGCGCGGCGGGCCGAGTTCCTCGACGGGCGGCTGGAGTCGATCCGCGCGTCGCTGGAGGACCAGGGGTGCCTGGAATACACAATGAGCGCTGATGCCGTCGACCCGGGCGCTGTCCGGCTCTTCGAGATGTGGACATCGGTCGAGGATCTGCAGGCGCATGTGCAACGCATCCGGTCATCGCCGCCTGCGGAAGGCGGTGTGCTTGTCCTTGCGCGCGACATGAAGATCTACGTGCACGCGCAGGAACAACCCTTCGGCACCTGACAAGCGCAACCTCTTCGGGGAGACTCAGCTTGTCTCGGCCGTGGTTGGAGCCTTGGCCACGTCATCCCCTCCAACCCTCGGGACCGAGAGCCGCTTCCGGAAGACGTGGTATCCCCACGCCTGATAGACGAGAACGCACGGGAAGAAGATCACGGCGACCACCGTCATCACCTTGAGGGTGTATGGCGGACTCGCGGTGTTGCTCACCGTGAGGTTGTACGCGGCGTTGGTGGTCGAGATCATCACCCGGGGGAAAAGCTCCTGGAAGATGGAGCCCACGGTCCCTGCGATACCCACGGCAGCGGCGGTAAAGGACCACCCATCCGCCTTGGCCGAGGACAGCCAGGCAGCGGCGATCACAGCCATGAGGGCCAATGCTTCAATGGGCTTGGGCACGAATCCCGTGCTGAGACCCACGTGCATCCAGGTCATGAAGCCCAAGGTCACGACAACCGCCAGGACTCCGATGCCAACGGCGGCGCGCTGTGCGCGGGCGTGCAGCTCGCCGGTCGTCTTGAGCGTCAGGTACGTCGCGCCCATGAACAGCGAGAGCACCAAGAGGGTGACACCCGTCCACAGCCCGAACGGGGTCAGGAGTGTCCAGAAACCCCCGGTGAACTGGTGGGCCTTGTTGATGGGTAGGCCGTGGAGCAGGTCGCCGAGGGCGACGCCGGCCAGCAGGGGGATCAAGGCGCTCCCGATGGTCAGTCCCCACCGCCACGTCGAACGCCAACGCGGGTCGTCGAACTTGCGCTGATACTCGAACGCCAGGCCCCGCACCATGAGGGCGACCAGAAGCACCACGAGGGCCAGATAGAAGGTCGAGAACATGGTGGCGTACCAGCTCGGGAAGGCGGCGAAGATCACGGCGCCGGCCACGATCAGCCACACCTCGTTCCCGTCCCACACGGGCCCGATCGTGTTGACGATGACGCGACGTTCGGTGTCGGTGCGGCTCAGGAACGAGTGCAGCATGCCGACGCCGAAATCGAAGCCCTCGAGGACGAAGAACCCGACCCAGAAGAGAACGTCAACGATGAACCAAAGATCTCCAAGTGTCATAGCGGGCTCCTAATAGATGAGGGCCGACTCGTCCTCATCGGACGACTCGTGGTCAGTGGGCGGGGCTCCGACGAGGACCAACTCGTCCTCAGCCGACGACTCGTGGTCAGCGGGCGGGGGCCCCTCGCCGTCGGGTGACGTGATCTTGGCGAGTGGGTCGTGCCCCAACTTGCGGCGGCTGTAGCGGATCATCAGCCACGTATCGATGACACCGAGGACCGCGAAGATCGCCACGAAGACGATGATGGAGATCCAGATGTCGGTGGTCGAGACGGATGGTGAGACCCCGTTGGCCGTCTTCATCAGGCCCTGGACGATCCACGGCTGGCGCCCGTTCTCGGTCAACATCCAGCCGGCGGTGTTGATGAGGAATGGGAGGATCACCGCCCACGGTGCTATGCGCAGGAACCACTTGGCATGCTCCATCCGTCTGCGGTAGAGCAGCCAGCCACCCCAGGCGGCGAAGAGGAAGACCACAGTGGCCAGGTACGCCATGACGCGCATGGACCAGTACTGAATGAAGACGTTCGGGACGTAGTCTCCCGGCCCGTACTCCTTCTGGTACTCCGCGTTGAGCTGGGTGAGGCCCACCACCTCCCCGTTCGGGCTGTTGGTGGCCAGGATGGAGAGAAGGCTCGGGATCTTAATGATCTGGGTGGGTGTGTGGTCGTTGTTGCCGCCGCCGATCTGGCCCGCTGAGAACGAGCAGTGGCTGTCACAGGTGCCCCACTGGGCCTCGGCGGCGGCGATCTTCATCGGTTGGTAGGTGGCCTCCACCACTCCGAGTTCGCTGCCCACGAACAGGGCGAGGATCACTGCCGGTAACAGGACAGCCAGTGAGATCGCGGCCGCCCGCTTGAACGCCTCGACCTGCTGCTGTCGCCGCAGGTGCCACGCGGCCACCGCCAACATCAGGACACCACCCGTGACCAGGGACGCCAGCAGGACATGGATATAGCTCCATATGAAGACGGGGTTCGTGAACAGCGCCCAGATGTTGGTGAGTTGGGGCTGATTCGTCTGGTGGTTGATGGCGTAGCCGACAGGGTGCTGCATCCACGAGTTCGCTGCCATGATGAACGCCGCGGAAAGCATTGTTCCCGCCGCCACCAGCCAAATGGTGGCCAGATGCGCCTTCCTCGACAACCGGTTCCAGCCGAAAATCCAGATCCCGAGGAAGGTCGATTCCAAGAAGAAGGCAACGAGGCCCTCCATGGCCAGCGGACCGCCGAACACATTGCCGACGAGGCGCGAGTAGGTCGACCAGTTCATGCCAAACTCGAACTCCTGAATGAGTCCCGTGACGACGCCGATCGCCACGTTGATGAGCAGCAGGGCGCCGAAGAAGCGCGCCAGCCGGCGGTAGGTCTCGTCCCCGTTGCGGTACCAGGAGGTCTGAAGCAGCGCGACGAGGAAGGCGAGGCCGATGGTCACCGGGACGAATAAAAAGTGATAGATGCTGGTCAACGCGAACTGCCAGCGGGCGAGGTCGAGGTTCACGGTTCGTCACTCCTTCGATCGGTGCGATCAATGCCCATGCGTGTCGATTCGTCGGCGGCTCCCGGCCGGGGGGACGCCTGGGCGGGCAGCGATGCGTCGCTCATGCGCTCCTCCCACCACAGGGTGGCGTAGCGACCACTCGCGGCAAGAAGGTCCTCGTGGGTGCCGCGCTCGACGACCCGGCCAGCGTCGAGGACGATGATCTCGTCCACCTCCTCCAGTCCCGTCAACCGGTGGGTGATGAGAAGCGTGGACCGGCCTTCGGTGAGGGCAAGCAGATCAGCAGTCAGCGCGTCGGCGGCCGCAGCGTCGAGGTGCTCACTCGGCTCGTCGAGGATCAGGACAGGGAAGTCAGCCAGCAGGGCCCGGGCAACGGCGACCCGTTGTCGCTGTCCGCCCGATAGGCGACGACCGAGTGGTCCCACCGGCGTGGCGAGTCCATCCGGGAGGCCGGCCAGCCAGGGGCCGAGTCCGACCCGGGCGAGGACGTCTTCCAACTCGCCGTCGGTGGATGATCGACGACCGATGCGGAGGTTCTCGGCCAGTGTCGTGTCGAAGAGGTGCGGGCTCTGCTCGACCAGTCCGACGACCAACCGCACGTCGTCCGCCCGGTAGCGCTCCAGTGGGGCCCCATCGAGAAGCGCTTCACCGGCGTCGGCCGGGAGGAAACGCACCATGATGTCGGCGAGGGTCGTCTTGCCCGCGCCACTCGGGCCGACGATTGCGATGCGTCGTCCAGGGGTGAGCTCCAGGTCAACCCCGCGCAGTGCGGCGCGCCCAGCTCCGGGGTAGGAGGCCCAGACGTCGCGCAGTTCGAGGGTGTGGGACTCCGTTCCCAGGTCGATCGGCCGCTGGGGATCTGTCACCACGGGGGTGGCGTCCATTGCCTCGAAGATGCGCCCTGCGGCGACCCGCGAGCGCTGCAGGGCCTGGGTGGCTGCAGGCAGGGGCGAGACGAGCTCGAAGGCAGCCAGGGGCACAAGGGCGACGACGGCGAGCAGCGCGCCGTTCAGGGAGCCGCCTTCGACGGCGCGGACGCCCAACGTCAGGGCGCCCCAGCTGGCCAGCCCGGCCAGCGCTGTGGTGAACGCGAGCCCGATCCCCGTGGTGCCGGCGCCCCGCCGGGCGATTGCGCGAAGTTCACCGTCGGCTGCCGTAATGCGCGTCAGCTGGTCGGAGGTCCCGCCCATCACAACGAGCTCGGGCGCGCCTTCGATCAGATCGACGACGCCGGCTGTGAGCTCGCCCCGCGCCGTCGCCTGCTTCGCCTCGGCTCGAGTGGCGAGACGACCGGTCAGCCATGGCACCGCCGTCGCTGAAACGGCCAACGCAACCAGGAGGACCAGACCGGCCTGCGGGAGGAACCACCACATGGCGGCAACGGTGCCGGTGCCGACGAGGAGCGCGACCGCGAACGGCTGCAAGACGCGAAGCACCACGTCTTGCAATGAGTCGACGTCGTCCACCATGCGCGCCACCAGGTCGCCGCGTCGGAACGCGGGGAGCCCGGCTGGTGCCAGCGCCTCCAGCCGTTCGTAGACGCGCACGCGGAGATCGGCCAACAAGCCCAGGGCGGCATCGTGGCCGACCAGTCGCTCTCCGTAGCGGAAGAAGCCCCGGGAGAGCCCGAAGAACTGCACTCCGACGATGGCGAGCGTCAGCGATGCTTCGGACGGGTGTTGCGCTGCCCGCGAGATCAGCCAGGCGGACGTGCCCATCAGGGCGATGGATGCCCCGATGGCGGCGCCACCGAGCAGTGATGCCTCGGCGAGGCGCCGGCGTGCGACTGCGGCGATCCCCAACGTGCGCGCCGTCGAGGCAGGCCGGCCCGTCATACCGTTGCAACCAGGGAGGGGAGGGTCACGACGCGGTCTGCCAACGCGACCAGCGCAGGCCGGTGGGCGACGATCAGAGCCGTGCGACCCATCACCAGCCGGCGTACCGCAGCCAGCACGTCCGCCTCGGTTCCGGCGTCGAGGCTCGCGGTCGGCTCGTCGAGAAGCAGCAACGGCGCGTCGCGGACGAAGGCACGGGCCAGGGACACCCGCTGGCGCTCGCCGGCCGATAGTCCTGCGCCCCCCTCGCCGAGCTGTGTCTCCGCGCCGAGGGGGAGTCGTGCCACGACGTCGGTCAGTCCCGCCGCCTCCAGGGCGGCAGCCACCTCCTCGTCAGAGGCCTCGGGCCGGCCCAGCCGGACGTTCTCCGCCACCGTGCGCGCGAACAGGTGAGGCCGCTGGGGTACCCAGGCGATCTGCCGCCGCCAGGCGGCCAGATCGAGCTCGGCCAGCTCCACCCTGCCGAGGGCGACGGTTCCACTGTCGGGCAGTCGGAGGCCGAGGATCACCGAAAGGAGCGTGGACTTGCCGCACCCGCTCGGTCCCGTGAGGGCGACGGTCTCGCCAGGTTCGACGGACATGCTTGTGTCGTCGAGCGCCGGGATGCTGCGTCCCGCATACGTGAGGTGGAGCCCGGCCACCACGATGCTGGCGTCCCGCGGGTGGCGGGTACCGCCTGCAGGTGCGGTGCCGGTCGCCTCGAGCAGCTCGAAGATCTCCGCCGAGGACTTGAGTCCGTCGGCGCTGGCGTGGTAGTTCGCACCGAGCGCGCGCAGGGGCAGATAGGCCTCCGGAGCCAGGACGAGCACGAAGAGGGCGTCTTGGAACGGCATGTACCCTCCCAGGAGGCGCAGCCCGACGGCGACCGCGACGAGTGCGACCGAAACGGTCGCCAGGAGCTCAAGGATCAGGGACGAAAGGAAGGTGAGCCGGAGCGTCGCCATGGTGGCCGAGCGGTAGCGATCGGTCACAGCAGCGATGGAGCGGGCCTGGGCCTTGGCTCGTCCGAAGATCTTCAGCGTGGGGAGCCCCGCCATGACGTCGAGGAAGTGCCCGGCCAGGCGCTGCAGAGAGCGCATGCGGATCGCCGTTCGATCCCGCGTGGTGCTCCCGACCAGAGCCATGAACAGCGGGATGAGGGGAAGGCTCACTGCAATGAGGGCAGCGCTGACCCAATCGGCCCCGGCCACCACGCCGATGATGGTGACCGGCACGATCACCGCGAGGAAGAGTTGCGGGAGATACCGCGCGAAATAGCCATCGAGTGCGTCGATGCCGGTCGTCATCAGCACGCTGACCTCCCCGGTGTCGCGCCCTTCGAGACCGGCGGGCCCGAGGGCGGCGACCTTGTCCGCAGCGGCGCGCCGCAACTCGGACTTGGCGGAAGCTGCCGCCCGATGCGCAGCTCGCTCGGCCAGCCAGGCCAAGAGCGACCTGCCGACCACGGTTGCGGCCAGAAGGAGAAACGGAGTCCGCAGGGAGGTCAGCGGTCGGTGATGGATGAACGCATCGGCGACGATGGTCGCGATCAACCAGGCTTGGGCGACCACCAGCAAAGCTGTCGCCCCACCGATGACAACGGCGAGCACGAGGAAGCGCCGGGTGGTGGCCGCGTAGTGCAGCAAGCGGGGGTCGAGAGCCCCACCGCGCCAGGTGTCGGAGGATCGGTCCCGCACCGTCGCCTGTCCCGTTGGGTCCACTACGTCCCTTCGTGCTGTGGTCGTGATCTGGTCGCGGACGCGCCAGCTTTCGGGCACTGTCATCGGAAAGTCTTGAGGCTGACCGGTGCCAGCCGCTAGGGACGTAAGTCCGGAAAAGGGGTACGGACCTATGTCCTATTGCACCTCCAGAAGGCCACTGTAGGACCGGTCACCGAACAGCGGTGTGTTTTCTTGACGGGGCGCTTTGGACGCACCAGGGTGGCAGGGTGTCCGGTCTTGGAGATCCGCCTGCCGCCCTCACCAACACCGACCGGGCGTTGCGCCGGTGCTGGCACCCTGTGGCGCGCACTGCGGACGTAGCCGAGCAGCCACATGGCGTCGTGTTGCTGGGGGAGCCCTGGGTCCTGTACCGCTCGGCTGGCACGGTGCGGGCCTTCGCCGATCGCTGCCCCCACCGGCATTGCCCGCTCACGCTCGGCCACTGTGAGGGCGGGGTGCTGCAGTGCGCCTATCACGGCTGGCGCTTCGACGACTCGGGTCGTTGCGTCGAGATCCCGGCGCTGGGCGAGGGGGCAACGCTGCCGCCGACCGCCCGGTTGACGCCTGCCGCCGCGGTCACAGAGGCCCACGGCATTGTGTTCCTGGCTCCGGAGTTGCCCGTCGCCCCGCTCGGCGCCATCCCCGAAGCCGACGACGACACCTTTTTGGAAGGGTTGCTCCCGACCATACGAACTCGGGGCTCGGCGGGCCTGCTGGCGGACAACTTCCTCGATATCGCCCACTTTCCCTTCGTCCACGCCGGCACGTTCGGCACCGACGAGGCGACCGAGGTGGCCCAGTTCGCGGTTGCCCGCGACGACTGGTCGTTCACCGTGGCCTATGAGCACCCGTTCGCTCACCGCGAGGACCCGGGGGTGGCCGCGGGCCTACGCCCGCTCGTCCAGACGCGGCGGCTCACCTATCGGCTGAGCGCGCCGTTCCACCTCCGGCTGCGCATCGACTTCGTCGACGCCGGAGGTTCGAACGTCATCGGGTTCTTCATTCAGCCCGAGACCAACGAGACGTGTCGGTTGTTCACCACGCTGTGGAGGGACGACCTCGACGGCGACAAGATGCGAATGGCCGAGGCCGTGGCGTTCGAGCTCGAGGTGTTGCAGGAGGACCTGCGCGTGCAGGAGGCGTATCACGACCTGGTGCTCCCGCTCGACCCCACGGCCGAGGTGCATACACGGGCCGACCGCGCCACGCTGGAGTTGCGGCGCGTCCTGAGCGATCTGGTGGCTGTCGTCGACGGTGGTGAAGCTCGATGACCGCCGTCACCGTTGTCGACCACCCCGTCCTGACCCATCGGTTGGCCCAGCTGCGTGACCGCCGGACCGGCAGCGATACCTTCCGTCAACTCATTTCGGAGGTCTCGGGCCTCCTGGCCTACGAGGCCTTGCGCGACCTCGGCACGGATGCCGTGACTATCGACACGCCGGTGGCCGACGCCGTTCCCGCCCGCCGCGTCGGCGAGGCCGTGCTGCTGGTGCCAATTCTGCGCGCGGGTCTCGGCATGGTGCAGTCGATTCAGGAGATCGTGCCGATGACCGAGGTGGCCCACGTCGGCCTGCGCCGGGACGACGCCACGCTGCGTTCCGATGTCTACCTGAACCGGTTGCCCCATGACCTCAGTGGCCGGCGGGTGATCGTGTGCGACCCCATGCTCGCCACCGGTGGCTCGCTCGGCCAGGTCTGCGAGCTGGTGCGTGACCGCGGGGCGGCCGAGATCATCGCGCTGTGCATCGTGGCATCGGAGCCAGGCCTCGCCTCCTTCGGGGGTGACCATCCGGGGGTGCGGGTCTTTTGCGCCGCGGTCGATCCTGAATTGAACGATGCGGGCTACATCCTCCCTGGGCTGGGAGACGCAGGGGACCGACTCTTCGGACCACCGGACTAAGAGGGTGGCAGGCCGGTCGGCCTGACCGTGGCGTGCATCGCCCTAGGTGTACACCTTGGATTTCTTTGGGTTGAAGCGCCAGATGTACAAACCGAAGGTGATCAACCAAATCGTCACTGGGTACGCAGCGACACGCTCCATCGTTCCTTGCCCGATACCGAAAGACCTGTGTGACGCGAAACACAGGAGTGCCGCAAGCGCCCAACTGCTGAAGACGAGCATGGAGGGTCGCATTGACTCCGGCAGCGTGAGAACACTTCCCAGCACGAGGATCGCGATGTTGCCGATGGCAATCGCGAGAAAACCCCGATGATGTGCATGGTCCTGTTCTGGTTCTCGGGGAAGATTCCGACAAGGATGGAGCCGATACCCGCCAATGCCATCAAAGCGAATCCGATCATCGCTGCTCGTCGTTCACGAGGGCGCCGGTCCGTGACTCACGATACAGGAGGGCAGAGCCGATCACCATGATCAGGCCGAGCAGGAGAAAGCCGGCGTAGTTCATCAGCCACCAACGAGGCGAGCACATTCCCGGCGAGCCGTAGCCGCCGCAGCTCGTGTCGCCCAAATCGCTGATTGAGTTCGAGAGGAGGCTGTAGTTGGGAACGAAGCCCACGCGACGACGATCTGAACGACGAAATAGAGCGTTGCGGCCGTGAAGATGACAGGACCGAGGGACGGGTGGGCGTCATGTACTTGACCGAACCGAGTGACGATTCGGGAGCGTGCCTTGGTGT
>Ga0307372_10007729_pt1 | contig 15313 bp, 10 predicted proteins | sample OX1MG_FD_202533 | JGI IMG/M metagenome (GOLD analysis project Ga0307372, IMG submission 202533) | Soil microbial communities from Risofladan, Vaasa, Finland - OX-1 | ecosystem: Environmental > Terrestrial > Soil > Coastal area > Acid sulfate soil | place: Finland: Risofladan, Vaasa | collected... | reverse complement strand
TGGCCTCCGGGGTTGATGGGTGTTTGTTTCACACCATCATCCTATCACCCTGTGCCAACCTTCTTTTTTACATTCAAGGTCTTACGTCGTGGCCTCTATCTCGCTTCCGCTTAACTGAGTACCATTCGGTCTTAACTCATTTTACGATTGACCGCTTCCGACTGCGGTTAGCAACCATTCAACTTGAGCTATTTCTTATGGCAGTTTCGATAATCTGAGCGCCAAATCTAGAATCTCGTAGCCACGAATCGCTCAATACGCCGCGCCGTATCTTTAACTGCAGATAGCAGGATATGAAGAGTTGGAACAATTCGCTGAAATTTGTACTCTCCGACATCACCGAAAAATACATCAAAGGTCGGTGTTGCGTTCTCATCGATCTCAAAGGTCATGCCGCTACTGACGTTCCTCAACCGGGTGCGTCCATCGATGCCCATGGAACACTCCAGGCTCGCCGGTGTGGAGGTTGGAGTGCCGTTTGGATTGAAAAGCTTGATGGGGCCTATTTTGGTAACGCCAATGAGTGGAGTTAGAACTATGTGTTTGCTGGTGATATCGAGTTGATCCAGTGCGTACAGTGATTTTCCAGCGCCGTCTGAGTACGCGTCTAGGGACATAAAAAACGACTTGGTGTCGTCGCGTCGCGTTTTGATCTCACGACAACGAGCGATGTAGCCCACCTGTCTCGCGGCTATGGGGAAGATCGCCTTGATATCTTCTGTGCCTGCGTCTATCTCGATCAGTTCGCCAGCGGCATAGTCGAGCACTGATCTGAGATTATTAATCACTTCCCCTAGCAACAGAGTGAGTTCCAGTGGAACTTGCTCGGGGCAAAGTACTGCGAAGGCCAGGCTGCCATTGTCAGGATCAGTGGTGGATTCCCATGTACAGGGGTTCGCCTGTAGGAATGCGGCAAATCCGACTTCCAGATCCGAAATCTGGCGTTCGGCCCATTCAACTTTCTCCTTGGTTACATCGAACATAAGTTTTGGTACTCGTCCCTAACGATAGGCACGCACTATTACCCCTCGATCCACCACCATCAGACGGGCAGTTATCGAGTAGCCTGGCTTCCATGATGGGTATGAATTAATAAACTCATATGCATTATATCTAGTGTTGTACCTGTAAAGTTGATCGCCGCTTGCATCCAGCGTCGGTGTGCGCAGACTAATGCATGGATCGCAGCGGCGCCAATTATGGCATCGATAGACAAGCCATATTTGAAAGTTCCAAATATCACTCAATACGCACAAATCATTTTTCATGTATGCGCACGTGGCCAACATGGCCCATGGCATGGGCACAAATTACAGTTTCTGGTTAATATGTTGAACGAGTGTTGCGCGCTCACCTGCACTTAGATCTCCTAAGCTTTGAGCCAAAGAGTAATGTATCCGGGCTTCTTCATGTTGGCCGAGTGCATCCAGAGCTTCGCCCCAATGTAGCTGCAACGCTCCCCACCCCGGTGTGTACTGCGCGGCTTGTGAATATTTTTTCACAGCTTCTTTGTAGTGCCCCTCATCGGTCAGTGCTTCACCCCAGTGCTCAAGCGGATCGCACCAATGTGGACCACGCTTGTTCGCGTCCTGGAATTTCACGATCGCATTCACGAAATCCCCGTGACGCATCAGGGCTAGACCCCAACTTTCATAAGCTTGTGGAAGCGATGGTGCTAGGTTGACGGCCGCCTGATAGTCTTCCTGGGCTTGAGTCCAGTCGCCACGAATATCGGCAATATCACCCTTAAACCGGTAACAGTCCACAACGCCCCCACCCCTGGCAATGGCGACATCAGCCTTCACCGGATCGTCCACCAGTTCCTCGGCAAGCCCCAGGTAGCAAGTAGGCGGGCTGCTAAAATCAGTTTGCAAGGCAGGATACTGGGTCAGTATGGCATCCACTGCCTCAAACTCAGTGGCTGCCTGTGAATAATTCTGCTGGTCCAATGCCAAAAGACCATGAACAAAGTGGGTCTCCGCTATCACATAATGATCACTGCCTGCACCAGGTGTGGTCTCCAAGATGAATACAGCCTGCCGGCTCTCATGCATCCGCGCCAGCATCTCGGCGTCCAAAGGCGCTTCCTGGGTTGTAAGTGTGCCTTGACCGCCGTGGGCAGTTTCGTCATCTACAAGCTCTTGGTGTACCGCCGGCAAGTCCATGCGAAGCTGATCCAGATTCGAGTAATAGAGTTCCGGCATGTGGGCGCTGAACCATGAACCGCGGCGTGCGAGACGTTCCATCATGATGCCTGTCTGATATGCCGCCTCTTGCTCACCGAGCTGAATCTGGACATTCTCAAGATTGGCATAGGCAATCCAGAAGTGTGGGTCCAGACGGATGGCCTGACGGTATTTGTCAACTGCGGTAGCGTTCTGGTTAAGATCACTCAAGCCATTCCCCCAGGCATTCAGCAGCCAGGGTTTGTCCTTAGCCGAGGCTGTTGGGAATGCGGACTGTACGAGCGCAATGGCGTCTACATCCCGGCCATGCTCCTCAAGGTAATTGGCAAAGTTGTAAGGTTCAGCCTGATCAAAGACATACTCGGCCGCATCGGTGAGAAGAGTCGGTAGCGAGCCCAGATCGCCGGTGAACGTCTTGGCGAGGAAACCTGTGCCGCGCACAGTAAAGGCAATCTGTTTACCGTGCTGCACCACTTCGCCATAAATCTGAATCTGATGACCGAGCCAGGAATTCAAGTTCCGGCGAATATCGCCAATCGTCACATGCACATCTGGAACCTGCAATTTGATGTCATTGCTCCATGCGTCATGCACGACGAGAGATGTCTGGTGGCTGCGCGTGGCCACCTGCAGGTTATGGAGTCTATCCAGGAAGTTACTCGCAACCACCGTGCCATTGTTGCCCACTGCTACAAAAGCCGGCGGTACCTGGAACTGGTTCACTACGACCGACTGATCCATGAAAGCATCAATTATCCCGTATACGATTACTGTCAATATCGCCAATGCCACTAGGCTCAGCACACTCTGATAAACCGTACGCACCCGGTCGTGCAGACGCTGGCTGCGCAATTGCGACCTTTGCATATTGGCGAGCGCATGCTGGGAACGCAGCCCCTCGCTTTGAAGCTTCAGATTCTCAGTGTGGAGATCGGCTTCGCGCTGGGTTATCGCGTGTTGGGCGCGAAGCAGCTGACTCTGAAGCTGTAGATTTTCTTCGTGGAGAGCATGGGTGCGCTCAAGGTGTTCGCGTTGCGCCTTAGAAAGGGCGGTTTGTTCATCCAAATAGGTGGCAGCACGCGCAGACATGTCTGGGTCCTTGCCAGCTTCACCCATGGCGAGTCTGGCCGCTAAACCCTTGTCGTTGCCTGGCATATGGTCATTCATAACCAGCCCCAATCACCCGCCTAGCCAAGCTCTAGGATACCGCTATGGACGGCTTTGCGGTATTAACAGGGTCGCCCATACCAAATAGAAAAAAAGCAATCCACGTTGCCGTGGATTGCTTGCATGTACCTGGACTGTTGGGATGTCTAAATCAACGCCTGCGTCGCCGTACGCGCGTCAGCATCCCAATCATCAGGAGACCCAGTCCGAATAAGCCCAGCTCGGCGGGTTCAGGCACTACACTCACACTGAAGGCGTCGCCATTAGGTCCGCCCCACAGCAGGATATTGCCATTGTTATCGGGTGTTGACCCCCAGGCATTCGGAGTAAGCCAAAGATTGCTATAGCCAGCGCTGAGCAGGCTGGTCAAGGAAAAATTCCAGCTCACAACATCGGATGGATACGATCCACCCGGGAAGGTATACCAGTCCAGCAGCGTGGGTGTGCAGCCGCCGTCTGGCGTACAGGTTGCCCCATAAAGATAAGCTGATTCGTGCCCGGTATTCGAATTATCCGTGTTGACAGAGCCAGCGCCAACGCTGAGGGTATTGTAGCCGCTGACACCGCCAAGATTGACGTCGATAATCTGCCACGGTGTGGTGCCAATCTCACTTTGCCCGCAAGAATTCCCCTGGGGATTGGTATTGCACAGTACGCCTAAACCGGTTTCCCCGGGGCCTTGACTCTTATAATGCATGGCGGCGGGTGTCCAGGCATTGCCATCCAACTCCCAACCGCTGAGGGTCAAACTTTCCGCAACCGGGTCACCGAGCACCCAGTTATATGTGTAGCTGGTTTGGCCAGTCGCGGCTTGAAGGCTAAAAGTATGGATCGGTATGGCATTGGCATCCAAGGTCAGCATACTCAAGCAGGCCCCTAGCGCGAACGTTGCCGAAGTGCATACAGGTTTTTTCACAGTTATTCTCCACCCGCACGTGGGTAATTCGAACAAAAAAGTAAAGCAAGAATAATGCCAGAGAGGCAATAATAGCTGAAATCAATCAGTTATAAACATAAAGAATCTGGGATATCGAGAAGGTGTAAAGCTTTCCGACACTTTACACCACCCTAGCTCCAGTTTTGAGCTTGCTTCCGTCAGGCATATCATAGCGGATACGCATGGACTTACCGGCAGCCGCCAGGCTCACATACGCCAGCACCCCGAGCTCCATTCACAAACCAATTACAACCAGACTCTAAATGCTACCACTACTCAAAGCGGGGGGACGTCGCACCCTCAAACCGCAGTTTCCAGCCTCAAATGCCTCTCTAGATTTATTGTCCGTGTAGCGAAGGATCCCATCCGTGATGGAGACATTCGATAAATTCATGGTCGGCAACCCACTTCGGGACTGCGCAGATGTGGCGAAGTTGAACTGACCATCGCTTTCACGCTCGATGGAGATCGTTGGATGATACAGGACTAGTGATTCGATCCGGACTTGCTTAAGCAGTAGCGGGAGAATCTCAATCCCCAACCTGGCTTCTGGCACAGAAACGATCTCTACCCCGTGGTTACGGACATACACATCCTGCAAAGTGAGGAGCAACCCTGGAAAAAATCTGATGCCCAGCGGGCCCGCCGATGGCAAATAGCCATAACGACTTTCTGCGAATAAATATTTTAGATAATTGCATATCAGATACGCTTGAGCCAATAACAAATGTCAGTGCAATGTTAGAGAATTGCCCCGCTCTTATTTTACTTCAGTATGAAGTGAATCTGGCGGAGATGACTTTTGAATAAATTCCAGACGCTGCATTATCTTCTGACACAGCTCGCGGGTGCCCTCGCCAGATAGCCCCGATATCTGAAACACCGGGCCCTTCCAGCGCAGGCTTTTGATGATGATTGCACAGTGCCGCTGGCGATCACCGGCCGGCAGCAGATCGATCTTGTTCAGCACCAGCCAGCGTTCACGCTTCGCCAGTTCCGGACTGAATTTCTCCAGCTCGCTAACGATGGCGCGTGCATCGCGCACTGAATTGCCGCCGTCTGCCGGCAGCACGTCGACCAGATGCAGCAGGATGCGCGTGCGCTGCAGATGCCTGAGGAAACGGATGCCGAGACCGGCGCCCTCGGCCGCGCCTTCGATCAGGCCGGGGATATCCGCCATCACGAAGCTGTGATGCTCGCCTACGGACACCACGCCGAGGTTCGGATAAAGGGTGGTGAATGGATAGTCCGCCACTTTGGGACGCGCCGCCGAGACCGCGCGGATGAGCGTGGACTTGCCGGCGTTCGGCAGGCCCAGCAGGCCTACATCCGCCAGCACCTTGAGTTCCAGCCTTAGGGTACGGCGTTCGCCGGCGGAACCGGGCGTGGATTGTCGCGGCGTGCGGTTCACGCTGCTCTTGAAGCGCGTGTTGCCGAGACCGTGGAAGCCGCCTTGCGCTACGCGCAGGCGCTCACCGGCTTTCACCAGATCGCCCAACAGTTCCTGCGTATCTACGTCGTACACCAGCGTGCCGATGGGTACCGGCACCACCAGATCCGCGCCGCTGCGGCCGGTCATGTCGCGGCCCAAGCCCTTGCCGCCGGCTTCGGCTTCGTAGGTGCGGGTGTTGCGGAAATCTGCCAGGGTGTTGAGGCCGGTACGCGCTTCCAGAAAGATGCTGCCACCGTCACCGCCGTCACCGCCATCCGGTCCGCCGAAGGGGATGAATTTCTCGCGGCGGAAACTCACGGCGCCCTTGCCACCGTTGCCAGCGATGACCTTGATGTTGGCTTCGTCTACGAATTTCATATTTGCATCTTGAATCGGTCGGAATGGTGAGACAGGCGCGAGCTTAAAAAATCATTTAAGTGTCTGACTCTTACACCCTGCGCTTCACGCCTCACTGCCCACGGCCACCACAGACGAAAAGCCCCGGTCGGACCGGGGCTTTAAATAGTGCGGCTGCGGGCTGGTTATTCAGTCACCACGCTCACAATGCGGCGCTGCGGCCGCCCCTTGAGAGCGAACTTGATCTTACCGTCGGCCTTGGCGAACAACGTATGGTCCCGGCCCATGCCCACGTTCACGCCCGCATGATACTGGGTGCCGCGCTGGCGGATGATGATGTTACCCGCGATCGCCTGCTGCCCGCCGTAGAGCTTGACGCCCAGGCGTTTGGATTCGGAGTCGCGGCCGTTCCGGGTGCTGCCGCCTGCTTTCTTATGTGCCATGTTCGCTTAACCTCTGGAACTCAGTCGGCCCGAATGCCGGTGATCTGGACATCGGTATAGGACTGCCGGTGACCGGCGCGGCGGCGGTAGTTCTTGCGCCGGCGCATCTTGAAAATGAAGATCTTGTCATGGCGGCCAAGTCCCTTGACCGTGCCGGTGACCTTGCCACCCTTCAAGAATGGCGTACCCAATACCGGCGCGGCATCGTCCTTGGCGACCAATAGCACGCGGTCGAATTCCACTGCGGCACCAGCCTCTGCCTCGAGTTTCTCGATGCGGACGACGTCGCCCTCGCTCACCCGGTACTGTTTGCCACCGGTCTCAATCACCGCGTACATGGGAATCTCCGGAAAATCTATGATAAATGCCTTTGAAGGGCGCGAATTCTAAGGCTTGCGAGCCTGCGGGTCAAACCGGCTGCTCGCGCCTTGACACCCCCCGAGGCCACCCCTAGCATCGTCCTTCCGCAACCGTCTGCATTTTCCGGCCCAAGTATGCTTCCAGCCCCCCTCAAGACTGCTGCTGCTGCGCCCGATCTGGGCAAGCTGCGCACGCTGGTCGCGGAGGATTTTCGCGCTACCAACCGGCTGATTCGCGAGGAACTGCATTCGGAAGTGGCGCTCATCAATCAGCTGAGCGACTACATCATCAGTGGCGGCGGCAAGCGCCTGCGCCCCATGCTGGTGTTGCTGGCGGCGCGCGCTTGCGGGGTTGATGACGACCGCCCTATCCGGCTCGCTGCCATCATCGAGTTTATACATACCGCCACCCTGCTGCATGACGACGTGGTGGATGCCTCCAGCCTGCGACGCGGCCGCGAGACCGCCAACGCCATCTGGGGCAATGAAGCCAGCGTGCTGGTGGGCGATTTTCTGTATTCGCGCGCCTTCCAGATGATGGTGGCGGTCAACGACATGCAGGTCATGCGCATCATGGCGGATGCCACCAACCTCATCGCCGAGGGCGAGGTGCTGCAACTGCTCAATTGCAACGATCCCGACACTACCGAAGCCCGCTACCTGGAAGTCATCCGCCGCAAGACTTCGACACTATTTCAGGCCGGTGCCCAGCTCGGCGCGGTGATCACCCAGCGTCCTCCGGCCGAGCAGGAGGCACTGTCTGCCTACGGCCTGCACCTGGGAAATGCGTTTCAGTTGGTGGACGACATCCTGGATTACAGCGCCGCCACCAGCGAGCTGGGCAAGAATGTGGGTGACGATCTCGCCGAGGGCAAGCCGACCCTGCCGCTGATCCACGCCATGGAATATGGTTCGCCGGTAGAGCGTCAGCTGATACGAACGGCTATCGAAAATGGAAACCACGAACACATTCACCCTATCCTACTCATCATCAGGAAAACCGGTTCCCTCGATTACACCTATGCTTGCGCCCAGCAGGAGCGGGAACGCGCAGTGAGTGCCCTGCGCATGCTTCCGGATTCTGTTTATAAAAACGCTCTCATGGAGCTGGCCGACTTCTCAGTGGAGCGTCGCTCGTAACAATCATATTGAGGAAATAAGCAGACTAAACCCAGATTAATGGGATGGTCCGGCCCCTTCTTTTCGGCTTCAATATGAGCCACGAGAGACACCATTCGTACTCTCACCACGAAGGAGCCAGACCATCATGACTATTCAAACACTGGGCATAGATTTGGGCAAGAACACCTTCCACGCCGTAGGCTTGGACGCACAAGGTGCCCCGGTGGCGCGCCGGAAGTTCACGCGGACGCAGCTGCTGCGCTGGATCGCGAATACGCCACCCAGCCTGATTGGCATGGAAGCCTGCAGTGGGGCTCATCATCTCGGTCACCGGTTTGAAGCCATGGGACATCGGGTACGGCTGATGCCGGCACAGTACGTAAAGCCCTACCTAAAGACAAACAAATCGGACTTCCTGGATGCCGAAGCGATTGCGGAAGCCGTGACCCGTCCCACGATGCGCTTTGTGCCGTTGAAGACCGTCGAGCAGCAGGAGCTGCAGGCCGAGCACCGGTTGCGCAGCCTGTGGGTGCGCCAGCGCACCGCCACCGTCAATCAAACCCGCGCGCTGCTTTTGGAGCAGGGCCTGACGATACCCAAGATGATCGGGAACTTCCGCCGGCAACTGCCGCGGATTCTCGAGGACGCCGAGAACGGCTTGAGTCCGCGCTTGCGGGTACTGGTGGATCACCTCATGCAGCAGGTACGGGAACTCGATGTGCGCATTGACGCCGCCACACAAGAACTCACCGCCCATGCCCAGACCGAGCCTGCCTGTCAGCGGCTGCTGACGGTGCCGGGCATCGGCCCGTTGATCGCCACCGCCATCGTGGCTGCGGTCGGTAACGGCCAGGGCTTTAAGCGCGGCCGACACTTCGCGGCCTGGTTGGGGCTCGTGCCCCGACAGTATTCGACCGGTGGCAAACCGAAGTTGCTGGGCATCTCCAAGCGCGGCAATCGCTATGTGCGCATGCTGTTGGTACATGGTGCACGCAGTGTGCTACGCACGGCGCCCAAACGGCAAGATGCGCTCGGCCGTTGGTTGCAACGGCTCAGCACCCACACCCATCCGAACGTGGTCACGGTGGCCCTCGCCAACAAGACCGCACGGGTCGCGTGGGCGATATTGACGGGCGAGAGTACCTGGCGCGCGGAGCGTGCTGCCGCACCCTGAGTATTGCCGTTCACGGATTGATTCCCACCCGGGTTTGCGAGGATGAACATACTGATGGTCAAAACGGTTAATTGGCCGGTTCAAAAACCTGATAATGGAAAGGGTCATGACAGACCGTCAAATTTATAAGGTTGAATCGGCGCGCCTTCCCATCAAGGCCCGAAGGCATCACTGCCTTCATCATGAGGCCGAATACATTGGCGCAAACCGCTTTTTATCATCTGACACAATCACCCTTGCTAACAAGGGCCGGACCATACATTCCCATTAGCCCAGGTTCCTACCCCATAGCATTACACTCCGGCACAATTTTCGCACTACGCGGACGCTGTGCTATGGCCGCTGGGGCTATTGCAAAATCTTGGCTTAGCATTTCTCTGGTTTGTACCGCAATTCGGTGCTGGATACCGGGGTCATGATGCCGTCACCTTTTCAGATAATGCTGTAACGAACTTTAGCTGCCAGTCGCGGCCTTCCCAGCCCCGCGCACCGAGAAACCGCCGGGTGAACTCCAGCGATTGCCGGGCGGCGGTCTCCGCCACCGCGAGTTGCACACCGTGCAGTTGGAAGCCAAGCGGACTGCTGGCAAGTTCAGTCACACGCTTCCAGCCATCCATGCCGAAGCGCAGCACAAACGGTTCCTCAGCTTCCACCATCAAATGCGCGTCGTGCGGCAGTTCCGGAAAGGGCACTTGGGAGCGCCAATGCACAATCGTTTGGGCGCGGCGCCGGCGATAGCGCCGGCTTACGGCTGCTAGCCGCTCGACGGGGCTGCCATCCTGTACAGCCGTCACGAGCTTGAGGAACTCCGCATGGGCCCACACCAGCGGCATGGCACTGCCGGTGGGACGGCCGGGAAACAGGAATCGTTCGGGGATGGGTTCGGTATCCCAGACCTGCTCGGGAATCATGCCTCCCACGCTAGCGGCGGCGCGCATGGCCTCAAGATAGGGCAGGGGATCTTCACCGGCAGCGAGGGCGTAATGCCCACGTTCCCCCGTGAGCAGCGGCCAGGCACGCCCGATACCGTTGCCATCAAATGCGCGGCCATCAGCATGCTCACCGTAGCCGTCTTCATTGTACCGGTGATAGAACGGACCGCTGGGTGTCTCTACCCGCAGCAGCGCGTCCACCAGCTTAACCGTATCACGAACACGCAGGTCATCCGCGGTTCGCAACCCGAGACGCACCAGATAGAGGAATTCAAGTCCCAGCAGATTGCGCACCGGCAGTGTTTCGCCGTCACGATTGCTGAGCACCACGCGGCCGCGCTGCGCGCTCTGCCCGGGTGGAGCAATGCGCACGTAGTGGCCGCGAATGCCGTGCTCTCGGTCGAGTTCGGTGTCCCGTACATATACCCAGGACTCGATGCGTGCATTCCAGTCATCGGCCAGAGAGAGCGCGTAATCCCGGTCTGCGTCCTCCAGAAACCCATGCCCGGCGCCTGCCGCCAAAGCGGCAATGATCACCGCCAACGTAAAAGGATTAGCGCCGGCATTTTCCTCCCAGCGATCCTGGGGGCTGAAAGGACCGGTACGCGCCACAAACGCCAGTGCCGCGCGCACCATGCGGGTAGCATCGTGCCGCAGATCGTCCAGGGTGCCGAGCTCATCGAGTTTGGCTGCTAGCAACACAGGCAGGGCCGCTTCGTCCAGCTGGATACCGCTCCAGAACGGACGACCGTCACAAAAGAAGTTCTGCGGCCAGTGACCATCCGGCTGTTGTGTGGCGATCAGATAGGCGAGCATGGCGCGCGCCTCGTGGTGATGACCGCAGGCGAGAAACGCGAGCCCCGCCTCCACCGCATCCCGCGGCCACACTAGATGGTAGCCGCCCGGATCATCGCGCGTGGCGCCCCACGGCACGCTCAGACTCGCAACGATCGCACCGGGGTACGTGCGATCGTCATGCACCTTGAGCACCATCGCCGAGTTGCGTGCGGCACGCGTGAGCGCGGGTGTGGGTGCTTTGCACTTCAGCTCGCGCGCCCAGCGCCGCCAACTGGCAACAAAGCGGTCTCGAGCTGAATCAAATCCTTGCGCGAGCGAGGAATGCGCGAGAGTCCGGGCACCCTCAACCGTGGCGGCGAACGCCAACGCCAGAATGCCTTCGGTTTGATCGAGTTCGCCGAGCAGTGCCACATTGCCGTCCACGGCCTCGGTGTATTCCCAGGTCATGGCATTGTGCTGATGGAAATCCTGCCAGCCATCGGATGCCCCCACATAACCGGCGCTGCCGCGCGCAAATCCTCCCTGCGCCGCCAGCGACAGCGCGGATGCTGCTTTAAATGCGGTTAGTTCGTGCGGCTCAACCCGGGCGGAATTGCCGTGACCGGAGCCACCGAGGTGGGGCGCAAGCAGAGCATACAGCTTCAGCCCCTCGCCCTCCAGACGATAGCGGATCAGGACAACATCGCGCAGCGGATCGGCAATGAACTCCAGATGCAGGCGATAGCGGTCATGCTCATGCACCACACTCGCCAGCGGAATATCGGCAGCGGTCGTGCTGAGCCGGTAGCGGTGTTCGCGCTTGACCTCAGTCCAGAACCCCTCACCTGCGACAATGAATCCGAGATCACGAATCTGTGGCTCACTGCAGGAAGGCCAAAATACCTCGTTCAGGATGCCGTAACCCAGAGTGAACCAGACACGGCTGGCATCCAGTGCCGTACTCACCAGATCCTTGGCGCTGCTCGCCCACGTAGGGGCAACACCGGGCCAGCCGGGAGCATTCATCAAGGTGCTCCTGCCGGCAGACTGATGGGCCGCCAGCAATGTCCCGGGGTCAGCCAGCGTTGCTGATCGAGGCTGCCGGCGGCATGCCGCTGGGCCATCAGTCGTTCTCGTATAAGAGTTGCGCACTTGCTTTGGGTGGCTTTGAATTGCCCCCCTCGATACCGGCATTAAGAGTGACCCCGAATTTCTTGCCGGATATCAGGAGACCGGCAAGCGTTTCAACCAAGGCTGGCCGCACAGCCACAACAATACCTCGTATCCATACAAGTGTGGCAATTTGAGAAGCAACAGCAGCTCGCCCGCCCAGGGCAAGCACAATATTGTTCCTCACAGATTGCAAACTGTTGCTACCTCGCGGGAGGATGCCGGAACCCCAGACCTGATCCAGCCGAATAAGATTGGCTGAGGGTATCGATTCCAGGGCTGATGAGTTTAATTGCGTCACTCTCCACCTTCACCTATAGTATGCGACCTTTCGGGGTGTAGCTCAGCCTGGTAGAGCACTACGTTCGGGACGTAGGGGTCGCAGGTTCAAATCCTGTCACCCCGACCAATTTAACATTCCATTAAGCTCACAGAGCCATCCTTGGCAAGCTAACCGACCATGCTACGGTGTGGCCTTCGGTGGTAACAAGTTCAGACTATCTCAACGGCGTGATGATCTGATCCAGATAGTCCGCCTGCGAAGCTATACGTTCCAGGTGCGGATACATCAAACCGCCGTGGTAATCCACAGTATAATTTTGGTAATAGTCCAAGTTCTTGGCCAGTATCTGGATCGGCACAGCTGATCCCTTGGCTTGTCGGATCGCTTCCCGGATCAACTCCGGCGTGAACGCCCGGCCATTCACTGCGATGATCTTCATACCCGGAGCCAGGCCGGCTTTGTAAGCAGGACCATCCCACAGTACGTCCTGGATATCCCCCTTGTTTTTATCGCTGGTGCTTATCTGTAGGCCGATCGAGTACATGGCATAAAGCTGTTTGCGCACCTTCTCGCTGGCCTTCTCATAGCGCGACGGCTGATCCGTATACACCAGCTTCCAGCCACCGCGGATAATGCCGTCGAGCGGCGCATGGTATTGCTTGGTGTCAAGGATTTTCTTCAGGAACTCCGCCCAGTTGTAGGGCTGAACTTTGTTGAGGGCAGCTACGATGTCGTCAAAGTCATAGGTCACGGTGACATAGCTACCGTTATTCATGCCGAAGAATTCCCGCGCGAAATCATCGAGTGAGCGGCGCCCGTGGCTGAGTGCGCGGATCTTGGTATCCACGTCCAGCCACATTAATGTGCCTTCCGCATAGAAATCACCGGCACTGCGGCGCCAGTTATGCCAAGCGCCCGGAACGTAATACAGGATCGAGGCCTCATCGGCGGTATCCTGTAACGGGCGCCAGGTGCGCCCCGGCATATGGTCCATGCTGGCGGCCGTCAGCGCTAGCGCTTGACGATAATCCTCTTTGGTCCACAATCCGCTGCGCGCGGTCATCACCTCGCCCCAGTATTCCGTCAGGCCCTCATACACCCACAGCAGATCATCCTTTTCCGGTACTGAATTAAAATCCGGCGTCCACAGATCGTAGGGACGGCGGAACTTGCCGTTCCAGGAATGCGTGTATTCGTGTGGCAATAATCCGGAACCGACCAGGGTGGCATCGGGATTGGTGAAATAATTCGCGAAGATACGGTCGTCGCTGGACTGGTGATGTTCCAAGCCGAAATGACCAGTGTTATCCGACAAGGTGAACAGGAAATGATAGGAAGCGTAATGATGCGCGCCGAACATTCTGTATTCCTGCTGCACCAGATTGCGGTAATGCTGCACCTGCTGCTCTGAGATGGCGAGATCTTCGGGCCCGTCTGCCACCATATCCAGGTACACCGGCACCCTGGCGCCCGGATCCAGGTCCACCTGGCGGAAATATTCGCCGGCGATCAGCGGTGAGTCCACCAGATTGTTGAGTGTTACCGGCTGGAAATGAATTTCGCCACCGCGACCGCTGTGAGAATCCAGCGCAGTGGCGTATTGCCAGTTGACCGGCAGTTTCACGCTGGCATCAATGCTAATGGCTTTTGATGCATAACCCGCCGGGTACAACAACACCTGATTCCATTCCAGATCAACGATAACCGGCGTGGCCGAAACGCTGCCGCCGAATCTGCCACCGCTAGTAGGTGATAGGAAATCGAATGTTGCATCCAGTGTGTGCGCGCCCTGGGGCACTGTCAGGTGGATGGCATACATATCCACCAGATCCCGGCGCCAGGAAACACTCTTGCCATCGGCAGTAAATATCAGCCCTGATACGTTCTGCAGTGGGCCACTGGGCGAGTGCTCCCCCGGAATCCACTTGGGATAATACAGTGTGAGCTCTCCCGGAGAGACCGGGATAACTTCATGTACATGAAAAACCTTCTGGGGTGCATCCCTCAGACCCACATTTAGAGTGAGTGTGCCCGGGTAGGCACTGATGATGTCCGCGGCGACCGCGGACTTGATCACGGGCATCAAGGCCAAGGACACCACTATGGCTAGAAACCGGACGACGATTTTCATGGGCCGATACCTCAATTTATTGTTTATTCATGGATAAATAACACCGCTTCGCGGCATGTTTGCATACGCCTTGAGGATGGATAGATGGATAACTCACATTCATAGACCGCATATAATAGGCCCGTTGTCTGATTTTTGGGTTCCTATGATACTATTCAGCTCCCACACGACAAAATATGACTGCTGCCGTCGCCCATCGAGGGCACGCCTGTATTGCGCACTTTACTGCATAACACACCGAATTCTAACCCGGGATTTATTGAGCTTTTTTGCATTAGAACGGAGGCTTTATGCGATTGACTCACTATCTTCTTATCAGTCTAATCTGCACCTTGCCACTGGCAACATTTGCCGCCGGCGAACCCCCCACATCCGGCGCTATCGTCACTGATGCGGACGGCTTGAATCTTGATTGGCTCGACCGGAGTGTAAACCCGGCACAGAACTTCTTCGAGTATGCCAATGGCGATTGGCAGAAGGCCAATCCGATTCCACCCGCCTATTCCCGCTGGGGAATGTTTAACATCCTGCAAAATCAGAACGAGGACACCATCCATCAAATACTGGAAGATGCCGCCAAAAATACCCAGGCACCGCCCGGTAGCGACACCCAAAAGATCGGCGCTTTCTTCTCCAGCGGCATGGACGAGGCCGCCATCAACCAGGCCGGCATCAAACCCCTGGAGCCTGAGCTTGACCGTATTAACAATATCTACAACCTGAAGCAATTGCAGACTGAGATTGCGCATCTGCAGATGATTGGCGTGAACGCCCTGTTCGGTATGGGTGAGATGCAGGACTTCAAGAATTCCACCAAGGTCATTGGCGTAGTCGGTCAGGGTG
>Ga0307372_10007728_pt1 | contig 15314 bp, 13 predicted proteins | sample OX1MG_FD_202533 | JGI IMG/M metagenome (GOLD analysis project Ga0307372, IMG submission 202533) | Soil microbial communities from Risofladan, Vaasa, Finland - OX-1 | ecosystem: Environmental > Terrestrial > Soil > Coastal area > Acid sulfate soil | place: Finland: Risofladan, Vaasa | collected... | reverse complement strand
TGCCGCGGTGACCGGGCGCGTCACCGATCCGGCCGGTCGACCGGTGCCCGGGGCCCGCGTCCTGCTGTCGGGCCCCGTGGCCGTGCCGCGGACCGCCGTGACCGGGCAGGACGGCCGCTTTCGGCTGGCGCACCTGGACGCCGGCCGCTACGAGCTGCAGGTCGTCCGTGAAGGGTTCTCCGCCGCCCCGGTGGCGGTGACGCTGGCGCCCGGCGCCACGCGCGAGGTGTCGGTGCGGCTGCACGTGAGCGCGGTCCCCGAATCGGTCGTCGTGACCGCCTCCCCGGTCGAGACGCCGCTGTCGCGCGTCGCCGACAGCGTGACGGTGCTGACCGCCGCGGACCTGCGGGCGCGCCAGATCGACACGGTGGCCGACGCGCTGCGGCTGGTGCCCGGGCTGGCGGTGGCGCAGAGCGGCACCTGGGGCCAGATCACCTCCGTGTTTCCGCGCGGCGGCGATTCCAACTACACGCTCGTGCTGATCGACGGCATGCCGGCCAACGAGTTCGGCGGCGGGTTCGACTTCTCGCAGCTCCCGGTCAGCGACATCGCGCGGATCGAGGTCGTCCGCGGTCCGCAGAGTGCGCTGTTCGGATCGGGGGCGATCGGCGGCGTGATCCAGATCATCACGCGCCATGGCGGGCCGCCCCGCGCGGCCGTCTCGGCCGAAGGGGGTGGCCTCGGGACGACGCGCTATACCGCCGACACGAGCGGATCGCACGGAGCCTGGACCTGGGGCGCCTCGGCCGAGCGGATGGCGAGCCAGGGCTACACCGGTCTGGCGGCCGACGGCGAGCGGGTGAGCAACGACAACGGCGAGGAGCGCGCGGCGTCGGGCAGTCTCGGCTGGGGCCGGGCCGGCGGGACGCAGATCCAGGCGAACGCGGACGTCACCTGGTCCGACATCGGGTTCCCCGGCCCGTACGGCTCGAATCCGGTCGGCGCCTTTGCCGGCGTCGATCGAATTTCGCGCGGCATCACGAACGACCGGCAGGTCGGCGTCCGGATCGACCAGCCGTGGGCGCATCAGCGGGCCCACTCGACCCTGCAGGCCAGCTACACCGATTCGACCGAGCAGTTCGTCAGCCCCTACGGGCCGTCGAACACCGGCAGCCGGCGGCTCCAGCTCCGGACGCAGACCGATGTCGCCCTCGGTGCGCGCGGCGGGCTCTCGGCCGGCGTCGACGTCGACCGCGAGCGGGCCGTCAACACCTACATCACCGGCGCCTCGGGCGAGCTGCTGCCGATTTCGCGCTGGCTGGTCGGCACCTTCGCGGAAGCGCGCTACAACGCCGGCGACCGTCTGTTCCTGACCGCCGGGCTGCGCGTCGACGACATCCGGCAGGGGGCCATCCAGGCGAGCCCCGATCCGTTCTCGCCCAGGCCGCCGCTGCCCGAGAGCACGGTCCTGTCGCCCAACCCGAAGGTGTCGGTCGCCTATTTCTTCCGGCCGGGCGGCACCGGCCGGTCGACGTGGACGCGCCTGCACGCGACCGCCGGCACCGGCATCCGGCCGCCCGATGCGGTCGAGCTCGCCTTCACCGACAATCCGCATCTGAAGCCCGAGCGCAGCCGCAGCGCCGACATCGGGATCGAACAGGGATTCGCGCGCGGGCGGGTCGTGCTCGACGCCACGGCCTTTCTCAACCGCTACAACGATCTGATCGTGGCCGTCGGCCGATCGCTGCTCGACTTCAGCCAGTTCGCGACCGACAACATCTCCAACGCGCAGGCCCGCGGCCTCGAGATTTCCGGCGCCGTCCGCGTCGGCGGCGGCCTCCAGGCGCGCGTGGCGTACACCTTTCTCGACAGCCGCGTCCTGGCGGTCAACGGCAGCCGGGACGTGGCGCCGCCCCCGTTCCAGGTCGGCGAGTGGCTGCTGCGCCGCCCGCGGCAGGAAGGCTCGGTCGATCTCCTCTGGACCCGGGGGCGGGTCACGGCGTTCGGCGACGTCGGCGCGCGGGGACGGACGCTCGACGTCGAGCCCACGCTCGGCGCGTTCGGCGGCCTGTTCTGGAACCCCGGCTATACGGTCGTCAATGCCGGCGCGACCGTCCGGGTCGGCCATGGCGTCGCGCTGTTCGCCCGCGTGGCGAACCTGCTCGACCGCCGCTACGAGGAGGTGTACGGCTATCCGGCGAGCGGCCGCCTGGCCATGGTCGGCCTGCGCGTGTCGACGTCGCGGTGATCCGGCTGCCGGGATCCGCGGCGCCGCGTAGTATCATCCGCGTCACGGATCCCCCGGGGCCATCGCCCGCGCGGGGCGGGGCAGGGATCCGCAGGAGGAGGGCGCGATGAGAACGCTGCTGGTCGCCGGAGTGATGGCGGCGGCGCTGGCCGGATCGGGCTGCCACCGGGCGGCGACCCGGTCGTTCAACGGCTGGTGGCACCTCGACGAGTCGGCGAGCACGGGCGTGCCGCCGATGATGCGCGGCCACGACACGGTCATCCACCTGACGCAGTCCGGCGATCGCTTCGTCATCGAGTTCCTGTTCGACGGCCGGACGATGAACACGAGCGACTTCGTGCTCGACGGGCAGATGCACAGCGGGCAGCTCGGCGCGACCCAGGAAGCGCGGTGGGTGCACCGGCCCGACACGCTCGAGATCGACATCCACCGGCCGGCCGGCGGCCCGATGCCGGGCGGCAACGAGCACCTGGTCTGGGCGCTGCAGCCCGGGGGACAGGAAATCCGGCGGACCAGCACCCATCCCGACTCGAGCGCGCCGCCGCAGGTCTACGTGTATCGTCGGATTGGCAAGCCGTCGGGGGCGGGATCCGGACAGGCCTGACCTGCGTCAGCTCTGTTCCTTGGCCTTGGCGGTCCGGGCGATGGCGGTGTCCCGGCGGACTTCCGCCAGCTCTTCCTGCAGCCCTTTGATCATCTCCGCGCTCATCCGGTGCAGCGTTTCGCGCTGCTCGTGCAGCTTGTCGATCGCCTGCCGCCGTTCGGCGGCGAGCGAGATGCGCGCCCGCAGCTCGTCGACCCGGAACGGCTTGAACAGCAGATCCGATGCGCCGGCGGCGAGGGCGTCGCTGATGCGATACCGGCCCGAGTGCCCCGTCATCGCGATGGCCAGCAGTTCGCTCTGGATGGCCCGGGCCCGGCTGATCAACGACAGGCCGTCCGGCGGCGGCATGACGATGTCCGCAATCAGCAGATCGGTCTTGTGGAACGCGAGGTGGTTGAGGGCCGCGTTGGACGAGGTGAACGTGATGACATCGTGTCCGGCGTCCCGGCAGATCGAGGCCAGCAGGTTGACCATCGAGGGTTCGTCGTCAACGATCACAATCTGCACGAGACGTTAATCGGCAACGGCACAGACTGGCTTGAATCGGGCCGGTCCAGGGTGGGCCTCACCGCCCGGGCGTCCGGCCCGCGTCGGTCGCCGGCCGTCGGCTGCGTCCCTGAAGCCGGTCGCCGTCTCAGCGGGCGGGGGGAGCGCCGGTCGTCAGCGTGCGCAGCGCCCGCTCCATGTAGGTGGAGGAGACGTGCACCGGACCCGAGAACGGCTGCTTGATGTCCTGGATTGCCACGAGGATGAGCGTCAGCAGGCCCGCGAGCAGGGCGACCTGCAACGCCTGGAAACCGAACCGGCCGGCCGGGATGAACAGCGAGAAGATCAGGGTGATGACGGCGCCGGCAATCAGCACGATCCAGAGGATCGGCGGAAGGGGCGACTGGGATTCCAGCAGCCGCGTCTGCCGGCTCGCCCGCAGGTGGCCGAGGCCGGTCGTCGCGTGATCCAGCACCAGCGGATCGACACCGTTCACCTGGTGGGCCTCCATGACGACCTGCCATAGATCGTTCGACACCCGGCTCACCTGCCTGCTGAACCGGCCGTGCGCCATCAGCGGCCATTCCCGGGTGCTCACCAGCCGGGCGTACTCGATCGTGTCGCGGTAGAACCTGTTGCCGTACGGCGCCGGCAGCCCCTCGGCCAGCCGCGCCAGGTTGACGATGGTGACCGCTTCCTGGGTGGCGACCTCCTGCGCGGCGGTGAAGCTGTTCCACGCGGCGAACAGGATGAACGCCAGAATCACCGCATAGACGGTGCCGGCCACGGTCCCGCAGAACACGCTCAGGTCGTGGGCCTCCTCCAGATGTGCGGGCGAGACGAAGCGGCGCACGATCCGGAGAGCCGCGATCGACAGGACGATGGCGCCGACGATATAACCGATTCCCAGCAGCCGGATGGGCATGACGATGTGCGTGCGGCCGGATCCCGCCCGTCGGGGCAGTGGATCGGCCGCTCCTCCAGCGACCCAGCATAGCGCAGGTGAAGCCGCGCCCCGGACGGACCGCCCGTGAACGCTCGTGAACTGAGCCGTTGCGCGCGCCCGCAGTCTGTGCGGTGCCGGCACGCCGATCGTGCGGCTGCCGCACAGTCCGCCCGGTCTGCCTGCGGCCGCCATGTGCGCCAACTGCCTGGCGGTGAACGGGTTCGGGTTCGCCCTCGGCGCTGGCACTTTTGTCGCTTGGATGACGATCCGGTCATCGACGCGTCCCGGGCTCTCTCGCCGTTCCCTGGTTCCGATCGATCCCGCGCACCAGGCTGCTGGTGTCACCACGCGCGGACGAGGAGACGTGGTGCCGGAGAGCGGCCGGCGCGCGCCGGCGGCCGAAGCGCCGGTCGCGTCGGGGCCATCGGCGGGAGGACATCGATGATTGCCGCGCCGCCGCATCCGAACGAGACCGGGCGCCTCGCCGCCCTCCAGCGCTATGGGATTCTGGACACGCCGCCGGAGCAGGCGTTCGACGACCTGACGGCGCTGGCGGCGCAGATCTGCGAGGCGCCGGTCGCGATGATCAGCCTCGTGGATGCGCGCCGGCAGTGGTTCAAGTCGATCGTCGGGGTCGACGCCACCGAGACGCCGCGCGAGGTCGCCTTCTGCGCACACGCGATTCTGGAGCGCCATGGCCTGCTCATCGTGCCGGATGCCCGTCTCGACCCGCGCTTCGTGGACAACCCCCTGGTCGTCGGCGGGCCGCACGTGGTGTCGTACGCCGCCGCGGTCGTGTATTCCTCGGACGGCTTCCCGGTCGGCACCTTGTGCGTGGTCGACCACGTGCCGCGCGACTACACGCCCGGGCAGGTGACGGCGCTGCAGCGGCTGGCGTCGCAGGTGACGTCCCAGCTGTCACTGCGCGAGACCGCGTCGCGGCTGCAGGCCGACATCCTTCGCCGCATCGGGGTCGAACGCCGGCTGGCCGCGAGCGAGCGGCTGTACCGGCAACTGGTCGACAACGCCCAGGGGCTGATCTGCGTCCACGACATGGCCGGCCGGCTGCGCACCGTCAACGAGTCGGCCGTGCAGATGCTCGACTATCCGCACGACGAGATGGTGGGCCGGAACCTCCGCACGTTCGTGCCGGCGGCCCATCAGGAGGCGTTCGACCGCTACCTCGCGCACATGCACCGGCTGCCCCACTACAGCGGGTTCCTGACGCTGGTCCGGCGGGACGGCTCCAGAATCGCCCTGGCGTACCGGAACTTCCGGTTCGAATCGGCCGACGGCCAGTACGTGGTCGGACACGGTATCGAGATCGGCGATCGGCGATCGCCCGCAGCCGGAGACGATGAACCGGCGCCCTGCCAGGCATCGTGCCGGTGAGCCAGCCGGCCGGAGCCGCCGCCGGCGCGCACTAATCCGCGGCCACCGCTGAACCTTTCCACCGCTCCGTTTCCATTCCAGTGCGAATGGCGCCGCGATCGCGCGTCCGGTCGGCAGGTACGAGGATTGCCCTCTGTGGCGTGGAGGATGTGCCCATGAACACGAACTGGAGCAGCTGGACGAGCGTCGCCCTCGGCTTCTGGCTGATCATCTCGGCGCTGATGCCGGCGTTCGGGCCCGGCTGGCCGGCGCGCGGCGAGGATCTCGCCCTCGGCATTGCGGTCATGGGGCTGTCTTCGTGGCCCGCACTTGCCGGCAGCGCCTCGCGCCTCTGGTCGATCGGCCTCTGCCTGGCGGCCGTGTGGATCGTCTATGCCCCGCTCGGACTGGGGTACGACGTGTCGCGCGCCGCGCTGGTGAACGACGTCATCGTTGGGATCGCGCTCTTCGCCGTCAACGCCATCGTCGTGGCCTACCGGCGCTCCGCCGCGAGCGCGTCCTGAGCGCCCGCCTCGAGCCGGGCGCGCCGGGATCGCCCCGGCGCGCCGGATCGTTCCGTGCACCGGACGCGAGGGGCCGGCCTGCCGAGACCCCGGCCGGCGGCGTGGGATCGTGTCTCACGCCAGGCGCGGCCGGCCCGTCTTTCCGGGCTCGGTCGCGTGCCTCTGCTCCCGCGCGATGAGGGCGACGAGATCGCTCAACTCCTCCGCCAGCAGATCGAGGGCATCGTCCAGCGTGAAGATGCCTTCCAGACCGCCGGCGGCGTTGACCACCGGCAGGCGGCGGATGCCGTGCGACCGCATCCGCTTCAGCACGTCGAACAGGCTTTCGTGCTCGCGGGCGAGGACCGGCGTCCCGGTCATGATGTCGCTGACCGTCAGCATGTCGATCGAGCCGGCCGGCCCGGCAGCCGCCTTGACGACGATGTCGCGGTCCGTGACGATGCCGATCGGCACGCGCTGGCCCTCCAGATCGCGGGTGACCACGAGATCGCCCACGTTGAGGTCGCGCATCTCTCTCGCGGCGGCGGCGACGCTCTCTCCGGGCCGCGTCACCACGACCCGACGGTTGCAGACCTCACCGATCGTCATGACTCGTCCTCCCCGCCGCCATCGACCTGGCGGCCAAACCGGCCACGGACGCCGCGCCGACCGTCTACCTCGCCGCGTCCACGTGCCACGGTCCGGCCGGCGTCTCGTGGGGTGACCCGGTCAGAATCTCGTTCACGACCTTTGGAAAGGCCCGTCCCTGGTCGCGCAGGTCGTGATACACCAGGAGGAACTGACGCCGTGCCCTGCCGATGTCCTCCGCCGTGATCGGCGGATCGGCCAGGTAGCTGCGGTGGAGATCGAGCTGCTCCCACAGCCGGCCGAGGGTTTCCACCGACGCGGAGGCCTTGCCCGTGTACCGCAGCGCGAACTCTTCGTGGGCGCGCCGGATGGCCTGGAAGAGCGAGCCGGCGAGCCGTTCAGGCGTCACACTCTCCGATTCGACGGCTTCGTGGAACGCGCCCCAGTACTCGTAGAGAAACTGCTGGAACAGCCGGCGGAATTCCTCTTCGCGCACACCTCACCTCCATACGTGCGGTCGCTTCTGCAAGATCCGGGACATTTCGGCGCGGCGGCGCCGGCCGGATTGGCCCGCTCGGCGGCGCGGCACCGGCCGCGACCGGTGCTCGTGGTACCGTAATTGCCACCATCCCATCAGGGTGTCGCCCGCAGGTTCGCGGCGCATGAGACCGGCGGATCGACCGCGCAGACAAGGCATTTGCCGCGCGGGGCGCGGCTTTTTCCGCACGGTCCGGGCGTGCGCCACGCCGGCGGCGGCGGCCGGAGGCCTGCTGCGGCGCCGGCCCGCTCGCCTGGATGAGCAAACGATGTCGCTTGCGGACGGTCCAGCCGTCGAATCGCGCATCCTCGGACTGGTCGGCGATCTGGTCGGAGAGCTGCGAGGGACGCAGGCGCGCGCCGCTGTCGCGCTCGACGACCGGCTCGAACAGGATCTGGGGATCAGCAGTCTCGAGCGGGTCGAACTGCTGCTCCGGCTCGAGCGGGCGTTCGGCGTGCGCCTGCCGGACGAGGTGATGGCGGGGGCCCGGACGACCGCCGACCTCGTACGCGCCGTCACGACCGCGCAGCCGGCGGTGGCCCGGGAACCGCCGGCGGTCCATCTCCTGCCGAAGCCCGGTACACCGGCCCCGCAGGCCGTCCGGACGCTGACTGAGGTGCTGCGCTGGCACGCGGCGGCGGCGCCGGACCGCGTCCACATCCATCTGCGCGATGAGACCGGCCAGGAGCATCCCATTACGTACGGGGCGCTCTGGCACGATGCCCTGTCGGTCGCCTCGGCGGTCCGCGCACGGGGAATCGCGCCCGGAGAAACGGTGGCGCTGATGCTCCGCACGGAAGCGGCGTTCTTCCGGACGTTCTTCGGCATCCTGCTGGCGGGCGCGGTCCCGGTGCCGCTGTATCCGCCGTTTCGCGCGGATCGACTCGAGGAATACGCGGAGCGCCAGATCGGAATCCTGCGGAACGCGGGCGCCCGGCTGTTGATCACCTTCGCCGAAGCGGAGCGGGTGGCCGGTCTGCTCAAGGGGAGGGCGCCGGCGCTCGCCGAGGTCGTGACCGCCGACGGGCTCCAGGGCGGGTCGGCGGCGGAGGCGGCGGTCGTGCGCGATTCGCCGGGCGACGTGGCCCTCATCCAGTACACGTCCGGCAGCACCGGCGATCCCAAAGGGGTCGTCCTGTCGCACGCGAACATCCTCGCGAACATTCGCGCCTTCGGCGAGGCGCTGCAGATCGGGCCGGCGGACACCGGCGTGAGCTGGCTGCCGCTGTATCACGACATGGGGCTCATCGGGTCGTGGCTGGGCGCGCTGTACTTCGCCGTGCCGATCGCGATTCTGTCGCCGCTGGCGTTCCTGTCGCGGCCGGTCCGGTGGCTGCAGGCGATCCACGCGCATCGGGCCACGATCTCGGCCGCGCCCAATTTCGCCTTCGACCTCTGCGCGCGCCGGATCCCGGACGAGGACCTGCGCGGTCTCGATCTCAGCTGCTGGCGGCTCGCGCTCAACGGATCGGAAGGCGTCAGTCCCGAGACCATCGCGCGATTCACCCGCCGGTTCGCGCCGTTCGGATTCCGGCCCGATGCGCTCTGCCCGGTCTACGGCCTGGCCGAGTCGTCCGTGGCGCTGACCACGTCGCCGTCGGCCAGACTGCCGCGCATCGATTCGATCGCACGCGCGCCGCTCCAGCAGTCGCATCGTGCGCGTCCAGCCGGCCCGGACGAGCCGGCGCCGATCCGCACGGTGTCCTGCGGCCGCGCCCTGCCCGGCCATGACGTCCGCATCGTGGACGATGAGGAGCGGCCGGTCGGCGACCGCGTGGAAGGCCGCGTCGAGTTCCGCGGGCCGTCGGTCACGGTCGGGTACTTCCGCCAGCCCGAAGCGACCCGCCGGATGGTGCACGACGGGTGGATGGATTCCGGGGATCTCGGCTACCAGGCCGACGGGGAACTGTTCATCACCGGGCGGCAGAAGGACATCATCATCCAGGGTGGACGGAACGTCTCGCCGGAGGAGCTCGAGGACGTCGCGGCCCGCGTGCCCGGGATCCGGGCCGGCTGCGTCGCCGCGTTCGGCGTGCCGGATCCCGGGCGCGGCACCGAGCGCCTGATCGTGGTGGCCGAGTCGCGCGAAACGGGCGCCGCAGGCCGCGAGTCGCTCCGCGCCGCCGTACTCGAAGCGGTCGTCGCGGCACTCGGCGTGACGCCCGACACGGTGGTCGTGACGGCGCCGGGCGCCGTCCTGAAGACGTCGTCCGGCAAGATCCGGCGGCGCGCGACGAGAGACGCGTACGTGTCCGGACAGCTCGCCCGGCGGCGATCGGCCGGGACCCAGCTGGCCCATCTCGTGGCGGCCGGAACGCGGGCGCGTCTCGCGCGCCTGGCCGGCACCGCCGGCTCCGTGCTCTTCACGGGGTACGTCGCACTCCTTCTGCTCGTGACCGTGCCGGCACTGTGGCTGGCGCTCCGTCTGCGCGCGCCGGGCCGTCCGGCCGATCGCGCGGTGAGATGGTGGGCCCGCGTCTTCATCCGCGCGAGCGGATGCCCGTTGCGCGTGACCGGGGGCGAACGCCTGCGCGGACACGAGGGACCGCTCATTCTGACGGCCAACCACGCCAGCTATATCGATTCCGTCGTGCTGATGGCGGCGCTGCCCGTGGACTTCCGGTTTCTGGCCAAGCAGGCCCTGACGACCTATCCGATCATCGGCCTGGTGATCGAGCGGGCCGGCCACGTGACGATCGAAAAGCAGGACTTCGCCAGCCGCCTCGCTGGTGCCGACCGGGTGGTGCAGACGATCCGGGAAGGACTGTCGCTGGCCATCTTTCCGGAAGGGACGTTCTTCAGGGCGCCGGGGCTCCTGCCGTTCCGCCTGGGCGCGTTCCGGGCGGCCGTCGACGCGGGACTGCCGGTGGTGCCGGTCGCGATCAGGGGCACGCGCCGGATCCTGCCGGACGGTACGTGGTGGCTGACCCGCGGCCCGATCGACGTCGTCCTGGGGGCGCCGATCCGCCCCGAGGGGACCGGATGGGCCGAGATGGTGCGGCTGCGCGACCGGGTGCGGGACGAGATCGCCGCGCAGGTCGGAGAACTGCCGGTCGGCGCGGCGTGACGCGATGTGCGGGTGGGCCGGGCCGCTGGCGCCCGGTCCGCTCTCGAAGGCGGTGACCCATGAGGCCGAAGTTGTTGGCAGTCGCCCTCGTCGTGGCCGGTCTGTCCGGCGCGGCAGGCGGCGCGCCGGCCGGCCGCCGGGCGGATGCGGGGCGCACCACCGGCCTGGTCGCGCACGACTACGTGATGTCGGCGCGCATCCGGCCGCTGCTGCTGTTCTGGATCACCCGGCGCGACGTCGGCCGCGCGACGGTGACGTGGCGCACCGGGGCCGGGCAGCACGGCTACTCGCTGCTGATCGGATCGGATCCCGATCGCGCGCACGGGATCAATCGCTGGGGCTACCTGGACGAGCAGATTCACGGCCCGGACGCCAGCCTGATCGGCCTCATGACCGTCTCCGGCGAGCAGTCGATCCAGGAGGTTGAAGCGCGCCTGAAGAGCGGGGTCGACGGGCACGCGTTCAAGGTCATCCGGGGCTCCATCGAAGGTGACCGCGCCGAGGCGGTGGTCACGACCCTCGACACCCCGGAAGACTACAGTTTCCGGCAGCTGAACGACGTGCTGGCGCTGCTCCCGCCGGCGTCGACGCAGGACCGCTCGCGGACGCTCGATCTCCCGGCCGGCACGCAGCCGGGATTCCTGTCCGCGCTGGCCGATCTCGTCCACGAGACGGTGCCGCGCGGGGGGGAACCGGCCGGCGTCGCGCGCGACGCCCCGATCCGGTACTTCTACTACGGCCGGATGTACGAACTGCGGGCGGCCCGCGTCCGCCCGGTGTCCGCGCTGCGCGTCGGAGAGACGCGCTACCGCGACCTCCTGGAAGCGGAGTTCGAGAACCTCAACCTGTCCAGCGGCGAGATCACCAGGTTCGGCATGACGTACGGGACGACGGGCCAGCTCCGGGAGATCCCGGTCACGATGACCTATCAGCCGCGCTGGTGGCTGCGCGTCGACCTGGCCCTGGCCGACGACGGTGGAGCCCCCGGAGCCGAATTGACGCGATGACCTGAGGCGCCCGTGCCGACGGACGGCACGCGGGTCAGGCGGCTGCGATCTCGACCTTCTTCGTCGTCGCCTTCGCGATCGACGCCGTCAGATGAAGCAGGCCGTTCCGATATTCGGCCTTCATGCTGTCGGGATCGATTCTCTCGGGGAAGTGGATGCTTCGAAACAACCGGCCCGAGGCGAATTCGCAGATCTCGACGCGGCCTACTTGCTCGGCGTGTGTGTGCGTGATGTCCGCCTTGATCAGGAGGTCTTCCGGCGTCACCTCGACGTCGAGATCCCTGGGCTCCACGCCGGCGGTGGCCACCCGGACATCGAACTGACCGTCCGTCCGGCGCAGCTCGATCGCCGGCTTCCAGACGATCTCGTGCTCGGCATTCAGCCAATCCTCGAACGAGCCTCCGAACAGACCGCCGCGGTTCCTGAACAGATCGTATGCCCGCTGCCGGACCTGTTCCTGGAGCGCCTGGAGCTCGTCCAAGATTGCGTCCTTCTTCCGTAGTGTGACTGAACTCTGTGTCATGACCGTCTCCTCGTGAGGGTGAAACGAGAACCGCAGATCGGGGGCCAATCGTGTACGCGAGTGCACGAGCGATACCAGCACCGGCAGGCGCCGAAGGCGGACCAAGCGGGAGCGGAGCGGGATCGTCGGGATGTGCGAGGGAAGTAATCCGCGCGCGACGCGGAATTCCTGGCGCCAATTGTCCCGGACGCGCAGCCGGACCCGCACGTGGGCGGATCCGGCTCGGTTCCGGCGAGCCAGTGACTCAGGAAGGATGTGGCGTGGCGCGGCGGCGCCCGGACGCGGCCGGCCGCTCAGCCGACCGTGAACGGCACGGACGCCATCACCCGGTCCCACATGATCACGATCCGGCCGCTGGTGCCGGTCACGTCGGTGAAGGCCCAGGTCAGCTCGTCCATCGACATCGGCAGCGTGCCGAGCGTCATCGGCGCGCGCACGACGTCGTGTGCCGGCGTGTAGCCGAACGCGCCCCAGAGCGCCGTCTTGTTCTGGGGGTCGTAGCGCGTCTGGACGGGCCAGGTCGACACGATGAGCGTCCAGTGCTCCGGCTTCAGGTCGATGAAGAGGTCGTACGTGCCGGGCGCGAGGGTCTTGCCGTTGATGACGAGGGGTACTTCGGTCTTGAGCTGTGTCGTCACGTTCGCGCCCGCGCGCCAGACCGGCGCGCCGAGCCGCAGGGTCTTGCCGTAGTCCGCTCCGTGGCCCCACAGATCGCGGCCGCGCTTGATCGGACGGCTGTAGGTAATGTCGATCCACTTGCCGCCCTGGTAGATCGGCTCATCCGACCCCGGCGGGTTCGTGTAGTGGCCGCCGACCTGCGTGGAGGCGGTCCCCGGCGGGCTCGCCGGGCGGCGCCCCTGCGCGAGCACGAGCGCGCTCATCGCAAGCGCCATCGCGGCGGTGGCAAGCAGTCGGCGTGTCATGCGTTCCTCCAGTCAATCGCCGGTCCCGATGATCGGCGCGTCGCGGCAGGTGCGGCGTGGGTATCGAGTGAGGCATTGTCGCCCGAACCGGGAACGAATGAAAAGACGTTTGTCCAGTCGTCCTTTTCACCGTGATCGGCGCCGTCGCCCCCGGCCTCATCGGGGCGCTGACGGGACTGGCGGCCGTGGTCAACCGATGAGGTGTGGCGCCGCGGTTCTTCGCAGCGACGCGCCCCATGATCTCGTCGCCGTCCATCGCGCGGCGGCAGGGGCTGACGGACGTTCGCGGCCGGAGGCGATCGGCGGCGGGCCGCTCCGGCGTCCCCGCCGGCTATCGTGGGTGCATGTAGAGCGGCGCGAGCAGGATCGTGAACCCGTCGATCATGAAGTGCAGGAGCATGGAGGCCGGCAGGTTCCGGCGCCACAGGTACACCAGCGTGAGCAGGGCGCCTGCAATGGCCGGAATGGCGAGTGCCGGCGACCAGCCGTAGCGATCGACGTGGGCCAGCGTGAACCCCGCCCACGAGATCGCGCCGGCGAGCCACCACGATCCGGTCAGATCGTTGAGCTCCTCGATGCCGAAGCCGCGATACATGAACTCTTCGCAGACCGCCGCCGTGAACACGAGACCGAGCCGGAGGGGAAAGGCGACCTGACCGAGCTGCGAGATGTCGAGTCCGGAGGTCGGCATCGTGACGAACCGGCCGGCGATGCCGACGAGGACGAACGTCGCGACGAACGCCCCCAGGACCACCAGCACGTCCCGCGCGCCCGGCATGCGCAGGCGGAAGTACGCGAACGTCTTCCGCTGGAGGCCGAAGGCAATCGCCGCGAGGATGAGGACGATCGTCCACTCGGCGCCGATCGTCACCAGGTCCTGGTGCACGTCGGCGACCGACTGACTGCGGCCGGCGAGCAGGTACGTCCAGCCGAACGCGACGACCAGCCCCAGGAGGGCGGCCAGGCGGTGCATCGGCGGAGTGTCGCGCGGGACGGGCGCAGACGCGGCGTACCCGGGGTGATCGCTCATGGGTCTCCTCACGCTCCTCTTGTCCAGCGGTGAACGGCGAAGTCCGGTGGTCGGTCACAGGAGGAGACGGCCGGCAGCGCCGGAAGGTTCCACGTTGACCTCAGCCGTTCGCGGCCGCGATAATGCCGCGGCCGACAGCCCCGGCGCGTGCGGACCCTGCCGGCAGCCGCTCATGTCGACCTTCATCCTTGGTATCGGCGGCGGGACCGGTTCGGGCAAGAGCACCATCGCGCGACGGATCGCGACGATGGCCCGCGGCGTCGAATGGCAGCGTTTTGGTTCGGTCCCGGCCCGTGACGTCACGGCGCCCGAGTCCTCCGGGCACCTGGTCACCGTGATCGAACACGACGCCTACTATCGCGACCTGTCCCACCTGCCGGCAGAGGCGAGGCGCCGGTTCAATTTCGATCATCCCGACGCGCTGGAGACGTCGCTGCTGGCGGAGCATCTGGAGGCGCTGCGCGCCGGCGCCGGTGTCGACGCACCGGTCTACGATTTTGCCAGCCACACCCGCCGGCCGCAGACGCGCCGTCTCACCCCCGCCGGGCTGGTCATCGTCGAAGGCATTCTGGTGCTGGCCGACGAGCGTCTGCGTGCGCTGTTCGATGTGAAGGTGTTCGTCGACGCCGACGCGGACGTGCGGATCCGGCGACGGCTGTCCCGGGATCTGCAGGAGCGGGGGAGGAGCCTCGAATCAGTCCGGGAGCAGTACGCCCGGACCGTGCGCCCGATGCACCTCGCGTACGTCGAGCCGTCGAGGCAGTGGGCCGATGTGATCGTGCCGGGGGACGGCGACGTCCAGGTGGCCGTGGGCCTCGTGGCTGAGGCGCTGCGGCTGGCGCTCGATCGCCGCAGCGCCGGGCGCTAGCCCGGCCCGTCCCGGACCCGCCTTCGGCCGGCACGGCGAGAAGCAAGCGGGAATCGACGCGCCTGCAGCCCGCGCCGGCTCCCGCGCGCCTGTGCGCGGCTGTGGTCAGAAGCCGATCGCCAGGCCGGCGTATCCCCGCCAGAAACCCAGGCCGCCGCTCTTCTCCACCTTGAAGTACCGCACGTCGCCCCGGAGGCTGAGGTGACTCGTCAGCATGAATCGAGCGCCCCCGCCGAAGTTGATCCCGAAGTCGCTCGACGAGATCTGGCTCAGCAGTCCTGACACACTCAGGTCGCGCTGCTGGCGGATCATCCCGGCCCCAGCGGTGACGTACGGGCGGATCGGGCCGAGCGGGGCGCCGAGCAGGACGTTGGCCATCAGCGTCATCACGTGACTGCTGGTCACACCGGTGCCGTGGTTGAAGAAATTCGGCGTGTATCCGAACTCACCCTCGACGCCGAAGATGTTCCCCCCCATGCCGCCGACGGCGACGCCGTAGGTCGGCTGGGTCGATGGGGTGTCGCCCCCGAACGTCGCGCCGAGGAACGGCGTCACGAACGCGTCCGCGCTCGCAGGCCGCGGGATCAGCAGCCCGACCAGTCCAATCAGCATCAGTAGTCCAATGGCCCGCATGCGCATATGCATTCCTCCGTTGAAGATCTCGACGTCGTG
>Ga0307372_10007725_pt1 | contig 15319 bp, 16 predicted proteins | sample OX1MG_FD_202533 | JGI IMG/M metagenome (GOLD analysis project Ga0307372, IMG submission 202533) | Soil microbial communities from Risofladan, Vaasa, Finland - OX-1 | ecosystem: Environmental > Terrestrial > Soil > Coastal area > Acid sulfate soil | place: Finland: Risofladan, Vaasa | collected... | reverse complement strand
ATACTAGGCAATGACGAACACGGCAGAAAAGGGGAAAACAGAAAAGGCCGCCGTGTACAGGATGACCAGCGGCCTCCATCGAATTTTTTCAGGTGATCCCGTGAGCCGTAAGTACGTACGAATCACATACCCGGCATCTAAAACCTTGATCGCGGAGGGGCCTCTGGGCTGGGGGGTGACGCCTTTCAAGGGCAACTACTACATCAGCCGCAAATTCCTGGTCACGGATGGGTTTCGAATCAACTATCTGCCCGGGTTATGCATTTACAAGTTTCTCTATGTCTGGCTGGATTATATCAGGCCGGACGGCACGCGCGTCAAGAGTCTTGGCTGGAAGTATTGGCTGCCCAATCCATTGTTTCCGTTCATATGGTTTCGGGTGGCAGTGCCGGGGAACCATCCGGAGATTGACGTAGAGAAATATGAAAAAGCCGCCTGACAACATCACCAGCGCCATTGGCATGCACCGAAACAAAAATGAATGAAATGTGTAGTGCGGATTACGCCTGACGGCGGCCCCCGTTAGTGTTCATCCATGCGTGGAAGCAGGCGCTCGTATTCGCGTTTAACCACGGCGTAACATTCGCAGACTCGCGCTTCCAGTTTAGCGCCGATCAAGTTCGGTGATTTTGGTGTGGCTGCATTCGGTCAATCCCACCGCTTGCAGGTGGTAGGCGATTGCAGCCACGCCCTCGTGGCGTACCCCCAGCATGTTGGCGATCTGTTCCTGTGTCTAGGTCAGTTCGCTCATGGGGAGCCGATCCAGGCTCAGGAGCAGCCAGCGGCATAGCTGCTGATCGATCGTATGGTATTGGTTGCACGCCACGGTCTGCGAAATCTGTACGATCAGCGCCTGGGTATATAGCAGCAGCAGCTGATGCAGAGCGCCGCCCCGTTCGAATTCAGTTTTCAGCACATCTGCCCTGAGCTTGTAGGCATAACCCGCGCTCAGCACCATCGCACGGTGCGTGGCGCTCTCGCCGCCGGTGAACAGGACGTAGCCAACCACACCACAATTGCCTACGATCGCGAGCTCTTGCGAGATTGTGTCACCCAGAGGATAAACCTTGGACACGATGCTGGTGGTTAGAAAATATGCATAGTGCTGTTGATCGCTGGAATCGTAGAGAACCTGACCGGGTACCAAGTGCACAAGTTCCAGATGGGGTAACAGGCGCTCGTAGTCCGCTGGCGGCAGTGCAGCGAACAAGTGGTTCTGACGCGGTGAGTTTTCTACTGGCAAAAGCGGATTGAGACTGATGTCCCAGCTCCGTAAATATTCGGAATATCCGATCCCGGTCCAACTAAAATAATAGGTCACTGCTGTCCGGAGGATCTGAAAATGAGCTGTATTTTGTTTGTAACCCATTGATTTTTCAAAGCGGTGTTTTTGGATGGAAGTTGAAATCGGCACCACCTACAAAACCTCGAAGAACCGCATCAGTAAAGGCTTTACGAGAATTGTGTCTCAAGACGATCGGACACTAGTGATAATAGGTATAAATTCACGCCGCTTCTGTGCGGTATCACACATACCGGCTCCACCCGTGAATTATCGCAAATCACAGTTATCCAGGCCCCGCAGCCGCAACCAGGCGTGATCAAGTCGAATCTGGGGACCTGGGGGGGGTGTCAGCCAATAACATCGGTGGTAGCTCATCCGCAGTATATGGAACAATCAGCGGCGACCTACCCGATTATCTCTCCGATTCCATGTTGTAGAATCAGACTGTCTTCTTAAGGAAAAGACCATGTATTTCGGTGTTCTGGTGCTGTTGTCCGTGGCCCTGGTCTGGGGGACGGCGTACCCCATCCTCCGTGCAGCGTCCGCATAGCCACATTCATCAAGGAGAGCTGAATGAGGAAGCTTCTGGAAGATGCCGCGCAACGCGCCATCGCATATCTTGAAAATCTGGACTCAAGGCCGGTGACGCCTTCGCCGGAAGCAGTGGCGAAACTCTCCGTGCTTGATGAGCCATTGCCTGAAAAACAGAACAAACCTGAAAAAACGCTGAAGGTGCTGGATGAAATCTGTTCCCCCGCCACCATAGCCATCAGCGGGCGGCGTTTCTTCGGTTTCGTGATCGGCGGTTCGCAGCCCGTGACCCTGGCCGCCAACTGGCTGGCCTGTGCCTGGGACCAGAACTCGGCCTTGTACAACGTCACACCGGCTACCGCGTATCTCGAACAGATGGCGCTGCGCTGGCTGCTGGATCTGCTGCATCTACCGCCGGAGTGCGGCGGCGGGTTTGTCACTGGCGCCACAGTCGCCAACTTCTGCGCACTGGCGGCGGCGCGCCACAAGGTGTTGAAAAATGTCGGCTGGAACGTGGAGGCCGACGGGCTGATCGGCGCACCGCCGATTACGGTGATCACCGGCGCTGAAGCCCATCCGACTCTGACGAAATCGCTCGGGCTGCTGGGACTCGGGCGTAACAGAGTTATCAAAGTACCTGTGGATTCCCAGGGGCGTATGCGCGCCGATGCGCTGCCGCCCCTATCCGGTCCGACCATCGTATGTACCCAGGCGGGTAATGTGAATACCGGCGCTTTCGATCCGATCGGGAAAATCTGTGAGATTGCCCATAAGAGTGGAGCCTGGGTGCATGTGGACGGCGCCTTCGGCCTTTGGGCCATAGCGGTTCCTTCCATGACGAAACTTACTGCAGGGATGGCGAACGCCGATTCCTGGGCTACGGATTTCCACAAATGGCTGAATGTCCCCTATGACAGCGGTATCGCACTGGTGCGGTATGCGGATGCACTGCGCGCCGCCATGGCTATCACCGCCGAATACCTGCCGACCGACAGTGCCAATCGGAATCCATCGGACTTCGTGCCGGAACTGTCACGGCGCGCGCGCGGCGTGGAAGTGTGGGCCGCGCTGCGCACACTCGGACGCACCGGACTCGTCGAGATGATCGAGCGCAACTGCCGCCAGGCCCGGCGTTTCGCGGAAGGCCTGCAAGCCGCCGGTTACCAGATCCTCAACGACGTAGTACTCAACCAGGTGCTGGTATCCTTCGGTGACCCGGCCATGACCAACCGCGTGGTTGCAGAGATCCAGAAAGACGGCACCTGCTGGTGCGGCGGCACCGTGTGGCAGGGCAAGATCGCCATGCGCATCAGTGTGTGCTCCTTCGCGACCACCGACGAGGATGTGGAGCTGTCACTGAAGGCCATGCTGCGCATCGCGAGAAATTGCAAGCAATAATAGCCATTATTGGAGAGTTGCTATGAAAGCCTATCTGACAATCAGCGGTACAATCTTCGGTCTTTTTGCCCTGTGGCATGTTTTCGAGCTGTTATCCCACTGGCGCACACTCGAATCGGATAAGTGGTTCACAGCCAGTATGTCCGCCGTCATCGTGCTAAGCGGTGTACTTTGTATCTGGGCCTGGATATTGCTGAAGCTGAACAAACGCAGGGCTGAAAAATCATCAACCGAGTCCACGCTGCACTGAGCCCGAGCTTGAAAAGACAGGCACAGTCGCAAGGAAAGCAGTCCATGTCACAGATAATCGATCAGCCATACGGTCGAGCACGGTATGATCACCTATAAAGGTCTGCCGGCGCCGGTGATCTGCGATTACTGGACGCGTGAATCATCCAAAGCGCATTACGCGGAAGGCACCAGCTTCCAGATCGGCAAGATCGAGATGGTCGCGAATACCGGCACCTACGTGGATTCACCGTTCCACCGTTATGCAGATGGCAAGGATCTCTCGGAATTGCCGCTGGAATCCTTGGCGGAACTGGATAGCCTTGTTTTCCATACGGCGAATGGCAATCGCGCCATCGGCCCTGAGTTGTTCAAGGGCGCGAGTATGCGCGGCAAGGCAGTCTTAGTGCATAACGGCTGGTCGAAGCAGTGGCGCACGGACCAGTATTTCGAGAACCACCCGTTTCTGACGGAATCTGCGGCAAAGTATCTGAAAGAGCGGGGCGCGGCCTTCGTGGGCATCGATTCCTTGAATATCGACGATACTACAGACCTGCGGCGTCCCGCCCATTCGGTCCTGCTGGGCGCCGACATTCCCATCTGCGAACACATGTGCAATCTGGAGCAACTGCCGGACAGTGGTTTCCGCTTGCACGCTGTACCGGTGAAGGTAAAGGGGTTCGGCACCTTTCCGGTGCGTGCTTATGCGGTAATCTGAGGAAACGTATAATCCGTCGTTCTGCGATGTTAGTGAAACAGATCTTTCACTTTGCTGAGAAACGAACCCGAGCGCATATGCTTTAGGGTTCGCGTCCACTGGTCTTCTGCCAGCACCTTGCGTGTGAAATCCTTCTCTTCTTTTTTCATCAGCTCCAGGACTCTGGTGTCTTCGTCATCATCCAGCCAGTACCCGTGTTGATTCTCGCAAAACTCCATTTCCAGATCGTAGAACCTGTAATTGAATTTCTTGAGGAGGGCGCTACACTCGGGGCATTTAGCGGTCGTGGGCGTAGAACTGAAGACCAGGGTGCCTTTCGCATCATCGCCGAAGTCGAAGACCTCGTCTTCCAGTTGATTGAGTTCCTGACAATCCAGCCACATGCCTTTACAGGATTGACAGTAGTTGACTTTGATCTTGTGCCGAATTGCCGGCGCCAGGTCCGAATTGCATTTAGGACATTTCAATTTTATCTCCGTTTCATTCAGGCTCTGATTTCTAAGAGACTATGCGACGATTGACCGCTATCTTAAATATTAAAATTATAGCAGTATTCATTTATCTATGGTCATGAGCTTGTCGTTTGACAAGTTTGATTAAGCAGAGTTTCCCTAAATCGAAGGTAACCACATGCGAACAGAATCCATTTTCATGCCGATGATGGCGTTGGTGGCCTGGACCTTCATCATCATGCTGTACATGGCCTACAAGCGCTGGAGCGCGGGTTTCGCCGGGCGGCTTAAACGGGGTGAGTTCAAGGTGGGTGAATCCGCGGACGTGCCGGTGGATGTGCGCCTGGCGGGCCGCAACTTCATGAATCTGCTTGAGGTACCGGTGCTCTTCTATGTGCTGTGTCTGGCTGCAGTCGTGACCCATGACGTATCGGGAAGCCTTTTGGCTATGACCTGGATGTATGTGGCGTTGCGGGTGGTGCATTCCCTAATCCATGTGACCTACAATAAGATCCTGCACCGTTTCTCCATCTTTGCCCTGAGCAGTGTCCTGCTGCTGGCCATGTGGATCATGTTTGCGCTGGATCTGTATCGTCAGGCATGACAAATTGAAATTTAAGGACCATTTCTCGGCCCACGCCACGGCCTACGCTGAAGCCCGGCCGCGTTATCCGGATGAGCTGTTTGCCTGGCTGGCGACGCTCACGGCACACCACGATTTTGCCTGGGATTGTGGCACCGGCAACGGCCAGGCAGCCGTGGGCCTGGCGGCGCATTACGACCAGGTCATCGCCACCGATCCCAGCAAGCAACAGCTCGTAAGTGCATTCCCACACGCGCGTGTGCACTACCGGATGGCGAGCGCCGAATATCCAGGCCTGGAACCAGATTGCGTGGATCTGGTGACCGTGGCGCAGGCAGTGCACTGGTTCGAGCGGTCAGCGTTCTATGCGCAGGTCAGAGAAGTCCTGAGACCGGGTGGGGCACTCGCCGCGTGGTGCTATAGCTTGTGTCATATAGAACCCGCCATCGATGCAGCCGTGCAGGCTTTCTACACCGGCGAGATCGGCCCGTACTGGCCACCGGAGCGCGCGCTGATCGACGACGGCTACAGCACACTTGAATTCCCGTTCAAGGAAATCCCGGTACCGGCTTTGAGCATGCAGATGCGCTGGACGCTGGAGCAATTTCTGGCTTACCTGCGCACCTGGTCGGCGGTGCAGAAATTCATCAGCAAGAACGGGCGCGACCCGGTGATCACTTTGAATATACAACTGGAAAGGCTCTGGGGTGGTTCAGGTGTGATCAAGACTGTGAGCTGGCCGTTGCATATCCGTGCCGGCCGCGTATAAAACTAGGGGAAGCTCTGATCAAATTCATTTTTTGTCATACCGGCGTGATCCCGGCTTTCGCCGGGAGGCATCCAGTAAGCGATTTATTTTTCCGGATTCCAGCTTTTGCCGGAATGACGATATCGGGATATGTGAATAAATCAACGCTTCAGTAGCATACCGTTAGCCGTATTCTGGAATTAATAAAAAAATCAGGGCGCAGTCTTCAAGAGATTGCGCTCTGATTAACTCTGTAAAAGTATTATATATCGTCGCCTTTGAGGCACTCGCTCATGAAGGTCTCGTATTCCTCGCCGGTGAGGTTCTTATTCTTGGATTCTGAGCCGCAAGCCCTCATCTTTGCAGTTTGTGCACTGGATTTATTTTCGGCTTTGCTTTTTTCCGCGAGTCTTTGGCGGCGACACCGGGTTTCATTTCATAAGTTTTGCAGCTAAGGCGATTGCTCATGCACTTCTTGTGTTCATCGCCCTTCATGCCCTTGGATTGATGAGCGCAGTCAGCAACTATTGCTGCTGTGGGGTCTTGCTGTTGCTTTCCTGCACATGACCGCTTGAGGTGAACGTAAACGCACCCACGACCAGGGCGACACTCAATGGGATTAATAAAGTCTTCATATTGACCTCCATGTCAGAGACATATGTGGCTGTAAAGATCCCCGAAGAAATAGAGACAGAGAGGTTCTATACTGCGGATTAAACGTTGCAAACCGGGATTTAAGTAAAGACGCGGATTCTATTATCAGCGTGCGTCATGAACGCTTTCCCAGGTTTGCCACCGGGATACGCGCCAGCACCGTCGGTTCCGGTTGTAGGGTCGCATGTTCGATCCCGTAGGTTTTGTGCAGATGCTCCTGTAGACGATGCAGTATCGGCTCCCACGCAAACATCTCATCAATCACGATGTGCGCTGACAGGGATATCTCGTTGGATGACAGCGACCAGACGTGCAGGTCATGCACGGAGCGTACACCGTCCACACTCGCCATGCCGAGTCCTATCTTGGCCAGATCCAGCCCGAGCGGTACACCTTCCAGCAGCACCCGGCTCGCATCCCTCAGCAGCCGCAAGCCCGATATCAGGATCAGCAACGCGATGAACAGCGACAGCAGCGGATCGATCGGGAACCAGCCGGTGAAATAAATCACCACGCCGGCGATCAGCGCCGCTAGCGAACCCAGCATGTCACCCAGGACGTGCAGCAGTGCGGCTCGCACGTTGAGGGAATTGCCGCCGTGTTGCAGAAATTTGTAGATGACGACATTGATGATGAGGCCGAGTGTGCCGATGATCATGACTATCCGTGCATGTACCACAGGCGGGTGCCGGAAGCGCATGACGGCTTCCGCAACGATGGCTGCTGCGATCGCCAGCATCAGCAGGGTATTCACGAGCGCCGCCATGACTTCCATGCGGCCAAATCCATAGGTATGGCGGGCGGATGCCGGCCTGAGCGCGATCCACGCAGCCAGCAGGGCGATGCCGAGGGCCACGCCATCGGTGGCCATGTGGCCCGCGTCCCCCAGCAGCGTCAGGGAATGCGCCCAACCACCGGCGATGGCTTCCACTGCGGCAAAACCCAGCGTCAGCAGCAGCGCCAGCAGGAATGCGCGGATGCCGCCGGGGATCGAACGCTTCAGGGGGTGATTGTGTTCGCGCACGTGGCGCTCAGGATTTTTCCGTCGGTAGTCCGGCAGCAGCCCAGGCGCTGTAGCCCCCCGCCAGATTGCTGACATGTTTGTAGCCCAGTTCTTGCAGCGATACCGTAGCCAGCGCCGAGCGTCCCCCACCCTGGCACTGCAGCACGATCTCGATGTTGCGGCCATTGAGCGACGGGTGCTGGTCGATCTGGAATTCCAGCAGGCCGCGCGGGATGTTGATCGCGCCGGGGATATGGCCGGCGGCATACTCGTGTGGCTCGCGCACATCCAGAATGATGACTTTGCCAAGCTGTTTGGCGACATCCTGCGGCATGACTTCGCGGATCTTGCTTTTGGCTTTGGCGACTAATTCAGCAGTGGTAGTCATGTTTGCTCTCCTTTGTGATTACAGCACGCGGGGCAGCGTCTGCCAGACGATGTAGATGCCCATCAGTACCAGGAACACACCGAACAATTGTCTGAGCCGATGTTGCGGCATGCGTCCAGAAATCTGGTGGCCGGCAAAACTGCCGAGCACGCCCACCAATATGAACAGCGCAATAATACTCCAGCTCACGTGCAGGTTATGGGTGGAGATCGAAAGCAAGTTGCGGATGAAGCCGCTGAAGGAAGCCAGCATGATGATCACCAGACTGGTGGCTACTGCCTGACGCATCATGAGCCTGCCGAGGATCACCAGTGCCGGTACGATCAGGAAGCCGCCGCCGACGCCCACTACACCCACGATCACGCCCACACCCAGACCGCTGAGCATGATCTTCCAGTCTGCATGACGCGGTGCCTGATCAGGATTGAGCGCGGGTTGGCGCAGCATCACCACCGCCGCCACCAGCATCACTACCGCGAAGATCAGCAGCTGCAGCGCACCCGGCATGAACTCACTGAACCACGCACCCATCCAGGCGCCCAGCATGTCGGGCAGGCCGAACACCAGCACGAATCGCCAGTGCACCAGCCGCTGCCAGGCATAGGGCACGGCGCCCACGAGGCTGATACCACCTACTATGCCCAGCGAGCTGGCGATGGCGAGCTTGTCCGGCATATGCATCAGATACAGCAGCACTGGCACTGTAAGGATCGAACCTCCGGAACCCAGTAGCCCGAGGGTCAGTCCAATGAGCACAGCGCCGAGGAGGGCAAAGAACATCAGGGAAACTTATTGAATATTCTGGGATTAGACCCAACAGTATATAGAATAGATATTTACAGAGTCTCTGAGTGAAGCCATGTCCGCAGTAATCACCATATTCTTCCACAAGCCTACCTCCACATTCTCCTATGTGGTGGCTGACCCGGCCACACGGCAGGCTGCCATCATTGACCCAGTGCTGGACTATGACGCCGCGGCGGGCAGGACCGGTACGGTTTCTGCTGATGCGATAATCGTGCATCTACGCGAAGCACAGCTGACGCTCGAGTGGATCCTGGAAACCCACGCGCACGCGGACCATGTAAGCGCTGCGCAGCACATAAAGAAAGGACTCGGCGGAAAGATCGCTATCGGTGAAGGTATCCGCCAAGTGCAGACCAGCTTTGCAACACTCTTCAATATTGCCTCCCAGGTACCCACTAACGGCAGCCAGTTCGATCATCTCTTCAAAGACGGCGAAACCTTCCGTATCGGTGATCTGGAAGCGCGTGTCATGACCACGCCCGGGCACACCAGCGACAGCCTAACCTATGTGATCGGTGACGCAGCCTTCGTGGGCGACACGCTGTTTATGCCGGACTCTGGTACGGCGCGTTGCGATTTCCCCGGCGGTGATGCCGGCCGCCTCTATGACTCCATTCACAGGATTCTTTCTTTACCCGACACCACGCGATTATATGTGTGCCACGACTATGCGCCCGGCGGGCGTGACTACCAGCACCAAACTACGGTGGCTGAGCAGAGGCGCGCCAATATCCACGTGCATAATGGCGTTTCCCGTGATGAATACGTCAAGCTGCGGTCCGCCCGCGACAGGACTCTGAATATGCCGGCGCTACTGCTACCCGCCGTGCAGATCAATATTCGTGCCGGCCAGCTGCCGGAGCCGGAAGCCAACGACATCGCCTACCTGAAGATCCCACTCAACCGCTTCTAACGGTATCGCCGCGGGCTGTTGTTCCGCCAAGCCTGCCTGCTTGCCTTTGGCATCCAATCAATGCTGCCCTAGCAGGCGACCGGCGAAGGGCTTGACATATTAGAATATACTAATATACTAATGTTCGAGCTGAATCTACGTCGCGGCCATAGGTCGCAGGAGCAAGTCATGAATATCGACAAACTGGTTTTTCGTTTTGCAGGGATCTTGGTGCTTGTGAGTCTAGCGCTCGGCTATTGGCTGAGCCCGTACTGGTTGTGGCTGGCTGCGTTTGTAGGCGCCAACCTGCTGCAGGCCTCGTTCACGGGCTTTTGCCCGCTGGCAAAGATCCTTACGCGGTTCAAGGTGAAGCAAGGCGCAGCGTTTACTGACTGATCAAGACACCAGCAAATAGCGGAGATTTCCCTTATGGCAACACGCAAAACTGCCACGTCTGTGCGTAAAGCTAAGACTCAGATGAGTGCGGATCAGATGTCTGTGCATGCCAACGATGCGGCAAACCTGTTGCGCGCCATGGCCAGCGAACACCGCCTGATGGTGCTTTGCACCTTGGTGCAAGGGGAAATGTCGGTGAGCCAGTTGATGGATGTGATTCCCCTGGCGCAATCGGCACTCTCCCAGCATCTTGCCGTCTTGCGGCGTGAACGCCTGGTGTCCACACGCCGCGATGGCCAGACAGTGTTCTACGGACTGAAACACGGGCCGGCACTCAGCGTGATCCGTGTTTTGTATGACAACTATTGCTGCAAACTCAATTGACCGGATGCAAACCCACGTGTCATACCACATGACTTCATTCAAATTCGCAACTTCTGAGTTTGTGTGGCGTAGCCTTGTCATATTACTCGCAGGCATGCTGCTGGCCGCCTGTCATAGCGGGCAAGTGGATGGGCAGCTGGATAAAGCGGTGGCGCTGAATACCGCGACGCTGGTGGTCAAGTCGCAGCTCGTTCCGGTGTATGCGACGGTACCGGGGACCGTCATCTCCATGAAACGCGCAGAAATCTCGTCACGCCTTACAGGCTATGTGCGCCGTGTTGATGTGCAAGCGGGTGATGCGGTGCGTGCTGGTCAGCATCTGCTGAGCATCGATTCGAGCGATGTGACCGGCAACCTGCAGCAAGCGCAGGCGGGCGTGATTCAGGCAAAGGCGGTCTACGACGAAGCCGATATCAACTATCAGCGCTATGCAACCCTGTTCCCGCAAGGTGCAGTCAGCCGCATGCAGCTGGATGATGCGCAGCGCACGTATAAAACCACCAAAGCACAGCTGCAGGCTGCGCAGGCTGCGTTGCGAATGGCGACCGCCGAGATTGGCTATGCCGATGTGGTGGCGCCGTTCGCCGGTGTGGTGGTGGAGAAACTGGTGGATCCTGGCGATCTGACCATGCCCGGCAAGACATTGTTGGTGGTGGAGGACGAGCACACCCTGGAAGTGCAGAGCTACGTGCCGGATGACATCTATGCCGCGCTGCATGTGGGCCAGAATGTGCCGTTCTCAGCCGGCGGTGATTCGTATATCGGTTTCCTCAAATCGGTGGTGGCGGCGGCGGACCCACAGACCCATACCCATCTGATCCGCCTGAGCATCCCTGCCGCGAGTCCGCTCACCAGCGGCCTGTATGTGCGCGTGCACGTACCTGTCGGTGAGCAACCTATGGTGCGCATACCCGTGACGGCACTCACGGAACGCGCCGGGATCATCGGCGTATTCGTGGTGAACGCAGAAGACCGTACCCAGTTACGTCTGGTACGCGCCGGCGATACCGAGGGTGATCAGGCGGAGATTCAGTCTGGCCTCGCAGACGGCGAACGCATCGTGCTGCATCCGGATGCACGTATCGACAATGGCACACTCATCGCAGTAGCAGATGGTAATGCGCGGTGAATCCGGTATCCATTCGCGATGAGAAACTGAATGCGGTCGGGCGGCTGACGCGCCTGTTCCTGGCTTCGAAGATCACCGCGTTGTTGATGGTGGCCGCCGCGATCTTCGGGGTGATGGCGGTGCTGTTCACCGCCCGCATGTACAACCCGGAGATCGCCGTGCCGGCGGCCAACGTGATGGTCTCGTTTCCTGGCGCCAACTCGCAGGAAATCCTCAACCAGGTTGTAAAACCACTGGAAGCCCTGATGGCAGCGATGCCGGGCGTCGATCATACTTATGGTTATGCGGTGGACGATACCGGTATTGTTACCGTGCAGTTCAAGGTGGGCCAGAACGAGGAGAAGAGCCTCGTCAAGCTTTACAACCAGATCTCACGCAACATCGATCGGTTGCCGCCAGGCGTCAGCTACCCGCTAGTGAAATCCATCGGCATTAACGATGCGCCGGTGGTCACAATCACCCTGAGTTCCAGCCGGCTGACGCCGGTGCAACTGCGTGACGTAGCAGCGCGCCTGCTGGAGCCACTACGCGCGCTGCCGAACGTGGGTAATACCCGGATCGTGGGCGGTACGCCGCGTACCATCACCGCCTATATTGATGCGGGAAAACTCGCGTCCACGGGCCTGGCGCTGGATACCGTCGAGGCGCAGCTCGGAGCCGCTAACGTGGCCTTGGCCGGCAGTGCACTGGTGAACGGCGACCGCGAGGCGGCAGTGCGCGTAACCGGCGTGTTGGGCGATGCCCAAGATGTCGGCAATGTGATTATCGGCACGCCGAATGGCAAGCCGGTGTTCCTCAAAAACGTGGCGCGTATCGTGGACGGGCCGCAGGAGCCCGAACAGTATTCCTTCATCGGGTTCGGCCCGGGCACTGCGGCCACGCCGGCTTCGATGTCTCTCAATCCGGCGGTGACCCTGAGCATCGACAAGCGCGCGGGTGCCAATGCCGTGACGCTGGCGGATGCAGTACTCGGTAAGCTCGCCGAGCTCAAACTGCGCGCCATACCCGAGGGCGTGCGCGTCACGGTGACGCGCGATGACGGTGCCAAGGCCGATGAGGCCGTGAACACCCTGATCGAACATCTCGGTATCGCGGTGCTATCGGTGGCCATCATTCTGCTGCTGTTCCTGGGCTGGCGCGAGGCCTTGATCGTCACACTCACAGTGCCGCTGGTGCTGGGCGTCGTACTGGGCGTCGGCTGGCTTCTCGGTCAGACCATAAACCGCATCACCTTGTTTGCGCTGATCTTGTCACTGGGATTGCTGGTGGACGATGCCATCGTGGTGATCGAGAACATCCACCGGCGCCTGCACCAGCGCAACAAGCTGCGCTTCCGTGAGCGCCTGATACTTGCGACTAACGAGATCGGACGACCCACCAACATCGCGACTTTGGCCGTGATCCTGGCATTCATCCCCATGGCATTCGTGAGCGGCATGATGGGGCCGTTCATGCGGCCGATCCCGATCAATGCGCCGGTGGCGATGCTGGTGTCGCTGGCGGTTGCCTACATCGTGGTGCCATGGGTGGCGTGGCGCTGGCTGCGGGGCAAGGCTGCCAGGGTGATGCGAGACATACGTGCGCCGACACTGGAGGAACGCGGCCACCAGAAGCGTGACCGTCTGCGGCACATCTACTTGGCAGTTATGCAGCCGCTGATGGATTCTTCGCGCCGCCGCCGCCTGTTCGTGGCAGGCGTTGTCGTGTTGCTGATGCTTGCGATGTTGATGCCGCTCTGGCAGTTCATCCGGCCTAGCGGCATCAACGGACCCGAGAGCCTGGGCGGTGTGACCCTGAAGATGCTGCCGGATGACAACACCAGTACCTTCCTGGTGGAAGTGGATACCGCCGCCGGTACGCCGCTGGTGGTTACCGACGAAGTCACGCGCCGGGTGGCGGAGCTACTGGCACACACACGCTATGTGCGCAATTTTCAGGCGTTCATGGGAAATCCTGCACCGCCCGATTTCGCCGCACTTGTGCGTGGCGATGTGATCCGCAGTGGCGACGATTTCGCACAGATCCGCGTGAACCTGGCGCCCAAGGAAGAGCGTCCGCCATCGCACCGTATCGCACAAGAACTTGAACCGGGACTGGTGACCATCGCTTCGGCGTATCCCGGTGCGCGCGTGAAACTGTTCGAGACGCCGCCGGGTCCACCGGTGCGCGCGCAGGTGCTCGCGGAACTCTATGGTCCGGATTACCAGCGTCTGCGTGAAAACGCCGCTTATGTGCGTGAAGCGTTCGCGCATACCTACGGTATGATTAATGTGGATGACTCGGTCACCGGCGACATGCAGGAATACCGCCTGGTGGTGGAGCCGGCACGCGCGGCACTGGCTGGCGTTCGAGCTAGCGCGGTGGCGCGCACTCTGCATGATTATCTCGCGGGTTTCGCTATCGGCATGCTGCACACCAACGATGCGCGCGAACCGATCGCGGTGCGGGTGCGTCTCCCGCAGGCAGACCGTGGCTTCATCCGGCAGGCACTCGATCTGCGTGTCACCGCCACCAACGGACGCACGCTGCCGCTCAGCAGCGTGGTGAGTGTGGAGCAGCAGATCCTGCAGAAGCCCATCTACACCAAGGACCAGCATCCAGTGGTGTATGTGAGTGGCGAGACCCTGGAAGGCAGCCCGGTGAATGCGGTGCTGTCACTGCAGGGCAGACTCAACGGCAAGACACTGCCCGACGGTATTTTATTGCACGCCGGCAATCTTGGTTTCGTAGCCACCACCCCCGACGATGTCTCGCGTTATCAGTTGCTGTGGGATGGTGAAATGCGACTCACCCTGGATGTATTTCGGGATCTGGGGTCGGCGTTCATCGTGGCGCTGATCTTCATCTATCTGCTGCTGGCAGCTTATTACCAGTCGTATTTCATGCCGCTGATCGTGATGGGGGCGATCCCGCTGACACTCATCGGCGTGTTCCCGGGCCATTGGCTGCTGGGTCAGCCATTCACCGCGACCTCCATGATCGGCGTGATCGCGCTGGCCGGGATCGTGGTGCGCAATTCACTGCTGCTGATCGATTTCATTCTCGATTACAGGAAACGCGGCCGCCCTCTGGCCGAGGCGGTTATGGAAGCCGGCGCCGTGCGTTTCCGACCGATACTGTTGACTGCACTGGCGATCATGTCGGCATCCATGGTTATGGTGAGCGATCCGGTATTCGGCGGACTCGCGATCTCGCTGATCTTCGGCACCTTCGCGTCCACCATCCTGACGCTGTTTGTTATCCCGCTGGTGTATTACTGGTGGGCGCGGCGTGCGACCTCGGCGCGTCTTTATTCGGTTACTACCAGTGACGCTTCTTAAGTATCGACTGACTGTATATCCTTAGCCCACAAAAAAGCGCCGCCTTGCGGCGGCGCTTGGCTCTCCCGGTACCGCTGTGCTTATTTCACGATCAGCGGGATGATCAGTAATGCCACAATGTTGATAATCTTGATCAACGGGTTGATGGCCGGGCCAGCGGTGTCCTTGTAGGGATCGCCGACGGTGTCGCCGGTGACCGCCGCCTTGTGAGCTTCGGAGCCCTTGCCGCCGAAATTGCCGTCCTCGATGTACTTCTTGGCATTGTCCCAGGCGCCACCGCCGGTGGTCATGGAGATAGCCACGAATAATCCGGTGACGATGGTGCCGACCAGCACACCGCCCAACGCCTGCGCACCCAGGAAAATACCCACGACGATGGGCACCAGGATCGGCAGCAGCGAGG
>Ga0307372_10007724_pt1 | contig 15320 bp, 17 predicted proteins | sample OX1MG_FD_202533 | JGI IMG/M metagenome (GOLD analysis project Ga0307372, IMG submission 202533) | Soil microbial communities from Risofladan, Vaasa, Finland - OX-1 | ecosystem: Environmental > Terrestrial > Soil > Coastal area > Acid sulfate soil | place: Finland: Risofladan, Vaasa | collected... | reverse complement strand
CTCTGGTGGCTGCGCAACCCCCTGGCCCACCACCCGGAGGCCCCCGTGCAGGTGACCACCGGGCTCGACCTCACCGCCACCGCCGCCGTCGCCTGGAGCTGACCGGTGGCCACCTCCTCGCTCGCCACCGTGGTCGAGGTCGGCGCCCTGGTCGTCGTCGTCTACGGGGTGGCCCGCTTCCGCCCCCGCCCCGGTCGGGGCTGGCGCCCGGCGCGGCCGGCGGCCCCGGGCGAACCACCGCCGCGTGACGATGGGAGTGCCGAGGAGGCGGCGCCGGACCCGGGCGCGGCCGCCGATCCCGGCCCCGAGCCGGAGCGGGACGCGCGCGCGGAGGGCGGCCCGAGCCGCCCCTGAGACGGCCTCCCCCGGAGCCGGCGCCCCCGGCATTGGACGTTCCCACCGGTGTCACCTATCGTGACCGCCGTGCACGTCTGCCGAGCCGGGTCCGCCAGATGAGCCGCGGGACGCGGGTGCGCGAGCGCCTCCGCCGGCTCAACCCGAGCACCTGGCTGTCGGTGGTGGTCGGTCTGGGAGCGGTCGCGGCCCTCATCGTCCTCATCCACCCGAACCTGCTCGGGCGGGCCCTCACCCACTTCGACCTGGCGCTGATCCCGGCGATCGTCGTCACCTCGCTCGCCTACTACGTCCTCCAGGGCGTCCGCTGGCAGTTCCTCCTGCGCGACGCCGCGGTGCGGCTGCCGATGATGGGGACGGTCCTGCTCAACCTCGCCGGCCAGGCCACGACCCTGCTGCCGCTGGGGGAGCTCACCCGGGCGGTGCTGGTCACCCAGGCCGCCGAAGCGGAGTTCGGCGACGTCCTCGCCACCATCACGGTCCAGGAGCTGATCTACACCCTGTTGCTCATCGTGCTCGCGGTGCCGGGGCTGTTCGAGTTCCACCTCTCCCCGGCGATCCCGTTCGCGGCCCTGTCAGCCGCGTGCCTGGCCCTGGGGGTGCTCACGATCCCTCCCCTCTTCAACCAGATCCACGGCCTGGTGACGAGGATCCCCGGGCTGGAGCGCTTCGCCGGCCCCCTCGGTCAGCTCCAGCAGGAGACGGTGGAGCTGCTGCACCGGCCCGACACCGCCGGCTGGTCGCTGATCAGCCTGGCCCAGGCGGCGGCGATGGTCACCGCCTTCTGGCTGGTGGTGACGGCGCTCGCCCCCGCCGCCCTCAGCTGGCCGGAGGCGGCCTCCATCTACGCCCTCTCCAGCATCGCCGGCGCGGTGAGCCTCATCCCGGGTGGGATCGGCGCCTCGGAGGCGGCCCTGGCGGGGCTGCTCATCGGCGCCGGGCTGGCGCCCGCCACCGCCACCGGGGTGGCCCTGATGCAGCGGCTGGCGGACAAGGGGATCGCCACCGTCAGCGGGTTCGTGGCCTACGGGGTGGCCCGGCCCCGCTACCACCTCTCCGGCCTGTTCTCGCTCCGGCCGAGGCGCGAGCGCACCGGCGGCGCCGTGGGCGGCGGCCTCGCCGCCGGTCCCGCTCCCCAGTCCTGACCGGCGCTGGCTCCGGCGGTCAGCCGACGACGCGGATGGTGCCGACCATCCCCAGCCGCTCGTGGGGGATGCAGAAGTAGCGGTAGGTGCCGTCGACCGAGAGGTGGATCCGGGCCCGCGCGCCGGGGGGCAGGACGTGGCTCCAGCCATGGCCGCCCGGGGGGACCTGGGCGTCGGCGGGAGCGGCGGCCAGCGCCGCTTCGTCGGTCGTGGTGTGGTCGAAGTGGCGGGTGACGTTGACGAAGGTGACCGTCCCGCCCCGGCGCAGGCACACCGCCGCCGGGACAAAGGTCAGGCGCTGGGTGGCGTCGACGGTGACCGCCAGCCGGCTCCGCTCCACCGTGCACCCGCGGAGCGGGGGACGCGGGGCCGGGGCTCGCGCCGCCCCCCCGCAGGCGGCCAGCCCGGCCACCAGCCCCAGGGTCAGCGTGCCGACCACGGTTCGGACGCGGACCAGGCTGACACGGCCGCGCGCCCCGGTCAGCACCCCCAGGACGGCCCGGTCAGCGCCGCCCGGTGGCGCCGGCTCAGCCTCCGGTGACCCGGGTGGCGAAGCCCCCCTCTTCGATGGCGGCGAGCAGGGCCACCACCGTGGTCAGGGTGAAGAGGATCGAGACCGTGAGCACCGCGATGCGCGCCCGCTGCATGGTGCCGCCGAAGCTGAGCAGGGCCGCCCCCGCCACATAGGCGATGGCCATGCAGAAGACCGACGCGATGGCGAAGATGGTGAGGCCCGGTACGGCTCCGAAGATCCCCATGTCGCTCTCTCCCAGGTCCCGCTGGACGGGGCGTTGGCGGTTTCGCCCGTCGCCGTCCGGCCGGATCGCACCGACGGCGGTGCGGCGTCCGGGTCGACGCTCTGGTGGGGAGCGTACGGGGATCGTCGGGACCTGTCAACTGCCCCGCCCGGCTGGTTCCGTCGGCCCCTGCGGTCCCCGGGTGTCCCGACCGGACACCCGGTGGCGGACCCCCGGGCTCGCCGATTGACACGGGCCTCCCCGGGGACTAGCCTGTGCGCGTCGTGATCGGGGCCGCCGTACCCGATCGGCCTCTGGGGGATCGGACAGGACCGTGGGTTCGGAGATCGGATCATCGCCGGTCGGACGAGGCACCGGGCGGCCCGGCGCCGGCGCACGTCGGCACCCCCGAGGGGCTGCGACCCCTCGCCAGCACCGGGCGGTCCCGCCCGACGCGGGTCGGCGCGATCAGTAGAGGAGAGGTGAGCCACACATGACCTCGACCGGGCGCAAGCTGATGATCGTCGCCGGGGGGCTCGCGGTGGTGGTCGTCGCCGCCGCCCTCTACATCACCCAGTGGCTGTCCTACATCCAGCCGGAGCAGGCCCCCGCGGTCACGGTGAGCAGCAGCGGGCAGAAGCAGGCCAACCTGGAGCTGGCCACCCTGGGGTCGATCGGATTCACGAGCCACGCCACCTGGGTCGCCTACCTCGTCCGCCAGGGGGGCCGGTGGGTGCACTCCACCAACTGGGTGCTTCCGGCCCACGCCCTAGTCCACGTGACCATCCTCCAGTACGACACCCAGACCGGTCTGCGCAACCCCTTCCTGAGCCAGGTCCGGGGCACGGTCGGGAGTGTCGAGTACGTCGACGGCCACGCGGTCCACTACATGGACCCGACCCTCCCCGCCCACACCTTCTCGATCCCCGAGCTGGGGGTGAACGTGCCCCTGTACGGGATCCCCAACGCCACCTACCCGGGGACCTTCGGCAACCCCCACAACACCCACGAGACCATCACCTTCAGCTTCCGCACCGGCGGCAAGGGCCTGCTCCACTGGCAGTGCTTCGTCCCCTGCGCCGCCGGCTTCCTGTTCGGCAACGGCGGCCCGATGCAGACCGTGGGCTACATGGACGGCTACATCCATGTGGTCTAGCGCGGACGGCACCGGCAGAGCGACCGCCCGCTCCAGCGAGGGGGACTGACCCGTGAGCACCCGACGTCACCTGATCGTCCCGGGGTTGGTGTGGGCGGTGCTGTCGATCGCCGCCGACCTCACCCTGACCCACCTCAACCTCCCGCCCGGGTACGCGACCACCACCGCCGCGGGCCAGTCGGTCACCGGCCAGGTGTTCTCGATGATCTCGGCCACCGTCGGCATCGCGGTGGTGGTGTTCGCGGTCTACTTCCTCGTCGTGTTCCGAGGTCGCCCCGGTGATGCCGGGGACGGGCCACCGGTCCGCGGCGACGTCCGGCTCCAGTCCGGCTGGCTGGTGCTCAGCACGGTGATCGTCCTCTTCGCCGCCGCCTACGGCTCGATCGAGCTGGAGGGCCAGGTCACCCCCCAGCTGGTGGTGCCCGCCAGCCAGTACCACTCGGCGGCGACCCGGCACCCGCTGATCGTGCAGGTGATCGGGCAGCAGTGGCAGTGGACCTACCGCTACCCCCAGTACGGCGGCTTCGAGTCGCCGGTGATCCGGATCCCCGCCAACCGCCTGGTCCAGTTCGACGTCACCTCCCTGGACGTGATCCACGGCTGGTGGGCGTACACGCTCGGGATCAAGGTCAACGCCGAGCCCGGCGTCAACAACGTCGGCTACGTCTACGCCCTCAAGCCCAGCCGCTTCATCGTGGAGTGCTCCAGCCTCTGCGGCCTGTGGCACGGCTACATGCGCAACACCGGCGCCCAGGACGGGGAAGTGCTCTCCCAGTCGGCGTTCGCCAGCTGGGTCAAGGGGGCGCAGCGCTACTACGGCCCCGAGGACAAGTACCTGCCCAAGTTCGCGCTCGTCTACTACCCCTCCCCCACCACCTACTGAGCGGCTGAGGCGATCCGCGTGCCGCGCCCCCCCATCGATCCCCGCCCCGGCCACCCCGCCGGCTCCGCCCATGCGCACCGTTCGTGGAGGAACCCGTGAGCCAGACAGCCACGCTCGGCGGCCGCTCCCAGGCCGCGAGCTTCTCGCCGCGCCGTCTCTTTCTCTCCCAGAACCTGCTCACGGCAACGATCATCGGCATCGTCACGGGCCTGATCGGCTACTGGCTGGGTGCGCAGCTGGAGACGACCGACAACGGCGACGCCGGCATCCTCCTCGGCTATCTCGTCGGCAGCGTCGGCTTCCTGGTCGGGCTCGGCTTCGCCAACGAGCTGATCCCCCGCCTGCTCGGGCGTCCGGTCTCGGTCGAGGTGAAGGCCGACGCGGTCGAGCTGGAGGCCCCGAGCCCTCGAAACTGGACCCGCTACTTCGGGATCTCCCTCGACCACAAGGTGGTCGGCATCCAGTTCGGGGTGGGGGTGGTCTTCCTCTTCTTCGTCGCCGGCTTCCAGGCGATGATGATCCGCACCGAGCTGCTCCACCCCAAGGGCGGCCCCTGGCCGGCCGGGCAGTACACCGCGCTGGTCGGCCTCCACGGCCTCCTGATGATGTTCGTGGCGACCCTGGTCATCGTCGCGACCTTCGGCAACTACTTCGTGCCGCTGATGATCGGCGCCAAGCGGATGGCCTTCCCGCGCCTGGAGGCGCTCGCCTTCTGGTTGGTCCCGCTGGCGGCGATCATCCTGTACTCCTCGATCTTCCAGGGGTCCGGGGGCGGGTTCCCGACCGGCTGGACCGGCTACGCGCCCCTGGCGGTCGAGGCCCGCGCCGGGATGGACGGCTACATCGTCGGCTTCTCCTTCATTGGCATCGCCGCCACGATCGCCGGCATCAACCTCCTCACCACCATCTTCACCATGCGGGCGCCGGGGATGAGCTGGAGCCGGCTCCCCATCTTCGTCTGGGCGATGGTGGCGGTGGAGTTCCTCTCGGTGCTGGCGCCGCCGGTGCTGGCGACCACCCTGGCCCTGGTCGGGCTCGACCGCTCGGTGCAGTCGTCGTTCTTCCTGCCCTCCAACGGCGGCAGCGCCTTCCTCTACCAGGAGATGTTCTGGTTCTTCGGCCATCCCGAGGTCTACATCTTCGTGATCCCCGCCTTCGGGATCGCCCTCGAGATCCTGCCGGTGTTCGCGCGCAAGCCGCTGTTCGGCTACCGACTGGCCGTCGCCGGGATGGTCGGGGTGGCGATGATGAGCTGGTTCGTCTGGAACCACCACATCTTCGAGAGCGGGATCGCCCCTGGGCTGCGTCCCTTCTTCATGACCGCCACCGAGTTCATCTCGATCCCCACCGGGGTGGTGTTCCTCAACCTGCTGGGAACGATCTGGCGGGCCAAGATCCAGTTCAAGCTGCCGATGCTGTTCGTCGCCGCCTTCTTCTTCAACTTCCTGATCGGCGGCCTCACCGGGGTGTTCCTCTCCGACGTCCCCTTGGACGTGACGCTCCACGGCGGCTTCTTCGTGGTCGGCCACTTCCACTACACCATCGTGGGCGGCGAGATCTTCTCGCTCTACGCGGCCACCTACTACTGGTTCCCCAAGCTGACCGGGAAGATGCTGAACGAGCGCCTCGGCAAGCTCCACTTCTGGACCGCCTTCATCTTCTTCAACACCACCTTCCTGCCCTTCTTCGCGGTCGGCTACCTGGGCCAGCCGCGCCGGGTGCCCGTCTACCTGCCCAGCCTGCAGGCCCTCAACGTCTGGATCTCCGTCAACGCCTTCCTGTTCGGGTTCTCCAACCTCATCTGGCTGGTCAACATCATCTATTCCTGGGCCTTCGTCAAGGAGCGGGCGCCGCTCAATCCCTGGAACTCACGCTCTTTGGAATGGCAGCTGCCCACGCCGATCCCGGCTGACAACTTCCAGCGGATCCCGACCATCGTGGCCGGGCCCTACGAGTACGGCAACCCGACCGCATTGCCCGTGGCCGAGTTCACCCCCGGCACGGCGCCCGTGCCGGCCTCCTGAGGAGCTGCCAGATGATCTCCCAATCGCCAACCGGGAGCAGCAGCCGGCTGCAGCCTGGGGGCCTCGCCCACAGCCCCGAGGAGATCGCCAGGATCCCCTTGGTCGGGACCTGGCTCCTGGTCGGGGCCAACTTCTTCCTCCTAGTCCCGTTCTTCTACGCCTTCTTCCTGCTCCAGTCCAGCAATGACAACCACGCCTTCAAGCCCCACGGGGTCCATCCCCCCAGCCTTGCCATCGGCACCATCGCCCTGGCGCTGGTCCTGGGCAGCATCGCCCTCACCTCGATCTCAGTGCCGCGGCTGCGCGCGCAGACCACCCTCAGCAGCTTCGTGGCTTCGGGCTGGGTCGGCATCCTGCTCCTCGTCGGGGCGGTGGTGGCCCAGATCTGGCAGCTCTCCCACCTCGGGTTCGGCATCGTCGACGGCGGGTTCGCCAGCGTCTTCGTCGCCCTCTCCGTCTTCTACACCATCGAGGTGGGCGTGCTGGCGCTCTGGCTGATCAGCCTCACCAACCGGGCCGGCTACGAGTCGCGCCACCCGATCGCGGTGATGGACCCGCAACGCAGTTCGGTCGAGTCGCCCACCCCGATCACCGCCCTCGCCACCTCCTACCTCATCTTCTCCTGCTTCCTCGCGGCCGCCGGCGCGATCAGCTGGGTGGTGCTGTACTTCCTCTGACCGCTGGAGGTGGCAGCCGGGCGGCGGACGCACGCGAGCGCCGCCGCCGGGGGACGATGGGGTGAGCCTGTGGCGCCTCTTCACCCACGACTGGTCGTTCGAGTGGTCCATCTGGCTCCCGACCGCGCTGGCGCTGGTGCTCTACTGGCGCGGCTACGGACAGGTGTCGTGGGCGTGGAGCCCGGCCTCCCGTCGCAGTCATCGCTGGCGCGCTGCCGCGTTCGTCAGCGGGGTGGCGCTGGTGGTGGTGGCGCTGGAGTCGCCGCTCGACCACTTTGCGACCACCCTCTTCTTCATCCACATGACCCAGCACCTGGTCCTGCTGGTCGCCGCCCCCCCCCTGATCGTGGCCGGGTCGCCCTGGCTCCCGATGTGGCGCGGCCTGCCGCTCCGGCTCCGCCGAGCGATCGCCCCACCGGCAGCACACCTTCTCGGCGCCCGCCCGGTCGAGCGGCTGGGACGGTTCCTCCGCCACCCGGTCACCGACCTGGTCCTCTTCGCGACGGTGATCTGGTTCTGGCACGTCCCCGGTCCCTACGACCTGACCATCCAGAGCCCGCTCGTCCACGACCTCGAGCACCTCACCTTCCTCGGCGCCGGGCTCCTCTACTGGTCACAGGCCATGGACAGCCTGCCGTTCCGGCGCCGCCTCCCACCCCTGTGGATGCTCGGCTACCTCCTCGCCGGTGCCTTCCAGAGCTGGGTGCTGGCCCTCCTCCTGGCGTTCGCCTCCCACCCCTTCTACAGCGCCTACTTCCACGTGGCGGGGCGGCCGGGCGGGATCTCCGCCCTCACCGACCAGCAGATCGGCGCCGGGATGATGTGGGTGCCGGCCTCGATCCCCTTCGCCGTCCTGGTCGATATCATCGTGTACCGCTGGCTGGTCGACGATGAACGTCGGGCGGACGACCTCGTCCGCCGTCACCGGATCCCCGAGGAGGCGCTTCCCGATCGCTGAGTCACGCGTCGACCCGCTGCTCTCGGCGACCCCGCTCGCGGCGCCGCCCCTGGGACGCCTGCGGGGTGGGCCGGCGGGGCCGGCCCGCCCCCGCGCCCAGCCCCTCGCCGACTACCTCAGCCTGACCAAGCCGCGGATCGTGGCCCTGCTGCTCGTCACCGAGTACCTCGCCATGGTCACCGCCGCCCGCGGCTGGCCCGGGCTGGGCCTCAGCCTGGTGGCCCTGGCGGGAGGGGCGTGTGCGGCCGGGGGGGCGGGCGCGATCAACTGCTGGTACGACCGCGACATCGACGCGATCATGGGTCGGACCCGGGGACGCCCGGTCCCGGCCGGCCGGATCCCCGCCGGCCACGCCCTCGCCTTCGGTCTTCTGCTCACCGGCCTCGCCTTCGCCCTGTTCTGGGTGGAGGTCAACCCGCTGGCGGCGTGGCTGTCGCTGCTGGGCGGCCTCTTCTACGTGCTCGTGTACACCGTCTGGCTGAAGCGCAGCACCAGCGAGAACATCGTGATCGGCGGCGCCGCCGGGGCGATGCCGCCGGTGGTGGGCTGGGCCGCCGTCACCCATTCGGTGGGGCCGCTCGCGCTCGCCCTCTTCGCGATCATCTTCCTGTGGACGCCGCCCCACTTCTGGGCGCTCTCGCTGATCGTCCGCCGCGACTACGCGGCGGTGGGGGTGCCGATGCGCCCGGTGGTGGTCGGGGTGAGGCGCACCCGCCTGGCGATCCTCGCCTACTCGGTGTTGCTGGCCGCGTTCAGCCTGGTGCTGGGCGTGTGGCTGGGCGCTGCCGAGGTGGCGCTGGCCGCCGTCCTCGGCCTCGCCTTCTGCTGGCTGGCGGTGCGGGTCCTGCGCGAGACGACCGGGACCAGATGGGCACGCCAGCTCTTCCGCTTCTCGATGCTCTACCTGTTCGCGCTCTTCCTGGGAACGGCGGTGATCGCCGCCACCCTGCACTGAGCCAGACCACCGCTGCCCGCGCCTGGCTCAGAGGGCCGCCGCTCAGTCGCCGGCCACGCCCAGCATGACCACCACCACCAGGAACGCTAGCCCGGCGACCACGAACATCCCCACGAGGAGCCAGCGCTCCGACGCCTCGAGCCGGGGCCGCCAGCCAGCCGGCAGCCCCGGCCGGGCGCCCGCGACGCCGTCGGGGGCCTCCGCCGCGGGGTCCACCGAAGCGGCTGGATCCACCATGGAGCCTGGATCCACCATGGAGCAGAGTATAGTCTCGCGCCGCTGCGCTCACCGCGGGTCTTCCCCGTCCCCGTCGGCGCATCCGTCGTCCCCTGGGAAGCGCCATGGCTGACCCGCCCGAGCCGAGCAGCCCCCCCCCCTCGCACAACGGGCACCGCCCTCTCTACCTGCGCCGGCCGGCGGCCCGGCCCGACTGGAGCCCGAGCACCCTCGGGCAGACCTGGACCCGGGTGGTGGCGGCTGTGGTCGTCGCAGGGGCGGCGGTCGCGGTGGTGCTGGGGCTGGTCGGGGTTGCCGGCGGCCCGGGCCCCCTGCTCCCCAGCGGTCACGCCGTGGCGGTGGCGCTGGCGCCGCAACCGGGCTCCCGCGCCCGGGCCGACGCCCGCCTGGTGTGGTACGCGTCCGGACGCCTCCTGGTCGTCACCCTCCAGGCCAGCGGCCTCGACCCCGGCAGCCGGCATGCCCTCCTGCTCACCCACACCGGCAGCTGCGGCGCCACCCAGGTTCCGTCGCGCCGGGTTGGGGCGGTGCGGGCCAGCGGCGCCGGTCAGGCCCAGCTCAACGCCGAGGTGGGATCGATCACCGACCTGCGCTTCAACGCCTGGTCGCTGTGGCTGACCGCCGGTCCGCCGCAGCTCGGGCGGGCGGGCGGGATCCTCGCCTGCGGCGTGATCCGCCTCCGCCAGCTCGGAGGCGGCTGATCACAGCTGCCAGGGCCAGCGCCAGCCGGTGGCCCGCCGCGCCTGGAGCGCCCGCGCATCCCTGGCGAACAGGCTCGGAGGGAACGGGATCCCCCAGCCCACCCGCTCGTCGCCGGCGCGGTCGATGAGGTAGATGGCGCTGCTGTGGACGCTGGTGCTGCGCACCTCGATCCCGTAGGCGCGCCAGACCGGGGCCAGTCGAGTCCGGCTCCCCACCAGCCACCGGTACGGCTCTCGCAGGTGGTAGCGGGCGGCGAAGGCCCGGATCGACTGCGGGGTGTCGCCGCGGGGGTCCGTGCTCACCACCACGACCAGGGGCATGAGGCGGCCGAGCTGGCGCTGCAGCAGCGCCAGCTCGGCCGCCTCGACCGGGCAGTCGCTGCGGCAGCGGGAGTCCATGAAGGTGACCAGCACCACCCCTGCGCGCAGGCCGCGGAGGGACACCGGCCGGCCGGCCTGGTCAGCGAGTGTGAACGGGGGCGCCGGACGCGCCCCGGGCGCGTAGACCGCATCACCGACGAGGGCCGAGGACGGGGTCGGCAGCGATGCCCGGACCAACAACCCCGGAAGCCCGAGGGCGACCGCGGCCATCCCCGCCACCGCCGCCGCGCCGACCCCCGACACCCGTCCCCGCTGCGATGAGGAGACCCGGCCCAGCCGGGGTCGTGCCCGGGCCATCGGCGCGAGCCTACCGCATCGCCGACGATCACGTCAGCCGCGGAACCTGCGCTCGCGGCGGCCCCGGACCGGAGCCGCCCCCGGATCCACCCCAGCGGGTGATCCCCCCAGGGCTCCGATCTGGTAGAACAGGGCCGGCCACCGCCGGTGGCGGGCTGGACGCCCGCCGCGGGGCCGGCGGACGGTGGTCGCCCAACGGGTGATGGGAGGAGGTTCGCGGGTGCACAGCTCAAGGTCGGCCCGACCCCGGTGGACGCTGCTCGGCGGTGCGCTGCTGGCGCTGGCGGTGTCGGCCTGCGGCGCCGCCGCGGCGCGCCCGGCGGCCAGGCTGGCGACCGGGGGGACCGTCACCTTCGCCCAGTCGGTCGGCAACACCCCCAACTACATCTTCCCGATCACCCGCTCCAACTCCTACGTCTCCGGCAACCTGGCCCTCCTCCAGCCGCTCCTCTGGCGGGCCCTCTACTGGCTCGGCAGCGGCACCCAGCCGGTGATCGACCCCAGCCTCAGCCTGGTGGGGGCGCCCACCTACAGCGCCGGGGGGCGGACCGTGACCATGACCCTCAAGCCTTATCGCTGGTCCAACGGCGACCCCGTCACCAGCCGCGACGTCGGCTTCTTCCTCAATCTCATCAAGGCTGGCAAGGACAACTGGGGCGGATACACCAAGGGCTCCTTCCCCGACAACGTGGTGAGGTTCACCGCCAGGAGTGCTCGCACCTTCAGTCTCACCTTCGACCGCGTCTACTCCCGGGAGTGGCTGCAGGATGACGAGCTGACCTCGATCGTGCCCCTGCCGCAGAAGGCCTGGGACCGCACCTCGCTGGGCGGCGCCGTCGGCAACTACGACCGGACCCCGGCTGGGGCGAAGGCGGTCTACACCTTCCTCGACAAGCAGTCCCTGACCCTCGGCACCTACGCCAGCAGCCCGCTCTGGAAGGTGGTGGACGGCCCGTTCCGGCTCTCCGCCTACAACGCCTCCACCAACTACGTCGCCTTCGTCCCCAACCCCAGCTACAGCGGGCCGGTCAAGCCCAAGATCGCCAAGCTGGTGGAGATGCCCTTCACCAGCAACACCGCCGAGTTCAACGCGCTGCGGGCGGGCGAGATCGACTACGGCTACCTGCCCACCACCGACCTCAGCCAGCGTCACTACTTCCTCGGCAAGGGCGACGCGATCCAGGCGTGGCCCAGCTGGGGCATCAACTACATGGTGATCAACTTCAGCAATCCGACCATGGGCCGCTTCTTCAAGCAGCTCTACCTCCGTCAGGCGATGCAGCGCCTGGTCGATCAGCCCCTGCTGATCAAGGACACCCAGAGCGGCTACGGATCCCCCATCGACGGGCCGATCCCGCTCCAGCCCAGGGGGCCGCTGGTGAGCCCGCTGGAACGGGCCAACCCCTATCCGTACAACCCGGGCGCGGCCCGCACCCTGCTCGCCGCTCACGGCTGGACGATCACGGCCACCGGCACCGACACCTGCAGTCGGTCCGGCAGCAGGGCCGACGAGTGCGGTGCCGGGATCGCCAAGGGCGCCGCGCTCAGCTTCAACGTGATCTATCCGTCGGGAGTGGAGTCGATCACCCAGGCGATGCAGGCCTGGAAGTCGGTCGCCTCCCGCATCGGCCTCACCCTCAACTTGCAATCGCTGCCGCTGCCGGAGATCGGCCAGATCGCCAACCCCTGCAGCAAGGGCCCCACCTGCACCTGGGACCTCGCCAACTGGGAGGGCTGGGGCTACGGCAGCCCCTACCCCACCGGCGAGCAGACCTTCTCGCCGCTCCAGACCGGCGGCTACGCCAGCGCCGCCAACAACGCCAACATCACCGCCACCCACGTCAGCAGCAACCCCAAGGCGATGTTCCACTACGAGGACTACCTGGCCCTCAACCTGCCGGTGATCTGGTGGCCGAACACTCCCACCCAGATCTCGGTGATCGCCAAGAACCTGCGCGGAGTCCAGCAGAACGCGCTGGGGTCGGTGACCCCGGAGGACTGGTACCTCACCAAGTAGGCTGCCCAGGCTGGTGGGGCGGCCCGGACCGCCGGGCCGCCCCACCAGCGGCGCCGTCGGATCGCGACCCCAGCCCGAGCGCGTTCGGCGCGCACGAGGCGCTCCGTCCCGGGGTCGCCATCACCATCACCCGACGCGGCGCGATGGGGACCAGCCCGATCAGGTCCGCACCGGCCGCGAGAACGACATTCCGCGCGGCCCGACCCGGGCAGACCGAGCGCACCCCACCCCCGGGCCGGCGCTGCACCGGACCACGGCCCCGGGTATGTCGACGCAGGCGGGGGGCCGAACCGACCGCGGCGGGGAGGCACCCTACGGAGCGCGGGCACGGCGGCCCTGTCAGCTCCGCTCGAGGCAGGCCGAGGCGCTGTGCGCACCGGGGCGCAGGCGATGACGGTCCGACCCGCTCCGCGACCGCCGCGCCCGCCCGGCAGCGATGCCGCCCGGACCGGGCCGCGAGCGCCGGCGACTCCGGCACCTGACCACCAGCACCGGGCCGGCCATCGCCACCAGCATGGGCGCACCCGGTCTTCGGAACCGTGTCGCGTCCCGGTCCTGCTTTGTCATCGCTCGCGGTCCCCGCCGTGACGCCGCCCCGACCCCGTGGCCGCGATACTGGGCCCACCGCGGTAAGGGGATGTCCCGCGCTCCCACCTCCACGCCAGGAGTCCATCATGACCTCGATCCACGCGCGCGCCCGCCGGACCCTGGCCCTGTTCGCCGGTCCCGTCGTCGTCGCCGCCGCCGGAGTTGTCGCCGTCTCGGCGGCGACCCACCCCCACACCACCGTCAGCCGCGCCTCCACCCTCACCGCCTGCTGGACCACGCCGGGCCGCCAGCTGACGGTGGTCGACACCACGGTCGCCAGGCAGTGCCCGACCGGCACGGTGGTCCAGTTCCCCAGCGAGGCGGCCTTTCAGCGGGCGCTGAGCGGGGTGGCGGCACAGCCGGGCCCCCAGGGGCCGGCCGGGCCGCGGGGGGCCCAGGGGCCGGGTGGAGCAAGCGGCCCGGGTGGGCCTCCGGGAGCGACCGGGCCCCAGGGGGCACCCGGCCCGACCGCAGGCGCCAGCGCCTCGGTGCTTCCATTGTTCCCGGTGGACGGCGCGCCGGTCGCCGCGGCCTCGGTCACCAGCACCTTCGCCGGCACCCTGATGGCCACCGCCAACGTGAATGTCGGCGCCGGGTCCCCCTCCAGCCCGGGCGTCATCGTCACCTGTGACATCCGGGTCGCCGGCACCACCTACGGCGCGGGCCAGGCCGAGACCACCTCGACCTTCCCCTACCTCACCGATGTCGCCGTCACCGCGGCCCTCCCGGTGAGCGCCGGCACCACCACCGTGACGCTGGTGTGCTCGAACCCCGGCCCACTTCTCTTCACGAGCTTCACCCAGGCCGGCGTCCTCGACGCCTGGGAGGTGGCCTGATGCTCACAGGCCAATTCGGCCATGGGTGATCCACGACGGCTCTCCGCGCTGGCGGCCGTCCCGATCCATCATCGGCAACCCCTGCCAGCGGTTCCCGCACCCTCGCCCAGCGCGGCCGCTTCGAGGGCCGACCACGATCGCCGGCCGCGCCGATCGTGTGACAACCGGATGGGGCAGCTGGTCGGCAGTGGCGGCCCCGCCTGAGGGCCTGGCGGCGCCGTCGGAGCCGGCGCGATTCGGTGGCACCCACGGAGGGCGTGGTGTTGCGCGCGTCGAGGGGCGGTGATCTGCGGCGGCGGTCCGATCAGGGGGGCGGTCGCCTCGGCACTGGCCCGTGAAGGAGCACGGGTCTTCCTCGCGGGCCGCCACCGGGACCGGCTGGGAAAGCCGGCGGAGGAGATCCGCGATGGTGTCGCGCGCCAGGAGGAAGGGACCGCCCGGGTGGATGCTCTCGACGAGGCGGCCGTCGACGCCCACGTCGAGACGGTCGCGGTGACCGCCGGCTCGCTCAGGATCACCGGCAACGTGATCTCGCACGGGCGGGTGCAGGGACCCGCTGGTCGAGATGGCGCTCGCCGATTGCGAGCGTCCGGTGGTGACGGCGCTGCCTTCCACATTCCTGACCTGTCGGGGTCGCGCTCCTCGCCGACATCCCCCACCTCGCGGCGTGGTCACCACCCGCGCTCGCCGCCGGTCTTCTTGGGACCCAACACAGGCAGCTCTGGCAGGCGACCGCTGTCACCGCGATCCTCACTGCCGCCCTCATCGTTGCCACCGTTCAGCAGCAGGCCCACCGGGGAACTGAGCGACACCAGGCCGAAGACTCTACTCATCGTGCCAAGGAGCCCGCTCTCATGCGCAAGACCAACGCTCTCAAGCCGGTTCTCTACTACCTGCCGTTCCACGTCGCCATTGCCGCGATCACCTGGCGAGACATCCATCGGCGTCCGGCGGGGAAGATCCGCGGGTCCAAGCGCCTCTGGCGCATCGCCAGCGCCGTCAACACCCTGGGCGCCGCTGGCTACTGGCTCGCCGCCCGACGGCTGGCCTCATGCGAGTAGGCGCCGGTCGCTGCCATCCCGGGCAGGGCCAACTCGCGCGCGCGTCCCTAGGCTCGCAGCGAAGAGCGGCGATGTTCCCCGATAGGTGACCCGGTCCAGCCCCAGCTCCCAGGAGGGTGCGGCCGGTGGGCTCATCCCGCCCGCGGAACCGATTCCTGACCGTGGAGGCGTCGGCGAAGCAAGCTCCCGGCGGGAGATGAGCGAAGCGGGCGTCGCGCAATCCGGAGCGTCTCCCGCCCTCGCGACGGTCAGGGCGCTCACGGGACGGTCCGGGCGTGCGGTTCGTCGCCCGGTTTCGAGCCCGGTCGCCCGG
>Ga0307372_10007722_pt1 | contig 15325 bp, 12 predicted proteins | sample OX1MG_FD_202533 | JGI IMG/M metagenome (GOLD analysis project Ga0307372, IMG submission 202533) | Soil microbial communities from Risofladan, Vaasa, Finland - OX-1 | ecosystem: Environmental > Terrestrial > Soil > Coastal area > Acid sulfate soil | place: Finland: Risofladan, Vaasa | collected... | reverse complement strand
TGGACCGCTGCCTGACCGCATGTGTCGGGCTGCCGCCTTCAACTCCCCGAGCGCGTCGGGAATGGCATCAGCAATGGCCCACTCCTGGGGCACGAGATCGGAACAGACCACGATCCCGAAACCCACTCGATCGCCTACCGAGATGACCGTCACGTTGAGCCCTGCTCCGTCGGTGATCGGCCCCAGGGCATAGGTGCGCATGACGTGCGCACCGGCCAGGTACAACTCGAACGGGGGACCGGCTACGTTCGACAGAAGAAGGTTGAACACGACCCCGTGTCGGTCGGCCAAGTGCATGCCTGAATACAGGCGGGCTCCCAGTGCCAGGGTGTTGGGCGGAACCACCGCCGTCCAGCGCGCGAACGTGTCGGCTCCCATCGTCTGGCTGATCTCCTTCGCCCGTCGGTTCGCGGCGGCGACTGTCCGAAGCCGTTCGACGGGGTCCTCGATGTCGGTGGCCAGCGTCGAGAAGAGCACCGACAGCTTCGTGACGCCCGCCGCCACGCCGGGCTGGCCGTGGACCGATACGGGCTCCGCCGCGATGAGCGGACGGCCGGGCAACTCACCACGGTCTGCGAGGTAGCGACGAAGCGCACCGCCGACCACCGCCGTAACCACGTCGTTGATCTTCACGTCGAATGCGTCTTTCACCGTCGTGACGTCGGCGAACGGCACATCGGCGAACGCGATCGACCGGCGCCCCGTCAGGGTGGCGTTGAAGGAGGTCCGAGGCGCGGTGAACGGCGTGACAGTTCCATGTGCGCCGTCGCGGCGTGCTCCGAGCTTCCCGGCGGTCGCCGCGAGCCGTCGTACGGTCGCCGGCACGAGTCGCGCTATCTCGTACGGAGTGCTGAGCCGGACCACCAGGCTGCGCCCGAGGAGCGCGAGTGAGCTCGGTGGTCGATGCGGCTGCCAGGGGTCGGGCAGCGCGGAGTTCCCGGGCTGGGGCGTCCCGAAGTCGAAGAGGCGACCCATCATGGAGACGCCAGAGACCCCGTCGATCGTTGCGTGATGCATCTTGGCGAGGAGCGCCACCCGCCCGCCGGCCAGTCCCTCGAGGTACCACGCCTCCCACAGTGGTCGATCGCGGCGTAGCGGCTGGCTGGCCACGTCACCAGCCACACGCGCCAGCGCCCGGTCATCGCCGGGGGGAGCGAGGCGCGTGCGGTGAAGGTGGTGGTCGATGTCGAAGTCCATGTCGTCCACCCAATACGGCCGACTGACGCCGAGGGGGACGCTCGCCAGGCGCTTGCGCATCAAGGGCAGCTTCGTGAGGGCCCCGAGCAGCATGGAGCGGATCTGGTCGTAGGGGTCTCCCACCATCGTCGAGGGGTCGAGCACCAGCAAGCCGCACACATGCATGTGCATCCCCGGGGTCTCGCAACAGAGAAAGGCGGCGTCGAGACCGGCCACCTGCTCGACAGACCCGGACAACTTCGGCTCGGACCCCTCGCTCAACTCACACCTCGTGGGACGCAGCAGACCGGGAGCGGAACGCGGCGGCGGCTGCGACCTCATGAAGCAGGGTGTCCCTCGAGAGTGGGGCGGGCAGGACCGTGTGCCCGTCGAGGACCGGACTCCACCGGGCGGCGTCCGGCGCAGACGCCTGGACGATCACCGCCGTCTCGGGGTGTAGGCGTTCGAGTTCCGCAAGCACCTGCCGGCACGGGGCGGTCTCGAGCCCTAGCGCGAAGATCACGACGTCGGCGGACTCGACCAATGAGCAGCGACGACCGGCCATGAGCGGGCACCATGCTGGAGATGGTCCCTCGGGCCCGGGACACCACGACACCTGGGCGCCCCCGTCCCCGAGGATTCCCCAGAACTCGGCGGCGGCGCCCTCCGGCGCCTCGAGCAACACCACCCGGCCCGCCACCGGGGGAGCCGTCGCCGTGCCCGCTGCGCCTTGCGATACCGGCCCCGAGCCCATGTGGACCTCCCCGACTCCGCGACCTGGCCCGGTCGTCTTGTCTCAGCGTCCACCCGGCAGCGCTCTGCCAATAGGGGATTTGGTCCTGAGTCCCCCGGAAGGCCCCGGGAGGCCGGCGCCGGTCAGATCTCGTGCCCTGGCGTCTCGCCGGTGGCCGGCGCCGGGCCTTCCGGCCCCGCCACGGTCGGAGGACGCGGCTCGCCATGGCTGAGAGAGTGGTTGACACCGAGGGCGGCGACACCAGCTCACGAACACCACCGCCAGGTGCGCTCGTTGGCTGCTCGGTCGCCAAGAGATGACACTGTGCCAGCCGTCGCGACGGGCTCTCCCCTCGACTGCAGTCGGCTTGAGTCCATGCCCCGGGTGGCGTAGACCAGGGTCATGATTGAGCATCCCAATTCGCTCGACCCTCTCTCGGGGTTCCCCTACTCAAACGTGGTGGTGTCGGGTGACCTGGTGGCCATCGCAAGCCAGGTGCCCTTCGACGAAAAGCACCACCTCGTGGGACCGGATTTCGTAGAACAAGCACACCAGGTCTTCGCCAACCTCCGCCAGTGCCTTCGGGTTGCCGGATGCGACTTCGCCGATGTCGTCAAGGTGAGCGGCTATCTTGCCCGCCCCGGCCTCGTCGACGCATACAACGCCGTCTACCGTGAGTACTTCGAACCGCCCTACCCGGCCCGAACGACGGTCGCCTGTCAGCTGGTCGTCCCTGGCATGCTCCTTCAGGTCGAAGCCTTCGCTCGACGACCCCCTTCCGAGTGAAGAGCGAGCCCAGGTAGGCGCCCTGCCGGAATACCAGATGCTCTCCACCCGAGGCTCCGGGTCATCGAGGGACGACAAGGGCTCGAAGCAGGAGGACGACGTCACTGGGAGCGATCCTGACACCGGGGGCTCGAGGCGCCTCGTGGCGAAGGGCACTTCGGCCCTGCCCTCGGTGCGTCGAGCCGTGGTTGCATCGACCCATGGCCGTCTCCGCGAGCGATGCCGCGCCTGCTGCCGCCCCCACCGGCGCCCGGAGCAGGAGCCTGCGGATCGCGCTGATCGCCCCGGTGTGGTTGACGGTGCCACCTCTCGGGTACGGCGGAACCGAGCGGGTGGTGAGCTCGCTCGCCGAGGAGCTCACCGCCCGGGGCCACGACGTCACGCTGTTCGCCGTCGGGGGCTCGCTCACCACGGCCCGCCTCGTTACCTTTCTCGAGGCACCGCCGCACCCCGCTGACCCCGGCGCGTTCGCCGACGAGATCTTCCACACCCTGAGCGCCTACCTGCACGCCGACGACTTCGACGTGATCCACGACCACTCCGGCTTCGGCCCGGCGATGGGGGCGATGCTCGGCGGGCGGCCCCCGGTCGTCCAGACCCTGCACGGTCCCTGGACGGTGCTCGGCCGGCGCTTTGCCGCCCTTGTCCACGACAAGGTCAACCTGGTCGCCATCAGCAGGGCCCAGGCGGCGGCCAATCCGGAGGTTCGATACGCGGGCATCATCCACAACGGGATCGACCTCGATGCCTACCCGTATGTGCACGCCAAGCGCGACTATCTGGCCTACGTCGGCCGGGCGAGTCCCGAAAAGGGCACGCACCTGGCCGTGGAGGTGGCCAGGCGGGCCGGGCTACCGCTCAAGATGGCGGTCAAGCGGGCCGACGACGCCGAGCGCGCCTACTGGGACGAGGTGGTGGCCCCACGGCTTCGCGGCGACGAGGAGATATACGAGCAGCCGCCCCACGCGGTCAAATGGGACATCCTCGCCCACGCCCGCGCCACCTTGTTCCCGATCGACTGGCCCGAGCCCTTCGGCCTCGTGCTGGTCGAGTCGATGGCCTGCGGCACGCCGGTCATCGCCCGCCCCTCCGGCGCGGTTCCCGAGATCGTCGCCGACGGCACGACGGGGTTTCTGCGGGAGTCCGTCGATGCCATGGTCGACGCCGTCGGCCACAGCGACACCCTCGACCGGCGCCAGTGCAGGGCGCTTGTCGAAGAACGATTCAGCGCCGCCGTGATGGCCAGCCGCTACGAGGCGCTCTACACGGACCTCGTGGACGCCGGCGACGGCGAGAGCCGGTCCGTCCTGGAGACCGGTGGGCTGGTCGACGCGGGCAGGTTCACCGGAGAACCAGCGGGCCCGAAACACGGCGTGTGAGATGCGCTCGATGGGTCGCGCCGAGCACCGGAGACCCCAGGCACTGCCCACGATCCTCAGCCCGAGGCACCCCGCGCCCGCCCGGCTCGGCGGGCGCACCGAGACGCTTCCACGTGGCGGCGCCGGCGCGGCCCGACTCCGGGCTGGCAGCCCGGCGACGTGAGTACCCGCGCTCCCGCTGGCCAGGGCGAACGTCGCTCGCACCCTCCCCAGAGACGCCTCGCTCCGCTGCCTCCCGAATTGGACCGGCGCTTCGAAGCAGTCGTGCTGTGGAGTGGCACCGCGACGATCGCGGCACGCACCGCAGAAGCCCTGGCGGCGCTGCGTCAGGCCGGTGCGCTCGTGGGCGTACTCGCTCCTGCCCCCGCCGTCGAGCTGGCCGCGGGCCTGAGAGAGCCCTCCACCGACGCCGCCCCCCTCCTCCTCGCTGATAGCGGCGGCGGTGGCGCCGTCGTCGTCGACCACTCGGGGGTGAACCGCTTGGGGGAGCCGCCGCGCGACGTGGATCTCGCTGCACTCGATCGGTCCGGCGAGGCCCTGGCCGAGACGCTGGCTGGGCTGGGGCTGGGAGCCGCGGCGCTGCCTCGCCCGGGCGGCTCCCCCAAGGTCGGCGTCGAACTGGTCCAAGACCCGGCGCTGCGAACGACGTGGTTGAGACTCAAGCAGCTCCTGCTGGCCCACGGCATCCCGGGTGTCCCCCACCTCGCCGACCTCGCGACGGAGGCAGCTCGCCAAGCCGGGATCGACGATCCGCGGGTGATGGTCGAGGGCAGAACCGTAGAGATCGCCCTCCTGGACGCCGGGGACGTGGCGCTTGGCATGCTCGAAGAGCTGTGGCGGCGGGGCGTCGACCCCCAGGCGGTCCTGGTGGTGGTGGACGGGTTGGCGGGGGTGCCCCACCGCCCCGCTCCCGTGATCGCCCCTGACGTGCGGGCCGCGACCGTCGTGCTGGTCAACGGCAGCCGGGGTTCGCCACGGTCCGGGATGGTGGTGCAGTCCGGCGGCACGACACGCCTGCGCCAGTTGCTGGCTGACCAGCTGCGCCGGCGGCGCCGGCGGGCCCTTCCCGAGGACACCAGCCAGGCGGGCTGGTCCCTCGTCGTCGAGGGGCTCGACGTCGAGCACCAGCGTGTCCACGAGGCACTTCTCACCCTGGCCGACGGTCGCTTCGGCATGAGTGGTGCGCCTCTGGCCAGTCATCCGGGTCGGCACCCGTGGGTGGTCGCCGGCGGCACCTACGACGGGGACGGCCCCGCCACCCACCTGCTCACCGGGCCCGTTGCGTTCGAACTCGGGGACATGGTCGACAGAGCGCCGTCGCGGCGGGTTCTCGATTTGCGGACGGGGGTCCTGTACGAACGCTCCGGCGGGAGCGGCGCCGTCGAGAGCGTGCGCTTCGCATCGCTGGCCCGGCCGACCACGGTGCTGCTGCGAGCCCGACATCCGACGGCCCGCCGTTCCGGTCCGCCGCTGCAGCCGCCGGCGGACGACCCCACCCATGATCACGGCCGCGTCGGCGACGCCACGTGGATCCAGGTCGCCGGCTCCACGGGCGGGATCGTGGCGGCGGCCGCCCAGACCCGGTCCGCACGGCCACTCCCGGCAGACGGGACGGAAGGAGCCAGCAGCGGGGTCCTCGATCGCGTGGCCGTCTACGGAGCCGACACCGACACCCTCCCCGACCCGCGGCCCGTGGTCGATGCCCTCGGCCTGGCCGCCACCGTCGGCTTCGATCGGCTGTTCGCCGAGCACCGCCAGGCGTGGGCGCGCCGGTGGGAGGACGCCGACGTGGTCATCGAGGGAGACGACGAGTTGCAGTTGGGCGTCCGCTTCGCCCTCTTCCACCTGATGGCATCGGTCGCTGACTCCGGGGAGGCAGCCGTCGGCGCCCGAGGCTTGACCGGGCTGGGTTACGGCGGCCATGTGTTCTGGGACGCGGACACCTTCGTCCTCCCCTTCTTGGCCGCCACGCATCCGGCATCGGCCCGGGCCATGCTCGAGTACCGCCTGCGGCGGCTCCCCGCCGCCATCGAGGCGGCGCGCGCCGCGGGCCACGCCGGGGCCCGATTCCCGTGGGAGTCCGCCCACACCGGTCGCGACGTCACGCCGACGGGTGCCCGAGACCGGTCGGGGCAGATCATCCCCATCCGCACCGGCCAACTCGAGGAGCACATCGTGGCCCAGGTGCCGTGGGCGGCGTGCTGCTACGTGGACTGGACGGGGGACGAGGAGTTCGCCCGGGGGCCAGGCCGTCGGATCCTCGTCGAGACGGCCCGCTACTGGGCGTCGAGGATCCGCCTCGAACCGGATGGGGGCGCTCACATCTACGGAGTCATCGGGCCCGACGAGTACCACGAGCCGGTCGATGACAACGCCTTCACCAATGTCATGGCCCGGTGGAACCTGCGCCGCGCTGCCGAAGCCGTCGAGGCGGACGGTGCGGAGGACGATGTTCACCCCGGCGAGCAACAGCGCTGGCGTGACCTCGCCGACGACCTGGTCGACGGCTACGACCCCGACACGGGCATCTACGAGCAGTTCGCGGGTTTCGGGCGGCTCGAGCCGTTGGTCATCGCCGAGGTGGCCCCGCGCCGTCCGATCGCCGCCGATCTGCTGCTCGGGGCCGAGCGTACCCAAGGCGCACAGGTGATCAAGCAGGCAGACGTCCTCATGCTCCACCACCTCGTCCCCGACGAGGTGGCGCCGGGAAGCCTCGAGCCGAACCTCCGCTTCTACGAACCCCGCACCGCCCACGGCAGCTCGTTGTCCCCGGCGATCCACGCCTCGGTGCTGGCCCGGGCACGGGACTTCGACCGCGCCCTGCAGGCGCTGCACATCGCCGCGCGCATGGACCTCGACGACCTGACCGGCTCCACCGCCCAGGGTCTGCATCTCGCCACCATGGGCGGCACGTGGCAAGCACTCGCCTACGGGTTCGCGGGCCTGCGCCCGCGCGCCGGCATGCTCCACGTCGACCCGGTGCTGCCACCGTCGTGGTCGGCCCTCGAGATGCGCGTGCGGTTCCGCGGCAGCAGGGTCCACATCCGCCAGGAGCGAGCCCGCCTCTCCATCTGGACCGACGGACGTGTCTCCGTCGTCGTCGGCGGCACACCGTTTGCCACCGGACCCGGCACGCTGACGTTTCGTCGCCACGGACCCCAATGGGAGCCACTCTCATGAGAAGAGTCATCGCCGCTATCGACAATTCGGCCGCCTCGCGCCCCGTACTGGCCATGGCCCAGGCGGTCGCCTCGGCTCTCGGCGGCACGCTCGATGTCGTCCACGTCACCGAGGATGGCGACGAGACGGCGGGTGCTTCGGCCCAGGCCGCGGGCGCGACCCTGCGCACGCTGTCCGGCGATCCGATTGAACAGCTCGCTCTGGAGGTTGCCGGGGAGGACGTCGTGGCCCTCGTCCTTGGAGCCCGTGGCGGCCTCCGTGGCCCCCGGCCGGCCGGGCACCTCGCTCTCACGCTCGCCGGTCGAACCGACAAGCCGGTGGTCGTGGTGCCGCCCGGTGCCCACCCACCCCAGCAACTGCGCAAGGTCCTGGTGGCCATGGAGGGCACTCCCGGCAAAGCCCGCGCCCTCGCACGGACCATCGAACTCTCGACCGGCGCCGGACTCGAGATCGTGGTGCTGCACGTTGACGAGGAAGTCCCCAGCTTCACCGACCAGGTCCAACATGAAACCGAGGCCTACGCGCGGGAGTTCCTCGCCCGTCACATCCTGGGCGCACCGCAGGCCCGGCTGGAGCTGCGCATCGGTGTTCCGGCCGTGGAGGTACTCGGCGCCGTCGAATCACTGCAGCCGGAACTCCTCGCGGTGGGGTGGCCCCACACGGCTGATGCGGGCCGGGGCGCGGTGGCCCGCGAGATCCTTGACCGGAGCACGATCCCCGTCCTCCTCGTCGCGGTGACCTGACAAGGGTCGCCTTATCGGGCAATGGGCGATGGTGGACACGCCATTACAAGCTCAACACGCCCTCGGGTTCGCTGAGGTGAAGCCTCTCCAACTCCGCGTCGACCTCACGCTCGCGCTCCTCCTCCTCGCGCTTGGCTACGGCCGGGCTCCAATGGCCGGGAATGGAGAAGATGATCACGAGGAGGATGACCTGACCGCCCACGCACACCCACCACCACCGCTTCCACTCCTTGGGGGCGGCCTTCTGGGCCGGCACCACCACCTTCTCGGCCACGAGGTAGCTGGCGAGTTCAGGAGAGCCGTGGGCGACGTTGGCAATCTCGGCGGCCGTCACCGTCTTGCCCTGCTGGATGGCGCTGGCCAACGGGTTGAACACCAAGAGCGCGGCCGCCTGCGGTTTGAGCGACGTGGGCACGTCGCCGAGGGCAACGAAGAGTCCTTCGCCCTTGTTCGTGCCCTTCAGGATGGCGGCCAGGGCCTGACCCGGAGGCCCGGCACTCTGTTCGAGCTGGGTGATGACGCTCTCGGGAGCCTTCGGCAGGTGGGTGCTCGTGGGAGTGGGCACATAGGGCTGTGCGGCCTGGAAGGCCTGCAGGGCCGACGCCGCCTGGACGTTGTCCACGAGCGGGTTCGAGGTCGTGATCACATAGGGCAAGGCGAGGAACGACCCCGCCACCACGATACGCAGCACCCACCCCCACAGGGCGAGCCCGGTGGCCGCCAGGGCGGGGTTCTTGTCCTCGACCACCTCGCTGTACTTCGCCATCCATGCGGGGTAGGCGGTGCCGAGGGTGATGCCGAGCGCCATCACGATCAGGGCGTTGGTGTAGTAGCTCGTTTGGGGATGGCTCGTGCGACTGAGCAGGACGATCGTCACGATGATGGCGCCGACGCAGCCGGCCAGCATGAACGGCTTTCTCACCCGCAGCGCGTCGGATGCGAACCCGATGACGACGACAGTGGCGGCGTTGGCGATGCCGAACCACAGGTTGATGCCATTGGCATTTGACGTCGTCTCGTTGAACACCACCACCCAGTACAGGGTGAAGATCGTCACCGCCGCGTAGAAGATGAGGAGAAACGTCGAAATCCCAAGCGACGAGATGATGAGGTCGAGCTTCAGCATGGTGCGCCACGGGTGGGCAGTGGCCTTCTTGACGTCGATGCCCTTCGCTCGAGCCTCGACCAGAAGTCGCTCGTGGTCGGTCACCATCAACTGGTCGCGTAGTTGCGGTGAGAGCTCGCGCAGCCCGAAGAAGGCGACGACGAACACACCGAGGGTGATCGCGCCCGAGATGACGAACTGGTCCTGCCAGGGCTTGAGGTGGGTGAGCGTGTGCGTGGCCACCAGGCTGGCCACCACGTACCCGAGCGTCGGGCCCACCGTCCAGAAGCCCATCGCCGTGGCCCGGCCGACCTGGGCGGAGAAGTCCCGGATGAGCGCCGGGGTGACGACCAGGATGACCCCTTCGACGATACCGATGACGCTGTAGGCGACGGAGAACATCACCTTGCCGTGGATGTTCGGGATGGCCGCGAACTGCAGGAGGCCGATGACGAACGTCCCGATCAGACACAGGTTGACGCGGCCGATCTTGTCGGCCAGCCCGCCGAGGATGGCGGCGAACGCCCCGAGCCCGTTGGATACCACCACCAGCAGGAGGAAATAGCGGAACGTCATGTGGTAGTAGGGCAAGAGGAGCGGCAGCGTCGCGCCCTCCTCCCAGTACACGTAGTACAGAACGACGGCGATGAGCACCACCTGGGCCAGGTACCAGTAGCGGACCACGTCGGACGGGTACTTGTGCACCCGACGGGTCCAGAGCGTGTTCGCCCAGGTCTCGGCCTGCGGGCTCGCCGGGAGTCTGACTATCTCGGCCATTCCGCTCTCCCCACGTCGGCGGGCCTCCACCTGTTCCCCGGGTGGTTCAACAGCCCGGCTCCTGCTCAAGACGGCGCCCCGCGCCCGGTGTGAGGTGCCGTTACAGGATGATTACCGGCGGCCGAGAGACGCGACCAGGGTCGAACGTCCTATCGTTCGTGCCGGGTCAGACGGGCCGGACGGACGACTTCGGCCTCCGTGGTGCCCATGCCCAGTTCTCGCTCGCGACGGAGCGACCGCGTGGAGCATGAAGGGTCTGCCGAGAGTGCCGCTCATTCGCACCCCGACCCCTGACTCGCACCGAGGACTTTCGACCCTTTCTTCGACCACAACCACCTGTGAGGCTCTCGGTATCGGCTGCTGCGGCGCTTCCCCCGGCGCCCCAGCCAGAGAGGCTTCGGTGGGGGCCGCTCGAGCGCGACGCCCCCACCGAAGCCTGGTACCAAACGCCCCCCGGATTTCGGCCGTGCCGACGCTCAGCGCGCGCCGATATCGGGCGGGTAGAGGGCCCGGGTCGACACGCGCCGCTGGCTGACCACATGCGCACCGAGACTCATTGACACCCGGGCACGGCCAACGCGCGAGGGCCTTCGTCGGGCGGCGTTCGACTACATCGAAGGCTGGACCGACACCCGCCGACTGCACAGCTCGCTCGGCTATCACAGCCCTGGCGGATGGGAGGAGACCCACCACAACGCCGACCGTCAGGCGGCATGATCAACACGAGCACGTCGTCCGTCGAACCGGGTCGAGTCCAGGGGATGAAGATTCAGCTTTGCGGTACGGCGAGCCGATAAGAGCACGTGTGTCAGGTTGAAGGCTCGAGAGGGCGCCTCGAGGCACGGGGGTACCTGCCCTCGCCGCCTGGGTGGTCGCCCTTCTCGGTGTCCCTCTTCGTGAGTCCACAGTGACGCCCACCAGTGATGGGGGAGCTTTCGACGCCCTTGTCGCCGCTGCGGCCGAGGGCGATCAGGGGGCGCTCGTCGCGCTCTACCGGGCCCACCATCCCGCCCTGGTCCGCTTCCTGGCCGGACTGGTCCCAGGCGAGGCCGAGGACCTCGCTTCTGAGACCTGGATCGACCTAGGCCGGGGCCTCAGCCGTTTCGAGGGGAACGGGCAGGACTTCCGCCGGCTCTTGTTCACCATCGCCCGGCGCCGGGCCATCGACTATGGGCGTAAGCGCCGGCGGCGCCGGACGGACCCCGCCGACCTGGCGGCGTACACCGGGCTGGCAGGCGGAGAGGATCCTGGCGAGATCGCAGCCGACGTCGACGCCTCGCGCCGGGCGGTGCGACATATCACGGCCCTCCTGCCGCGCCCCCAAGCCGAGGTGATCCTCCTGCGGGTGGTGGCCGGCCTGAGCCTGACCGACGTTGCCCGAGTCGTCGGCAAGACCCCCGAAGCCGTCAGCGTGCTCCAGACCCGTGGGCTCCACCGCCTGGCAAGCAGGATCGAGCGCCCCGCTCGCTGGGAACGGGAATCCGAGCCGCGCTGAGAAATCTGCAAGATCCGGCATCCCTGGGGCGATGGAATGGGTGAGATGCGACCGAACCGACTCGATGCACTGACCGCCGACAGGCTCCTATCGGGCGAGGTGTCACTCGACGATGCCCCTCCGGGCTACGCCGGGGTGGCACAACTGCTGGGCGCGGCCGGAAGAGGGCTTGGAGCCGAGGGGTCTGTGCAAGAGGTTGCGACCATAGCGGCGATGCAGGCCGCCGCGCTCGGGCATCTCGCTCCGGTATCCGCTCGTCAGGAGAAGAAGATGCTCTCGAAGGTTCTCACTGTAAAGGCCGCCGCGGTAGCGGCGGTTCTACTCGGCGCCGGCAGCGCCGCCGCCGCTACCGGGTCGCTTCCCGCTGGCATCCAGAACCCGACATCGATGGTGCTCGCCAAGATCGGTATCTCCATACCCGGACCGGACAACCACGGCAACGGCCACACGGGCACACGAGGGAAGTCAGCCGGGCACGCAGGCCAAGGCAAAGGTCCCAATGCCAATGCCACCTACGGCCTGTGCACCGCGGAGGAGGCCCACGCCGACTCCGGCCACCAGCCCAACGCGCACGCCGCCGTTTTCCCCTCGACCACCACGTGCACCTCGGTGCCGCACCCCGGTCAGGGAGGTGGGAACAAGTCGAACACCGAGGGCGCCTCGAGCACGACCACCGAGAGCCCGAGCGTCCCTCCGTCGTCCCGACCGGCGAGCCCCACCAGTTCGGGGAGGTCGCATGGCCGAGCGTGAGGTCGTGAGCCTCGTGTGGCACCGGAGGGACCTCCGGATCGTGGTGAGCTACGCCGAGGGCTACCGCGAGCACTGGATCGGATCTGATGTGGTCGCCGCCGTTCTGGCCGCCGACGCCGGACTGAGTCTCGTGTCCACCTCGGATGGAAGGGTCCGGTGGGTTCGAGATCCTGACTCCTGCACTGCGACCCGCCCAGCTCCGCGGCGTCGCTATCCTGCCCTCCCCGTGAGACGTCAAGGTCCGAGAACGGCGCATGTGTGAACCCGATTGCTCGCAGGACTTGATCGCAACGCGCGGACCGTCGCACACACGTGCCGAGAATGCCGACCCCTCCGATGGCCTGCTTTTGGTGGAGGACAAGGTCACATGACGCTGGCCGAGCCCGCCCCTCCCCGTCGTGAAATGCAGAAGTTGAGGCTCGCTCTTGCCCGGATCATCGAAGAACTGACTGCTGCGTGGCAAGAACTCATGAAGGGAGAGCCTGGGACCAGATAGTCCACGTTCGACCACTGGCACGACCGTATGGGGCTCGGTCCCAGGCACGGTGAGAACGGGTTGCGACGTGCTGACCGGTGATCACGCCCAGTCCGTCCGTCACCAAATTCCGGTGCCTGACGAGTCACTGCTGACACAGAATCAGAATCCATAATCCGGGCGGATCCCCTCACGGCAAGGAGGGCTGCCCAGTGCTGTGTTGCTGCCTGGCTGGGACCGGGGTCAGGCAGGTACTCGTCGACGGCGGGCGTTGTGACTCTTCGTATCCGCAACGGTGACCGATGCACCGCCGAGCGCCAGGACGGCGAGAAGCTGTCGAGCCGATTTCGAATAGTTGGTTGGATCGAGCAGTCTGTACAACTGTGGCGGGCTTGTCCCGAGGCGTGCCGCCGCTTCTCGAACTGAGAGTCCAGACGCCTCGAGGCGAGACTTCGCCTCCGTGGTCAGCCGGTACAGTTCGAGGCGGGCGAGGTGGTCAGGGTCAGCGCTGACATCCAGCACAGAGTCGACGTGAACGCTCCCCTCCGCGCCAGAAGTAAGACGATACGTGAAACCTTCTCGGCCAAGCTCTGGATCGACATACACCTCGACCAATGGATCCTTTGTGGAAGGTGCTGGGTCGCAGCGTCCGTAGGGAAACGTCATGAGGCCGCGACGGGTGGTCACCTCAAACCGGCGCCGGCGGTTATCAGGGCTGACCTTTTGAATCTTCATAGCCTGCCTTCCTTGATTAGCGAATCGATGTGCTTCCTCACGTCGCGAGTGATGCTTCCTTCCATCGCCTGGCTGTGCTCCAGGTCCCACTTCACGACTAGCCGTCCGTCTCGATAGACATGGACGTGCCTGGGTGCATGGTCACCGACAAAGGTCCAAAGATGAAGCCTCCACGCTTGATCCGAGACACTGGGCATATGTTACCACGTGCGGTAACAGGCCCGAGGTACGATCTGGGCCCAAAGAGGCCGTCTCACAGGACGTACGGGGTCGCGATAGCCCCCAGGCGGTAAGAGCTGCTGATCCCTCATCAGATGCTCTCAGGTCGAATCTCGTGCGCTAACGGCAGAGGGTCAGCTTCGCCTCCTAAATTCCAGGTTGCTGACCAGGGGCTGGATCAGGTCGAGAAGGCCGCTCTCGGTTCGTCGAGCAGTTCGGCTCCCTATTGGTACGTCTGAACTGGATGGACAACTGGGAGGGTCAGCTGTGCGCCACAACATGGCGGTACTCGACATCGATCCCGATCGCGATGCCCAAGGGGGCGGCGCAGCGGGCCGGCCCTCATGAGCCGGCCCGCTGCGCATTTGTATGTCACCTCACCGATCCGGCTCCGAGAGCACTCGGTGCCTGCTCCTTGCTCAGGTCAAAATCCTTTCGCCGTCATGGCCGCCTCGATGAGCGTCGTCGTCTCCGTCACGCCATTCGGGGTTGGGTGTACCGAGATGCCACCGTTGGTCGCAATGATGGCATTCACCCACTGCGCGCTCCCCGACTTGCAGGCGTCATGACCGATCGACGGGGTGAAAGTGTCGACGAACGTGGCATTGTTCGCCGATGCTTCCGAACTCAGCATGGTATTCAGGTCCTCTTCGACGCCGTTCAGGTACGAGGTGTCGCCCGTCGTGAGTGGCATCTTGGGATAGCAGTTCCCGCTCTGGGGCAGAATGTCCGGGTACCCGGTCACGAAGACCGTGGCATTCGGGGCGTGCGCATGGATGCCCTGGATCACCCCTCCGATGGTCGTCGCATCACTGGACACGGCGTTGGCAAACGTGTTGCCGAAGAGAGCCTTGCAGGGCGAGCCGATGTTCAGGAAGTCCCAGATGTCTGTGATGCCACAGGACACCAACGCCCCAAGGAACAGGTTGTTGTCGTTCCCACCGATGCCCACCGTGACGACGTTCGTGCTCGAGGACAGCGCGTCGAACTGCGGCGCCACGCCCCAGTACTGAGAACTCGTCATATCGCTCGACGTGGCGCCGGAACAGCTGACGTCCGTCGTATTGAACCCTTTGGCGGCGCCCACCTGGTGCGGGTAATCCGCGGACGACTGCAGGCACAAAGGAGAGATTCCCGAGGCCAGACCGCTCACCCCGGGGTCGGCCGAATACGAATCACCCAGGGCGACGTAATTGCGCGTCGCCGCCCCGGCCGATGGCGCGCCGACGATGAAGCCGAGCACAGCGGCGACAACCAGAACAAGAAGACCTTTCCGCCCTGGATGGCGGCCGGTATTGACACCACCAAGCCACTTGCGACTATTCCCCATCACGGATCCTCCCTCTGGCATCGGTACTCGGGAGGCGGTGGATCCGGACTCCAGCTGCCGGCCGAAAGCCGCCCCCAGGCCCACATTCAGGCCTGACGGCTGTATAGAACGCCGGATACTGTCAAGTCAACGATTTGGGTCAATCTCAATGGCCTGGCACCAACTGAGTGTCGATCAGACGGTGGAGGTAGCTACACAGACGTGCATCTCAGCGCCACCCCTCAAGTGTCTGCCGGTCAGGATATGGGGGCTGGCTCTCCTGACCCATCCGTGGGTCGATCACGCCGCTTGACGGCCCGGGAGCGGCGGGCAGTATCCGCCCCGATCGAGCAGCGCCAGGGCGATCAGGTGCTCGGGCTTCTTGAACCCAAAGGCCATGCGGTGAAGGACGCGGATCTTGGTGTTCGTCGATTCGACCAGCGCGTTCGACAGGTTGTGGACG
>Ga0307372_10007719_pt1 | contig 15328 bp, 12 predicted proteins | sample OX1MG_FD_202533 | JGI IMG/M metagenome (GOLD analysis project Ga0307372, IMG submission 202533) | Soil microbial communities from Risofladan, Vaasa, Finland - OX-1 | ecosystem: Environmental > Terrestrial > Soil > Coastal area > Acid sulfate soil | place: Finland: Risofladan, Vaasa | collected... | reverse complement strand
ACCTCGTCCAGGTCGCCGATCCCGGCCAGGGCGGTGAGGATGGCCTCGTTCGGCTCGTCCGACATGTCGGGGAAGGTCCGGTCGAGCGCCCTCCGGTAGAAGGGCAGCGAGGCATAGCGGGCCGCGATCGGGCGGAAGGAGTCGAGGCTCGCCCCGCGGTCGGTCGTGAGGCTGACGGGGACGGCGGCCTCGACCTCGAAGCCTTCCATCGACCTGCCCGCCTTCTCCCGGCCCTTGCGAACGGTCGGCACCACCATCTCCCGGATGTACTCCGGCGCGCACATCCAGAGCGAGACGCCGTCGGCCAGCTCGCCCGCCAGCTCCAGCATCCGCGGGCTGAGCGCCGAGACGATGATCGGCATGTCCTCGCGGCGCGGCGCGGTGTAGGGGGTATGGGCGGTGAAGTGCTCTCCCGCGAAGCTGACCGAACCGGTCGTGACGAGCGACCGGACGATGCCGAGGTATTCGCGCATCGCCTCCACCGGGTGGACGAGGCTGAGCCCCCACATGCCCTCCACGGTGACCTGGTGGCTCACGCCGAGGCCGAGGCGAAAGCGGCCGCCGGAGATCTCGTCGAGGGTCATCGCCATCTGGGCCATGGCCGTGGGGTGGCGCGTGTAGATGGGGAGAACCGCGGTGCCGAGGCCGATCCGCTCGGTCGCCGCCGCGTAGGCCGCCAGGACGAGCGCTGTGTCCCGCGCGGGCGGCAGCTGGCTCGACCAGACGGAGTCATAACCCAGGTGGTCGGCGAGCCTCGCGCGTTCTACCGATGCGGGCAGCGTGCGGCCGGCGTCGAAGCTGACTCCGAGCCGGCCGGGCATTTGGGGAAGGATAGCCTTTGGGTGTAACCGGATCGCTTCCCGGGCCGTTAAAGCACTTGAGCGATCACACGAGACCTGATAGCGTTGTCATCAGATTTTCAGCCGCCGCCAAGTCGAGCGGCTACCCTCAGGGAGGACTTCTGGCAGTTGGGACTGGTTCGGCGGACAACTCGCAGCTTCGGCCTCGGTCGGCAGCTGGCGGATTCGGCGGTAGCGCTCGGGGCGGGAGCGATCGGGCACAGCGCGCGCGCCCTCAGCCGGTTGCGCTTCCAGCTCGACGCGGGGCGGGTGCCCGCGATGCGGCAGCGGCGCCAGCAGTGGCAGGATGGTCGCCGCTGGCGCGCCACCGCGGCCCGCCGGCGTCGCGGCTGGACCAGCGGTGGCCGCCCGTCCGAGCCGATGGCCGCCCCGGCGGCGATCATCAGCCTTTTCCTGGTGCTGGCGGTCGCGGTCGGCTCCTTCGTGAGCGCTTCGGCGCTCTGGGTCAAGTACGCGTCGGACCTGCCCGACGCGCACACCATCTCCCTCCTGACGCTCCCCCAGGACTCGATCATCCGCGACAGCAGCAATGGCGTGGTCCTGGCCGACATCCACGCCCAGGGCTATCGCCACTACGAGCAGCACCTCACCGACATGGGCACGCTGCTGCCGGCGGCGACGATCGCGATCGAGGACACCAACTTCTACACCGAGCCGGGCGTGAACGTCACCGCGATCATCCGCGCGGCCTGGGTCGACTACCACGACCATGCGCCGGTCCAGGGCGCCTCGACCATCACCCAGCAGCTGGTGAAGATGCGGCTGACCGGCAACGAGACCACCCTCGACCGTAAGGCGAAGGAGGCCATCTTGGCCCTCCAAGTTGAGCAGGACTTCACCAAGAACCAGATCCTGGAGATGTACCTCAACACCGCCTTCTACGGGAACAACTCCTATGGAATCAAGGCGGCGGCCCAGACCTACTTCCACACGGACACCTCCAAGCTCGACCTCGCCCAGGCCTCGATGCTGGCCGGGATCCCGCAGAACCCGACCTACAACAACCCGCTGGTCAACTGGACGGGGGCCAAGGCGCGGCAGCACGAGGTGCTGGCCGCGATGGTGCGCACCCACCACATCACCCAGGACCAGGCGGATCAGGCCTACGCCGAGGACATCAGCGAGCCCAACCACATGTTCAGGGACACCAACGTGGTCAACGCGCCCGGCTTCGTCGCCTTCGTGGTCGACGAACTGAAGGCCCGGTACGGCGCCGACGCGCCCTACCGGGACGGCTTCAACGTGACCACCACCCTCAACTGGGCCATGCAGCAGCAGGCCCAGGCCGACATCGCCAACCAGGTCACCAAGTTCCAGGGCTGGGGTGAGAACGTTCAGCAGGGCGCCATGGTGGGGATCGACCCGCGCACTGGTCAGATCCTGACGATGGTCGGGTCGGCCAACCCGAACGCTGCCGGCGGCCAGTACAACTTCGCCGTCTGGCCGCCCCGCAACCCGGGTTCCTCGATGAAGATCTTCAACTACACGTCGGCTATCGCCAGCGGCAAGTACACCATGGTGACGCCGGTCGCCGACACGCCCATCACCTTCCCGGCCGCCCCCGGCCAGGCGCCCTACCAGCCCCGCAACTACGACGGCAGCTATCACGGGACCTGCCAGCTGCAGGCCTGCTTCCTCAACTCGCTCAACATCCCTGCCGTCAAGGTGGAGGTCTCCCAGGGCATCGCCAACGTCGTCACCATGGCCCGGGCCATGGGCGCGCCGCCCTGGCGCTGCGCCGACCCTCCTGGCTGCACCAATTTCGTCAACAACGACCCCCTCGACAGCTACGGAGCGTCGCTGACGCTGGGCGGCTACGGCGAGACGCCGCTCCAGATGGCCACCGGTGCCTCGGTGCTCGCCGACGGCGGACTGCTCCGGCAGATCACCTCGGTGGCGTCGATCACCAACTCCGACGGGCAGTCGATCTACAAGGCTGACCCCAGCAACGGGGCCAAGCAGGTGATCGACCCGAGGGTCGCCTTCATCATGGACCAGATGATGTCCGACGACTCCAACCGGGCGATGATCTTCGGTCGCGGCTCCAATCTCACGCTCCCCGACCGCAAGGTGGCCTCCAAGACGGGGACGACGGACGACTACCGGGACGGCTGGACGGTCGGGTTCACCCCCTCGCTGGCGACCGCCTTCTGGTTCGGCAACCCCAACTCCACGCCCATGCCGGTGGGCGCCGAGGCGAGCCAGGTGGCTGCTCCGGTCTGGCACGAGTTCATGCAGTGGGCGACCGACGGACCGCTGCAGGAGCCCACCAACGACTGGTTCGCCGAGCCCGCCGGCCTTGACCACTACTACGTCGCGGGCAAGCTCCAGTGGTTCCTGCCGGGCACCAGCCCGAGCACGCAGCCGCCGCCGCTCCCGCCCGGGGTCGTCTCCAGCTCGCCCCGCGCCCCGCAGCCGGCTTCGCCGCCGCCGGCTCAGCCAGGCAGCGGAGGCGCGGGCAAGCCCGGCAAGAAACCCTAGAACCGCCTCGAGTTTTCTCTGATAGGGACGGGCTCAACTTAGGTTGAGCCCGTCCTGGCGCAAAAGCGACGATGGGCTTGTAGGCGATCTTTAACAAAAATCACTTGTGCGGGGGCGGCTTCGCACCCACAATCCCACACCATAGGGAGGCTGTCACCGAAGGTTAGTCAGGTATGCCTGACACGCGGCAGCCAAGGGAAAGGTAAACAAGACTCGACATGAAGAGAAAAGACGACGCTTCAGCAACGGCCCTGGCCGTCCCGTCGGCCCGGGACACCAGCATCCACCTCGACAAGCCGATCTACACGCTGAGCGTTGCCTCCGAGATCCTGGCGACCCACCCGCGGACGCTGATGATGTACGAGCACCTCAACATGATCAAGCCCAAGCGGACCGCCACCAACCGGCGCCGCTACTCGCAGCGGGACCTGATGAAGCTGCAGGCCATCCAGCAGCTGACCCGCAAGCACGGCGTCAACCTGGCCGGGGTCCGCTACATCCTGACGCTGCTAAAGCAGCTCCAGGTGGCCGGGCTAAAGGCGCCCGAGGCGCTGCGCGACCTGGACGTCTCCCAGCTCGACGTCTAGCCGAAAAAAAGATCCACTTCGATGGGGCGGCAGAGATGCCGCCCCATTTGCTTTTCTTAGGAGGCCTTGTCACGCCCACCCGACTCCCACCTGGACCTCCTTCATCGCCCGCTCTTCGCGCACCTCGCCACGGTCGGCGAGGATGGGGCGCCCCGCAGCAACCCGATGTGGTTCGCCTACGAGCCGGCCGAGAACCGCGTTCTCCTGACGCATCTGCGCACGCGTCACAATTACCGCTTCCTGAAGCTGGAGCCGCGGGTGGCGCTGTCGATCCTCGACCCCGACGACCCCTACCGCTACCTGCAGCTGCGGGGCGTGATCGAGTCGGAGCAGGCCGACCCCGAGGGTGACTTCTACAACCGTCTCCAGCAGCGCTATCGCGGCCGGACGGCGGAGGTGAAGGACCGGGCCGAGCGCGTCGTTCTGGCGGTGCGCCCGACCGCCTGGAAGGGCCGCTAGAGGGCCGTTCCCATCCGCGCAGCCCAGCGATCGGGGTGCTGCAGCTCGTCGGCCGTCGGCAGGTTCTCGGCCCGCTCCCAGGCCCGGTTCAGCACCGCGATCCCGTGGCGCTCGTGGACCTGTTTGCAGAAGCGCTCGCCGACCACGTACTGCTGCAGCTTCAGTTCCAGCCCGGTCACCTTCCAGAAGAGGCGCTCGAACACGGTCTTATCGTCGACCCGCGCCTGGTGGGCCGCCTCCAGCCGGGCGAAGTCCGGCAGCAGCTCGCGGCCGACCACGTCCATCACCAGGTTGGAATAGCCCTCGACCAGCGACATCGTCGACTGGAGGCGGCTGACTACGCTGCGCTGTTCGCCGCCTCCGATGGTCAACGCCAGCAGGCGGCCGAGGGATGACAGCCGGGCGTCGATGGCGGCACCCAGGACCTCGCGAAGCATCCCATTCAGGTGGTCGCGCAACCAGGGATGGGCTCCGAACTGCCAGGCGTGGGTCATCTCGTGGAGGATCAGCCAGCGCCGGAGCGGGTCGGTCGGCAGCTCAGCCTCCTGCTGGAAGTCGGCGATGTTGGGCTCGACCAGGTAGAGGCCGGGACCTCCGGAGGGCTCGTGGCCGAGCAGCCGGGGATCGTACTGGCCGAGGACGCGACCGCTCAAAAAGCCCAGGATCAGGCCGACGTAGCGATCGAGGACCGAGCGCCCCATCTCCACCATCCGGCTGTTGGGCATCCGCTCTTGGGCGGCGACCAGGGGCTCCAGCGCGTCCCGCATGATCCCCACGTTGAGGTCGACCCAGCCCGCTCGGTCGAGCGCCTGGAAGGGAGGCAGGTCGCCGGCCGAGGCGCCGACGAAGGAGATCAACGCGGGCTCCAGCTCGGCCGCCAGCTTGCGGTAGCGCGTCTCCAGCGTCCTGCGGCGGCGGGCGTCGAGGAGGGAGTCGGGGTCGAGGCGAGAGATCGCCTGGTCCCGGATCTCGTCCCAGTCGACGATCCGTGCCGCTCCGGGCCGCGGGCGCACCGCGTCGACGACCGCGTACGCCACCGCGCCGACGGCGACGCCGGCCGCCAGGCCGCGGAGGGCGCTCTTGGTCCTCGCCACTAGTCCCGCCGCTCCTCCTGGGCGCTTTCTTCGGAGATGGGCATCACCGCCACCGGCAGCTCGCCGATGTCGAAGTAGCGGACCTTCTTGTTGAGCCGCTTGGCGATCCCGATCTGGACCTTGACGCCGAGGGAGAGGTGGCCGAACACCCAGCACTCGTCGCAGCGGGCGAGGAGGTTGTTCATCGCCTCCCTGACGACCTGCTTGGGGACGGTGTGGAGGAGGTAGTAGTCGAAGAGCATGAAAGGGCTGACCGGCACCATGCCCGAGTCGAGGATGAACTTCTGGATGTGGTCCCGCCAGTAGAAGTTGCGGTTGGACATCGCCGCGTAGACGAGCTTTTTCGGGTGGCGGAGGGTGTCCTCGGCCTGGTCGAGGGCCGACGGCTTGGCCGATGGCTGGAAGATCCTCTCGAGAATCTCGTCAGCCGCAGCCCCCGAGACGATCTCCATCGGTCGGACCTATGCTACCAGCCGTGCCTTCGGACGATCTCAGGGACCGCGTGGCGATCGTCACCGGGGCGAGCCGCGGGATCGGCAGCGCGATCGCCGATGCCCTCGTGGACCGGGGCGCCAAGGTCGTCCTCTCGAGCCGGAAGCAGGCCGACCTCGACGCCGAGGCGGAGCGCGTCAACCGGGACCATCCCGGGGCCGCGGTGGCCATCGCCGCCCACACCGGCCGGCCCGAGGACCTCGAGCGGCTGGTCGACGCCACCCTGGAGCGCTTCGGACGTCTCGACATCCTGGTCAACAACGCGGCCACCAACCCTCATTTCGGCCACACGCTCGACGCCGACCTCGCCCTTTGGGACAAGACCTTCGAGGTCAACGTCCGCGGCGTCTTCGCCCTCACCCAGCTGGCGGTCGCCAAATACATGGGCGAGCACGGCGGCGCGATCGTCAACGTGGCCAGCGTCGGCGGCATCCGGGTCGCCTTCGGACTCGGCATCTACAACGTGACCAAGGCGGCCGTGATCCACCTGACCAAGCAGCTGGCCCTCGAGCTCGGACCCCGTGGAATCCGGGTCAACGCGGTGGCGCCGGGCCTCGTCAGGACGCGCTTCGCGGAGGCCCTGTGGGGCAACCAGGAGATCCTCGATCGGGTGCTTCAGTCGACCGCCCTGGGAAGGATCGGTGAGCCGCCCGAGATCGGCCGGGTGGTGGCGTTCTTGGCTTCCGACGAGGCCAGCTTTTTGACCGGCGAGGTGGTCACGATCGACGGGGGCGGCGGGGCGGGGCACTAGCGCCCTCCGGCTCCGCTGCCGAGGCCAGCCGCAGCGTCCCCGCCGCGGCGCGGCGGCTCCGGCGAGCGTGGATGTACTCCTCCAGCTCCCGCTCGTAGGTGTACTGGCGGTGGGTGGGCAGGAACTGGAGAACCCGCCGCTGCTGCACGTACTCGTCCAGCGCGGCCGCCGTATCGCGGGCGGCGACGAAGCCGAGATGCCGTCGCGCCCGGCTGGTGTCGAGGGTCCGTCCCCAGCGCAGGAGGTCGATCAGCTGCGGGGTCAGGTCGGCGAGCCCCAGCCGGGACACGAGGGCGCTGACGATCATCGCGCCCGCCGGTGGCAGCAGTGGCGCGTGGAGCTTGCCGGCGCCGTCCAGCAGGGCTGACAGGGCCAGAGCGCTCTCGCCCGCGATGTTGTAGGCGCCGCTCGGTCCCCCGATCGTCGCCCGGGCCATCGCCTCGACGCAGTCGTCCCGGTGGATGAGCTGGAGGACGGGATCGAAGCCGGCGACCGTCGGCACCACGGGCAGGTCGAAGTAGCGGGCGAGGGGCGCCGGCTCCTCGGGGCTGAGGCTGTTGGCGAAGCGCAGCGCGACCGCGTCCACCTGCGGATTGCGGATCGAGAACTCGAGGAGGTTGGTCTCGGCCTCGACCATGTCGCGGACGAAGGAGTGGGAGGAACCCGAGTCGAGCCGGCGGTCCTCCCGCAGGTGGCCCGGCAGGTCGGGCCGCGAGCCATAGACGTGGGAGGTGGACTTGAGGACCACCCGCTTCACCGGCGAGTCCGCGCCGGCCAGGCCGGCCAGAAGGTTCAGGCTGCCGATGACGTTGATCTCATGGGCCCGGCGGGGATCCTGGTCGAACGAGTCGACGGTGGTCTGGGTGTGGACGACGGTGTCGATCCCGACCGCTCGCACCAGCTTGCCGACCAGCGAATGGCGGACGTCCAGCTTCAGGAAGTCGGCGTCGCCGAGGTCGTGGTGAGGCTCCTCGGTGTCGATCGCGACGACCTCGTCGACGCGGGGATCCTCGACCAGGCGCTGCACCAGCAGGGCGCCCCACCAACGGGCGACCCCGGTCACCAGGATCCGCCGTCTAGGAGTCGCCAACCTGACTATCGAGTTTAGCCAGCGCCCGGAGCTGACTTCTCCATCAGGTGCGCTTGATCACGTCCCGCTCCATCCTGGCCGTCGCCTCTCGCACCACCGACTCCAGGGGCCACTTCTGCTCTTTCAGCGCCCACTCGAGCTGGCGGAGGAGGGAGTAGAGGCCCTTCATCGCCTTGATGGCGTCGCCGATGTCCGCGTTGGGCGGCAGCGGGATGTGGTCGAGGCCCTCGCCCGAGGCCCAGCGGTGGGCGAAGTCGATGTAGTCGTGGGAGGGCGGCCGCAGGTTGGGCTCGTCGAGGTCGCGCTCGAGATCTGAGAAGCGGAAGTAGATCGAGCGCAGCAGGCGGGTGACCTGGGCGATGCCCGGGGTCGGATGGCGGCGCGGCGGCCTTGGTCCCCGGTCGCGCATCCGGTCCTCGGCGGTGAGGGTCACGAGGACGGCGCAGAGCTCTTCGGGCGTCAGTCCGTCGAAGAGGTTGAGCGCGACCGCCTCGGCCACCACCAGCGTGTTCTCCCCGTAAATGCGCGAGGCCAAGAGCCCGCGCGAAGTCGCCTCGTCACCCTTGAGGAAGGCGGTCTCGACCAGGATCTGGCGCAGGCGGCGGAACTTGCGGGCGTACTCGTCGAACTGGCCGGTGACCTCCTTTTCACCGCTGGCCAGCTCGGCGCCGAGGCGGTGGATCTCCCCGTAGCCGGCGACGTGCTCGCCGAAGTGGGGGCAGCGGACGGTCTTCAGCTTGCGCTGCTTGTCGAGCAGAGTCTTCGCTTCCTCGTCCAGGCGGTTGATCGCCCTGCCGGCCGGCCCGATCGGCTGCGGCCGCCGGCCGCGCCCGCGCCCGCGGCCCTGGGTCCTGCCCTTGGGAGCGCCGGCCGGGAATGCGTCCCGCCGCAGCCGGCGGAGCTCGATCCGGATCACCCGCCGGCGGTCCTCGATGCGGTAGTACTCGGCGAGGTCGCGGATGCGGCAGCCGTGGTCGCACTCCCAGACCTTCTCCAAATCCCTCAGCCGCTCGCGGACGTTCTTTAGCCGCTCTTTGGTCTGGCTCGCCGCCAGCAGCTTCTGGTACTGGCCGAAGGAGCGCTGCATCAGCTTTTCGGCCTCCTCGGCGGAATGGATCCGGAGCAGGTTCAAGACCATGTTGTAGTTGGGCAGGAACTTGGACTCGATGACCAGGCCCTCGCCCATCGCCACCTCGTAGATGGTCCCGATCTCGACGTCGGCCTCCTTGGAGATGATCCCGTGGCCCAGGGTGTCGATCCCTCGCCGGCCCGCCCGGCCCATCAGCTGGGTGAGCTCGCCGGTCGTGAGGTTGGAGAAATTCACCCCGTCGAACTTGGTGAAGGAGGAGACGACCACCGCGCGCGCCGGCATGTTGATGCCAAGCGAGAGGGTCTCGGTGGCGAAGACCACCCTGGTGAGACCCTGGGCGAAGAGCTCTTCCACCAGCTCTTTGTGGAAGGGGAGCAGCCCGGCGTGGTGGACGGCAAGGCCCCGGCGCAGCATGTCGCCGTCGACCATCCGGTTGTAGAGCGCCATCTCGTCGGGGTCCTTGAGGCTCGCCAGCCGCTCGGCGGCGATGGCGTCGATGGCGTCCTTCTGGGCGTCCGTGGTGAGGTCGAGCGAGTGGTAGGCGCAGCGTTGGAGCGCCTCCCGGCAGCCCCGCCGGGAGAAGATGAAGTAGATCGCGGGCAGCATCCTCTGGCGCTCCAGCTCGGCGACCACGTGAAGGAGGTCGTTGGAGGGGAGCGAGCGGAAGCGCTGGACCCGATAGGCGGCCTCCTCCTGGGTCGAGGCCTTTGCCCACGTCTTCTGGTCCACCTGGCCGTCGGGCCCGAAGAGGGGATGGAACTGGTTCTGGATCGAGAGCCAGAGCCGGAGCTCGACCGGCCTGCGGTCGGTGTAGACGGTGTCGATGCGGCCCCGGTTCTGGGACATCCAGTCGGCCAGCTCGCGGTAGTTGCCGATCGTCGCCGAGAGCCCGACCAGCTTGATGTGGTCGGGCGCCTGGATGACGATCTCCTCCCAGACCGAGCCCCGCGGGAAGTCGTCGATGTAGTGGACCTCGTCGAGGATCACGTAGCTGACCTCGCGCAGCCGCTGCGGATCCTCGTAGATCACGTTGCGGAGGATCTCGGTGGTCATGACCACGATGGGGGCGAGCTCGTTGATCGTGTTCTCGCCGGTCACGAGGCCGACCCTGCCCTCGCCGTGGACGCGCTGGAAGTCGCGGAACTTCTGGTTGCTGAGCGCCTTGAGCGGCGTCGTGTAGATGACCTGCACGCCCTCGGCCAGGGCCCGGAAGATGGCGTACTCGGCGACCACCGTCTTGCCGCTCGAGGTCGGCGCGCAGACGAGGACGCCGGCGCCGGCGTCGAGCTTGTCGATCGCCTCCTCCTGGAACGCGTCCAGCGGCCAGGGGAGCGAGGCGGCGAACTCGGCCCTGTAGGAGGCCTGCCTCCGGGCCGCTAGCGGCCTTGCCAATTGGGCTTCCGTTTCTCCAGGAATGCGGCCATTCCCTCCCGGAAGTCCTCGCTCAAATAGCAGGCGACGATCAGGTCGCGGCCCAGGGAGGGGTCGAGGTGGCGCCGCTCGAGGACCCGCCGCACGCCCTCTTTGATCGCCCTGAGGGTCAGGGGCGCGTTGGCGGCGATCTGCTCGGCCAGAGCCTCGACCCGCGGGATCAGCGACTCCTCGGACTCGACCACCTCGTTCAGGATCCCGATCTCCTTCGCCTCCGGGGCTTCGATGAGGCGCGCCGTGAAGATCATCTCCTTCGCCCGCGCCGGGCCCATCAGGTCGATCAGCAGGTTCAAAGAGGCCATCGAAAGGCAGTTGCCGAGGGTGCGGGCGATCGGGATCCCGAAGCGGGCGCTGGGGGAGCCGATACGGATGTCGCAGGCGCCCGCGATTGCGAAGCCGCCGCCGGTGCAGGCGCCGCGGATGGCGGCGATGGCGGGGACCCGGAGATTGGCGAGGGAGCCGATCTCGCGCTCCATCCTCTCCTCGTACTCGACCGCGTCCTGCTCGGTCCGGAACCCTTTGAACTGCGAGATGTCGGTTCCGGCCACGAAGGCCTTCTCGCCGGCGCCGGTCAGGACTAGGCAGCGGATCGAGTCGTCCCGGTTCGCCTCCCGGCAGACCTCGCCGAGCCGGTCGTACATGGCGAAGGTCATGGAGTTGCGGGCCTGGGGCCGGTTGAAGGTCAGCCAGAGCACGTCGCCCCGCCGGTCCTCGATCAGCTCGGGTGCCGGAGCTAGTTCAGTAGCGATCGCTGCACCTTCCCCATCGCGTTGCGCGGCAGCTCGGCCACAAATCGCACCTGCCGCGGGCACTTGAACCTGGCCAGGCGGGACTGCGCAAAGGTGATCAGCTCCTCCTCCGAGGGCTGGGCGCCCGCCGGGACCACGAAGGCCGCGACCTCCTCGCCCCAGCGCTCGCTGGGGAGCCCGACCACGGCGACCTCGGCGACGCCAGGGTGCGCCTCCAGGACTAGCTCCACCTCACGAGGGTAGACGTTGAAACCGCCCGAGATGATCAGCTCTTTGATCCGGCCTCGGATGGCCAGCGAGCCGTCGGCGTCGATTTCGCCGACGTCGCCGGTTTTGAACCAGCCGTCCTCGAACGCCTCCGCCGTCGCCGCGGGGTTGCGCCAGTAGCCGGAGAAGACCTGGCCACCCTTGAGCTGGATCTCGTCCTGGTCGCCGAGCCGGACCTCGACCCCCGCGAAAGGGAAGCCGACGCGGCCCGGGCGTCGCGGCCCCTCGTACGGGTTGGAGACGACGATGCCGCCCTCGGTGATGCCGTAGCGTTCCAGCGGCGGCTGGCCGAAAAGCTCCTCGCTGCGGCGGAAGAGCTCGGGCGGCAGCGGCGCCGAGCCGCTCACGAAGAGCCGGACGCGGGAGAGGTCGGCCGGGTGCCCCAAGAGGTGGTCGGCGAGCCGCTGGTACATCGCCGGCACGCCGAAGAAGATGCTGCCGCCAGCCTCCAGCTCGGCGACGACGCGTTCGGGCTCGAAGCCGATCAGCGTCATCGACGACCCGGTCATCAGGCTGCCGTGAAGGCCCATACCGAGCCCGTGGAGGTGGAACAGTGGCAGCGCGTGGACGAGCCGGTCGCCCTTGGTCCAGCGCCAGGCCTCGATCGCGCCCCGAGCCTGGGCGAGCAGGTTGCCATGGTCAAGCAGGGCTCCTTTCGGGCGCCCGGTGGTGCCCGAGGTGTAGATGATCAGCGCCGGGCTCTGGGGCTCGAGGGCGGGCCTGGTCGGCGGATCGCCGGCCGGCAGCGACTCCAGGCTCACTACCTTCCGATAGGGCTCGACCAGCGGCCTGCGCTCGGCGTCGGCGATGACCAGGGCGGGGTCGGAGTCCCCGACGATGTGCTCGACCTCGGCCGAGCGGTAGGCGGGGTTGAAGGGGACCATCACCGCGCCCAGCCACTGGCCGGCGAGGTAGGCGACGATCCACTGCGGCGAGTTGGCCGCGTAGAGCCCGACGCGGTCGCCGGCGCGGACTCCGGCCGCGGCCAGGCCCCCGGCGACCGAAGCGGCTCTCTCCCGCAGCTCGGAGCGGCTCAGGCCGGCCACCGCCCCGCCTTGGGGAGCCAGTAGGGCGTCCGGCAGGTTGCCGGCGCGTAGCCGCCTGCGCACCTCGGCCATGGTCTCGATCAACTCAGCTTCAGCACCTCGGTCGTGACATTAGCAACGACCGCCTCGGCCGCCCTGGCCTCGATGAAGGTGAGGACGCGGGCCAGCACCTCGTCGGCATGGCGCCTCTCGTTGCTGACGCACGCGATGCCAAGCTCGGCGATCTGCCAGCGGTCGCCGTCGCCGACCTCGGCCGCGGCGACGCCGAACTCGTGACGCACCCGTTTCAAGAGCCCGGCCACCACCTGCCGCTTCGCCTTGAGCGAGCCGCTGTTGGGGAGGTGGAGCACCAGCCGGAGAACCCCGACGTTCACGATGGTTACGCTAGCGGCGATGAACTTGGAGCAAGCGTTGGACGTCGCCCGCGAGTCCCGCGGGCAGGCCGAACAGGACTACTTCGACCACCTCCGCATACCCAGCGTCAGCGCCCTGACGCGCCACAAAGAGGACTGCCGGCGCGCGGCCGCCAACCTCCTGGACCACTTCCGGCGGATCGGATTTGACGCGCAGCTGGTGGAGGGCGACGGTCACCCGACCGTCCGCGCCGATTGGCTGGGCGCGCCCGGTAAGCCGCACCTCACCATCTACGGCCACTACGACGTGCAGCCGCCCGACCCCCTCGAGCAGTGGGTCTCGCCGCCCTTCGAGCCGACCGTCCGCGACGGAGTCGTCTACGCCCGGGGCGCTGCCGACAGCAAGGGCAACCACTTCGCCTGCCTCAAGGCTGCCGAGTACGCGATGGCGGCCGGGGGCCCGGCGATCAACCTCCGATTCCTGATCGAGGGGGAGGAGGAGGGCGACAGCAAGGTCCTGCCGGCATACCTGGAGAGAGAATCGGCCGGCCTCAAGACGGACTTCGTCCTGATCGACGACGGCAGCTTCGCCATCGAGGGCCAGCCCGACCTGATCACCGGGCTGCGCGGCATCGTCTACACCGAGGTCCAAGTCCGCGGAGCCGCTGCCGACCTCCATTCGGGCGGCTACGGCGGCGTCGCTCCCAACCCCTTCAACACCCTCGGCCACCTGATCGCCGGGCTCAAGGGCCGCGACGGCCGGGTCAACGTCCCCGGCTTCTACGACGCGGTCCGCAAGCCCGGCGCCGACGAGCTCGCCTCCTGGGAGCGGCTCGGCATCACCGAGGCCGGGCTGCTGGAGCAGATCGGTTCGCCCGCCCTCGAGGGCGAGGCCGGCTACCCGCTGCTGGAGCGCCGCTGGGCGCGGCCGACGCTCGACGTCCACGGCGTCATGGGCGGCTTCACCGACGAGGGCACCAAGACGGTGATCCCGGCCACGGCGACCGCCAAGATCTCGATGCGCCTGGTGCCCGACCAGGAGCCGGCCGAGATCTTCGAGAAGTTCGCAGCCTTCTGCCAGTCCCTCGCCACCCCCGGCACCCGGGTGAGCGTGCGGCAGATCGGCCAGCCCGCCCCGCCGGTGCTCTGCGGCACCGACCACCCGGGCGCCCGGGCCGCGGCGGCCGCCTTCGAGGCGGTCTGGGGCAAGCCGGTCAACTTCACCCGGACCGGTGGCTCGATCCCGGTCTCGGTCGACTTCCAGCGGGCGCTCGGCGCGCCGATGGTGATCACCGGCTTCAACCAGCCGAACGCCGGCGCCCACAGTCCCAACGAGCACATGGACCTGGAGTACTTCCACCGGGGAATCGAGTTCATGCTCCGCTACATGGACGAGCTCGCCCGTGTCTGAGCGGGCGATCGAGCTGGCCCGGGCAGGCCGCGCGCAGGCGGAGCGCGACTTCGTCGAGGAGCTGTCGATCCCCAGCGTCGGGACCCTCTCGCGCCACGGCGCCGACTGCCGGCGGAACGCACAATGGCTGGTCGAGCGTTTCCGGAAGATGGGCATGGAGGCCCGGCTGTACGAGTTCGGCGGGGGGCAGCCGACGGTCGTTGCGCAGTGGCTGGGGGCCCCCGGCAAGCCGACCCTCACCATCTACGGCCACTACGACGTGCAGCCCGCCGACCCGCTGGGCGAGTGGGTCTCGCCGCCCTTCGAGCCGGCCATCCGCGACGGCTCCATCTACGCCCGCGGCGCCTCCGACAACAAGGGCCAGCACCTCTCCTCGCTGAAGGCGGCCGAGTACGCCTTCGCCGCCGGTGGCCCGCCGGTCAACCTCCGCTTTTTGATCGAGGGCGAGGAGGAGGGCGGCGGCGAGGTCCTGCCCGACCTCCTAAAGAACCACGCCGCCGAGCTGCAGACCGACTACCTCTTCATCCACGACGGCACCCTGCTCCAGCTCCTGACCGGCCTTCGCGGCAACCTCTACGTCGAGGTCGAGGTGACCGGCGCCGCGATCGACCTCCACTCCGGCGCCTTCGGCGGGCTGGCGCCCAACCCCTTCAACACGCTCGCCCACGTCCTGGCCGAGCTCAAAGACCGGGACGGAAGGATCCTGATCCCCGGTTTCTACGACTCGGTCCGGGAGCCCGAGCCGGAGGAGCTCGAGAGCTGGAGCCGCCTGCCCATCACCGAGGAGATGATCCTTACGATGACCGGCGCGCCGGCCCTCGAGGGAGAGGCCGGATTCAGCCTCTTCGAGCGCAACTTCGTCCGGCCGACGCTCGACGTCCACGGGATCATGGGCGGTTTCACCGAGGAGGGCACCAAGACGGTGATCCCGGCCAAGGCGACCGCCAAGCTCAGCATGCGGCTGGTGCCCGACCAGGACCCCGACACGATCGCAGAGCTGCTTGAGCGTCACCTCGCCACCCTCGCCACGCCGGGCACCCGGGTGAAGCTGCGCAGGATGGGAGACGGTTCCTGGCCGGTCCGGCTCGACGTCCGCCACCCCGGGATCGCGGCCGCGTCCCGCGCCTTCGAGGCTTCCTTCGGCCGGCGGCCGTTCCTGGTCCGGGC
>Ga0307372_10007717_pt1 | contig 15331 bp, 14 predicted proteins | sample OX1MG_FD_202533 | JGI IMG/M metagenome (GOLD analysis project Ga0307372, IMG submission 202533) | Soil microbial communities from Risofladan, Vaasa, Finland - OX-1 | ecosystem: Environmental > Terrestrial > Soil > Coastal area > Acid sulfate soil | place: Finland: Risofladan, Vaasa | collected... | reverse complement strand
GAATGACTTCATCTGCGATCGAGCGTGGGAAAGAGGTCGCCGGGCGCTCGACGTGGTCCTCCATCGTCCAGGCACGAACCGACGCGCCGGTCCCTCGCGCTTCCTCCTCGATGCCCTCGGCGATCTCGGTTCGAGACCGGTCCTGGATGATGCAAACCCGGTCTGTCGGGCCAATGTTCAAGCAGGTCCGCACCGCGTTGCGGGCTCCCGCGGCAAACTCGGGGCGCATACGAGCAGAAGGTTAGCCGTATGTCGCGCGCCGGTCCGAAGGCGGCACCCTTGGTCGGCACGGGATTGAGTCCACGTGAGTCGCCCACGCTGGGTTTGAGGAACTGGCGCCGGGGACCGGCCCGGTCTTCTGCCCTCAAAACATTGTCCTGAACCGGTCTTACTGTCGGGATACCCCGCGCGTCCTCTTATATGGGTGCGGACTTGAGTTATATGCGCAGACTCGAGCGAGAGTCCGATTGATGCCGATAACGATGCCTATTAGCGATAGCTCGATCACAAGTGACGGGAGGAATGAGACTCTTAATCCCAAGGTTCAGGGTTCGACTCCCCGCACGAGCACCAGCATGTTGTGGGTTGATAGATGTAGGGCTGCGCCATGTCCCGATCCTCCTCTTTCTCGGTGAGGAAGAGCGCGGCCCCTCCGGTCGTTCCCCGACCTTCAGCGGCTTCAGCCCATGTATCTCTCGCAGCGCGTCGACAACGTCTGGGTCGTACCAGTGATTGACTCTGCGGCTAATGTCCTCCACAGCCGCGATCGGAGTCATAAGCGATCTCCGGTAGACCCGCCCGATGGTGATCGCATCGAACGACTCGGCCACAGCGATGATTCGGGCGCCCAAGGGTATGTCCGTGCCTTTCAGTCCGGCTGGGTAACCGGTTCCATTCCAGCGTTCGTGATGGTGTCGCACAATCGGTGCAACTTCAGCCAAGGCGGAATGTTGAGCGATCATGTCCGCCCCGATGTCAGGGCCCCGCCTTACCGAGTACGTCGTCGCGGACCCCGATCATGCCGAGATCGTGCAGAGATCCGGCGGTACGTAGAAGGTCGACCTTGCGATCGCCGAGCCCGAGGTGGTCGCCGAGGCGGCCGGCCATCTCCGAGACGCGTATCGAATGCGAATCCGTATACCGATCGCGAGCGTCAAGCGCCTGTGCTGCAAGCTCGAGCGTCTGGTCCTTGAGCATCGTTTGCCTCTGAACGTCGGCGATCCCACCTCGTGTGGCCAGAACAAGGCCAAACAGCACTGGCACAATGAAGTAACCGACCGGGAACTGAAGCAGAAAGTAGAGAATCCCGCCGGCAAAGCTGACTACCAGCGTCGCTGACACTAAGGAAAGGCCAACGTTTTCCGATAGCGTCACCCCGAAGGACTTCCGTTGCACCAACGCCAGCATGAAGGCGGTGCTGAGGTAGTTCAGGCCAGCGACCGTGGCCGCGTAGACCACAGTCGGCGGTCCCGGACGACTTCACAGCCACCTGGACCCCACGATCGCCTCGCAGGATCTCATGAGCGTGGGTGAGTGCACCGATTACCGCGCGCTTCCCGGTCGACTCGACGAACCGGCATGCGGCCTCCGCAGCTTTGCCATCAGCTGGAGAACTCGGTTACTTCTCGGCGTTGCCCCGCCTCTTCTCGACGGGGTAGCGCTTCTCGGTCTTGGCCAACTTCGCTTGAAGGGCGCCTGGGAGATCAACCTCGAGGACATCACACAGGCGCAGCACGTAGTAGAGAGTGTCTGCCAACTCGTCCCGAATAGCCTCGGCACGGGCTGAATCGCTCATCGCCTCGGCCGCCGTAAGCCACTGGAAAATCTCAGTAAATTCACCAACTTCGCCGACCAGGGCCATGACAGGTTCTTAGGGTCGTGGAAGACGCTGCGCATCGCCGCGCCCAGTTCAAGGCTGCTGGCGGTCTTCAAGATGTAGCCGGAGCCGGGTCGGGTGTTGATCATGCCCGAGGGCAACCTCGAGTGGTGGGAGGATCAGCACCTCGAACTGGTGGAGATGGCCTGAGCCAACGCCGGCCCAATCGCGATCCCGCCCGAGCCGGCGCGGCGGACGACAATAGCAGCGTGGCCGGTGAGCAGCGACTTGACCCCCACGGGCGGCCTGAGCGCGACCCCGGCGCAGCGCCGCCGAGCGGGGCGGAGGGCGAGCTGGCGCCGGACCGCCCGACCCCGGGTCTGGGGAGCTGGTGAACAACCTGACCCTGGCCCGGGCGACGATGGGGACCTCGCTTGGGTTCCACATCGTGTTCGCCGTCCTCGGCGTGGGCATGCCCGCCCTGATGATGGTGGCCGAGGCGATCTGGCTGCGGACCGGAGATCGGGTGTGGCTGGGGCTGGCCCGGCGCTGGGCCAAGGCCTTCGGCATCCTGTTCGCGGTCGGCGCCGTCTCTGGCACCGTGCTCTCGTTCGAGCTCGGACTGCTCTGGCCCCGCTTCATGGCCTTCTCCGGCAGCATGATCGGCCTCCCCTTCTCGGCCGAGGCCTTCGCGTTTTTCACCGAGGCCATCTTCTTGGGCCTCTACCTCTATGGCTGGGACCGCCTGTCGCCGCTGCAACACTGGCTGACCTCGATCCCGATCGCGCTCAGCGGGGCCGCCAGTTCGCTGTTCGTGGTCATGGCCAACTCCTGGATGAACAGCCCGACCGGCTTTACCCTCGGGCCTCAGGGCCAGCTGCTCAGCGTCAACCCCCTGGCCGCCGCGTTCAATCCGTCGACCTGGACCGAGGACCCGCACATGCTGGTGTCGGCCTACGTGGCGACCGGCTTCGTGGTGGCGGCCGTCTACGCCGCCGGGATCCTGCGCGGGCGCAACGACGCTCACCACCGCCGCGCCCTGCTCGCGGGCCTGGCCATGGCCACGCTCGCCATCGCCCTGGCCGGGGTGACCGGGGACTCGAGCGCACGATTTATCTACGCCCAGCAGCCGGCCAAGTTCGCGGCCATGGAAGGCCTTTATCACACCGAGCGCGGGGCCCCCATCCACCTCGGAGGCATCCCGCTCAACTCGCAGCAGCGGGTCGTATTCGCGATCGAGATCCCGCGCGCGCTGAGCCTGCTGGCCGCATTCAACCCCAACGCCAAGGTCCTAGGTCTGGACGCCTTTCCGGCTCAGAACCGCCCCAACCCGATCTTAGTCCACTTCTCCTTCGACACCATGGTCGGCCTGGGCGGACTTCTCGGCCTGCTCGCCCTGGCCTTCTGGCTCGTCTATTGGAGGCGCCGGGTCCTACCCCGCCGCCTGCTCCCGCTCCTGGTGATCGCCGGACCGGCGAGCGTGCTGACCATGGAGGCGGGCTGGTGCGTGACCGAGTTCGGGCGCCAACCCTGGATCGTCTACGGCATCTTGAGAACCAGCCAGGCGGTCACCTCGGCGCCCGGCCTGGGTCTCACCTTCGCCGTCTTCCTGGCCATCTACAGCGGGCTCGCCTTCACCACCGCCCGCCTTCTGCTCCGTCTCGCCGCCCGCGAGCGGGCGGCGCAGAGCGCCTCGGCGGCCGCGCCCACGGCCGCCGCCGGGCCACCCCTGTGAGCGAGGCCGACGCGGTCGCGGGTCTGCTCTGGCTGGCCCTGACCGCCTACGCCGTGCTGGCCGGCGCCGACTTCGGGGGCGGCGTTCTAGACCTGCTTTCGAGCGGGCCCCGGGCGGCGGACCAGCGCACCGCGGTGGCCGCGGCCATGGGTCCGGTCTGGGAGGCCAACCACGTCTGGCTGATCTTCATGATCACGGGCCTGTTCACCGCCTTCCCCCGCGCCTTCGGAATCCTGGCCCTGGCGCTGTATCTGCCCTTCACCATCGCTCTGGTGGGCATCGTCCTGCGCGGGGCCGCGTTCGCCTTCCGGGGTCACGGTGCACTGGGTGCAGGTCCGCTCTCGCGCTGGGGCTTGGTCTTTGGATCGGCGAGCGTGATCGCGCCCTTCTTCCTCGGCACCGCCGCCGCCGCCGCCGCCTCAGGCGCGATCCGAGTCCAAGGCGGGCGACTGAGCTCGGGCTTCGTGTCCGGCTGGACCGCCCCCTATGGACTGCTGATCGGAGCCTTCGCGGTCTCCATCGGTGTCTATCTCGGGGCCACCTACCTCACGGTGGAGAACGAGGGCGGTGCGCTCGAGGGCGACTTCAGGCGCCGGGCGGTGCTCGCCGGGGCGGTGTCCGGCGTTCTCGGCCTGGCCGGCCTGCTGCTGGCTCCCTCGCAGGCCCCACCGCTGGCCCACGCCCTCTTCGGTCGCGGTCTGCCGCTGCTGTTGCTGGCGCTCATAAACGGCCCCTTGGCGCTCTGGGTGGTCTGGGGCTCGCGTCCGCGGCTGGCCCGGATCGCCGTGGTGGGCCAGGTCGTCCTGGTGCTCTGGGCCTGGGCGCTCGGGCAGTGGCCCTACCTGATCCCGCCCGATCTGAGCATCAGCGCCTCGGCCGCGCCCCAGGCCACGCTCTCCGCCCTGCTCGTGGTCTGCGGTATCGGCGCCTTGATCCTGATGCCCTCGCTCTGGCTGCTGTTCCGCGTCTTCAAGGGCCCGCTCCTCGACGCGGGTACCTAGACCGCCGCCTCTTGGCGGCGCCGGGCGCGGGCGATCTCGGTCAGGTGTCGCTTGCGCAGGCGCAGATGCTTGGGGGGTCACCTCCAAGAGTTCGTCCTCGATCAGGAAGTCGAGCGACTGTTTCAGGCTCTCGGCGTCAGCAGCAGTGTCTCAGTCTCGGGGATGCGGGTCGGCGAGGGGTCCACCGATTGCCCTCTTTTGCATAATCTCCATTCCGCATAACGCAGATGGGCATCACGCGTAGTGACCGCAGCGCGCCACGGTCGCCGACGGCCTCCTATCGCTCAGCGGCCACCTACCAGGGCAGTCGAGCTCGTGCGCGACTACCTCGCGGCCCATGTACGAGGGTGTGGGGTACAGAAACTACGTCGAGTTTGATCTCGGCCCTCAGCGCCGCCACTTATACGGATCGTTGTGGCCGAACACAGCCTTTCCCACCCGCGGTTTCTAGACCCGATTGCAGTTCAGGACCCTGGGTTCCTGGCCTTTCTTGTTAGCCTGATTCGAAGAGTTTGCGGGCAAGCTGAGACTGGCGGATGATCGACATTAGCGTTCCCGTTCGCAGCTCATCATGATCAGGAACCGGAACCGGTCCTGGTCGAGTCTCCGATCCGCAGTTGCATCACGATATGGCTTCCCGCGCCGACGTACCTCAACGAATCCATTCTCCCCGAGGAACCGGCACACCTGTCGGCCCGAAAGCCTGCGAAGCCTACCCAACCTTGAGGTCGAAGTGGGTCACGTAAACCTCGGTATGGAGCCGTTCCTTCAGCTCTGATGAGCTGGCAGTTTCAAAGCAAAGAGAGAGGGCTTCCCGCAGGTTGCTGGAGGCTTCCTCGACTGACCGCCCCTGGTCTCCGCGAGCGAGGCTCTAACGCCGCGTACCCACCCTCTCTAAATCGACTGAGGAGCTTGAAGATCCACCGCTTCGAGATTTTGTGGTCGCGGGCGAGCTGGGCCGGGCTGCGGTGTTCCAAGACGACTGCGTCGCCGATGTAGCGGCTGAGACCGGACATGCGCCACCTCCAATTTGCTGGAGTGCACTATGTCCTGCGACATGGGTGAACTATCTGGTGAAACCAGGCACCCTCGGGTCCACCAAATTTCTCTTATGCGCCCGCCTACAAATGCTTAACGTACCGTTGACGCATTGAGCAGAGGCTCCAACCCATCGATGATCTGCTGCGGCGTGGGTGGGCAACCAGCGATCCGCACAGAGACCGGGAGCAGGTCTTCCACGGGCCCGGCCAGCGAATCGGCACTCGCTATCACTCCGAGGCCGAGCGCGCAATTGCCAAGCGCCGCAACGATTCGTGGCTCAGGCATCGCTTCGTAGGCCCTGAGGAGCGCCGTGCGCATGTGTACGGTCACCGGCCCGGTGATAAGCAGTACATCAGCGTGGCGTGGCGAAGCGGTGATCGATAGCCCGAAGCGGGAGAGGTCGTAGTGTGGGCCGGCAGCGGCTGTCAACTCGTGCTCGCAGCCATTGCATGAGCCTGCGTCCACATGGCGTACCGCGAGTGACGACGGCCGTGGAGGCCGTCGCAGGCCCACCTCGCGGCGAGTGCGGTACAGATCACGCAACAACAGGTACATGGGGCGCTCCTCCTGTGTGGCTCATATTGTCAACTCCCGTTCAGCGGTCACAGCACGCGTAGCAGAGCTCAAAGCTCTTGTTAATCAGTGGAAATTCAGGCAGGAGGCTTTCGTTTGCAGCCACCGCGAGTGTGGGCCAGTTTGCGTACGACGAAGTTCGCAGCCGCAGGCGCGTAATGGTCGTTTCATCACGCTCGATGGCACAGAACGTTCGTCCGCGGGGGCTCTCGACCGCGGCCATGCCCGTCGCCAAGTGCTGGGTGGCGGACTCACACCCGGCTGGCTTCAAGGTTCCTGCGAGCAGTGAGTCGAGAAGCTCGAATGTGGCAGGCAGCTCGAGCGCGCGCATCTCGACGCGCGCCCGGACATCACCGCTAGGGTCCACCGGCGCCGCCGGTTTGAAGTTGGGGTAGGCAAGTCGAAAGCTCGAGCTCCGGGCGTCGTGCTGCACGCCGCTGGCCCGCGAGACCGGCCCCACCGTTCCGAGCGCGGAGGCTTCGGCAGTCGAAATGACGCCAACGCCGTGGAAGCGGTTTTGTACAGAACCGTGAAAAAGCACCTCGTGCCATGCGCGATCGGCGGCAAGACGGATCTCGCGCAACTCACGGCGGGCGGCAAGAGAGGTTTGCTCGACGATCTCGATGTCGCTTCGCATGACCTGGACCGAATCGAAGAGGAAGCGGTGTCCTGTGAGCGAAAGATTGACGCGCTGTGCCCGCTCCTTGAGCGTGGCGAAGACCATATTGCCAGCGGCGAAGCCGACGCCCGCACAGGCGGCACCGATATCGTTGAGGTGGTTGTAAAGCCGCTCGAGCTCGAGGAGCAAAGTGCGGGACCGCGAAAGCTCGGGGGTCGGGGCCATTCCCAGTGCCTGCTCGCAAGCCTGTGCATAAGCGACGCTGTTGGCAACAGCGCATGCCGCACACGCCCTCTGGGCGACAGCGCACGCTTCGCTTAGTGTCCTGCCTACGGCGGCACGTTCAAGTCCTCGCTGCTTGTAGAACAGGCGCAGGTCGAGGTGCAGTATGCGTTCGCCGACCACATGAAAGCGGAAGTGGCCGGACTCGATGACGCCGGCGTGAATCGGGCCGACCGCAACCTGGTGCGTGTCGCGTCCCCGCACGCTCGTCGTCCAGCGCTCCAGTTGCTCGGGGTGCGCAGTTAACGGCCGGATCGTCCGGTCGGCGAATACGAGGCGGCCCAGTTCTGCCGCCTCGCGCTCATCCCAATCGGCTGCGGGCACCAGGTCGACAATGGTTGGCGCGCGTCCGGGGTCAGGCCGGCATGTGATCATTTGGAAACGGCCATCGCGCATGAATGCCGCACGCAGCTCGACGGCTTCTGTGGGTCCTGTTACGTGCAGATCGCAGAACGTATGTCCGCTTCGGATCAGGAACGAAACGGTGTCGCGCCAGGCATGGGGCGGCACCCGTCTAATCTCGGCTTCATCTGTACTCGCGACGAGTTCTGCGTTGGCAGGCCATCCGCCTTCCGTCATGAGATTCCCCTGGTGAGGTGGCGGACGATCGCAGAGGTTGGCAGGAGCCAGGCGCATGCCGACAGCGCAACGAGCGCGGCCGCCATCAGCAAGGTTGGTATGAGTATCGGTGTCGTGCGAGCTGGGCCGGCCTTACGTACTGGCTGCCCTTCGTGCCCGGAACTGGTCTGGAGCGCTTCGAGGAGAGCATGAAGCAGCCCGATGAAGGCAAATGCAATTAGCACTGCAAGCGTGCTCGCTAGCACGACCTGCCCCGATTGGATCCCCCCCAGGATGATGAACAGTTCGCTGAAGAACAGAGGCGAGGGCGGCAGTCCCGCGAGGGTGAATGCGCATACCGCCATAGCGGCGAAGGTTGCGGGAGACGATGCCGCGACATCGCGTGCGCTGTGGCGGCCAGCGTCGGGTTGTATCTGATAAAGGGGTATCGCGGCATAGAAGCCCAGTGCCTTGGCCAGGGCGTGGCCGGCGAAATGCAACACCACGCCGGCCAGCGCCAGCGGACTGCCGATGGCGATCCCGACAGTGATGATGCCCATGTGTTCCAGGCTGTGATACGCAAGCAGACGCTTCCATGCCATCGGCTGCCACAGAAACGGAACTGCGACCGCCACCGAGAAAATGCCAAATGCAGCCAATGGAGCGGTTGCCGCGGTATTGCCAATCGGCACGGAGGCGGCGTCACGCAGGCGCCAGGCCAGCAGCATCACCGCTGGCAACAGCGCTGACGAAAGCATCGCGCTGACCGGCGCTGGTGCTTCGCTGTGAGCGTCGGGGAGCCAGTTGTGCACCGGCGCCCAGCCGATCTTGGTGGCGAGCCCGAGCATCACCAGGGCGTATGCGGCCACGGCGGCACCGTGTGACATATGGCTGAGGGTTCCGGGCAGCGCTGACCAGTCGAGCAGGCCGATCCCGCCACCGTGCGCCGCTGATGCGACGAACATGATCACGATGCCAAGAAAGGCAAGGCTCATACCCAGAGTCGTGAGAATGAGGTACTTCCACCCGGCCTCCAGGGCACGAGGCTTGCCCGAGAAGGCGACCAGCACCGAGGATGCCGCTGTCGTCGCTTCCACCACAAGCAAGCCAACACCGAGGTTCGCGATCACCGGAATCGCGACCAATGCCGACCAGAAGGCATAGAGCATCAGGTAGTAGGAGCGCACGCTGCGCCTGGCCGCAAAGAATTCGCCGTGCGCACCGCTCAAGTACGCGGGGGAAAGGAGCGCACTCATCAGCGCAATCACGGTCACGCCGCCCACGTAGATGCCAGAAGCTGTGTCTACGATCACCCAGCTGGTGGCGTGCGACTCGCGGGTCAGCATTGCCGCCGCTGCGCCCAGCCCCACGAGCGCAGTGATTACGGCGCAGACCCGATTGAGGCGGTGGGCGGTGCGCTCGCTTCGGGCAACCTGCAGCGCCAGCGCGGCCAGAACAGGCACGACAACGGACGCCGCGACGAGCGGGATCATGAGCTGATCAGTCATGGAGTTCCCGCAGGTGCGCGGTATCGCCTGATCCAAATTCGCCGAAGATGCGTGTATGGAAGGCGCTCGCCACAATGGCGATGAGCAGCAGGTCGAAGATCACGCCCAATCCGATTACGTCGGGCACGGCATTAGAGGCTGAGAGCGCGGCGAGCGTAGCCCCATTCTCAGCGACGATGATCCCGACGATCTGCAAGATCGTGGCGCGACGGGTGAGTGCGATTACGATCCCAAGCACGCCAAGCGCGATAGCCGCGCGTTGGGCGTTCGGGTCGCCAAAGCCAAGGGCGGGCACCAGTGCGGGGATTGCGAGCAGCGCCGCCAGCGCGATAACAGCGCGCGCCATCGGTTCGATGCCTGCTCGCACCGGTTGGCTTTCGCGGGTGCGCGCGATGCCGATGCCGAGGATTGTCGCAATCACGACCGCGCGCAGGAGCAGTCCACCGGCGGCGGGCATCAGCTCGAGATGTCCGCTCGTACGCCAAAGCGCGACGCTGGCGAGCAGCAGCGACTGGGCGGTCACGAGCGTCAGCGCAACAGAGCGGCGACGGACGACGACAACGCCCAGGCCCAACGCCACGCAGGCGGTTGGGATAAGCGAGCTCACGTGGCTCCTTGCGCGATCCACGACGCCAGGCCGATCATGCAGGTGGCGACTCCCGCGCCCAGCAGCGCCGGTACGCGCAAGATCCGCATCTTCGCCAGCGAACTCTCGATTACGCCGATGAACGCGCATAAAGTTGCAACGGCCGCTGCCAATGCGAGGATGTTCCAGGGAGCGGTCTGAGGCAGAGGGACGAACAGGCCGGCGGCGAGCATCAGCACGAGCCAGTGGCGAGCTGCTGAGGTCCACTGCAGCATCGCAAGGTCGCGGCCGGCGTACTCGAGCAAAGGACCCTCATGCACCATCGTCAGCTCCAGGTGCGTATCGGGGTTGTCGATCGGCTGGCGGCCGGTTTCCACCAGCACGACCAGGCCGAAGGCCAGTGCCGCGCACCAGTGTGCAGGCAAGCTGGCGACGTGCGCATCGCTTGCGGCGGCGACCATCCGGATCAGGTCGGTGGAGCGGGCGCCTGCTGCGACCAGCACCAGTGCAAGCAGCAGCAGCGGTTCGGTAAATACCGAGAACATCAGGTCCCGGCCAGCACCCATCAGCGAGAAACCGCCACCGGGGTCCCAGGCGGCAGCAGCGGTCGCAAATCGTGCGAGCGCCAGCAGCCCAACCAGCACCAGCATGTCGGATCCAAACCAACCAATCGTGCTTGCGCCAATAGGCACGACGAGCAAGGCACCCACAAGTGCGGCAGCACTCACGGAAGGAGCCATCCGGTACATGAACGTCGTGTCCAGAGGCGCCACCGACCGCTTGTGCCAAAGCCGTCGCAGCTCGCGGTACGGCTGCAGCGGTGAGGTTCCGCGGCGTCCCTGAAGTCGAGCCTTGATCGTCTGGATCAGGCCCGGAAGCAGCGGTGCCATCACCAGTCCCGCCAGCTGAACTGCGACTGCGAGAATGCTGCCGCGCATCAGCTCAGCCCCACGCGAACAACGGCTAGCACAACGGCGAGTGTCACCAGCAGATAGGTCAGATATGCGCGCAAGCTGCCCGACTGCGTCCGGCGAAGGATGCGGCTGGCGGCCAGTACTCGGCCCAGCGCGGGGCGAAACAGGACCTCATCGAACAGGTGGGGAACTTCCGACTCGTGTACTACGCTGTGCACGAGCGCACCATCGAGCTCGATGCTGACGGTGCGCCGGGGGCGCAGAACGACTGCGAGCACGAGCCGCAGGGACTTGGTGAACCCTGCGGACGTCCATGCGAGCCGGCTGTCTGGTACCTGGCCGCAGATCCACATCGGGCTGGGAGCGGTGGTTCCGGCCTGCCGCCGCGCAAGCTGGAGCCCAGCCGTGCAGACCGCGATGACGGCAGCCAGAGCAAGCGGTGCGAAAGCTCCACTGCCTGGCGCGGCCAGCGTGACGCCAACGAGGCTCGCGGGGAGCGGGCCGTACGGAGACATATGCCCGATCGGACCCAGCACGACGCCCGGCACCACCCCGATCCCCAAGCACAACCCGGCCAGGAAGATGACCGGGCCCGTCATCGACACGGGAACCTCGTGTGAGCTTGCGACAGCCTTTTGCCGGTGCGCGCCCAGCAACACAAGGCCGACGACCTTAACGAAACAGAACACGGCGAGTGCGGCGGTGGCAGCAAGCACAGCAGCGGCGAGCGCGCCCATGGCTGTGTCGGTTGGCGCGCCATGCAAGGCAAGCTGGACGAGGGCCTGAAGGGTCAACCACTCGGAAACGAATCCGTTGAACGGTGGAACCCCGGCAATCGCCATCGACCCGGCGAGAAACGCCGTGCCGGTCAAGGGCATCGTGCGCAACAGGCCACCAAGGTGGTCAAGATCCAGTTTGCCAACCTGCTTCTGGAACGAGCCGGCGCACAGGAAAAGCACGGATTTGAAGAGGGCGTGGTTGAGCGTGTGGAGCATCGCCGCCGCAAAGGCGAGGGCCGCCAGCGGCCTCTGCCCGGCGGCCGCTGCGAGCAGGGCTGCAGCGAGACCCAGGGCGATGATGCCGACGTTCTCGACCGAGTGGAACGCCAGCAGCCGCTTGAGCTCGTGCTGCATCAGCGCGTACAGCACGCCCGCTACGCATGACAGCGCGGCGGCGCCCAGCAGCACAGGTGCTACCCAGTCTGGAAGCGGCGCCAGCCAGAAGAAGAGCATTCGCACGAGCCCATACAGAGCGACTTTGATCATCATGCCCGACATCACCGCCGACACGTGAGCGGGCGCTGCCGGATGTGCTCGCGGAAGCCAAGAGTGCAGAGGCATCAGGCCCGCCTTGGTGCCGAACCCGACCAAGGCTGCCACAGCCAGCAGCGAACGAACGAGCGTCGGTTGGGCCGCCAGCGCGTGCGGATCGGTCAAGGCCCCCAAGTGTGCGAGCGTCAGTATCGACAGCCAGACCCCAACACCCGCAAGATGGGTCGAACCGAGATAGACCAGGACAGCCCGACTTGTCTCTGCGCTGCGGCTCGCGAGCAGGATCGCGACTGCAGGCGCGACGCTCATCAGCTCCCACATCATCAGGAAGGTGACCGCATCCCTCGCGATGACCACACCGATCAGGGCCAGGACAAACACCCCGCTGATCGCGGCAATCGCCGGGGCATTATGTGACCTCGAAAGGTATCCGCCGGCATAGATCAGCGCCGGCGTCGACACGATCGCGATTGCGGCGATGAAGAAGCCACTTAGTGGGTCGATCCCCACTGTCGGCCCAAGACCATTGCCGAACTCGCTGCCCACACCAGCTCGGCCGACGACGACCAGCCCGCCCGCGACTCCGATCAGCGCCACGCCAAACGCCTGCAGAGCGAGGCCTGAGCGCAGGCCACGGGGCACGGCCGAGACCACGATACCGGCGGCGGCGACCGCGGCACCCGCGACCAGGAGCCACGCCTGTGTCGTCATGCGGCAGCCCTCGTCTGGTTGGCACTGCCGCAGGTGTTCCCTCGTGGAGCGGCGAGGCCGACGAGTAGCGCGTGCGAGGCATCGATATGGGCAGTCATAAAGCCTGGGCCCTTGGGGGCCACTTACCCTGATAAACGAGTCAATTGCCGCCGCCGAGCTCGGCCCCTGGTCGATTGACCCGAGGGTGACTCATCAGTCGACATCGATTGAAGCTGGACCAGGTGTGTGTCGAACATTCGGCGCGCAACAGCCAGGAGATCGTTCACCTGTTGGTCCCGTAGGCGGTAATAGATGTTGTTGCCCGACTTTCGAGTGTCCACGAGGTTTTTCATCCGGAGAACCGCCAGTTGCTGCGACACCGTCGATCCCTCGCTACTCAACGCGAGTTGGAGCTCGGTCACGCTCTTCTCACCAGCTCGCAAGAGCTCGAGGATGCGGATCCGCGCCGGATGTGCGAGCGCCTTGAATAGTTCGGCCTTGAAGCCCTGAAGCGATTCAGTCATTTGAGAACCCGAGGACAGTCGACCGGGACGTGGGGGTGGGATTCACCCGACAACACATACGCATTCTTGTTCGATAACTGCAGAACTTCGAATATAGCAATGCGCTAGTGTAGGGGAATGGGCGGTGCGGGGGAGTCAGGACCACCGGTCGCGGTAGACCGTCCTAAGTCACGCCAATGATTCAAGGCCTGCATGCCAGCAGCGTCGTCTTTGCAGACTTCGACATTGTGTCTGGGGGTTTTTTGACGACTCTCCGGAAGTGGCTCCCTGGCATTGATTCAGCCGGTCATCCGGTCCGTCTGCATGGCGACGAGTACAGACTGCGCTTAGGACAGGTGCATCTCGAGAAGCGTGACCTGGTCGCCCAGCTTCAACTGGAGTCCCCAAGTGTCCCATTTCAAGCGCAGCTGACCGGTACGGTGAGACTACAGAGCGTTCCCAAACAACCGCGAACCAAGGTGGTTTTCGAAGGCAGGTGCGCTCGCAACTTCGGCACCCATGCGTCACCAGCATCGACAGAGGCCGTCCGGCTCCTCGCCAATGACTCGAGCCGTGCGCTACTTGATCTGATCGTGACGGCGATGGAGAGACCCTCCAACCTGCCTGATGACGTTGCGGCAATCGTCCCTTCGACTCGGAAGACAGCCGGCATGGGTGACAAGGAAGGGAAGTCCGGCACCAAGGGCACGCATCTGCACTGAGATCGCCTTCCCATGCGCCATGGCACTTGACTCTGACCCGGTCCCTTGGGGCCACGACTCACGCCTAATCCACGGCACGGTGGTGCGCATCGTTGTGGTTTCAGCTTGGCCACACGACGTCGTCTGTCTGGCGCAGACGTCCCGATCACTCAAGGCCCTTCGGCCCTGCGTGAGAACCGGCGACGCCAGTAGGCTGGCCTGTGGGGTGCATTTATTCAATCTGTATTCCATGTAGGGCGATTTGGCTAGCGCTATAGACTGTCTGGCTAGGCTGCTAGACTGACCTTTTAGGTGAGGCAGGTTGAGCTCAAGACACGGATCCGCCGTGCAGCCGAGGCTCGTGACATTGCCTGGCGTCTTGTCCGGCAGGGTGGGCGCCACGAAGTCTGGACGTGCGGCCGGACCAAGATCACCATCCCTCGCCACCGGGAAATCAACGAAATCACTGCTCAAGCCATCTTCAAGACTTTGGAGAGCGAGCTGGGGAATGGATGGTGGAGAAGATGAAGCGTAAGACCTACACCGCGCAGTGCGAGCGGGCTGGAGACTGGTGGGCGATCAGCGTCCCCGAGTTGAGGGGCGTCCACACCCAGGCTCGGCGGCTCGAGAAAGCCGAGGGTGTGGCCCGGGACGCGATCGCCATCTTCCTGGACGTGCCGATCGACTCATTTGAGGTTCGGATCGAACCCAGGTTGCCCCGAGACCTCGAGAAGAGGGTTGGTCGAGTGCGCAAGGTACGAGAGGATGCTGAAGCTCTACAACGTGAAGCGGCAGCCGTGAGCGCCGAAGTCGCGAGTGACCTGGTCACTAAGGCTCACATGACCGTGCGCGACGCCGGTCGCGTGCTGGGCCTCTCCCATCAACGGATCGCGCAGCTGATCAAGCCTGCCGACGCCAATGGGCGGCACGCGCCGTCGCGCCGAGCAATAAGGGGTCGCGAGACGCTCAAATGACAGCTTATGGGCTGGACTTGCGTGGACTCTGGTGGAGCTTTTGTCAATAGGTGTGGAATTTCCTTCCGGACCTTCGACATCTTTAAGCGGTCATCACCTCCATCTCTGATTCCGATTGCTGCATGACTCCGTCCCTGAAAAGCTCGCCTGCGATCACCATCGCCATGAGGTTCGGGCCGCCGTTGAGTGCGCGCCAGCTGAAGCTCAGCCGGCGCACGATCTTGTAGACGAGGTAGAGCGCGTTCTCCCGATGCCGCATTCGCTTGGCGGCATCGGTGCGGATCCGCACACCGGCGAACACCGACTCGATGGGGTTGGTTGTCTTGAGGTGAATCCAGTGGTCGGCGGGAAAGTCATAGAAGCTGACGAAGTCATCCCAGTCACGCAGCACGGTATCGGCAGCCGGGACCTGCCGCTCGCGCCGAAGCCAGTCAACCATTTCGTCCCGAACCCTTTCCGAATCGGCCCGGGTCGTGGCGTTGTACAGCTCGCCGAGCTTGGCTTTGGCATCGGCTTCCATCCGCTTGGGCAGTTTGTCGAGGACGTTTGTCCCGCGGTG
>Ga0307372_10007712_pt1 | contig 15335 bp, 17 predicted proteins | sample OX1MG_FD_202533 | JGI IMG/M metagenome (GOLD analysis project Ga0307372, IMG submission 202533) | Soil microbial communities from Risofladan, Vaasa, Finland - OX-1 | ecosystem: Environmental > Terrestrial > Soil > Coastal area > Acid sulfate soil | place: Finland: Risofladan, Vaasa | collected... | reverse complement strand
CTAGGGGAGCTTTCGCTGACCGCGGGGGATGCAGAGTGGCTCTCAGAGAGGGCTCTCGACCTTGACGTCGAAGCGTCGACATTCCTGTCCGCGACGCATCAGCGAGTCTCGGGCGAGTTTGAAGCAGCGGTAGCGGACGAGCGGGCAGCCATCGGCCAGCTGGAGAAGCAGATTGCGGGACTGGACAAGGCGATCTCGGAGCTCGAACAGCAGACAGAGATCGCACCTGTCATTCCGGCCGTACGCACGGCCGATCGCTCCGACCGTCCCGGTGCGCCCTTCTACCGGTGTGTGGAGTTCAAGCCCTCCCTCTCCAGTGAGGAGGCGGCCTTGCTGGAGGCCGCGATCGATGGCTCAGGAATCCTTGATGCATGGATCTGGCCTGATGGTCGGATCGACAGCGAGGAGATCGATACCTCCTTGCTTTCAGGCGCCAGGGTGCCGGAACCGCTCAGCGACTATCTCCAGCCGGTATTCGGAGCTGTCCCGGCCAACGTGGTGATGCAGATGTTGGGGAGCCTGGGCACCGCGACTTCGGCCCCGAATTACGTCTCGCGCGACGGGAGCTGGCGGCTGGGTGCCCTTCAGGGCCGCGCGTTCAAGAATACTGCTGCGTTCATCGGCGCCACGGCTCGCGAACAGGCCCGCCAACGCAAGCTGGCCGAGCTGCGGGTCTCACAACACAGCTTGGGCGAGGAGCTGCGAGCCCGACAGGCGGACGTTTCGAATCTGCGCGATCGGCAGCAGCGGCTGGCTGATGAGGTCGCCTCGTACCCCTCGCGCCACGAGTATCGGCAAGCCTACCGGGAAGCGGAGAGGGCGGCCGTCAAACTCGACTCAGCCCAGACACTGCTGGTTCAGCTACGTGAGCAGGAGAGCCAGATCACAGTTCGCCTGCAGAGGGCCCGCACTGCGTTCAGCACGCGCGCCAGCGAGCTCTCCCTGAGCGCGCACGTCGATCGGCTTCCCCAGTTGCTCGACGCCATCGGCGACTACCGGGAGCAGGTCACTGACCTGGCGTGGGCGGCTTCGACTCTGCTTGCCCGGCGTGACGCCGCGGATAAGGTCGCAAGCGTGGTCGAGTTGCACAAAGGACGCCTCCAGCAGGAAGTGGAAAGGGTGGAGCGTCTCCGACGCGACAACGTCCGTGCCCAGGCCCACGTCGAGGAGTTGGAGCGCTCGGTCGCCGGCCAGGCCGCCCTCGATGCCCTCGCGCGGGTAGACGACCTCAAGGCGGAGCTTCAGCGGCTGGAGGTTGCCATCGAGGCTCGGGCTGCGAAGATCCGCGACTTGGTTAAGGCAGTCGCTGCGGCAGATGGCCGGTTGCAGGTCCTGGGCGAGAAGCACAAGGAGTCCACCGAACGGCGGGCGAAGGCTGCCGAGCAGATCGCGCTCCTGGCCAAGCGAGGGGCGGTAGATCTCGCGCTCAACCTCGAGCTGGTAGTTGACGGTGAGTGGTCGATGTCACGCGCCCTGGACCTGGCCCGGCATCAGATCGAGCCGGCGTTGCAGAACGAGCCCATCCACCCTGACGCCATCAACAACGCCCACAGCAACCTTGTCAACGCCTTCACCGACCTTGCCCGGAGCCTCTACGAGTACGCCCCGGCCTTGGACTGGCCCGACGGCATCCCTCGCACGGTGGCCACCTACAACCAAGTCTCGGTCGACATCCGGGTACTGCGCCAGCGGCTGCGCGAGGAGATCGAAAGCCAGCGCCGCCTGCTGACCGAGAAGGAAAAAGACATCTTCGAGCACTTTCTGATGGCCGACCTGGCCAATCACCTGCGGGAGCGGATCCTGCGGGCGCGCCGCCAGGTCCAGGAGATTAACGAGAACCTGCGGGCGCATCCCACCACCAGCGGCATGACCCTCAGCCTGCGTTTGACGGAAGAGGTCGAGGATTCCGACGAGAAACTCGCGCTGGAATACCTGATGAAGGACCCCAGCCTGCTCCGTGACCACGAGAGAGAGCTTTTGCGGGCCTTCTTCCAGCGGCGGATCGCTGCGGCCAGGGTGCAGGAGGGCAACCAGACCTGGCGCGAGCACCTCACGGAAGCGCTCGACTATCGGCGCTGGCACCGGCTGAGCATTCACCAGCACCTGGACGGCAAGACCGCGCCCTTCACCGACGCCCGCTATGCAGCCGGGTCGGGTGGCGAGAAGTCGGTCAGCATCCACCAACCGCTGTTTGCGGCTGCCGCGACCTACTACGACTCCGCCAGCATGGCCTGGGCGCCGCGTCTCATCGTCCTCGACGAGGCGTTCGCCGGCATCGACTTTCCCACTCGAGGGCGTTGCCTGGAGATGGCTGAGCAGTTCGATCTCGACCTGGTGATGACCTCTTACGAGGAGATGGGCACGCACGCTGAGCTGCCGGCGCTGGCGATCTATCAGATGGTGCGAGATCCCGCTCGCCGAGGCGTCTATTGCGAGCGCTGGATCTGGAACGGCCACCAGCTGCAGCTGGCGGAGGAGGGTTGAGCTCCACTCGGGATCTTGCTCCGCTGCAGAGAAATGGCCTGGCTCCGGTTTGGGCTCGCATCCGCGAGCACCTCGAGCGATACGGCTGGAGCACTCTCGGTTCGATCACGTTGGACCTGGACGCTGATCCATCGCTGGCGCTGGCCGGGCTTATGGGGTCTCGGCGACTGCGAACTGGCCCGGTCCGCATCCCGCTTGGCCGGTTGGACTCTGCCCTGCGCTCCTCGCGCCTCGAGGTCGGTTTGGTGGAGGCGCTGGAAGCTATGGGCGGGCCGCTCACCGACCGCCGTCAGCTGCGGCGTATACGCGGTACTAGCGAAACACAGATGTGGGAGCGACTGCAGGGTCGGGCGCAGGCGGTCCGCCCGGAGCTTTCGTCCTGGTTGGCGAAGATGCGACATCAGGGAATCGCACGACGGGTGGCCGGAGAGGAGGTGGAGGAGGTACTGGAGAGGGTGCTTGTGGTGGTCAGTCAGCTCCCGGCGAAGCAGGTTCCCCTCCAGCGGCTGGCAGTGACGGTGGGGTCCGCGCATGAACTGGACTGGGACCGGCCGATTGGGAGTTTGACTTTGAGCGCGCTCGCGCATCTGCGGGGCCAAACCCCGCCCAACTCGTCGTTGCGTCGGCGCCAGTTGTGGGCTGAGTTCGGAGTGGTGCTCGACTCCTTGTCGGCGACGGTGTTGGCGCTGAACCTCCGCCCCGAAGGCGACGGCTTGGCAGCCAGCATCCTCCGCGCATGCGCCGAGCTGGGTGAGCCCACCTCGCTGACGCTCGGTCAGCTGAAGCGCGACGAGCTCACTTTTGCGGTCGGGCACCCGCCGGTGCTGATCTGTGAGAACCCTACGGTAATGGAGGAGGTCAAGGCTTGCCTAGGGGCCGTGGCACCGCCCATGGTCTGCGTGGCCGGGAGGTTCAACACCGCCGGAGCGGTGCTCCTCGAGCATCTGTCGAAGACGGGTGTCGCCCTGCGCTACCACGGAGACTTCGACTACTCGGGAATCGCCATCGCCAATGAGGTGATGGCCCGGTTCGGGGCAGAGCCCTGGAAATTCGACACCGCCAGTTACCTGCGAGCTCTGGAGATCAGCCCTGGCCACCCACCAGAGGGGCGAAGAGTGGAGGCAAGTTGGGATCCTCACCTGGCGACAGCCATTGCCCATCACAAGCGCGCGATCCACGAGGAGGCCGTGGTGGAGGAATTACTGTGCGATCTCGAGGTGTCGTAGCCAGGTTCGGAAACGGAATGTTCCCGGCTCATGCTGCTGCAGACTCAGCGCCTCCACCCGGTGGCCGCACGGTCCCCAGGACCAAGGTCGCTCCTGCTCCGAACACCGGCCTGCCGACGGTGGCCGGATCGGGGACTTCTGAGCAGCTAATGCACTGTCTCGGAAATATTGTCCGGAGATCAAGACCGCCACTCGGTTATTCGAGCTCTCTGATCCTGGCCATCCAGAATCCAAGGCGCTGGCGGAACCTCTCTGCCTGAGCCGCGACAACCGGCACGTTCGTCAATTCAACCTCGCGTCTGACTCGGGGCGATTGTTCGGCCATCAGGTCCTGGATCCGCTCCATCACGCGTTCTTCCAGGGCGAGGATCTCGCGGTAGATCTGGCTCCAATACAGGGCTTGTGCCATCGACGCGCCACCTGGATCGTCCTCGCCATCCATGGACTGGGTGGAATCACCGCCCCTGATCGCGGCGACCACGTCCGGCCGCGCGCGACGCGCTCGGGGTGGCTCCATGGCCCAGTCTGGCGCCGTCTGCCGTAACAAGCTCAGTAACAGATCCGCTGAGCCATCTGAGCGACCCGGGCGAGATCGCGGAGGACTTGTCGCTCGGGACACGCGATTGGCCAAGTGCCCTGTGCAGGCCGCACCTCCAACCTTCGCCACAAACACGCGATGTCGGGACCTATCCGATGAGGTTGATGAGGGTCAACTCAAGTCCGATCCCTATCTACTCACACGCATCTCGCACGATTTAGATAAGGAGCCTAACTGAGCCACTTCAACTTGGTAAAGCGTACGCTGATTATCTAGGCTCTCGGTGTCGAGCCAGACGTCAGGCCTACTCTGAGCGGTCGGCGTTAGGTGTCGGACTGGTCGTTTCGGCTGGTGACTGTAGGCGAGAGATCTTGACCGACTGTGACGCCAACAAAGCTGGGAGAGGGGTATGGAGTCATTCATCACGGATTCGTTGAAAGCCAGGCAGGCTGCCATGCGAGACGTGTGGTCTGTCTACGACGCTCACTTCGCAGAGGTCGCGAAGGCATCGCTCGAGGCCCTAGAAGCGATACCGGAGTTGAAGGCGGTGGTGGCCGAACTGCAGACCGCCCAAGACTCGGCTGGGGCGGCTGAACGTCAGGAGCGCTCCCGCGCGCTTCTGAAGGCGGCTATGGTGGACGGCGACTGGGACACCTACCTGGCGGACATCCGTCGAAGCGGCGCCGAGTATGCCCGAGCGGGTCTCGACTTCTCGGTTTGGAGCGCCGTGATCCTGGGGTTTCGTTCCGTCCTGTTGACAATGTTGAAGGACGCGTACGGCTCCGATGCTGACCGATTCGCTGCTGCGGCCGATGCACTTGGTGCGTTCCTGGACGCGGCGATTGCCGTCATCGGCGACGAGTACCTGGGGGCGAGAGAGGAGATCATCAAGCACCAGCTCTCGGCGATCCGGGAGCTGTCGACGCCCGTGCTCCGCGTCCGCAGCGGGCTTTTGGTGCTTCCGCTCATCGGAATCATCGATACCGACCGTGCCCGCCGTTTGACCGCCAGCCTTCTCGCCACCATCCGCAGCGATCGCGCCCGAGTGGTCATCCTCGACCTGACCGGGGTGCCAGCCGTCGACTCGGCGGTGGCCAACCACCTCATCATGGCCGCCAAGGCCGCCCGGTTGCTGGGTGCCACGGCGATCATCACCGGGCTGTCCACCGCAAACGCGGAAACCCTGGCCCGCTTGGGGGTTGATCTGGGCGAGGTTCAGACGCTGGCCGACCTAGAAACCGGGATCCAGGAGTCGGAGCGGCTGCTGGCCGGGGTGGGGTGAGGGAAGTCGTGGCATGCCGAACCGGGTTCTAAAGCAGGGCGACTACCTCATCGGAATCATCGGGGAGACTTCCACCGACGCCCAGTTGGCGAGCTTTGCGACCACCCTCGGCGACGAGGTCGGCCGCCATCGATCGCGGGCCGTGATCGTGGACGTGGGGGAATTGAAGGTGATCGATTCCTTCACCGCGCGCATGCTGAGCCAGATCGCGACCACGGTGAGCCTGCGCGGGGCCCGGCCGGTCGTGGTGGGCATCCAGCCCGAGGTCGCCTTCGCCATGGTCCGCCTAGGGCTGCACCTCGACCGAGTTGCGACCGCCCTCGATCTGGACGCCGGCCTGGAGTTGGTGGACGCTCGGTTTCAGCATGCCGGCTGAGGCCGGCCGCGCCGCCCTTCCCGAACCTGCGCTGGTGCGTGTGAATTCGGAGGCCGACGTTATCGTCGCCCGTCAGCGGGGGCGCGAGATGGCGGCGGAGATTGGTTTCAATGTCACCGACCAAGCGCTGATCGCCACCGCCATCTCGGAGTTGGCTCGAAACATTCTCCAGTACGCCCGCACCGGGGAGGTGAGCGTCCAGCCAACCTCGAAAAAAGGGCGAGCCGGATTGGTCATCGTGGCCTCCGACCAAGGTCCCGGGATAGCCAACGTTACCGAGGCGATGCAGGACGGCTATTCAACCAATGGCGGCCTCGGACTCGGCCTGCCTGGCAGCCGGCGCCTGGTCGATGAGTTCGAGGTCGAGACCGAGCTGGGTCGAGGCACCGTTATCACCGCTCGCAAATTCCTACCTGCCGAGGGGTGAGATGTCGGGCCCGCTCTGTATCAAGATCGTCCAAAGGCCATTCCCCGGGGAGGTAGTGTCGGGCGACGGCTGTCAGATGATCGAGCTCGAGGACGGCGCGTTGCTGGTCGTCGTCGACGCCTTGGGCCACGGTCCGGCGGCAGCGGAAGTGGCCGCGCTCGCCCTAAAGACAGCCACCCGGAGCGCACGCCTGGGCCTGACACAGGTCCTGGCGACAGTTGATGGTGAACTGCGTGGAACCCGAGGGGTTGTGGCCGCGCTGGCTCGGTTCTGGATCCGCGAGCGCAAGGTCAGCTGGGCGTCGATCGGCGATGTCCAGGGCGTAATCGCAAGCCCGCGGGGTCGAACGACGCTGGTCGAGCGATCTGGAGTGCTGGGTTTCCACGGCCACAAGGCGGCTCCGACGACGGTTGCGATGGCACTGACGGACGTTCTCTGCTTGGCCACCGACGGGGTGGCACCGGACTTCCGGGAGGATATTCAGCCCACGCTGACCCTGGAGGCGATCGCTTCCCGTCTGCAGGCGCGATTGCTGCTGACAGACGACACCCTCGCGGTCGTGGCGCGATGGAACAGGAGCTCAAATGCAGCTCTTCAATGACCTGACCGCCGCGTATGAGGCCGAGTTGCGCAACTACATCGCCAACCCCAGCGAGGAGGGCTTGGCGCAGGCCTATCAGATCGGCCGTCAGGCCCTTGGGACGGGTATTGGACTGGTCGCATTCGCGGAGATGCACTGGCGTGTCTTCGCCAAGCTGGCGGATGAGGGGGCTAGCCGACCGTTCGCCTCGAATCTGGCCGCGAGCTTCTTCGCCGAGGGGATGGCTGCCTACGAGATGGCCTTGCGGGGATATAGGGATGCCAACCAGGTCCTAAAGCAGGCAAATGAGGCTCTGGAGCGAGCCGGCCAGATGAAGACGAGATTCTTCAACTATCTGAACCACGAGCTCCGCACCCCGCTCAATTCGGTTCTCGGATTCGCCGATTTGATGGCGACAAGGGCGCCAGGACCGCTGAACGATGTCCAGGCACGCTATTGCGCCAATATCGGATCGTCCGGGAGACACATGCTCGAGCTGGTGAATGAGATGCTCGACATGGCCAAGCTCGACGCCGGCAGGATGGAGGTGGCGAGCGAGCCGCTCGCGCTCAACGCGATCATCGATGCGGTGGTCGAACAGCTCCGGCCCCAAGCGACGATGTCTGGAATCGCGATCGAGTTCTTGCCCGCTGCCCATGAGGAGGTGATCGGTGACCGGCACCGACTGATCCAGGTATTCCTCAACCTGACCACGAACGCGCTTAAATTCACCCCTGAGGGGGGACGAGTCGAGATCCGGACTGGCCGCGCGTCGGACAGGGTATTGGTCTCGGTGGCCGACACTGGGGCGGGCATCCCGTCCGCCCAGCTGGATGTGATCTTCGACGAGTTCGCTCAGGTCGACTTTGCTACCGATGGCAGCCGGCAGGGATCGGGTCTTGGGTTGCCCATCAGTCGGCGCCTGGCGGAGCTGATGGGCGGCTCGCTCACGGTTGTGAGCGAGCCGGGCCGGGGCAGCACCTTCACCGTGGCCATGCCTCGCTCAGGTGAAGCCCGCGCCGTCCATTCGCAGGCGAATAGAGCTTGATAGGGTGGGCAGCCGTCAGCCGCGAGTAAGCCCGGCGTCTGTCACGGCGGAATCATCAAAGGGGCGCGTAGCGGGACTTTGCGTTCGATCCACAAGCATCCCCAACGCGTGTGTTCAGGCGTGAGGGCGGACAAGCGCAAGACGACGAGGCACAGGTCAAGCGTGCCGTTCACCATGACCGGACCCCGAAAGCGGATCCACTCTCTGTGGGGGTTTCGGGATGATGGTGCCGGCGGCGACGGTGCCACGGGGGAAGCCGGGACCGACCGGGCCGGGACGATTGTAGGACTCGCCGGGCTCGGTGATCCAGGTGCTCTAGGTCGCGATGATTGGCTGCCTGGCGTTCTCGGCCATCTGAGCGCCTCGGTTTTTCGACCCCGCACCGCCGAAGCCGGTTTGGATGTGGATCACGGCGTCGGCAGGGCGACAGGGGACGGTTGGTCCTGGAGCAGGGTGGCGAACGCGGCCGGGGCCAGATAGCCGAGCGAGCTGTGAGGCCGGAAGTTGTTGTAGACCTCGCACCAGTTGTTGTAGAGGACCCTCGCCTCGAAGACCGAGGCGAAGATCTCACGGCTGAAGAGCTCGTCGCGGAGCCGGGCGTTGAAGCTCTCAACGAAAGGATTCTCCCAGGGACTGCCCGGCTCGATGTAGAGGGTCCCGGTGCCCGCCAGTCGGCACCAGTCGCGGATCGCGCCCGCGATCATCTCCGGTCCGTTGTCCATCCGGATGTACTGGGGCGCACCGCGCTTGGCCTGGGCCTGGTCCAGGACCTCGACCACGTCGTCGGCCGTGATCGAGCGCGCCAGCCTGCGCCCGATGCTCTCGCGGGTGTGCTCGTCACACATGCTGAGCGCCTTGATCGGGCGCCCATTACGGCAGGGATGTGGATAGGGCCGAGTTGGCGGGGCCGTCACGCGAACTCGCCGTCGAAGCCGCTGCGGATGTCTTCGCCCGATTCGGCTGGCATCCTGAGTTCAGCCTGCTGAAAGGGCAGCAAGCCGAACTGCGCTGGGGATAGGCGGATCTCAGGCGGCCGGAACGGTCGGTCGACTCGTACACCTTAAGGAAATACCGGGCAGGCTGCGGTGACCTGTCTCAGCGAGGGGTCGCCAGTCGGATCGCTAGCTCGTCGGCCAAGACCAGAAAGAACTCATCCGTCCCCTCGTGCGTGTGCCAGGTGAACTCCCCGTGGGAAGGCAAAGCTCGATCCGCATGATCGGCGACCCTCCGGGGATGCTCGGCTCCTCCGAATCACTTTCTGGAGGCGATTCTATGAAACCGGGGGCGGTTCACCATATTCGCTGGCCCAGGCTACCGCCGTCTCCCGGCTGGGGAAGAACCTGAAGTCTCCAAAGCGGCCAACTGTGAGGACAACGTGAGCAAATCGGCGCATGAAGCGGTTGCGGCGGTCTTCGCGACTCGCGCAGACGCAGCCAGCCGGAAGGCAATGCGTGATGCGACCTGCTGTTCGAGACGCCCGAGGGGTACGAGATCGTCGATTACAAGACGGACGACCTGCGCGAGGGCGAGGTGGAAGGCCGGATGGACCATTACCGGAACCAGGGTGACGCATACGCTGAGCTCGTGCGCGCCATCACCAGCCGAACGCCAGTCGTGGTTTCTTTTGTATTTGTGTCTCGGTGCACTTGGCGATCTCGGGCTGTCCTACGGCGCACTCCTTCGCAGCCGATAGCCGCATCGGTCACCTGACATTTGATGGCGGTGGAGTATCTTAGAACTTGACAATGTCGGATTGATACCTAAGATGAAGGCGTGCCGGATCGCGACATCATGTATTCGAAGTTGGTCCCGTCTTGGCGGCGCCCCTATCGGTTGGCAAAGGGGGATGCCGGTGCCGGGGTCGTGGCCGCGGAGGCCGAGAAAGCACTCTCCGCGACGCTTCGCCGGACCGGCGGCTGTCCGGGCATCCAGGAGCTTGGTCGAATTGTTGCTGACGCTGTCCGATCGGATGACCAGTCCTGGCGCGGTCGAGCTGACGAAGTAGTCAGGGCTAGCGGCGGCATCAAGCACACTCGAATGGCGCGTGAGGTCGCTGAAGGCGTGGTCGAAGCCCAAGGGGCTCACCTCGCCGGTCTCTCGACGGAAGCAATCGTCGAGGAGTTCGCCGTCGCCGTCTTGCGGAAGATGGTCCTCCACTATGGCTTCGGCCCGATTCAGCCGGCACTCATTGCTGAACGATTTGGCTCCCCTTCTGGAGTTATTGCATTCGAGGCCGAGTGCCTCGCCCAGATGCGCCTCCGGCCAATCGCGGCGAAACTGCTCGCCGGACCTCGCGCCGAGCGGCTCCGGGCACCCAGCACGCGGCCGAGAAAGAAGCGGTCAATGGCCTCCATGCTCGAGGTCTGGCCGTGAGACAGTTTGTCGCCCCGCTCGGTCCGATGCTCAACTTCGTCGATGGCCCGCCGGGCGCTGGCCTACCTGATATTGCGTGGCAGCGACACTACGCCGTTGACGACCAACCAATTGCCGCAGCCTTCGGCCAAGTGTTGTCGGATCGAATGGCCGACCTCATCGATATTGCTATGGCCGTTTACGTCGCCGATCGCTTACGCAGAAGGGAGCCGGCACCTCGCTCCGACCCATTTCGGCTCGACTGGTATCGGTCAATCTCGATTCGTCTAGGGCTGAGGGAGCCAGCTGTTTGGCGTTCACCGGCTGTTCAGGCACGACTATCCGCCGTACTCGGCTGGCTGACTGAGGACGATTGGACCTTCGAGTTTATGAAACGGAATCGGGCGCCCCGCCCTTCGCAGGCGCAAGGATTCCTGTTCGCGACGAAGCCGATGGAGCCGGTGACAGTAGGGCTGTTCAGCGGAGGACTGGACTCCCTGGTCGGAGCCTGTGAGCTGTTGACCGAACCATCATTAGGGGACCTAATCCTGGTGTCGGCAAGCAGCAGCACTCGGCTGCGCCGAGTACAGGCCGATCTTGCAAAGCGTCTCCGCTCAACCAACAAGAACATCATCTCGGTCCGCGTGCCCTTCAATCTGACTGGAGCCACTAAGCCCGAGCTTCACGAGATCAGTCAGCGGAGCAGGGGCTTTGTGTTCCTGGCTCTTGGTTGTGCCACTGCGGCAACTGCCGGCGCCACTGAGCTTCGGCTATTCGAACACGGGATCGGAGCGGTCAACCTGCCATACCTCGAGTGCCAGGTCGGCACGCACAGTACGCGCTCCGCACACCCTGCAACTCTCCGGCTATTTACGGACCTTCTGGGCGCTCTGGAAGTTCCGATGCACATCTCGAATCCCCTCCTCTTGCTCACTAAGGCGGAGGTTTGTCGTCGGCTCCCGTCGCACTTCCATGACCTTGTCGCAATGTCGGAGTCATGTGATGGGTTTCCGCAGAGGGTCGAAGGTCAACCCCGCTGTGGACTTTGCACGGCGTGCGTATTGCGTGCCCAGGCACTTAAGGTGTCGGGCCTCTCCCACCTGGAGGACTGGAGCAGGTACCGTAGGCTCCCGCTGGCTGGGCTCGCCGAGGCAACTGCGGAATCGTGGCCTGGACGGGCCATGTTGTACCAGGTCGAGGTCCTGCGGTCGGTCTTGGAGTCGCCCGAGCCATGGGCAACGGCCGTAGAGGCATTCCCATCTCTCGCGCGGATACCAGCTGATCTCGAGGACGGGCCGTTGGGGCGGCAGATTGTGCGTTCCGACCTCCTTTCACTCTTGGGGCGGTACGTAGCGGAATGGGACCAGATCGATATCGCGAGCGACGCTCGGGAGCATTCATCGTCAGCCCTTGTTAGTCGAGGAGGCATCGCGTGAGCCAAACGGTAGATCCAGGCGTTCTGGCCCAACGGCTGCGCGATGCACGAAAGCAGGCTGGCTTCACCCAGGAAGCGGTGGCTGACGAACTTGGGATTCCGCGTACCAGTGTGGTGGCAATGGAGCGTAACGATCGACGTGTTCAACCTGCAGAGCTTGTCCGCCTTGCCGAACTCTACGGCCGCCAGCTTCACGAACTGGTGCGCCCTAGCATGGGGGTACAGGACTTCTCGGCGCAGTTCCGGGTGGCTCTTCAACGCGCGCCAGATTCCGAAGCGCTCGACCGTGTCGTTCGTGAGCTCCAGGAACTGACTGAGGACTATCTCGCGCTTGAACGAGTAAGCGGGTCGGTTCTCCCGCGACACTACCCTTCTCCATATCCGATTGATACCAGCCGACCCGAGCAGTCGGCCGAGGACATCGCGACTCGTGAGCGAGGCCGACTTGGGCTTGGTGATGGCCCGTTACTTCAACTACGCGAAGTCTTGGAAAGCGACGTTGGCTTGCGCACCTTCTCGATGAAAATGCCGAGCTCCGCGGCCGCACTGTTCGCCTACTCAGACGACGCAGGCGGATGTCTGGCCTTCAATTCGGAGCAGCCGTTTGAGCGCCAACGCATGTCGATTGCGCACGAGTATGCGCACTTCCTTACTCGACGGCATCGACCCGAGATCACGGTTCTTCCTACGTACCGCCGAGTGCCGGCGGAGGAGCGAGCCGCCAATGCATTTGCCGCTAGCTTCCTCATGCCAGCTTCGGGCCTGGTCCGGCGGTTCAACGATCTGAGCGCCGCACGAGGCGGTCTTCCGACGCCGTCAGACGTACTCCGCTTGGCCAATCTGTATCAGGTCTCGTTCCAGGCGGTGATGGTTAGGCTCGAGGACTTGAAGCTCCTTCCGAGCGGAAAGTGGGATCAACTTGAGGTTTCGGGGTTCCGGGTCCAAGAAGCCAAGGACCTGATTGGTCTGCCGCATGTGCCGTCCGACAATGATCTGTTTCCTGTTCGGTATCGGTATCTGGCCGTAGAGGCCTTCGAGAAGGGAAGTATTACGGAGGGCCAACTGTCACGGTACCTGCGTGTCGACCGGCTGACGGCCAGGTCGCTAGCCGGCCAGGCGATTTCGGAGTGGGCGGGGGCCGTGGCAGTTGACCGCCCTCGATGATGCTGGTGAGGAACCCCCACTCGTGTCCGGGCTCTTGCCGATTGACGCGTGCATCCTCATCAATCTATATGCCACGACTCGGACTCCAGAGATCCTTCGGGCGCTTTCAGTCCAAGTTGTTGTAGTGGAGCAGGTCGCCTCGGAGGCGCTCTACGTGATGAGGTCGATCAAAGGGGAGCTCGTGCGCACCCAGATCGACATCACGCCGGAAGTCAGGCAAGGCCTGATCATCCGTGCGGGGCTCATAGAAGAAGAGCTTGCGGACTACGTTCGTCATGCGGCTGAGCTCGACGATGGCGAGGCAGCAACCGTCGCGCTAGCGGAACATCGCGCAAGCGCAATTGCAACGGACGACCGGGCCGCCATCAACTATGTAACGCGTAACCAGCTGCCGCTCACGGTTTTCCGGACGTCAGACCTAATCCGAAGATGGATGGACTCTGCCCGAATTAGTCCCGCTGAGGTCAGCGTTGCGCTGGCCGAAATTCGCGATTGCGGCCGCTTCGTGCCCAACGATCTAGACCCCCACGCCGACTGGTGGCGGACCCTTGTGGGCAACGAGTGATCTGATGGAGGGAACTACGACCGCCATGACCAAGCTGCTCGGATAAGGCTAATGCCAACCATCGAGGCGAACGTGACCGATGAGAAGCTTCGGCAGCTCTTGGACGAAGGACACGAGTCGGATCTGCTCGACTTCAAGGACACGTGCAATCTGGCCGAAACGCGCGACCGCGTGGAGCTTGCCAAGGATGTCGGCGCAATGCAGGTCAACGGCGGCTACATCGTCATCGGTGCGGATGCGCACGGCCGGCCGACAGGCTTGCTGACTCCCGAGCTGTCGACACTCCTCGATGAGTCGGTGATCAGGAAGAAGATCGCCAAGTACCTCCCCGAACCGTTCGAGATCCGCTCGGCGGCACACCGCATAGGTGACGACATCGTGGCGGTCGTCTACGTCGCTCGCAGCCCGGTCGGCATGGCCGTCTTCAAGGCCGACGGTAACCACGACGGCGGCCAGGCCTTCCGCGCGGGCGATGTCTTCGTTCGTCATGGGACCTCGAGCGAGCGCTGGCAGCAACACGATATCGATCGCATCCAGGCGAGGATGGTGGAGCGGCTCAAAGAAGGTTGGATGGCTGAGACCGCCGATTCGATGAGAGCGCTTCTCAAAGTTGGGCAGCACGCTCAAGAGTTGGCGTCCGCGCCAGCCGAGGGCCTGGACTGGCGGCTCGACGCTGTGACCTTCGTTGCCACGGCCCTGGAGCAACTTCGGCGAGGTGACGACATCCCATTGCGGCTGGCACTCGATCGCATGGAGGTCGACGCCGGCGCAGTCTGGTCGACTGGCTTTGCATCGGAGCTTGGGACGCTTCTCGACCGCCTGACGTGCCTGGCCGCGATGTTCGTCCGCATCAACCGCGACGAATGGCTCAATGAGGTGTTGCAGCGGGTTTTGGCTATCTACGAGGTACCGCTGCGGCCGCGGCCAGTCGTGCAGGTCAGCGAAGGTCCGATCCTTTGGCTGGCGGTAGCTGAGGGTTTGGAGGCGGTCGGCGGCTTGGCAGTACGGCGCGCGCGCTGGGGCGCCGTCAGGCGAATCGCCTTGCTGCGCACGCCCGGCCATGAGGCGTATCACCCCTACGTTCTTCGGCACGTGGTGGTCAGCGCAGGACGGGCCGGTCTCCTCGAGCCAAAGGACCGCAAGGGAGTCTCCCTAGTCAGCATGGCCCGAGCGGTCGTCGACCGGCTCGAATGCGTCCGCCCGGACATGGCGAAAACTGACGACCGAATTCTCGACTCCATCTGCCAGTTTGACTTCCTGGCAGCCCTTGCTGCGATCGCCGAACAGGGTGGCGTCGACACCAAGACCTTCTATACGAGCTTCGCCTACTTCTTCACTGAGCGAGTCGAGCCGATCGTCGCCCAGCTTCTCACGGATCCATGTTTGAGGAAGGCAATCTTCCCCTTGTCCGACGCGGACCTAGGCGCCGCCCTAGCAGCCTTGAACCACCTCGCCAGGTCGGAAGGCTTTCGGTTCTCAGGCTGGGATGGATTTTCAGGGAGCATCGTCCTGGAGTTCATCCGGCGCAACGGCGGCGATTCCTCCCAGTAGGGTCGCAAACCGGCCCGGCCGAACTGGGATTGCCGATCGGGACGAGTTCGCGACCGACTGTCAGTCTTGGGTCGCGGTGCCGCCGGCTAGCCTGGCCGCAATGCGAAAGCTGCCGAATTAGCGCCGGATGGTCTTCTCGCTCGGCGAGAGACCAGCGGCTGCCCACTGGTCGGCCGTTGGAACCTGGCCGCGATCGTCGATGAACTGGCGAACCGCCTCGAGGGCCACTTCCTCGGGGAACCGACGATTCTCGGCATATGGCCCGGCCAGGCGCGCCCCTCTGAACTTGGAGGTGCTCGAGTTGTGT
>Ga0307372_10007710_pt1 | contig 15341 bp, 9 predicted proteins | sample OX1MG_FD_202533 | JGI IMG/M metagenome (GOLD analysis project Ga0307372, IMG submission 202533) | Soil microbial communities from Risofladan, Vaasa, Finland - OX-1 | ecosystem: Environmental > Terrestrial > Soil > Coastal area > Acid sulfate soil | place: Finland: Risofladan, Vaasa | collected... | reverse complement strand
ACCAAGAACTAGCGTTCTTGCGCATAGATCAGTTCAGAGACAGGTACGTCGTCTTCCGCGGTGGCCAGGTTCCGAGCCTTGTGTAGGATTCGTCCGAGTTTCGAGAGTGTATATATGCGTCGCAAAGGAAAAAGAAACACTCTCAATGAACGACGGTGTCCTGCTCCACATGGAGGAGCATACGCGAGCCAAGCACCAGATTCTCAAGGCTTACATCGACGCTTGGCTTCCGATAATGATACTGCGGAACGCCCGGATAGTCTACCTCGACGGATTCGCAGGTTCAGGTGAGTATGACGATGGATCGGTAGGCTCCCCAATAATCAGCTTGGAATGCGCGGCGAATCATATGTTGAAGTCAAAGTTCGACCAGGAAGCGATTTTCTATTTCATCGAAAAGGATGGTCCGAGACATGAGCACCTCGTGGGCTTCATTGCGAACCGCTTCAAGGGAAAGCCGAATGGAGGATACGAAAACCTTCCGTCCAAATTTACTATCGTGCCTGAGCATGGGGAGTTCAACACAGTCATGGAAGGCATTCTGAAAGGCCTCGAAGACAAGAATGAGAACTTGGCCCCGACTTTCGCCTTTGTAGACCCCTTTGGCTATTCCGACATCAAACTGAACATTCTCGCTAGGATACTCAAGTTCCGGAAGTGCGAGCTATTCATCACTTACATGGTGGGCTTCATCGACCGGTTTGCTACCGAGATTCTCCACCAACCATCGATAAAGGCGGCTCTGGCCGTCTCCGACCAAGAGATTCAAAGGATCAGCTCTATTTCGAACTCAGGTCAGAGGGAGATCGAGTGGCTCAACTTGCTGACGTCTGGGCTACTGGCAGAGCTCAGAAGAGTCGATCTTTCTATTCCGGCCCCTTACCACCTCTACTTCAATGTCAAGAACCGGACCAACAACACCCTGTACTATCTGGTCTACTATACCAAGAGCATTGCAGGGGTTAAGGTCATGAAAGAGGCGATGTGGAAGGTGGGCAGCGAGGGCCAGTACCTCTTTTCCGACTACGACTTTGTGCCAGGTCAGACTTCGCTAGTAGACTATTCCCAGGAGAAACCTTGGCAACGAGAGGCTGCCGAATATCTTTACAATTACTACAAGGGGAAGAGCGTCCCGGTAGCTCAACTCGAAAACCAAGTCATATTGCACACGCCGTGGATATGGCGAAAGAGGATTCTGCAAGTACTGGATGACGAAAAGAAGATTGAGGTCTTGGGGTATAGACCTAGGGCTCATACCTACCCTGACGGTAGCTCAATTCGGTTCTTGTAGCTAATGCTCAGGCCACCATCTACCGGAGAGGCCTTGTTCACCTAGCGAATCATGGAACATTTTCTCTGCTTTCCTGTCGAATCCACCGAGTTCCACCTTTTCCTCGAGAGCTTTCTCAAGGTAAGCCAGGTTGATTCCCCTAACGTGAACCGATTCCCCGTATATGTGGTCCGGGCGGATGTCTCCAAGCATCATGGCGATTTCGCTTAGGTCTGACTTTACGTCTGGTCTCGCCTTCACGGAAGGAAACACAGGAGCGATGATGATGCCAGTCGTCAGGCCGTAATCCTTCGCCCGTCGCAGAGTTTCCATCCTTCTGAGAGGTGGAACGACCCTTGGCTCGATTAGCCTTGATAGTTTCTCTTCTAGGGTCGCTACGGATACTTGGATTCTCACCTGTTTCTTGTATTCATAGAGCAAGTCAAAGTCTTTCTCGACTAGGGGCGACCTAGACTGGATGCAGAACTTCACTCCCGCAGGAAGCGCGCGCTGGAGGATCTTCCTTGAAAACTTGTAGAGTTGAGGAAGGTATGGGTCGTGCGTAGACGACATCATCACCTCTTGTCCCTTCCACTTGGACCAATCAGTCTGATCCATCACTTGCTCAAGATTCTCTGGAAGCTGAACTTCTTGTGGATCTCATCGACGTAGCAGAAACGGCAACCGAACGTGCACCCCACAGCGATGTTGATTACCCAACCATCGCTCAGTTCCTTCCCGACCCCGCCTTTTTCCGCATACGTGAGTTTGGATTTCTTGATTAGAGGAGGGTTGAGCTTGTATTTGGCCGACTCGACGCCCGGAGGCAAGAGTAGCGATTCCCCAAGGAACTCCAAAAGCGTGGCGCTGCCCTTTACAGCTCTGACCCTTCTGTTGGTCCTCATTGTCTCCCACGCCTTCAAAGCGGCCTCGCGAGAAGCCCCAGGATCCTTAAGCCGGGATGCGCGGGCCACATGGTGCCGAATTTCACGGTCCTTGAGAGTAGCCTGCGCCACTTAGCGCTCCACCTTCGTTGCTTGCATGTCTTTCCCCTTATTCACTTCTGGCCGCTTTCCGATAATTTAGCGCCTTTCCGTTATTAAGAGTTGTCATGTGTCGCCCCACGAATCGGGGGGAGGGGTGGCTGAAACTGCTCGTCTTAGGAGGTTTAATATCCCAATCGGGTAGATTGCATGGAAGCGTGATTGCCAATTTCTGAGGATGCTCTAGCCTCTACCAAGGATGGCCAGAGATTGCCCTCCCTTTTGTCCGCATTTCGAGTTGATTTGTCTTCAAAGCGCGAGGCTTCATTCGCCTTCTCGATTAAGAGCCCGATGCCTGGTTGGGTTGCTCACTCTTTCAACGCTGCAGTTCCGTTCTTCTTGGTTGACGCAAGAGGTGCTCGGGCGACGCAAATCTATTCATTTGCTTCAGGGATAAACAAAGAGGCGTTCATTCTTCTTGCAAACCTGGGTGATAGAATAGCACTCGTGATACGGCGTCCCGGCAAGGAAGGCGACCCTTATCTCAGGTTGCTTTTGCAAAAGGAGGAAGACTATGAACGAGCGATCGGGATTCTCAGAAGAATAGATCTCGTATCCGACGCTCTAACGGCCCACGCGAACTTGAGCGACGCGGTGGGGCTACTTCGGGTCGGGGCAGAACGTCACTTTGTCAACCTCGGACTATTTTCCAATTACTTTCTCAGGGAACGAATGGCCAGACACCTTTCCGAAAGGGGCAGAAGGGTTGAGAAGGAAACCAACAATCTCTTCAATCAGTTCGGCGGTGAAATTCCGACTGATGGGGCGAGTGTTACGAAGGTTCTAGCCGGATTGGGCTTCAAACCCATGCTTGTCAACACGGGTACGAACCCAGAGTACCGATTACTGTCCGGCTCAACGAAACTCGATGCAATCTGCGTCGTAACCAAAGCCGATTCGCTCGACACTAAGAAGGCCCAGGAAGTGGTTCCCAGCTATCAAGCTGTCTCGGCTCTCAAGCACGTGCACTGGGTGATTTTGACGAACGGGAGGTTATGGCGACTCTACTCCAGCAGAGTCAGTTCATCCAGCACTAACTATTTCGAGATTGACCTTGAAGGTGTTGCTTCGGAGAGTGACCCTAGGCTACATTACTTCGTCTCGCTTTTCTCAGCAGCCGCGCTCATGCCAAAGGAGACAGGTTCTGATCTAGATTCAGTCTTTGAAGGGGGGCTCAAATACGCCCAAGAAATCAAAGACGAACTAAGCAGTAAGGTCTTCGAAGGTCAGCTCTTTCTCAATCTAGTTAGAGCGGTTATCGACCATTCTGACACGCAGGTCTACCGTGATGAGGAATTGGAGAGCGCGAAAGCAATGTCGTTGCGGTTACTCTACCGGATACTCTTCGTTCTCTATGCGGAGTCTCGAAACCTTCTCCCGACCGACAACTCTGGTTACCAAGAATTGTCACTTCAGGGAGTACGGGCAAAACTGGCAGAGTTTCAGAAAGTGCCCGAGGGAGATAAACTTTGGCGCCGCTTAGGAACTCTTTTCGAGACAATCGAGAAGGGTAGCGTTCAGGCTGGGGTTCCAGCCTACGATGGTGAGCTATTCCGTAAAGCTCGCGATCTCGACGGCCTCGAGCTCAAGAATAAGTATTTGGTACAAGCGATCAGAGAGCTCACGGAGCTAGATGGAAAGGGTATAGATTATCAGAACCTGGGTGTTAGACACCTGGGTTCACTCTACGAAGGATTGCTCGAATACGATGTTCGGCAGGCTATGGAAGACATGGTTGTTTACCATGATGGAACCCTTGATGCTGCTTATGCTGCCGACTTGAAGGCCAAACCGAAACCATTTGTTTCGAAGGGTGACATTTACCTTTCTTCATTAGGCATCGCCAGGAAGGGAACTGGAAGCTATTATACGCCGGACGAGCTTGTGAAGTTTCTAGCTAGGAACGGACTACAATCTGTGCTCGAATCTAGACGGATGAGCTTCGAAGAGCACATCGCCGAACTCAGCGCTAAGAATGGTCGGGACTCGGATCTAGAGAAGACCGTGATTGACGACCTGCTTGGAATCAAGGTAGTCGATCCCGCAATGGGGAGCGGGCACTTTCTTGTCGCCGTCGTTGACGAGATCACAAGTTGGGTGATGGACAGGCTGAAGGACCACCCAGAGGCTCCTCTTGCCAGGATGATAGATGAAGACAGAGAAAGGGTGCTCAACGAGCAAAGGACAAAGGGCATCGAGATTAGCACGGAGCTTCTAAGTGACAGCATAATCCTGAAGCGCCTTGTCATGAAGAGATGTGTTTACGGAGTCGACATAAACGCCCTAGCAGTCGAGCTCGCCAAACTATCTCTCTGGCTTGATTCGTTCACGATTGGCACGCCACTCACCTTCTTGGACCATCATATCAGAGTCGGAGACTCACTGGTTGGACTTTGGCTCAAGAATATGAAGAGCAAAGCTTCACTCGAGGGGACCTTAGACTCGTGGGTCGAAGAGGTGAAAGAAGTGGGTTTGGATGTATCGAAGCGGGTAAGCATGCCGCCGGATTTGACTCTTGAAGAAGTCGAGGAAAGCAGGAAGGTGTACGGAGAGAACAGAAAGAGAACAGATTCGGCAAGGTTGATGTTAGACCTAATGACCGCTCAGATATTGTCACCTGAAGAGTCTTCAAGGCTTCCGCTAAACTTCAGCCTGATTGAAAAGAGCCTTAGTCAGGCCAGGAAGCCGGCCTTCTGGGGCGAAGTTGAAAAGGCAGAAGCTAGCGCAACAAAATTCCGGGCGTTCCATTGGGAGCTCGAGTTCCCGGACGCGTGTTCTGACTCAGGTATTCAGTTTGATTTAATCATAATGAACCCACCTTGGGAGGCGGTGAGGCCATACGATGACGATTTCTTCTCTCAATATGATCCAATGTTCAGACGGCTCTCCACCAAGACATCAAAGGATGATATGAAGAAGAAACTATTGAAGAATAAGAATATCTCTGCGCTATTCGATGAGTACATGGGTTCGGTTCAGAAGAGACTCAACTTCTTCAAGTCTTCAGGCGAATATCAAAAAAGAGGGACCGGCGGTATCGCTTTTGATTATTGGGCCCTTTTTCTCGAGCGAGCAATCAAATTGCTTGCTTCCGATGGGACGCTGTCGGTCATACTACCATCTGGATTAATCGCAAATGAGAGTGCAACAAATCTAAGAAAGATGATCTTGTCCAAGAGAATCAGATCATTGTATGAGTTTGAGAACGCCGCGGGAATTTTCCGAGACATTCATAGGAGTTACAAGTTTGTGCTGCTAATCGTCGATAATGCTCAGGCTGAAGAAAATTTCTCTGCGGCTTTCTATCTCCATGAGATGTCCTCGCTAGAGGGTTCTGGGGAGAAAGACAAGTTCGTGACTATTTCGAAGGATTTCGTCGAAGCCGTTTCACCTGAATCGTATTCGATCCCGGAAGTCAGGAACCAAAAATATGTAGACATAATCCAAAAGTTATACGCTAACCACCCTCTAATCTCACAGGGAATGGATGGGTGGTCTTTCACAATTATTCGTGAACTCAATAGGACTGAGGCCGCCCCGCTCTTTCGGACTGACGGAAATGGGTGGCTACTCTTGGAAGGCAAGAATTTTCACCAGTTCATAGTAGACTTCGAGAAGCCAGAATTTACCATCCTGCGAGAAGTTGGATTGAAACAGACAGCCAAAATAAGAGAGATCGGAGCGCTAAACGACAAGTTTCACAATTTCCCGCGCCTTGTATTTCGAGATGTAGCATCATCGACGAACGTTCGCAGCATGGTCGCTTGCATCCTACCTAAGAATGTCTTCACTCCGAATACCGCTTCGATTGTGTTACCCAGATTTAATGGGGTTTTCAATTTTGACAGGGAATACTTGCATATGATTTCATATTTGGCCGGCATCTTCAATTCCATGGTTTTTGACTTCCTAATGAGAAACCGAATCACCATGCATCTGAGCTTTTTCTTCGTTTATCAGACTCCGATTCCCGCGGCGTTCAGCGATAAGACAGCTAATGAAATCACGAGGATTTCTGCCAGGCTTAGTGCCTCCGATGAGAGATTTGCGGACTACGCAGGGATGTTGGGCGTTGAGTACGGAAGAATGACCATGCGTGAAAGGATTGGAAATACAGCAGAGCTTAACGCTCTAGTGGCGTATCATTATGGGATTACCAAGATAGAGTTACAAACTATTTTAGACTCCTTCGACGGATTTGCTGAGAATAAGGAGCTGATTAAGGTTGATCACGTAGCGAATTGGAGTGAGATGCTCATTCGCGAGCTAAATGGTGAAGTGCGTAAGAGAGTCATGGAGCACTATGATTCGATTGTTGGAAGAGAGGGAGTTCTCAAACCTTGAAGAAAGAAATCGTCGACAATGAAACGGACCGCTATACAATGGCACAGTTCCTTAATGAGAGTATTTCAAACAAGTCTTCGAAGATTGATGTCGCGTCAGGGTATTTCAATTCCACTGGTTTCAGTATCCTCCGGTCTTCACTTTGGACGGCGGCACAATCGAGAGATTTCAGAATGCGCCTTCTCTTTGGTCGGGAAGCGATTCAAGACAAGACCATAGAAGGGTCACCAGAAGACCTCTCGATGAGGGAAGAGCTCGACTCGCTAGCTGTCTCTGAGAGGTATGCCGAACTCGTCGATGACCTGGTCAAGTTCTTGAATTTGGACAAGGTCCATGTCAAAAGCAATGTCAGACGTTTTACGCACGCGAAGTGCTACATCCTGGACGACCTAGTTGCTGTGGGTTCGTCCAACTTTACCGGACCGGGGCTTCGTAGCAACATTGAGCTAAACGCGATTCTATACCAACCCTCCGCTCAGCAACTCGTGAGAGACTGGTTCGAGCGCAGATGGAATGAAGGCACCGACGCCAAGGCCGAACTCATTCAGCTCCTTGAGGACTCGAAATTCGGTTCTCCCCTCGACCCCTTCACAGCATACATGAAGTTTCTCTATGAATACTACAAGCCGCGGCTCCGTGAACTTCAGGAGGCAGGCAGAGGAGGGGTAGAGCTCGCGGTTTTTCAGAATGATGCAGTTCGGACTGCCCTTAGGATAATCAACAAATTCAACGGCGTAATCATAGCAGATTCGACCGGTCTAGGCAAGACTCACATCGGCCTAGAGATTCTGCATCAATTGGTGGCTGTGGAACGGAAGAAGGCCCTTCTACTGGCACCGAAGCAGGTAATCGATACCGTGTGGGACAGAAGGCTGGAGGATGCGAGCATCAAGACAAGAAACGAGTCGATCGAGTCGACCGGCACGAGTAGGTTCAGGCCCGAAGACTTCTTGGACTACGATGTCGTCCTCATCGACGAGAGCCACAACTATCGCAATCCTTCGACCAACAGGAGGCTCAACCTCATGAAGCTCCTTTCGGGAGGGAAACGGAAACAGGTCATACTCATGACAGCGACGCCGGTGAACAACAGCCTGATGGACTTGTATCATCAGATAAGCCTCATAACGGCAGGGGACGACTCTCATTTTGTCTCCCTGGACATTCCCGATTTGAGACAACACTTCCTTTCGGCCGACAGGAAGAAGCTGGCCTCGGGTGTCGAGGATATCGTCAGGCTGCTTGATGAGATCATGGTAAGGAGAACCAGGCAGTTCATCAAAGAGAATTACCCCGACGCGACGATAAACGGTAAGCCTGTCTCCTTCCCGAAGAGAAGGCTGAAGAAGGTCGAATACACCCTTACTCAGATTTTCGGCACCACCGTGTATCAGCAGGTGCTCGACACGATAGACGGACTAAACTTGGTTCCGTATAGGGTGCGCACCTACGTAAAGCAAATCGGGAAAGAAGAGAAGGTAGAGGTAGAGTATCGGGCCACTTTGCAAAAGTACGGGTTGCTCAAGCGATTCGAGAGCAGTGTAGCGGCGATTCGTGAGAGCATCAAGGGAAGATTCTCGATAGCACGAGCTTCCACAGCATATTAGTGGACCTTGAGGACGAAGACGAAGACAACGACGAGATTGTTCTCCAGAAGCTGAGGGGAGCCGGGCTGCTTCCCCTGACCGCGGACTATGACATAACCCGAATGAGGAGAGAACTCAAGGCCGACCTAAATCTGCTACAACCACTTCTGAAGGGCCTGATGGGCATCCACTCCTATTCAGACGCCAAGGTCGTGAGGCTGAAACAACTGTTTGACGAGGACCGGATATTCGAGCAAGGCGGAAAGAAAGTGGTTATTTTCACACAGTTTGTCGATACAGCAAATTATCTTTATCAGGAGATAACAAAGGATGTCAAGGACCGCGAGACGCGCATCCTCACCGGTAACACCGACCCGGACACCAGGAAGAGGATACTAGAGGGATTCGCACCCAAAGCCAACAACGCCCCCGGCGGGACATTGCCAGTAGAAATCCTCGTGAGCACGGACGTGCTGAGCGAAGGCCAGAACCTTCAAGACGCGAATTATTGCATCAACTACGACCTGCCGTGGAACCCGATGAAGATCGTACAACGCGTCGGAAGGATTGACAGGTTGATGAGCAGTTTTCCAGAGGTCACCGCCGCGGTCTTTCTGCCAGAGAAAGAGCTCGAGGACATCCTAGGCCTGCTGGAAAAGTTGGAGACGAAGATACAGAAGGTGGCTGACGTAGTTGGAGTCGAATCTACGATTCTCGGCGAGAAAGAGAGCCCGAAGAACTTCAACGCCTTGGAGAGGATCGGGAAGAACGACTCTAGCTTGCTCGAGGACATGGAACGGAGCGCGGAGCTCCTCCCTGCCATGACTCCTTTCCAGTTCATTCTTAGCTACATGAAGAAGGCCGGACAAGAGAAGCTGGAGAGCATACCTCTGGGCAAGAGGAGCGGCAAGTCCAGCGACGTCAACGGAATCATCGTGTTCTACCGGGAGAGGAAGAACCTGGAGGGCATGCACCTGCTCTTCTACGACTTCGACAAGGGAAGAATAGAACATATGAATGATGTGTCTTGGATCTTCCGAAATGCCAGTTGTGCCGAGGGCGAACCTCTGCAGATCCCTGTATCGGGTTACGAGGTCTTCAGGCAGTTCAGAATCGTGGACGGACAGGCAAGGAACAAGATTGTCACGGAAGCCAACGCCACTATCGACGCGACTGAGGGGCTCAAGATCAAACCGAAGAACCAGCACGAACTCCTTGAAACCCTGCTAACCTTGTTCAGGGACGGTCGGCTCCCCAAGGACAAGACGTTGCCAGTCTACGATATGCTCTTGAAACAGAATCTCGTTGCCTGGGAGGCCGACTTCGGAGAATTCTTGCAGGAGTACAAGATTACCAAGAATGCCGACGCTCTATTGTCTTCAGTCGATAGTCTGATTGCAAGGTACAAGATTGAACCGAGGGCGAGGGCGGGAGCGAAAGCGCTCGACAGGAATGCGCTCGAGGTGATTGGGTATATCTTCCTAAGCAAGAGCGGACGCGAGTTCCCTCTCCTTCCGGAGTCAGAAGGTCGGGAAGAGGAATCTGAACTTGGCGGTCAAACTCAAATCAGCAGATCCGGGCGGCTGGATGGAGATACCTCACTCAAGAATTGGGCAAAACCATAACAACAGAATGCTTCTTCATCTACGCAACGGGAATCAGGCGCTAAGTTGTCTGGTCCTTTGAGAATGGGCTCTGCTGGGGTGTAAAAGCTGGGAAGCTGGTTCCTGGTAGCCTTTCTGAACAAGGTCAAGATACTCTCTCGGATGAATCTAATTCTTTCAAGGTCATTCAACAGCCATATGAAAATTCTCAACAGACAATTTAGGGAGAACTTCTCAAAGTTAAACGAGGATCAAGAGGCCTTGATGGTGAACATCGCCCTAGCCAAAATCGAAAGGTTTGACCCTCCTGACGCAAATACTCCAGAGGAGAAAACTGCAGCAAGGGTGGCGCGTCAGATGGACCAGATAGAGCAACTTGAAGGAAGAATCCCCGCCTTCATTGGGGAGATGAGTCTGGTCTACCTTGTCGCGCAGTTCGAAGAATTCCTGAAAGGGCGGGTTGAAGGGCATCCATACAGTCGAGTATCAACCTCCCGCCCGAGCGGTTCTCAGCCATTCCGCGAGTTGCGCTATCAGAACCCTAAGAGCATCGACAAGTATCTCAGAACAAGATTCGGCATTAGTTTGAGCGACCGCACAGACTGGATAATCTTCTCAGAGTATTTCGCGAGAAGGAATCTTCTAGTTCACAACGACGGCTTGGTTGATGAGTCTTATCGGGGCAGAACCGGCTATTCCGGTCCCGGCGGGTACATCGGGATGGATGCGAATTATCTCGAACAAGCGGTTCGGGTCTTCCCAACATACGCCCGATTGATCGACAAGTTATTCGAAAGAGAAGTTGCAAGGAGAATCTAGGCTCATCCGATTCCGAAAGTGAGGCCCAATCGGCAGTCGAGAAGCATAAATCACACAATCTTCCGTAAACGGCGTTGGATGTGGACCTTGAAGAAATTAATGTTCCTCTGTGCTAATTGTGGTTACATTAGAGTCGGCGAATATGACATTCTTGAGGAAATTGAGTATTCAGGTGGGCAACCTCCCTGCGCTAAGTGTGGGAAGAGCGTTTGGGAAGCTGTTCCGGTAGAGGCAGATTGAACGAATGTCGTCTATCTTGCAACGGCACAACGTTCCGGCACCTCTGACTTCAAGTTCCTAGACTACAGACCGTACACGGCGAGTGCTATTCCCTCGGCGGCTTCCTCCGTGACGATATCCTTTCTCGCTCGGATTTCGTATATGAGGTCGTCGTTCGGTATTAGGCCCAGCCCGGTCTCCTTTCCGCCCGCATCAAGCTGGCCCTGAAGCGTGTCAAGGAGCGGCTTCAGAAGGTTGTCCAGGTCCTTCTTCCCCCTTGTGTCAGGCTCGCCTGGCCTGCCTTCTAACAGCGCGAATGCGACATCGACCAGGAGCTTCTTGCCCCGGAGTCTCTCCCTCGCCTCCCCGATTGCGAAAGCCCCGGATCTCGCGAGGATGGCGTCGCGCAGAATTCGCTTTACAGGCATCGGATCGTCGCCTGCGGTGTGCGGCACGAAAGGGAATAGGCTGACCCTGAAGAAGGGCTCGGACATCGGTTTCCCCAACCAGGGCCCAGGAATTAAACTTCGGCTCTCCCAGCTTCTTAACCGAGGAACCTTGAATCCGAACCTTTAGCCTCTAGACATAATACTTCGAAGTTTCCTCTGCCTGCGCTCATCTTTGGTTCCACTCCGCAACCTTGCACTGCGCTCAAGCTGGCTCCGGCTTAATGCCTTCCACGAATCGTCAATTACTGGATCCTTTACTTCAGGAAATAGGGATAGCACCCCCAGGGTAACTCCTCGAGAGATATCGGGCTTGGAACCATAGAACTTCTCGGAATCGCCAGCGGGAGGACGAAGATCCTTGAACGCCGTTCCTTTGTGAATTCGTCCATGACAAGAACGGTGAACGGTTACTATCTCCTCTGGAAAATACGATGCGTGATGGTCGATACGCTCATCATATTCTACTATTCCACCACACGCAGCACAACGATCACTGTGCCGGTCCTTATCCCTCAATTCACACTCGGTTGAGCAGAAATCGCCATCCGAAGCAAAATCTGCTCCGCATTCGACACAAAAGCCATCTGGCCAGCTTATGATGCCCTCAGAATCATCCAGAAATCGACTCGCACCGAAAATGCCCGTACCTTCCATTGTCGCTTCGTTACTGAATCTACATCTACACCCCAAATCCCACAGCAGTCGATACTCCTCAGCCACGAGCCTCCTGGCCTTCCACGTTGGAACTTCGGAAGGAATTATCCAGTACATCATCGGTGATGTATCGCTCCAAATGGGAATCTCTTTGGTGCCCTGCATATCGGCGAAGAAGACGATACCTGCACTCTTTCGATAGAAGAGATTTGGCTTGCTTGAGGCCGCAGAGTATCCACATTCTACGAGGACAAACCCATTAGCCTCCATTTCCCTGAACTTCTTTGGATAAATCTCCTTCCCAGATCTATCCTTTGGAATCAACGCAGATTATCACTTGCTCACCGTTTATTTAACTCACGCCCGGAATGAAAAATCAGGCTTAACCCTCAGGGGAACCTCTTTGCAAACGTAGCGAGGAAGCCGATGTGGGCTGAGCTCAAGCCAAGAAAGACTTGAACCTCTCGGAAAATTCTCCAAAATAGCACTGAACGGCGCCTAGTTTTGAACTCTAATAGAGTCTTGGCGTTGCCGGACTCGCTCTTCTGATGCGTCCACGACCTTCTTGAATGCGAGTAGTTTTGCTATGTTTTCAACGATGACCAGAGGACTGGCGCCGCATCCTTCGATGTTTCTCATCCAGCATGTCTGGGCAACAGGCCCTCGGTCAGTTTCCAGGACAACCTTGCAGCCGATCTTCATGACATACTTTTGGTGCTCGAGATAGTTTTGCAGCGCTTCGCCGAGTTTCTCAGGTTCGAGTGTCCAGGAGACCTCCGTGTTGGGAGGCCTCGGCGGATCCTCGAGGTAAGACCAGCTATACCTCTTGACCAGTCCTTTTTCCCACGCTATTCCTTCGAGGGTGGCGGCCTCTCTCTCCACTGGATCCCATTCAATGCCGGCCTCGACTTCCACTCCGGTGACGATATCTTGGATGACCTCGTGCTGCTCATCCTCGGGCAGAGCATGAATCCATTCGATTTCCTCGTCTACCCGCTCCTGAATGGTAGCGTGGACTTGCCTATTAGCGAACACCTGACCTATGATGCCGTCAACAATCGCAACAGTCAGATTTGCGGCGAGCTGCTGTTTTTCCGGAAACGAAACAACGAAGTAAGGATAGCCAGCCTTTTGACTCACCCGGAGCTTGGAATCAAACTTGAGTTTCCTGTTGGGGTCTTTCTGCGGCTTTAGCTCCACGTACTCACAACCTCGACTGAATCCGTAGCCCATGCCATCAAAGTCAACTGATAGGAGTGGCTTGCCGCGCTCGCAGAAGGTGTAGTCCACGCTTGTCTTGTAGAGGAAATCGCGTTCCTTTTCTCCTAACCCGAGTTCCTTGAGGTTGATCAACTGAGCGAAGGGGATCGAAGGGTAGAGGTCTAACCCCTTGTCAGCCCATCTAGTCTTCAGACTCGCGAACAACTCACTTTCTGAATTGCTTCCGAAGATGGAATTTCTGACCGTCATATCTACACTCCCAGTTATTGTATGGGGGCATAAATACGAGTGCCTCCGACTATATCCGATGAACACAGGTGTGGAACGGCAAGGGTTCCAGACCCACTCAGCGGTGAACCAGGGACTCACCCCTTCCAAGGGGCGGAACCCCCCCGGTCAACACGTAATCCAAGCCTAGGTTTCTCAGACTTCAGGTTCATGGTGGCCGATAAATACCAGAGCGTTAATTGTGAGTCCATGAGTCAATCTCGAACAAAAGGCACGAACTGTAGAGGTAGAACCGAGGTTATGTCCCACAACCAAGGGCGGACCTTTTCCGCCCCGGGTTATGTTCGACGTGTGTCGGCCGTAGTCCTCCTTATGTTCTAATCGAATGCGAATAATCTTTGGCGTGTACCCTCGTTGGCGAGCGGTAGTTTCGGTCTCATTGGCGCATATATACCAAAACCACGTGGCGTGATCAGCATGAACCGAAAGGACCGGGCTGGAAGGAAGTTAGAGCACCCCCCAGGGGGTGGTTCTACCAGACTAGACGGTCGGGTGCCGTTCAGCATGCCTCCTCACCTCTTCTGAACGGCGAACTGAACTTACCTCGATTAAATACCAAGACGCTCGCAAAGCGGCTCTGACGAGACGTTGAGAAGATGACTCTGAGGTTATCCAGGCGGAAAGACGATGTCCGGAAAATTTGGAAGGAGTTTGTGAACAACCTAGAACCGCTAGACAGCTTGCTCAAAGAACGTGGTCGATTCCCTGAGAATTTCAACAGGCACTTGTGGGATGACCTGGTTTTCAATACCGCCATCCACGCGTACACGCAGGCTCTCAATTGCTATCACTACAACCAGCTTGAAGCGTCAATGGCAATGTGCCGTACTGCCATTGATTCAGCGATCTACCTCGGGATAACACAGGTGCGCGAGGAAAGCATCACTTCGCACAGTTTTAGAGAAATTTCACCCGAACTAAGAAAGAAGGTCTGGCGGTGGAATAATCTGGAACGGTTTGGAAAGCAATTCGGTCTGCTCGACGACAAGACGCTAGAGATGGTGCGTAAGGTACGAAAGGTAGGCAGCTTTTCAGCTCACTTGGCTGCGAGCCAGGACTTGGAATTTCGGGACTGGAATGATAGACACCAAGATGATTTCAAGAAGTGGTACGAAGATATGGAGAAAGCCGCCCAAGGCAAGAAATCATTGAACTGGGAGGAAATGGTCTCGGTCTTTCAGACAGCTCCTCCTCCACCGGTTTTCGAAGACGTGCCGAGGAGATGGACAATTCCTGAAGAGGGTTGGATTGTCTTGCGAGTGACAGGGTATTGCTTGGCGACCATCATTACTCGTTATTTTGTTAATGAAGCTACAATGTCGAAGGCTCCGCTAAAGTGACAAGTCCTCTAGCTTTGATTTAGGCTCGAACCATTGCCCTTTCAGTGAAGAGATAGACCGGACAGAGCTGGGCCGCTCAAGCTGCGTGGAGCGTAAATACTAAGATTGTCAATAATAGGTGAATGACCGACATACCTTACCCGGAATCGCGAAACATGGGGTTAAGGCCTCTCGGCGGAGAGGGCAGACTAGGCTACGTCCCTGCTCCCGTTGAATAAAGCGTGTTAGTCTGGCTATTTCCAGAGTTTTGAACCCAGGTATCTGGGCTCACATGCTGCCCCTGGGCCTTGCCGCTCCGAACGGATTTACCGATAAAATAAGTCAAAAGCCTGCCTTTGACATTCTAGCGAGTTGGCGCTTATATCTAAGGCAAGTAATCTATTCCGTATGCCCATACCTACCGAACCGCAGTCGAAGAGCAACGAAGGGACTCGGACTCGAGCGGAGGCGGGCCCGACGGGATTCGAACCCGCCTAGGGGGTTCCGAACCTGACCCTCGGGTTA
>Ga0307372_10007709_pt1 | contig 15341 bp, 12 predicted proteins | sample OX1MG_FD_202533 | JGI IMG/M metagenome (GOLD analysis project Ga0307372, IMG submission 202533) | Soil microbial communities from Risofladan, Vaasa, Finland - OX-1 | ecosystem: Environmental > Terrestrial > Soil > Coastal area > Acid sulfate soil | place: Finland: Risofladan, Vaasa | collected... | reverse complement strand
CCCCCCGCCGGACGACCGGCGGGGGTTTTTTTATCGTCTCACCCGGGTTTCCTTGCGGGGCACTGATGGCCAACGAGCATCCACAAGGCCCGTCCAGCGAGGGGCACCTCGGCCGAACACACTCCTCCCGCGACGCGAGCGATCATCGCGCCGGCGGCCCACGCAGGCCGCACTCGCCTGCCGCGGGAACCGGGTCGTCGGGATGGTGGGCGGCCGCGGCCTGCCTGATCCTGGCGATCGCGGCGTGGATCCGCCCGCTGCATGCCCCGCCCCGGCCGCGAGTTGCGCCTGCCGAAGCCCCGGCGATCGCACGGCGCGCCTTGCTCGCCGAAGCCGGTACCATTGAACTCGCGCTCGATCCGACGAAGGATCCCGCGGCCGGCGCCTTGCACGGCGACGTGGTCTGGGACCCCGTCGCCCAGCGCGGGTTCATCCGCGTGGCCGGGCTGCCGCGAAACGACCCGAAGTCGCGGCAGTACCAGATCTGGATCTTCGACGCGACGCGTGATCCGCGCTATCCGGTCGACGGCGGGGTCTTCGACAGCCTCTCCCCGGCGCGCGAGCTCATCGTGCCGATCCAGGCGGCCGTGCCGGTCCGCCGGGCGAAGGCGTTCGCCATCACGCTCGAAAAGGCCGGCGGGGTCGTCGTCTCGGCGCAGCGGCACGTCCTCGCGCTCGCCGAGGCCGGCTAGCTTGCGAGCAGCGCGCGCCGGCGATCCTGCAGCGATGGCGGCGTCCACTGGTATAGCCAGGTCTCGGTCAACGGCCAGCCGCGAATCCGCAGGTACAGGCGCAGGTCGATCGGATCGGTCCGCTCGTCGGGCTTGACGTCGAACAAGGCGCGGTAGCCCTTGAATTCCGGCACGAAGTGCGCGGTCTTGTTCAGGATCTCGCCGCGCGAGGTCGTCGCCACCGCCTCGACGGGCGATCCGGCCGGCAGCGCGCCGAGCTCGCCGCCGGCGAAGTCGACGGCAAAATGCCACGAGAAGAAGCGGCGTTGCTGGCCGATCACGCCGCCGAGCCCGGTCCGGGTGGCGACCGTCGTGCCACGCGGTGAACCGAAGGGCATGTGCGTGCCCCAGTACAGCCGGTAGCCGTACAGCAGCTCCTCGCCCGGCGCCGGCACCACCGCCGGATTCCAGAAGGCGACGATGTTGTCGAAGGTTTCGTCGACCGTCGGAATCTCGACCAGTTGCACCGCGCCTCGGCCCCAGCCGCCGTCCGGACCGGAGACCGGCTCGACCCAGAGGCTCGGCCGGCGGTTGTAGAACACGCCGTCATCCTGGTAGTCGTTGAAATTGCGGTCCCGTTGCAGCAGGCCGAAGCCGCGGGGCTGGTCGTCGAAATAGGAATTCAAATGCACCTGCGCGGGGTTCACGAGCGGGCGCCATATCCACTCACCGGTGCCGGTCCACAGGCAAAGACCGTCCGAATCGTGGATCTGCGGCCGCCAGTCGTATGCCTCCCGCCGGTCGTTCTCGCCGTAGAAGAACATGCTGGTGAGCGGCGCAATGCCTAGTTGGGCGATCCGCTTGCGCGGATAGAACGCGGTGTCGACGTCCATGACCTGGGTTGCGCCGGGCGTCAAGGTCATTCTCACCGCGCCGGTGACACTCGGTGAATCGAGCAGAGCATGCAAGGTGAGTGTGCCTGCGCCTTCGGTCGGGCGCTCGAACCAGAACGCGGTGAAACGCGGGAACTCCTCCACCTTCCCGGCCGCGACGGTGTCGATCGCCAGTGCGCGTGCCGACAGCCCGTACTGCCGGGTGTCGCCACCCACCGCCCGAAAATAGCTCGCGCCGAGGAACGCGGCCACGTCGTCCTGCCAGTCGGTGACGAATTGCACGCGGAACCCCGCGAATCCGGGCTCGCCGAGCATCCTTGCCGGCGAAATCCCGCTGTCGCCGAAATCGAACATCCGCGGATCGTATTCGATGGCGCTTGCCGCGCCGTTCTCGACCTCGTAGAGCTGCACCGGCTGCATGAAGCCGCGGCCGACGTGGAAGAACTGCAGGCGGAAATTCAGGCCGGTGTCGCCCCAGAGGGCGTGATCGGCGCGAAAGCGAATTGCCTGATATTGATCATAGCTCAGCTGCGCGAGCGCGGGCGGCAACTGCACCTGCGGCGCGACATACGCGCGGTTCGCGGCCGCCCGGGCTCGGCCCTTCAACCAGGCGAAGTCGAAGGCGTTGGTCGGCGCAGCGCTCTGCGGGGACTGCGTGGCAGAGGCGAGCGTCGCGCCGGCCCAGGGACCTGCCGCGACCGCCAGGGCCGTCTTCAATACATCGCGTCGGCGGATCATCGCATGCTCCAGGCAATCAATTGGGGAACCAGACCCGCGGCACATCCGGCAGGAGCGCCATTTGCGCGAGCATGCGTGCGTCGCCCGCGACCTCCACGCGTTCGAGCGGCGTCAACCAGCCGAGCCCCTCCTGCAAGGAGTGAGCGTCTTGCAGCTTGCGCTCGGCCGTCAGGGCGAGCGCGTTCGGTTCGCCGCGCGCATCCGCCTGGCGCGGCAGATTGCCGTGAATGTGCGCCCAGCGCGCTTCGCGATTGTGCGCCAGGAACTCGAGGCCGTCGGCCGGCAGCTCCGCTGCCGTCGCATGCAGCTGCGCGCGGCGCACGACGAGCGGCGGCGCTTGCCGCTCCTCCGGTGTGCGCAAAAGCGCGATGCGGGCGAGGCCGCGCCCCGCCGCGACGCTGCCACTGAAGCGCGACAGCGGCACCGACAGGAAAAGGCCCAGCAGTGCCGGGGAAACCCAGGCGAGCAGCGGCGGCGACAGCAGCCAAACGATCGCTGCGGTGACGCAGCTGACGATGAAATGCGTCTTGTGGAAGTTCCATGCCTCGCGCCAGCTGTTGCTGCCGCCGTCGCGCCGCTGCGCCGTCCACCCCGAATCGCGACCCAGCACGATCTCGAACACATGGTGGCACTGCACCAGCATGAGCACCGGGGCGTACAGCGCGGACAGCAGGATCTCCAGGAACACGCTCGCGGTGACGCCGATGACGCCGCCGGCGCCGCGCCGTATTCGTCTGCTCGACAGTGCCCGCAGGAACCCGATCAGCTTCGGCACGAGCAGCACCACCATGCTGAACCAGAACAAACTCGTCATCAGCTCGGTGTCGAATCGCGGCCAGGTCGGGAACAGCTGGAAATCGCGCGTGAAGTACTCGGGGCGTATCAGGTGGGACTGCAAAGCGAGCGCGAAGCCGATCGTCAGCAGGATCAGCCAGAGGGGCGAGGACAGGTAGCTCATGATGCCGATGCCGAGGTGCAGCCGGTTGGTGAAGCGCAGCCCATGGGCGCCGATCACCTTCATGTGCTGCAGATTGCCCTGCGCCCAGCGCCGATCGCGCAGCGCCAGATCGATCAGCGAGGGTGGCGATTCCTCCCAGGAACCGCCGAGCTCGGTCGTCATGCGCACCGACCAGCCGCGCCTGCGGATCAAGGCTGCCTCGACGAAGTCGTGCGACAGGACATGGCCGCCGAACGGCTTGCGGCCCGGCAGCCGCGGCAACCCGCAGCTCTCGGCAAATGCCGCGACGCGAATGATCGCATTGTGGCCCCAGTAATTGCCGCTGTCGCCGGACCAGGCCGCGAGTCCCCGGGTGATGACCGGGCCGTAAACGCACGCGGCGAATTGCTGCAGGCGCCCGAACAGCGTTTGCGCGCCGATCAGCTGCGGCGCGGTCTGCAGAATGCCGAGGCGCGGATCGGCCTGCATGGCCTGTGTCATGCCGACGAGAGTGCGCGCCTCGATCAGACTGTCGGCGTCGAGCACGATCATGTAGTCGTAGCGACCGCCCCACCGCTTGACGAAATCCTCGATGTTGCCGGCCTTGCGCGCGACGTTCCGCGAGCGATGCCGGTACCAAACCGGAAGGATGCCGGCGAGCGCGGCGCGCAGGCGGTTGATGGCGAGCGACTCGCGAATCCAGGCATCCGCATCGGTCGAATCGGACAGCACGACGATCTCGTAGCCGCCCTGTGCGCCCATCGCGGCCAGCGCCTCGGCCATCGCCTGCAGGGCGCTCGCCGTGCGCCGCGGATCCTCGTTGTAGATCGGCATCACGAGGGCGGTCGACGGCGGCGGCGCGTCGCCGGCCGGCCGCACGCTGCGCTCCCGGCGCTTCGAGGCGCCCGCGAGCACCGAGCCTGCCGCGAATGCAATCCACGCGAGCGAGATCGCGAAGAAGCAGATCATCAGACCCTGCAGCAGCGTCATGCTCGCGAAGCGCACGACCTGCAGCATCTGATAGACGCCGTAGCTGCCGATCGCGAGCGTCGCGCTGACGAGGATGATCCTCGCAAATAGCACCGCCTGGCCGATCCGCGGGCCGCCCTGCCGCCGCGGCCGGCGTTCGAGGTCCTGTTCCGGCATGGCGAGCGGCGCTTCGCCCGGCATTCCGCCGATCGCTGCGTGCGGATCGGGCGGCGCAGCGATCGGATTCAACGCGCGGTCCATCGGTACAGCCATGTTTCCGTGGCGGGTCGGTTTGCGCGGCTGATCTGCAGGCGCAGCTCGACGAGATCGGCGCCGCGCGGGTCGAGGGCGAAGCTCGCGCGAAATCCGTGGACGAACGGGTTCGGCGACAGTTGCACCGGCGATGTCCTGCCGGCCGAGGCCGAGAGGTGGGCCGCAAGATCCGCGACCTTCTCGCCGGCGCCGGCGAAATCGATCTGGAAGACCCGCTGTTTGCCGTCCAGGCTCGCGCCCGAGAGCGTATCGACGACCTTGCCGAGTCCGCGGGGCAGCAGGGGTTGCGCAAGCCAGGTCAGGCGGTAGGCGAAGTGCGCCGCATGCCCCGGCTGCAACGGGCGGGTCGGCCGGAAAAACGCCACGATGTTGTCATTGGTCTCGCGGCGCGACGGAATCTCCACCAACTCGACCGCGCCGGCGCCAAAGCCCCGCTGCGGCTCGATCCAGGCGCTCGGCCGGCGCTCGTAATGCGCGCCGAGGTCCTCGAAGTCGTCGAATCGCCGCGAGCGCTGGACGAGCCCGAAGCCGCGCGGGGCTTCGGTCGTGAACGCGGAGACCTGCAATTTCGCAGGGTTTGCGAGCGGGCGCCACAGGTGCTCGCCGGTGTTCGTCGTGACCTGCAGGCCGTCGCTGTCGTGCACCTGCGGACGGTAGTCGTCCATGAGGCCCCGATCGGTCGCGCCGAACAGGAACATCGACGTCAAGGGTGCGACCCCATAGCTGTGCACCAGCCGGCGGGCAAACAGCGTCGCATCGACGTTCATGACCGTTTGCGCGCCCGGTTTGACGATGAACCGGTAGGCGCCGGTCGCGGACCGACTCTGGAGCAGCGCGTCGACGACGACCGTTGAGGCGCCTCGCGGCGGCCGTTCGATCCAGAAGTGCGTGAACGCCGGAAACTCCTCGCCGGACGGCGCTGCGGTGTCGATCGCCAGGCCGCGCGCCGACAGGCCGTACACCTCGTCGCGGCCGATCGCGCGAAAGTAACTCGCCCCTTGGAAGACCAGGAATTCGTCCCAGTGCCGGGGAGAATTGATCCGGCTGCGCAGCCGGAAGCCGGACAGGGGCAGTGCGGCGTTCGACGGCGCCCGCGGCACCGATTCGGCGAACCTGAACATCGACGGCGTCGCCGCGATGTCGCGGACCTTGCCGTCCTCGACGAGGGAAACCTCGACGTCGGTTCGAAAGTTAAATCCCACGGGCAGCAATTCCAGCCGAAACGGCGTCGCTTCGCGGCGCCAGATATCGGCATTCGGCTCAAACTCGATGCCACGGTATTGGTCCGCGCCGAGCCCCGCGAGCCACGCCGGGACCTCCTCGCGCGGCGGCGAGTACGCGGTCGCGGCGCGCAGCCGTGCGAGCGCGACGACGGCAGCGAACGAGAACCGGCCTGCGGCCGGCCGGGGCCTCGGCGGCACCCGCGGCGGCAGCCGCGCCGCCATCGGCGCGTGTGCCGCGAGCACCAGCATGGCGAGCGCCGCACACGACTTGGCGAGGGAGGTTCGCATGAGCCCGTTTCACGTCCGTGGGTCCGAGGATTTGCCGTTGCCGGTCCGGGCCGCCGTGCCGGCGGCGGCATTCCCTTAAGATCGTCAATGCCGCGCGTGAAGTCAACGGGCCGTAGGCCGGGCACGGCGGCTGTGTTAGCGTTCGGCGCATGGCCATTCGCGAACCGCAGTGCGCAGGCGCGGTCCTGATGGTGCGGCCGGCTCGATTCGGCTTCAATCCGCAGACCGCGGCCAGCAACGCGTTCCAGCGGGCGCCCGTGCCCGTGCCCGCGCTCGCGAGCATGGCGCGGCGCGAATTCGACGGCGTCGCGCAGGCACTGCGCGCTGCCGGCGTCGAGGTGTTCGTCGCCGAGGACACGCCGGAGCCGGAGAAGCCCGATGCGATTTTTCCGAACAATTGGCTCAGCCTGCATCGCGACGCAAGCCTCGTGCTGTACCCGATGTGCGCACCGAACCGCCGCGCCGAGCGCCGCGAGGAGTTGGTCGCCGGCATCGTCCGCGACGGCGGCTTTCGCATCGCCCGCACCGTCGATTTGAGCTACCGCGAATCGCAGGGCAAATTCCTCGAGGGCACCGGCAGCCTCGTGCTCGACAGGGCGGCGCGGATCGCCTATGCGGGTCTCTCGACGCGCACCGACCTCGATGTCCTCGGGGAGTTCGCCCAGCGCCTCGACTACGACCTCGTCGCGTTCGACGCGAGCGACGAGACGGGCCGCCCGATCTACCACACGAACGTGCTCTTGACCGTGGGCGAGCGCTTCGCGATCGTCTGCGCCGAGGCGATCGATGAGCCGCAGCGACGAGCCGACGTGCTCGCCCGCTTGTCCTCGACGGGACACGAGATCGTCGCCATCACGCGCGCGCAAGTGCGCGCGTTCGCCGGCAACTGCCTGCAACTCGCCACGCGCGACGGCAGGGCGATCGCGATCTCGCAGACCGCGTGGGACGCCCTCGAGCCCGAGCAGCGCGCCGCGCTCGAGCGGCACGGCGCGATTCTTCGCGTCCACATCCCGACGATCGAGCGCGCGGGCGGCGGCGGCGTGCGCTGCATGCTCGCGGAAATCCACCTGCCGCGGCGCGCCTAGGCGGCACGCGGCGTCCCGCGGCGGCGAACTGGTGTCATAATCGGCGCATGCTGGAACTCGGCCTGAAGGCATTGGCGGCGTATCTGCTCGGCGCGATGGTCGGCAGCCTCGTCATCGGGCTCTTGCGGGGCATCGACATACGCGCGATGGGCAGCGGCAACGCCGGCGCGACCAATGCCCTGCGCACGCAAGGCAAGGCGTTCGGCGCCGCCGTCCTCGGGATCGACATCGCCAAGGGCGTGATCGCCGTTGCCTGGTTGCCGGCCCTCGTCATTCCCGGAATCGGCGCCGATCCCGGCGTCTCGCGCAGCTGGATGACGCTTGCCTGCGGCCTGGCGGTGGTGCTCGGCCACGTCTTTCCGGTCTGGTTCGGCTTCCGTGGCGGCAAAGGCGCGGCGACGATCGCGGGCGTGGTGGGCGCGATCGACGTGCGGCTGCTCGTGCCGATGTTGCTCGGGTGGTTCGTCGTCGTCGCGCTGAGCGGCTATGTCGGGCTGGCGACGATGCTCGCGGGCCTCGCGGTGACCGCCACCGTCGCCTTCCTCGACCCCGGCGACTGGCGGCTGCTCGGCTTCTGCACCCTGCTCACCGCGTTCCTCGTCTACACGCATCGAGGCAACATCGCGAGAATGCGCGCCGGCAATGAGAACCGCGTCCGTCGCTTATGGCTGTTTCGACCGCGGGCGGCGTGATCGATCGCGCGCTCGTCGCGCTGCTCGCGGACGGCCGGGTGCATTCCGGCGAACGTCTCGCAGGCGCTCTCGGCGTTTCGCGCGCCGCGGTGTGGAAGGGGGTCGGACGCCTGCGCCGCGACGGCATCGAGATCGACGCGCAAGCGCGCCGCGGCTACCGGCTACCGACGGCCTTGGAGCTCTTCGAGCGGCAGAGCATCGAGGCGCAGCTCGCGCGGCAGCGCCGCGGCTTGTTGCGCAATCTGGAGGTGCGGTTCGCGGTGGATTCGACGAACACGCTCCTTTTGCAGCGCGATCCGCCGCCGTTCGGCCATGCCGATGCGTGCCTTTGTGAACTGCAGCGCGAGGGCCGCGGGCGTCGCGGGCGGCGCTGGATCGCGCCTTTTGGACAAGGGATCGCCCTGTCGCTTGCCTGGCAGTTTCGCGGCATGCCGCGCGATCTGCCGGCCATGAGCCTCGCGAGCGGGATCGCGGTCGTACGCGCGCTCGGCAGACTGGGCGCGCGCGGCGTCGGCCTGAAATGGCCGAACGACATCTGGCTGAACGATGCGAAGCTTGGCGGCATCCTGATCGATCTGCGCGCCGAGGCCGAGGGTCCGGTGTACGCCGTGATCGGCATCGGCTTGAACCTGCAGCTCGCGCCGGCGGCCCGCGCCGAGATCGCGGCGACCGGCGTCAAGGTGGCGGCCGTCGCGGACGCGTGTGTCTCGACGCCGTCGCGCAACGCCGCGGCCGGTGCGCTGCTCGATGAATTGCTCGGTGTGCTCGTCGACTACGAACGCACCGGCTTTGCGCCTTACCGCGACGAGTGGTCGGCGCTCGATGCGCTCGCCGGTCGCCGCGCGGTCGTGTTCACGGGAGCGGAGCGTATCCCCGGAACCGCCCGCGGCATCGACAGCGACGGCGCGCTGCTACTCGACGTCGGCGGCCACGTGCGCCGGTTCCTGTCGGGCGATGTCAGCCTGCGGCCGGAAGGTGGCGCGACTTGAGGATCTTGAAGGGCATCGTGTTCGCGCTGGTGCTCGCCAACGTCGCGTACTACCTCTGGGCCCGGGGTATCGCGCCGCCGCTCGCGCCGCCGGGTGCGGCGTCGGTGCCGCGCCTCGCCCTCGCGTCCGAGGTCGCTGCGCCCGGTGCAATCCCCGCGGCGGCATCGGCACCGCCCGCCTCAGCCGCCAGTGCGGCGAGTGCGCCGTCGTCCGCCGCCGCAACGGCGGCCGTGGCGAGCACGCCGGCCGGCGCCGCCGCCGCCCCGGCGTCGATGGCCGCGGAGTCGCCGGCCGGTGCGACGCGTTGCATCAGCGTCGGCCCGTTCCTCGACGTTGCCGAGGCCGCCCGCGCCGCCGCGACCTTGCGCCGCGGCGGTTATCAGCCGCGCCAGCGCGTCGCCGAGGGCACCGTCTGGGCGGGTGTCTGGGTGTATCTCGAACGGCCGTCGTCCGCGGCGGGGATCGCGCGCGTGCGCACGCGGCTGCGCCGCGCCGGCATCGACAATGCGCCCGAGATGCCGGGACCGCATGGCGCGTCCGTGATCTCGCTCGGTCTGTTCAGCGAGCCGCGACGTGCCGCCGCGCGGATCAAGCTCGCGCGCTCGATCGGCTTCGCGCCGCAGGTCGCCAAACGGCAGCGACCCGGCGACGTCTATTGGGTCGACGTCGACTTGAAGCCCACGGATCCGGATTTGAGCCCCGCCGCCGTCGAAGGCGGCAGCCGCATCGTCAGACTGCAGGTCGTGCCATGTTCAGGAGCTTGAGCGCCAGAATCCTCGGATTCGCCGGCTTCGTGCTCGCCTACGGCGCGCTCGCGGCCGTCATCGGCGTGCTCGCCTATCAGGGGTATCGCTGGCTGCACGATGGCGGGTGGAGCCCGATCGGTGTCGGCGACGGGCTGCGAGCGTTGCTCGCGGCGGGCGGCATCAAGGACGGCGACGCCGGACGATTGGCGATGCTCTTGCGCTGGCTCGAGGCGCCGAAGGACTGGCTGGGATGGCACAAGGTCCTCGAAGTGATTCCCGCATCGGTCGGGTTGTTCACCTTGAGCGTGCTCGGCAATTTCCTGTACATCTACGCCGGCGATCTGCTGCGGCGAGGCAAAGAGGGCGCGTGAGCGAGATCGATGATCCGCGGCCGCCGGGCCTCAGGTCGACGGGGTCGGCGCAGCCGGCGCAGCCGGTGCGGTCGGCGTGACCGGTCCGGCCGACGGGCCGAGCGCGCGTATCAACTCCTTCGAGACGCGCTCGTCGATCTCCGCAGCCTGCGGCAGGTGCACGGGATAACGGACCAGCGCCTCGACGGCCGTCGGACCGAAATGCAGCTGCACGCGCGGCTCGGCGCTGTCCGCGGATTTCGACGCGGTCGCCTGCTGGATCTCGGCCGCTTGCCGCTCGATCTCGCCGCGGTAATCGGCGAGCGCGTCGTTCACCGCCTCCAGCAGGCGCGCCTTGCTCGCGACCGGATCGGCGCCGTCGGGCAGCGTCAACTTGATTTCGTGCCAGCTCATGTCGACGCCATGTATTTGCTTGAACAGGCCGCCCGCGACCTGGAAGACGATCGAATTGGCGAACGCGACGACCCGACCGGTGGGACCGAGGCGCCCCTGGCTGCCGATTTCCAGCAATTGCAGCCGTACCAAGCCGAGATGGATCACTTCGCCGGTGACCTCGCCGATCTGCACGCGGTCGCCGACGCGGATGCCGTACTTGCCGATCAAAAAGAAGTAGCCGACGATCGAGACGAGCACGCTCTGCATCGCGACGGCGACGCCCGCGGTGATCAAGCCGGCGAACGTCGCGACGGACCCGAGCTCGCTTGCGAAGGAGATGCCGATGATCACCACGACCAGGCACCACAAGACGATATCGCGCACGAGCAGCAATTGATGCCGGCGCCGATGGTCGTGTGAATAGCGAAATACCGCCCGCTTCCAGAACTCTGCGCCGACGAACACGGCACCGAGGACGAGGGCGAGGATGCCGAGGTGCACGCCGAGCGCGGTGAGCGCCCCGTCGTATTCACGGTCGACCGCATCGTGCCAGCTGTGCAGATTGGCGCGGTATTGCAGGAACAGCACGTTGACCTTGCCGAACGGGATCAGCAGTCCCGCCAACTGCCGGAACTGGGAGGCAAGCCCGTCGAGCTGCGGGCGCATGCTGCCGAGCGTTGCGGCATCGGCGCTGTCGGCGAACGCGGCCAGTGCATCGCCACGGGCGGCGAGGGCCTTGACGCGCGAGAACAGCGGCGTGCGGGCCTTCGCAAAGTCATGCTGAACGGCCACCGTGGCGCCGGCCATCGCCTCGATCTGGTCCTCCTTCGCGCCGACCTGCCACACCTCGTGCGCGAGTTCCCACAGGCCGCCGGCGCTCGAGGCGCGCCGTGCAGCGGCTGCCGCCCGCGCCGCGGCCGCCGGGACCCCCTGCGCCGCCTGCGGCAGCGCCAGAGCCATCGCGTCGATCTGGGTTTTCAGCGAGTGCGCACTGCTGCCGAACGCGTCGCTCGTGCCGATGAAATCGACCATGGTCGCGATGATGTTCATGCGCGCATCGGTCAGATCGCGTTCGCCCTGCAGTTCGGATATCTTTGCCCGCAGATCGGCCCGTTGCTTGCCCCGCGCCCGCGGGAGGGCGCTGCGCGCCGCCGCGAGCTCGGCCTTGAGCGAGACCTGATCGGCGATGAGTCTCGTCTTGAGCGCGTACAAACCCGCGGCGGGAGTGCCGGCCGCGGCGCCGGCCGCCGGCGTGGCGCCCGCGCCGATCATCTGTGCGTCGGTGCGCGCGATGGCGAATGTGAGCGTTACGATCTGGCGCGCGATCCGTGAGTTCTCCGACAGGATCAACCAGTCGCTCGGCCGCGATGCGCTGTCACGGCCGGCGCGTTGCGTGCGGTACCACTGGATGGTCCGATCGAGGAGCGAGATCACCTGTCGGGCATTCATCGGCGCGCCGCCGCCGCTCGCCGCGGCGGCGAGCGCCGTTGCGGTGGCCCGCGATGGGCTCGATGCGGTCGATGCCGCCGAAGCCGTCGATCGAGTCGATGGGCCGCAGAACGCCATCGGCGCGAGGAGGAGCGCCAGCGAGGCGAGGGCGAGGGCGGCGACGACGGGTGGTGGTTTTTTCGTGGATCTGTGCATCGGTGGCAAAAAGGGGCGATTCGGTGCCGGCGATCGGCCGGCGACGACCGCAGGCGATCGCGGCGGCGCACCTTGAATCGATCGGGCGGAAAATCGACTCGGTGGTGCTTGCTTCCTATTTCCCGAGGTGTAGATTACCGGCATAGCTTCATGGACGGGGCAGTAATTATGTCACATGGGACCGGACGCCGGCCATGTCTGAAGCCGGGATACCGCAAGTTGACTCGCCTTGATGGGAGGTCATTCCTATGATCATTCGCAATCGTCATCGTCGCTCGCTCCTCGCCGTTGCCGTGGCGGCGGCGCCTCTCGGCGCTCGCGCCGCGGCGATCATGGGCGTGCCGACATTCGCCTGCAACAGCCAAGGCGATGTCAAGTCGATCAGCTGGCTTCCTGGTGAATCTCTCGACGGCACCGGTGCCGGCATCGCGGTCAAAACGGTCTCGCTCAAGACAGTTGCGACGGAACTGAAAAGCGCGCCAGTGCCATTTTCCTGTTCTTTTAACGCCGACAAAACGGCGTACAAGGCCGAGACCGGGATCGTTAACGGCAGCAGCTTCTCAATCGATTTCGGTGCGTTGAAGATCTCCAACAAGCTCAAGAACGACCTCAAGTTCGTGCCGGTGTTCACTTCCTATGACTACACACGCACCCTGAGCGAAGGATCGTCCTACTACAAGCTCAAAACCCAGACGGTCACCGACTTCAATCTGTATTTGGATGCCTACAACAAATACGATTCAAGCGTCGTGCTCTTCAAAGACTTCGTTGGAGTCCAGGTCGTATCCGCCGCGGGGGACGCGCTGGCATACAAGAACGCGTTTTCTTTCGATAGCAACAAATTGATTTTTGATCCGCCGATTCCGGGGGATGCGGCGAATATCTTGTTGCTCACAACTCCTGATCCGCATCCGGTCCCGGAGCTGCCGAGCGCCGCAATGATGGCCACGGGCTTGCTCGGGATCGGCGCGCTGATGCGTCGCCGGAAAAAACATCGCCAAGAATGAGCCGTGGGAGAGCGCCCGGCCGTCGTCATGACGGGCGGCAATGGCGGTGAGTTTGCCGGGTCGCGGGATGGGTCGGGAGCGGCCATGACGCCTTACGATGAGTTCCGCTATCCCGGAAATTTCTATCCACAGGCCTCGCCGGACCACATGGCGGTGCTTGCGGTGCTGTTTGGCCTCGATCCGGCACCGGTGCAACGCAGTCGCATTCTAGAGCTAGGCTGCGGCGAGGGCGGCCATCTGCGCCCGCTCGCCCATGCACTACCGGAGAGCCATTTTCTCGGCGTGGACTTGTCACAGGCAGCGATCGTGCGAGCGCAAGCGCTTGCCGAGCGCGCCGATCTGAAGAATGTGCAGTTCCGCGCGCAGAACCTGACGGATTTTCCCGAAGCTGCCGGCAGCTTCGATTACATCATCGCGCACGGTTTGCACTCATGGATCCCGGAGCGGGAGCAGGACGCGCTCTTGGAAATCTGCCGGCGGCATCTGGCGCCCGAGGGTGTCGCCTATATCAGCTACAACACCTATCCGGGCGCGCACGTGCGGCAAATTCTGCGCGATCTTACGGTGTTTCATACGAGCGCCATCAGCGAGTCCGGCGCCATGGTTCGCGAGGCGTACAAGGTTTCGGAATTCATTCTATCGGCGATGCCGACCGGCAGCCTGGAGCGCGAATTGCTGCGCCGGGTGATGGAGCAATACAAGGGTTCCGACGCCTTGACGCGCTTCGACTTGCTGGCGGAGGACAACGAGCCGAGCTATTTTCTCGATTTCATGGAGCAGGCGGGCGCGCACGGATTGCAGTATGTCGGGGAGTCCGATATCAAGTCCATGCAGACCGCGTCATTGCCGGAGCACACGCGCGAGTGGCTCGATGCGATACCCAACCGGCTGGTGCGTGAGCAATACTTGGATTTCATCCATTGCCGCGGCTTTCGCCAAACGATTTTGTGCCGGGACGGGCACAAACTTGACTTCGACGCCACTCCTAAGAGGATGGAGCGGCTATTGGTGAGCGGATCCTTGCGGCCGGCACAGCCGCTCGAGGATCTCGATAGTGGGCAAAAGGTGGAATTTCGCAACGCTCGCGGGCTCGTGGTGCATTGCACCGAAGCGCTGCACAAGGCTGCGTACGACGAGCTGGGAGCCGTGTATCCGCGGGCGGTGCGTTACGAAGAGTTGCGCTCGCGCCTGTGCCGTCGCCTGGGGTGCGAGGCGCCGCTCGACGGCGCGACGGAAGCGAAATTGATCCACATGCTGATGTCCTCGCAAGCCAATACCGTCGTCGAGTTCCATACCTACCAGGCGCCATTTGCGACCGAGGTCAGCGAGCGACCCATCGCGAGCAAAACCGCACGCATTCAGATCGAGAGCGGGGAAGCGGTTTCATCGCTGCGTTTTGCGAATTTGGCGATCGATGATTCCGTCATGCGCCTGATATTGCCGCTGTTGGACGGCTCACGGGACCTGCGGCAATTGCAGATCGACCTGCAAAATCCCAATGCGCTGGGTGGTGCTCATTTCGTCGAAACGGCGCTGATCGACAAGGCCCTGAAGAATCTGGCAAACCTCGGCTTGCTCATCGGATAGTGTCGTCGCCGGCCGAGTCGAGGCCGTCGAGCGTGTCTGCGCCGCGCAAGGGAGTCTACCGCGCGCGCGCTGGCAGGTCGCGCCCCCTCGCACCGTCGATAAAATTTACACTCGCTGGCGTTGTGGACGACCCTCGGAATCACTTGTTCCACAGAATCAACGGGTAAGCATTCGTGGCATCGGATATGCATGGCACCCTGCATGCCGAGCTGGGCGGCTCGGGCGTGTATTAAGTCAAAACGTCCTTGGGCGTCGCGGGATCCGGATGGACCATCAGCAAGGGATGAATTTCAGGAAGGGAGACCTCAATGCAAAGCCACATCCGCGTCCGTGAAACGGGCACTGTCCGCTGGCTGCTCGCGGCGATGGTCGCGCTCATGCCGATCGCGCCGGTGTTCGCGCAAACCTTATACCTGCCTCTGGACAACCGGCGTGTCCGGCAACTGGTCGACACGGTCGGAATGGACCGGCTGCTCGACCAACTACCCGAATAACGGCACGCCCGCCGGCGACACCTACTCGGCGACGATCGGCGCAAGCGGTACCTACACCGTCACCCTGACCGGCGCGATTGCGCTAGACGGGCTGACGATGAATGCGAGCGGTGCGACGCTCGATCTCGCCAGTAACACGCTGACGACGAACGTGACCGGCGGTGTCGCCCTGCAGTCGGGGACCCTGTCGAACGGCACGATCCAGGCGGGCGTCGGCACGACGGCCGTTTCCCTCACGGGTGCGAACTCCTCGGGCACGCTCGATGGGGTGACGCTGAACGGATCGCTCGACATCACGGGCGGCAACGCTACGGCGCTCATCGCGAACGGCATCACGCTCAACGGCACTTCGGGCACGG
>Ga0307372_10007708_pt1 | contig 15342 bp, 8 predicted proteins | sample OX1MG_FD_202533 | JGI IMG/M metagenome (GOLD analysis project Ga0307372, IMG submission 202533) | Soil microbial communities from Risofladan, Vaasa, Finland - OX-1 | ecosystem: Environmental > Terrestrial > Soil > Coastal area > Acid sulfate soil | place: Finland: Risofladan, Vaasa | collected... | reverse complement strand
GCACGACGCCACCGAACGGGCAGTGGTCGCGCACGATCGCGGTCGCCGTCGCCCGGGTCTCGGCGTGGGCGGCGAACCCGTGGGCGGTGAGCGCGTCGGCCACGGCGAGCATCGCGGCGCGCATCGAGCGCTGGGAGTCGCCGGGCGCCATCTGGGCCGCCAGGGAGCGTCCGTACTCCTCGCCGACCTGCTCGGCCATCTGCTCGGCGACGCCCGGCTCGAGCAGCGACAGCGCGCGGAGGAGGAGGGTCACCACGAGCGCATCCGAACGCGGCGGCACGGGGAGGGCGGCCGAGCGCGACGAGCGACGGTAGCGTTTGGAGGGCCTGCCGGCGCCGCTGCCCGCGTGGTCGAGCGAGACCTCGAGGTAGCCGCCGGCGGCGAGCTTGTCGAGGTGGTGGCGCGCGACGTTCGGGTGGAGCGCGAAGCGCTGCGCCACCTCCGCGGCCGTCACCCCGTCGCCCTCGCGGACGTGGAGGTAGATCTGGCGGCGCGTCGTGTCGCCGAAGGCGGCCGTGACGGCGGCGACGACGGCCGAGAACTCCTCGTCCCCGCCGGGCTCGCCGGCGAGGCCGCGCAGCGGGTCTCCCCCCCGGCCGGTCACCCCGGCGTCGTGTCCCGGCCGGATCGAGGCGGATCGCACGCGGGTTATCCTACCTGCGATGACGGGCAGCGGCCGATGAGCGTGGAGCGGGAGGCGCTCGCCGGCGCCGTCGCCGCGGTCGAGGACCCGGCCCTGTTCCACCCGCTCGGTGAGCTCCACACGCTGCGCTTGGCCGAGCGCCGCGCCGGCGTGGTCGAGGTGGTCGTCGCCGTCCCGGGGGATCCGTACCCCGCCGCCGAGGAGCTGCGCCGGCGGATCTCCGACGCCGTCGCGCCCGAGGGGGACCTGGAGGTCCGCGTCGAGCTCGAGCCCATGTCCGACGCCGCCCGCGAGGCCCTCGGGGCGAGGCTGCGCGAGCTCGACGGCGCCACCGAGGCGCCCCCCGCACCCGGCGGCGGCCATGGCCACGCCGAGGGCCGGCCGAACCCGTTCGCCGGCCGGCGCGCCGGCACGAGGGTGCTCGCGATCGGGTCGGGCAAGGGCGGCGTGGGCAAGTCGTCGGTGACGGTCAACCTGGCGGTCGCGCTCGCGCGCGACGGCCACACGGTCGGGCTGCTCGACGCCGACATCTACGGCTTCTCCGTCCCGCGCATGCTCGGCGTGGAGTCCCCCCCGATGGCGGTCGGGCGCACGATCGTCCCGCCGGTGGCGAACGGCGTGCGCTGCGTCTCCATGGGCTTCTTCGTCGACGAGGACAAGGCGGTCGCCTGGCGTGGCCCGATGCTCCACAAGGCGCTCGAGCAGTTCCTGGTCGACGTCCACTGGGGCGCGCCGGAGTTCCTCCTCGTGGACATGCCGCCGGGAACCGGCGACGTCCCGCTCTCCGTCGCCGACCAGCTCCCCGGCGCCGAGATGTACGTGGTGACGACGCCGCAGGCGGCCGCCCAGCGCGTCGCCCAGCGCGCCGCCGCCCTGGCGAGGCAGGTGCGGCTCCCGGTGCGCGGCGTCATCGAGAACATGTCGTGGTTCGCCGCCCCCGACGGCGTCCGCTACGAGCTGTTCGGCCGGGGAGGGGGCGAGGAGCTCGCCGCCTCGCTCGGGGTGCCACTGCTCGCACGGATCCCCCTCGTGCCCGCGGTGCGCGAGGGCGCCGACGACGGCCGTCCCGCGGTGGTGGCGGACCCCGGCGGTGAGGTCGCCCAGGTCTTCGAGGAGCTCGCCCGCCGAGTCGCCGACCTCGGGCCCGCCCGCGTCTACCGCTCGGAGCTCAGCCTGTCGTAGGCGGGTCGTAACACGGCCGCGCACCGATCGCGCCGAGTCCGTCACCTTCGGTCGCACGGCCGTCATCGTTCGTCGGCCGATCCGTCGCGATCGCGCCTCGCGACTCCCCGAAGCGCCGGAGGCAGGGCTAGGGTCACCGCATGCCTCGAACGCCACCGGGGAGCTCGTGGCTGTCGCGCCGGTCGGTGTCGGGCAGGGCCGCCCTCGCCTCGTCCGCCGTGCTCGCCGCCGCCGTGGCGGCCTCGCTCGCCGTGGCGGTCTCGCCGGCCCCGGCATCCTCCGCCGCGCGCCCGAGGCCGCCGCACGCGGCCAAGGCCGCCCCGCCGGCCGGCCTCCCCGGACGGTGGGACCTCGTCTTCGACGACGAGTTCAACGGCCCCTCGCTCGACCGGTCCCTCTGGAAGACCTGCTACGACTGGGGCTGCACGATCTCCACCAACAACGAGCAGGAGTCCTACGTGACCTCCGGCGTGTCGCTCGGGGGCGGCAGGCTCGTCCTGACGGCAACGCAGCGCTCGGCGCGGGGCCTGCCGTTCAGCTCGGGCATGGTCCAGTCGAACGGCCGCTTCGACTTTCGGTACGGCTACATGGAGATCCGGGCGAAGGTGCCGACGAGCCCGGGGGTCTGGCCGGCGTTCTGGGCGGTGCCGGAGAACGGGAGCTGGCCCCCCGAGATCGACGCCATGGAGTTCTACGCCAATCAGCCGAACGCCGTGCAGGAGACCGTCCACCTCCCGCCCGGCGACACCCAGCTGAACCACATCGTCTACGGCCCGGACTTCGGCGGCGGCTACCACGTCTACGGCGCCGACTGGGAGCCCGGCTCGGTCTCGTTCTACGTCGACGGGGTCCTGCGCTTTCGTGTCGCCCAGTCGCCCTCCCTGCCGATGTACCTCATCGCCAACCTGGCGGTGAGCGGCCCGCCATCGGGGGCGACGGCGCGCACGTACCCGGCGAGCTACGAGATCGACTGGATCCGGGTCTACCAGCACCCCGGCCTCGGCTCGTCGAGCTGCCCGCGCCGGGACTGCGTGCCCGTGCCGAGCTGAGAGGGGGGCGCCCCGCCGGGCAGCTCCCGGCGGCGGTACCGTCACGGGATGTCGGCCGACGACGTCCCCCTCATCCCGCGCGAGGTCCTGTTCGGCAATCCCGAGCGGGTCAGCCCGGCGCTCTCCCCCGACGGGCTCCGCCTCGGGTGGCTCGCCCCCGCCGAAGGGGTGCTCAACGTGTGGGTCGCTCCCGTGGACGACCTGGCCGCCGCCACGGTTGTCACCGAGGACCGAGACCGCGGCATCCACGGGTTCTCCTGGGCGCACGACGGTGCCACGCTCCTTTACGTCCAGGACCGGGGCGGCGACGAGAACTGGCGCGTCTACGGCGTCGACGTCGCGAGCGCGAGCACCCGGGACCTCACCCCCTTCGAGGGCGTGCAGGCCCGACTCGTCGCCCTCGACAAGCGACACCCCGAGCGGGTGCTCCTCGGCCTCAACCGCGACAACCCGCAGCTGCACGACGTGTACTCGCTGGAGCTGGCCTCCGGCGAGCTGACGAAGGTGGCCGACAACCCGGGGTTCATCGGCTGGGTCGCCGACGCCGACTTCGACGTGCGCGCCGCGCTCGCACCCACGCCCGACGGCGGCACGGTGCTCCTGGTCCGCGTCGCCGGCTCCGCCGGCGACGACTGGCGCCCGTTGCTCACCGCCGGGCCGGAGGACGCCCTCACCACCGCACCGTTGGCCTTCTCCGCCGACGGGTCCAGCCTGCTGGCGATCAGCTCCGTCGGCGCGGACACGGGGCGACTGGTCCGCCTCGACGTCGCGACCGGCGACCTTCTCGAGGTGCTTGCCGCGGACCCGGGGGCGGACGTGGCCGACGTCGAGCTCCACCCCGACACGCGCGAGGTGCAGGCGGTCAGCTTCGTCAAGGCTCGAACGGAGCTGGTCGTGCTCGACGCCGCGATCGCCGGCGACGTGGACGCCCTCGGCGCGTTGGCCCACGGTGACCTGCACCTGATCAGCCGGGACGACGCCGACCACCGGTGGCTGAGCGCCCACGTCCCCGACGACGGGCCGATCGTCTACCACCTGTGGGACCGGGCGCGGCGCGAGGCGCGGCGCCTGTTCACCCACCAGCCTGCGCTCGAGGCGTACGAGCTCGCCTCGATGGAGCCCTTCTCGCTCACCGCCCGCGACGGCCTGACCCTGCACGGCTACGTGACCTGGCCGACCACCGTCGCCGCCGGCGCCCGCCACGACCTTCCCGCCGTCCTCCTCGTGCACGGGGGTCCGTGGGCCCGGGACCGGTGGGGCTTCAACGCCGAGGCCCAGTGGCTGGCCAATCGCGGCTACCTGTGCCTCCAGGTGAACTTTCGGGGATCCACCGGCTACGGCAAGGCGTTCGTCAACGCGGGTGACCGCGAATGGGGCGGCCGCATGCACGACGACCTGGTCGACGCGGTGCGCTGGGCGGTCGGCCATGGCTACGCCGACCCGGCGCGGGTGGCCATCTTCGGCGGCTCCTACGGGGGCTACGCGGCGCTCGTCGGTGCGGCGTTCACGCCCTCGGTGTTCGCCGCCGCCGTCGACATCGTGGGCCCGTCCAACCTCATCACCCTGATCCGCTCGATCCCGCCCTACTGGGCGCCGTTGCTGGCCCAGTTCCACAACCGCGTGGGGAACCCCGACACCGAGGAGGAGTTCCTCTGGTCCCGCAGCCCCCTCTCGAGGGCCGCCGACATCACGGTCCCGTTGATCATCGCCCAGGGCGCGAACGACCCCCGTGTCAAGCAGGCCGAGTCGGAACAGATCGTGGCGGCGCTGGTCGCCGCCGGCGTCGACCACCAGTACCTGCTGTTCTCCGACGAGGGCCACGGCTTCGCGAAGCCGGAGAACCGCCTGTGCTTCTACTCGGCGGCCGAGGAGTTCCTCGCCCGCCACCTCGGCGGTCGGGCCGAGCCCTGACGCTTCGGGCCTGAGCTTCGGGCTCGTCCCGGACGGCCCCGCCCCGGCGAGGGGGGCGGGCACGAGGGGCCGTCGCGCCGGACGCCGTCGCCTCGACCGGTGCCACGTGGTCGGGCCTGGACGTCGTCGGGGCGCCGTCGAGGCCGGCCGACGCGGCGGTCGGATACGGCCGTCGTGCTGAGACCGGCCGGCGCTACCTCGGCCAGGGCGCCTTGCCGGTGGCGACGTGCTTGACCGGCAACGGGTGCTGCCACACCCGGATCCAGTCGATCGACATCGTGGCGGGCATCGGCGTCTTGGCGTCCGCGCCGAGCGGTCCCCGGACGGCGAGGTTCGCGATGAGGTACATCGTCTGGGTCACGTTGACGTCCGTCTTGAACTTCTCGACCCCGTCCACGTACCAGGTGAGCGAGCCCGGCTCCCAGTCGACGGCGAAGGTGTGGTAGCCCTCGGTGAGCGCAGGGTCGCCGATCACGTTCGCCGAGTGCAGGTTGTTGCCGTAGTGCACCCCGAGCATGGCGGCCGTCGGGTTCGCTCCGTAGTACTCGAACCCGTCGATCTCTGGCGGGAAGCTCTCGTTCGTCGGCAACGCCCAGAAGGCGGGCCACAGTCCCTGCCCCTTGGGAAGGCGCACCCGGATCTCCATGTAGCCGTAGCGGAACGTGAACTTCTTGTCGGTCTGGATCAACCCCGAGGTGAAGGGCATGCCGTGCGCCGACTGGACCTTGGCGGTGAGCTGCAGCGTCCCGCCGCTCTCGGTGACGTTCTGTGGCTGGTACCACTCGAGCTCGTTCTTGTTGCCCGTGTTCGTGCAGTCCCACGGGTAGCAGACGGTCCACTTACTGCGATCGAGGGCCGACCGGTTGAACTCGTCGTCGAAGGAGAGCAGCCATGGCCCACCGCGTGGCGGGGTCGCCGCTCCGGTCGAGGGGATGAAGCTCGACGCCGGGAGCTTCGGCGGCGTCGCAGGCGTCGCCTTCGGCGGCGTCGCCGTCGCCGAGGGCGGGACCGACCTGGTCGAGGCGTCGTGCACGACGACGAGCCCCGCCAGCGAAAACAGCGCGATGAGCATCACGACGCCCGGCAGGTGCCGGGCGCGCTCGCGAAAGGGCGGCTTCGTGCGCCGGTGCGCCGGCGTCGAGCGCCGGACGGCCACTGGGGGCTCGGAGAGGACGGTTTGCGAGCTCACCGTGCTCATCCTCTCCCAGGCGCCACGTGGCGTGGTGGATGGGCGGCCATGGTCATCGGCTCGCTTCGTCAGCGCCTCGCGCCGCGGCCGCGGCGAACGGCGCGCCGGCGATGGAGTCGAGGTGCGCCCTGCGGTACCAGCGCCAGAGCTGCGTCCTGCGGCGCTCGCCCGGCGGCGCCACCTCGGCACCGGTGCCGAGCGACCAGGCCGACAGCGTCGACATCGGGGTGAAGTCCCGCACGGTCAGGCGCGAGAGGGCGTAGAGGTTGTCCGAGACGGAGCTGAAGGCGTTGCGGACCGCGCAGGCCGACTCGTACCCTGCCTCGGCGGTGATCCGCCGGATGCGCGGGCTCGAGTAGCCGTGCGGGTACGCGAAGCTCGGCACGGTGTGGCCGAGGACGTCCTCGAGCAGCTCCTTCGGCCGCAGGATCTCGGCTGCCGCGCGCTCGGCGGAGAGCGTGTCGAGCTCGGGGTGCGTGTGGGAGTGCCCGCCGATCTCCACGCCGTGCCCCTCGAGCCCGGCGAGGTCCGACCAGCTGAGCATGGCGGCCGGCGGCAGCTTCACGTCACGAGCGCCCTGCCGCCCGGCGAGGGTGCCCGTCGTCACGTAGATCGTGCTCGGGATGTCCCTCTCCGCGAGTGCCGGCGCCGCGTAGGTAGCGAAGTCGGCGAAGCCGTCGTCGAAGGTGATGACGACCGGGCGCTCGGGCAGCTCCTTGTGCGACATGAGCATGTCGACCAGCCCCGACACCGTGAACGGCGTGCAGCCGTTCTCGACGATCGTGTCGAGCTGCTCGCTAAACACCTCCGGGGTGACGTTCCACGGCTCGAGCCAGCGCGGCGGATCCGGCGATACCGCGTGGTACAGCAGGATCGGGATCGGCATGGCGTTCATGCCACAACCTCCTTGTTGGGCCGCGGGGGCATGGCGGCCTTGCGTTCCTCCTCGGGGCCGAGAAAGGCACGGCTGAGCAGCTGGGCGGCTCGCCGCCCGGGTCCGGCGAGGCGGTCGCGGGCGTGGACCCCGACGAGAACGGTCGTGAGGGCTGCCAGCGTCACGAGCGTTGTGAGGGCGCTGAAGGCGTGGGCGAGCGCCAAGGCCTCGCTCACCAAGGTGGCGACGGCGAGGCTGAGCGCGAGGGTGAGCACGAAGCGCTCGAGCCGGTCGCGCCGCACGAGAAAGGCGGTGAGTGCCAACCCCGGCCCGGAGGCGGAGAAGCCGAAGACGGCGATCGTGCGGAGGGGAACCGGCGCCTGCAACGCCACGATGGCGACGGCGACCCAGCCGGACAGCGCGAGGAGGAGCTCCGGGGAGGGCTCGAGCCGGAGGGCGCCTCGACGCGACTGCGGGTGCTCGACGGGGACGCGGCCGGCGCTCATGCGTTCACCGGCTGCGTGGTGGACGCGCCACGCGAGGCGAGCTCGAGGACGACGGTCGTCGAGTTCCGTAGCAGGACCTTGAACCGGGGCGACGCGAGCACCGCTCGCTCGACGGCGCCGTACGCGCCCCGCGGCATCAACCCGGTGCTCTCGATCACCGCGTCGTCGGTCGTGTCGAACACCAAGAACGCGTCCTTCCTCGCCGTCAGGTCGTGGGCCAGCACGGCGACCGGGTGCTTGATGACGTCGGCGAGTGCCTGGGGCGTGTCGGCGGTGAAGTAGTAGTCGCTGTAGGTCTCGTAGTTCTCGAGCGGCCACGGTTGATTGCCGGTCGCGGCGACGATGAGCGATCCGGGAGGGGCGAGGCGGTAGAGGGCGGAGAAGCTCTGTACCTCCTCGGGCGGGAAGTAGTTCGTCCGTTCCTTGCCGTAGTAGGAGATGATGAAGCCGCCGAGCAGCGCCGCCACGACCGCGAGCCTGGCCGCGTTGTGCACCCGGTGGCGCCGTCCCGGCCGGTGGCGCGCCGGGACGAACAGCGACGCGGCGAGCACGGCGAGGAAGGGGAGCGCGAACAGCACGACGCGGAACACGATCTCGCCCCCGTAGTTGTTCGCCGCGAGGGCGAGCATCGGCGAGGCGCAGAGCAGCGCCGCCGGGAACCAGGCGCGCTGTTGGCCGTTGCGCCAGCGCCACAGGAAGCCGAAGGCGCCGAGCAGGATCACGGCGGCGGTGAGGAGACGGTCGACCTCGGAGCCGAACAGCTGCAGGGAGCTCGCCTGCCCGGGGTTGACCATCTGGACGGCGGTGTTCGACAGCAGGTCACCGAAACCCTTGATCAGGCTCGGGATGTTCTGCTTCATGAACGTGCGCGCCGCGAAGGCGATCCAGCCGACGGTGAGGGCGAGGGCGACGACCGGCAGCGACTTGTAGCGGAGCCTGCCGAAGAGGGCGAGGAGCGCGAGGGCGCTCACGATCATGAACGGGGTGAGCTGGTGGCTGGAGGCGACCGCCGCGATGATGATCACCGTGAACAGGTAGTACAGGCGCCGATCGTGCCGCCGTTGCTCGGCTGCTTCCTCGGCGACCTCGACGGCGGCCGGTCCCACGTCGAGCGATGACGCCCCGGCCCGCGCGGACGCGAAGTGCCGCAGGCACAGCGCGATCACGGTGAGGTAGAGGAAGTAGGCGTAGCCCTGCGGCGAGAAGTAGTCCTGGCCGACCCAGTTGCCGAGGTAGAAGATCCACAGCGCCGTCCAGCGGATCCGCTGGTCGGCCGAGAACGTGCGGAAGATGAGGATCAGCGGCCCGGCGTAGGAGAGCTCGCTGACGAACGGGGCCCACCCGGCGTAGCTGAGCGGCGAGGCGAAACCGGAGCCCGACGAGAAGAGCGCGTTCAGGGTGAAGAAACCCGGCCAGTCCTGATAGGCGACGAGGTTCGGGTCGGGCTGCGCGGTGTTCACGCCGTGATGGGCGATGACACCGTTGGTGATCGCCACGTGCTTCCACGCCCATGAGTACCGGAGGGTCTCGTAGAGGACGTTCGGGGTGAGGTGCAGGATCGCCAGCAGCAGCACGACGTGCGCGACGAGCAACGCCTTGCTCGACTCCATCCGCCGGACCGTCGAGCAGAAGCTGACGGTGACGAGCACGAGCGCGGCCCAGTACGTCGCCGGCAGCACCGACACGAGGCCGAGGTCGCTCATGCGGCCGAGCGGGACGCCCCGCACCATCGTCGTGATCCACAGCGCCAGGCCGAGCGTCAGCGCGCCGGCGCCGAGCGCGGTCCCCCCGAGCCAGGTCCGCACCACGATCCGGCCAGGAGCCAACCGCTTCGCCGTCGGGGGGGCGAGCCGCTCGTGCGGGCGCGCCGTGCCGCGCAGCAGGGCCGCGCGGCCGACGGCGTAGCCGAGCACGGTGACGCCAGTGCCGGTGACGTTGGCCACGGCGCGCAGGCCCGCCACCGGACGTCCCCGTAGCGCCTCGCCGATGGAGCGGGCGACGGCGAGCGGGATCGTCCTGCGGACGTGGATCCGCTCCTCGGACAGCCCGTGCTGCGCGCCGGCGATCTTTCGGACGAGCGCCTTCGACTTGCCCTCGCCGTAGCAGCGGCGGAGGAAGTACTTCCAGGTGCCCCGGGCCCGCGGCACGCGGTGCTCGACGCGGGCCGCAGGCTCGTAGACGAGGCGGCTGTGCTCGTGCCACGTCGAGGCCCGGATGCACAGCTCGGTCTCCTCGCAGCCCGAGGCGTCGGCGCCGTTGCGGCCGAGCACGCCGGCGAAACCGCCGAGGCCGACGAGCACGTCGCGGCGGAACGACATGTTGGCACCGACGAAGTTGCGCACGTCGGCGGTCGCCGACGGCATCCCCGAGTGGGAGCAGCCGACCACCCAGTCGAACTCCTCCGGGAACCAGCCCGGGCGGTGGTCGACCCAGTTCGGCACGACGAGGCCGCCGACGCCGGCGACCTCGCCGTCCTGGTAGGTGCGCTGCAGCTGCTCGAGCCAGTCCGGAGCCGCCGTGGCGTCGTCATCGAGGAACGCCACCACGTCACCGTGTGCCGCCTCGTAGCCGGTGTTCCGGGCGCCCGACAGTCCCGGCCGCCCGACGCTCGCGATCACATGAATGTCGGCGAAGGCGCGCCGGGCCCGGGCGAGGAGGCTCGGGCAGTGGTCGACGACGAGGATGATCTCTTCGGCGGGGATGCTCTGGGTTCGCAACGAGGCGACGGCCGCGTTGATCTCATCCCATCGCTCCTCGGTGTACGCGCAGACGACGACCGAGATCGCGCAGGTCGGGGGTGCGAGCACGTCCGTCATGCTGCCACCTCGCGCAGCACGGGCTCGACGTTCGACGTCCACCACAGGGGGTGACGTGCGTAGCGCTCGGACTTGTCGAGGTTGCCGGCGACGTGGTCGAGCCAGCACCAGAGCGCGAGGTCGCCTGCGGCGATGTCGGTCCGTTCGAGCGTCTTCGAGGCAAGCGCGAGCACGGGATCGCCGGACCAGTCGGCGGACCTCATGACGCGGCGGACCTCCGCGCCGAACTGGTGGCCGCCAGCCCGGCAGCGCAGCGCGAAGACCCACAGGAGGACGTCGAACGCCGGGATGCCGTCGGGGCGGGCCTGACCCCAGTCGAGCAGCGTCGTGACGCGCGCCCCGTCGGCGGTGAGCATCACGTTGCCCGGCGTGAAGTCGCCATGGACCCAGCTGATCGGGACGGTGCGCCCGATGCTGGCCTCGCGTAGGCGGTCCTCCAGCCGGGCGAGCGCCACGAGCTGGGACGCCGGCACGATGCCGGACGGGTGCGACCGGCGCAGCGGGCGCAGCGACGGCTCGAGGAGCTGCTCGAAGAGCAGCTCGTCGACCACGACCTCGCGGCCCGTGCGCTCGTGGAGGTCGCCGATCGCCTTGAGCGAGCGCCGGGCGATCGCGAGCGCCGACGCCGACGCCCCGCCGAGCAGCCCCGCCGCATCGACGCCCCGACCGAGCGACTCGACGGCGTACGTGTGCTGCTCGTGCTCGTGGAGCTTGAAGCTCGGAAGGAAGCGCCGCCAGGTACCGAGCCGGTCGTCAGCGGCGAGCACACGCAGCACCGACTCCTGGCGGCGCAGGTCGGCGCAGGCCCGGTCGGTGCGCGGCACCTTGGCGACCGCGTATGGCTTGCCGTCGGTGCTGTGGAGGATCGCGACCGTGAGGTCGGATGCGCTCGGAAGGACCTCCAGTTCGCCGAGCTGTCGCCGGCCCCGGCCCGCCGAGCGGGTCAGGTCGGCGACGACCTCGCTCGGCAGTTGCGCCTTCAGCCGGCCGGTGCTCCGGCTCGAGCGCAGGCGGGTGACGACCTCCGGCAACGAGGCGTTGGCGGCGAGGCGGACGAGCGGGAGCGAGAGTCCGGTCAGCCAGGCGCGCATGCCGGGGAAGCGGTAGTCCGGCCGTAGCCAGAGGCGCCGCGCCGCCAACATCGCGACAGCGGCGACGCACTGGGTGACGAGCCACGCGACGCCGGCGCCGACGATGCCGACTCGCGGCAGCAGGATCCAGCTGATCGCCACGACCGAGATGCACATGCCGATGTTCAGCACGGCGACCGGGACCATGCGCCGCCGCGCCCGCAGCGCGCCGACGGCGGTGCCGTTGACGATGAAGGGCAGCGCGGAGAGCGCGAGCAGCCTGAGGGCGTTGGCACCGTCCGCCGAGTAGCTGTGGCCGAACAGCTTGAGGATGAACGGGGCGCCGGCGAGGAGGACGACCACCGCGGGCGTGATCAGCTTTGCGAGGTTCGCCATCACGCGCCGGCACTGCAGCTCCAGCTGGGACTGGTCGACGGCGGTCTCGACGACGAGTGACGAGCCCATGCTGATGCTCACCATGTACAACGAGTACGAGATCACCCACGCGAGCGAGAAGGCGGCGCTCTTCGTGGCCCCGACCTCGCGGATCACCATCACCGGCAGGAGCGACACCGCGACCAGCCAGAAGATCGAGCCGACGAAGTCGTAACGGGTGAACCGCGCGATCTGGCGCACGGACACTCCGCCGACGGGGGAACGCCGGTGGGCGAGCGGGATCGCCCGGCCGAAGATGTAGATGTTCGTCGGCAGGATGGTCACGATCGTCGCCAAGGTCCAGGCGACGAAGATCCCGGTCGTCGGGAAGATCGTGGCGAAGGGGATGACGATCGCCGCCTTGAGCAGCGAGAAGCCCGCGTTCTCGATCGGCACGATCGGGGCCCGGCGAAGGCCGGTGAGCGCACCGTCCTCCAGCACGAAGATCGCCCAGGCGACACTCGACAGCACCCACCACATCGGCAGCCACCGGTCGTTGCGGAGGTAGGCGAGGCTCGGGACGAGGTGGCCGACCAGGAGGAGGAAGACGATCGCGAGGCCGGCGCAGATCGCCGAGCTGAGCGCGTAGACGCACACGACCAGCCGGCGCACCGATCGGCCGGCGGGCGGGATGAAGCGGATGAGCGCGCTCGCGAGGTTCAGCTGGGCGACGCCGCCCATGAACATCAAGGTGGAGACGGCGACGGAGTTCCGGCCGACGACGGCCGGCGAGTAGAAGCGCGCCGCGAGCAGCCAGAAGAGCACGCCGATCGCGCCGGTGGCGAGCGAGCTGAGCACCAGCGCGAGGCCGTTGCGGAACAGCGGCTCACGCAGCTCGCGCGCGAACGACGTGACGCCCCGGTGGCGCAGGGGCGGATCCTGGACGATGGCGCTCATGTCCGCCACAGACCCCGGACGGCGCCGGCCGCGAGCCCGAGGAGGCGCCCCGGCGCGCCCCGCCGACCACCCTCTTGCACCGACACCAGCGCGAGCAGCTCGCGGGCGTCTGGGGTGAGCGCGGGCAGCCGGCACGCCGGGCAGCTGCCTGGCCGGTGGCCGAGCAGCCGGCCGACGGCATCGCCGAGGCCCGCCTGGTAGGAGCGCCTCAGGACGGAGGCACCGCTGCGGCGCATCACCTCGTCAGCGTTGGCTGGGGCCAGCCCGAGGCGCGCGAGCCGGAGCATCCCGACGTCGGCGCGGCCGTCGCCGACGGCCAGCTCGAGGCGGTGTCCAGGATCCCGGCGGACCCCGCCGGCACCGTCGAGCTGGTCGAGCAGGACGCAAAGCGCCTGGTCCTTGCTCACCCCGGTCGCCGCAAAGTCGGTCTGGTACTCGCCGGGGATCGCCGTGAGGCGATCGCCGGTCCCGGGCGTCTCGAGCAGGCCGGCGACGGTCTCGGCGTCGAGGCCACGCCGCGTGCGCCCCGCGCGGGTGCGCGAGACGCGGACGATCCTGGGGTAGTCCCCGTCGAGGGTGAGCTCGGGTTGGCCGCGGAGGGCGGCCCGCAACGCCTCGACCGCCGCCTCGTCGCCGCTCGCGACGAGCTCGGTGCTCTCCCCGCGGAGGTGGTCGTAGGCGACCGAGCCGTACTCGGCGACGCCGCCGGCCAGCCCGTAGGCCGCGCACCGCTCGATGACCTCGCCGAGGCTGCGCCCGGTGGCGAGGACGACGCGGTAGCCGTGGGCCCGAAGCGCCCGCAGCGCCATCGCCCCGGCGAGGGTCGTCGCCGAGAAGCCGAGCGTGCCGGTCTCGAGCACGCCGTCGAGGTCGAGCGCACAGGTCGGACCGTCCTCGACCGGCGCGAGGTCGCGGAGAAAGCGCTCGGCGACGTACTCCTGGAGCACGCGAGCGCCGGCGCGGCGCACCATCGCTGGGGCGGCGAGCTCGAGCCGCTCGGCATCCCACAGGTGGACCAGGCGCAGCAGCATCCATCGCTCGGCGTCGATGCTCCGGCCCGCCAGGGACTCGTAGGAGCTGCGGAGGCGGGCGGCGAACCTGGGGTCGCCCACAGCCACCGTCGCGCCGGCGAGGTCGAAGGCGGCGTCGTAGCTCGCCAGGTCGAAGTGGCTGAACGGACCCTCAGCGAAGTCGGTGCGCCGCGCGACCGGACCGGTCGGGCTGAGGAACCAGCCTCCGCGCGCGGTCGAGCCGTCGACGACCGTCGGGTGCTCGACGGCGAGGAGCCGCCGTACCACGGGATCGACGAGGGGGAGGCGCAGCGGGACGCCGAGCGGGCCGAGCGTCCGGGCCACGAGGTCCGCGGCGATCTCCCACGCCGGCTGGCGGCCGCTCAGGAGGGTGCTGCGGTCCTCTTCGACCCTGAGCGCCCGCTCCCGGCGCACCACGTGGGCAGCGAGGCGGTCGGCGGTGGCGGGCGCGGGGCGGGTGCCGTCGAGACGCCAGGCCTCGGGCAGGAAGCGGCGGTAGCAGATGCCGTTCTCCACGCCGAGGACGTCCGGGTACAGCTCGGGCGCCGACTCGGCGACGGCGAGCGCGTGCCGGCCGAGGTAGCCGAGGCCGACCCCCTCCGCGACGATCGTCTCGGTACGCACGGTGTCGCCGACTGCGTCGCTCGTCTCGACCCGGTAGCGGGCGGAGACATGGCCGCGCACCGGTCGGTGCGGCTCACCGAGCGATTCGACCCGGTGGACCACGCTGCCTTCGGGCAGCAGCCCGGCCAGGGTGCGCGCCACGCAGGCGGGCTGGAGGAGCCGCTCGACGTCCCACGCCGAGCGTGGCAGGAGGACCGAGGCGCCACAGTCCACGAGCGCGGGCAGCGACGCCTCCTCCGCGAACGTGGCGAGGAGGAGCACGACCGACTCCGACGGTATGCCGGCGTCCCGGCCGAGGTCCTTCACCACGCGGGCGATCGACTTGCCGGTCGCCGGCGGGTCGTCGAGGACCAGCACCATCCCGCCGGCTTCCGCCGTCGCGCCGAGAAGGGCACGGTTGCGGCGTCGAAGCGGCCAGCCCGGGCGCACGGTCATCGTCGTCACCGAGGCGTAGCCGAGTCGCTCGAGGGCAGCTGAGCAAAGTGGCGCCAGGTAGCCACCCGATGTCCGCAGTCCGACGACCGAGATCGGCCGGGATCGCTCGGGCCAACGACTCGCGAAGGTCGTCACCATCGCGACGACGTCGGCCGGGCGCTGGTCGAAGCTGCGGAAGCACGAGGGCAGCCGGACAACCTCGCCCGCCAGCGCCGGCGCCAGCTCGCCGAGGCGCGAGACCAGCTCGCGACCCTGCCGTTGCAGCCTGGCCATCTCCTGCTGGCCCGGGGGGTCGCCGAGCAGCGCGTGGGCGAGCCCGACGAGGAAGTCGGTCGTGGCGTCGGCCTCCCGGGCGAGCGCGCGCCCGAGGCGGCGCCAGGATCCCAGGCGGACGAGCGCTGCGTCGACGGCGCGCAGCGCCCGGCCGAGCGTGCGGGGGACGAGGCCGGGCCGGCCCCCAAGATGCCCGGCGGCACGCCGCAGGGTGAGTCGCCGCTGGCCGCCGAGACGGTCCTCCACGATCTGCTGCGCACCAGCAGCGAGGAGGAAGGCGTCGAGGAGGTCGCCGGCGCTCAGGGCGCCGTGGAGGAGCCTCACGAGCGTCCCGAGATCGTTCAACAGGTCCGCGAGGGCGATCGGCCGCGCAGGCCCCGCCACGACGGCGCGAAGCGCCGGGTCGG
>Ga0307372_10007707_pt1 | contig 15343 bp, 14 predicted proteins | sample OX1MG_FD_202533 | JGI IMG/M metagenome (GOLD analysis project Ga0307372, IMG submission 202533) | Soil microbial communities from Risofladan, Vaasa, Finland - OX-1 | ecosystem: Environmental > Terrestrial > Soil > Coastal area > Acid sulfate soil | place: Finland: Risofladan, Vaasa | collected... | reverse complement strand
TTATGCAGGAGAAGCAGATGGCGGGGGCGGCGGGCTGAGGGATCGGGGACGTTCCACTTGCGATGCAGCCGGCTTGTGGTTTCCCACCCTTGCGCGCCGGAAAAAAGGCGCAAGGATGGGGTACGGAGATTGGGAGTGTGCTGGAGTCTTAGCGTCCTGCGATCAGCATGAGCGAGTCGGGCTGGACAAGGCACGCATTCGATTTTTCGAGAGTCCAACTCGAGCCGTCAGCATAGGTGATGGATAGCAACTGCAGCGACTTGACCGCGGTGAATGCGGGCAGATCGATATCGGCGGAGACGGAGCCGTCCTGGTCCGGAGTAAAGGTGACTTGCAGTGTCCGGCGGATGTCGGAAGGCTGGTCGCCGGTCAGGTTCAGGTTCTGCATGCGGCTGCGCGCCGAGAGCCCGCGCGCGGTCACGGTGGCGGAAGCCACCAGCTTGTCCTTCGCAAATCCTTTCAAGATGAGGTGAATGTGTTGCGCGGGCCTGGGCATGGCTTCCGGCTGGTCCTGGGGCGAGGTGCGTTTGGTTCTCACCATCTGGGTGAGACCGCGCTGCCTGGCCTGCATGGAGACGGGGCATGCGTCGACCGGCTTAACGACTACGGTGGTCGTATTCCGCTGGCCGTCTGGGCCGATCCTTGTCACTGTGACGGGGATGCCGTCTTGCGGCGCCTGGACTGGTGCCTGCGCGGAAGCAGCAGCGGAGAGAACAAGCGCGGCGGAAAAGAGCGCGGCGGCGGTTCGCATCATGGCGAGCTCCCTTGTGCCGGCGGACTTACCCGGACAAAAACACGATACTCGCGGATATTGCAGGATGCAATCGGGCTGGGGAGTTCTGCTTTGACCGGCCGAAAAGGTGAACGGACCTGCTGTGTTACCGTTGCTTATAGCCCGTCCGCGCGCCTGCTCTGGCTGGTCCCGGTCGAAATGCCGAACCCCGCGCCAAACGGCAGGCCGGCGGGACGCGTCCAAAGCAGCATGCGCCCGGCGCCGGATTTCGGTTCGTGGCGCGCTGGGCAAACGACCGCATGTCTCAACCGCCGGAATTGTCGTCCCTATCAAACAACCCGGCTACGCGGCCGCACGAAGCCGGCACAACGCCGCCGGCGCCCCAGATTCCGCAGCGCATTCCCCGGTGGCTGGAGAGAGCGGAGCTTTTTCTCCGGGTCCTCCTGCGACTGTATATTGGCCTGGCGGTCTGCTATGCGCCGTGGTCACGGGTTTTCTGGGACGACAATCCGCTGTTTTTGCGTTTTCCCACGCTGGGCGAGATTGCGGTCCACGGGCCGGTGCGAGGCATCATATCGGGTTTGGGGGTCCTGAACCTCTGGTTCGCGTTTCGCGACGCGATCCGGCATCGGAACGGGTGAACATGGAAAAAGAATGGGAACAGGGATCAGGGAACAGGGAACAAGAACTGCCCGCCGGTGAGGCCAGGTTGCCCGCCAATGGAGCGCCGCCGACACCACTTCAGAGTGCGCCGCTGGCGTACGCCAATCCGGCATTTTTGAACAGCCCCGACGGGCGTCTGATTCGCATCCTGGCGGAGTATGCGGAACCGCTGGCGCGTTTCCGCCGCGAGCAGATTCAGGACACGGTGGTGTTTTTCGGCTCGGCGCGGTTCCGCGGCCGGGAGGAGGCCGACCACGCGCTGGAGTTGCTGGAGAACACCGGCGCCACGCGTCTTGCCCCCAGCGAGGAGCAGCCGGCCAGCATTCCTGCGATTCGCGAAGGCACGGCGACCGAATTGCAGCGCAAGCGGGCAGTGGCCGCGGTGGAAATGGCCCGCTACTACGAGGACGCGCGCCGCGTGGCCTACCTGCTTACGCAATGGGCCAGGACCATTCCTTCGAAGCGGCATCGTTTTGTGGTCACTTCGGGGGGAGGGCCGGGGATTATGGAAGCCGCCAACCGCGGCGCCCACGAGGCCGGCGGCAAGACCATTGGGCTGAACATCAGCCTTCCGTTCGAGCAAGTGCCGAATCCCTACATCACGCCCGCGCTCAATTTCCAGTTCCACTACTTTTTCATGCGCAAGCTCTGGTTTGCATATCTCTCCAAGGCGCTGATTGTGTTTCCGGGCGGGTTTGGGACGCTGGACGAGATGTTCGAGATCATGACCCTCTCACAGACGCACAAGCTGGCGAAGAAGGTCACGATACTCATCTACGGCTCCGATTACTGGAAGAAGGTTTTTCATCCCGAGGCGCTGGTGGATGCGGGCGCGATCTCGCCGCGCGACCTGGACCTGCTGCAATATGCGGATACGCCGGAGCAGGCGTTTGAACTGCTGAAGCAGGGGCTGACGGAGAATCACCTGATCCCGGAGGCGCAGGCGCGGCAGCATGAGCCGAATCATGAGCCGAACCATGAGCCGGAACTGCTGGCAGGGACCAGCATCGATGAGTTCCTGCCGAGCGAGATCACGCGCACGCGGAAATAAGTTGTGCAGTGGGTTAACCGCAACAGGGTGGAACGTGGAGTCTCGCCGGCTTGGCGATTGAGCTGCAGCTCACCCGAGATAACTGTCTCCTCATTCGGTCCGTAACCGGAATGGTTCCCTCCGCGCAGTGTGAATTCCGATTTGTCTCCCATTAACGCCGCGTTGATGCGCCCCCGCGATACTGGAGGAGAGGCAAGACCCCGGGAAACGGGAATGAGGAGCGGATATGCCCAACTCGGCCGTCTCGTACCTGTGGCGCGATGGCGCTGCGCCGAAAGGGTTTCGCACCGGCGTCTCGTTGCACAGCCACACCAATCAGTCGCGGGAGACTCTGGATTTTCTGGCTAACTTCGGCAACCAGTTTCCCATGGTGCGGCCGCTGGTGAACCGGCTGGAGAGCCGGGCGCAATCGATTCACGGCATCAGCGTGAACTGGGCGGCCGCCTACTGGACTCCGCCGATGACGCCGCGGCTGGCCTTCGATCTCGAGAGCAGGCAGATTGAGGCGCTCGATCTCGGCTCCATGGTTTCGATCACCGACCACGACAACATCCACGCTCCCATGCTGCTGCGCACTGTGCCCAGCGCGCGGCGTATTCCGGTTTCAGTGGAGTGGAGCGCGCCCTACGGCGGGGTGCAGGATTTTCATCTGGGCATCCACAACCTGCCCAGCACTCGCGCCAGGAAATGGATGCAGACCCTGGCAGATTACACCGCTCGACCCAGCGACGCCAGTCTCACCGAGATATTGGCGGCGCTCAACGACGAACCCAACGTGCTGGTGATCTTCAACCATCCGCTGTGGGACCTGTTTCTGGTCGGCAGGGAACGGCACGAGTTCCTGGTGAACGAGTTTTTGCTGAAGAATGGCAACTTCATCCATGCGCTGGAGCTGAACGGGCTGCGCAACTGGGATGAGAACCGGCGGGTGCGGCGCCTGGCGGAGAAGTGGAACATGCTGCTCATCTCCGGCGGCGACCGCCATGGCGTGGAACCCAACGCCACCATCAATCTCACGAACGCCGCCAGCTTCACGGAGTTCGTGGACGAAATCCGGCGGGAGAAGCAGAGCAACATGCTGTTTCTGCCGCAATACGCGCAGCCGTGGAAGCACCGCATTCTTAAATCCACCATCGATTCGGTGCGCACCTACCCGGATTTCCCCGTGGGCTCGCGCACCTGGGACGAGCGCGTGTTCCACCCGGACGGGAACGGCATCCTGCGTCCGCTATGCGAGATCTGGCCCAAGGGCGCGCCGCCGGCTTCGATGCGCTTCATCATCGGCGCTGTCCTGCTTCTAGGCAGCTCGCCGGTTTCCGGCGGGCTGCGCATGGCGTGGAGCGAGTCGCACCAGCTTCGGCTGGCTCTGGGCGAGCAGGAGGCGTGAAGCCAGCGGGTCAGCAATTCAGGTTAGTTCGGGCGAGCATTCATGCAGTGCGAAACGTGCCGATGAAGGCTTCGCAAGCGTAATCGCCGAGATCCGTGCCGATTCAGAGAAGCATGTAAACGTGCGCTGCGCCGCACGCGCCTATGCCGGAACGGCATAGCTGGGACACCGTGTCGAGGGCGTCCATCGCGCGCGCGATACGCTGGTGCCCTCCACAGTGCGTGCTTGACATCCTCAGCCGCAGGCGCGATGCTTCGCACATCCGCGCTTCATTCCTGGAGGCCATCATGTTCCGGAGAATTCTGCTCTTCAAGTCTTTTGCGCCGCGCATAAGTTGCGCGCTGCTCGCACTGCGCCTCTTCACCGCGCTGCCACTCTTCCTCAAGCACGGGACGGAGAAGCTCTTCCGCTTCTCCCACATGGCCGCGCACTTTCCTGATCCGCTGCACATCGGCGCGGTCCCCAGCCTTCTGTTCGCGACGCTTTCAGACGGCGTTTGCACAGTGCTGTTGATGCTGGGCCTGGCCACGCGCTGGGCGGCAGCCATCATCTTCATCAACGTCTTCGTGGCGCTGGCGTTCGTGCATCATTTTCAGGTATTCGGTCCGCAGGGCGATCACGGCGAATTGATGCTGCTCTACCTCGGCGCCACGTTCGCGCTGTTCTTCGCCGGGGCGGGGAAGTATAGCGTGGATGCCGCGATCGACAAGGCAGCGGAATAAGGGAAACAGCGTGCTTCGAGCCGCGACCCTCGATTCATGAATCAAGGCTTGATCGTCGCCACTCGTCCCTTGGTCGGGAACTTTTCAAATTGGAGACCGTCGTGCCCCGGAACCACGCGATCCGGCGAGCCGGCGAGCTCAACCATCCGCGCCTGCTGCGCGATATTGGCCGCGTGATCCGCCTTGCTGAAAGTGGCGCTGGCCAAGTGCTTCTCGAGGTTCAAGTAGAAGTACACGTTGTCCGACGCCAGCACATAAGTTGGCGCGCCCTTCACCCGCAGGTACTGGGAGTCGTAAGTATGGCGCGAGCCGATGAACGCGCGAATGCCGGGGAAGATTTCCACGTTGTCGCCGTCGATGAGGTGCAGGCGCCCTTCGGTATTGACCCGCAGCAGTTCCTCCACATCCGCCGGATCGATGCCGCCGTGGTTGCCGCCCGGCTGCCACGCGTCCATGGTGTAGTAGCGGTACTCGCCCTTCTGGATCCACACTTGCGCTTTGGGAAAAAGGTCGAGGCCGCCCATGTGGTCCCAGTGCGCATGGCTGATCACGATGTCGGTCACCTGATCCGGTGTCACGCCCGCCTCGCGCACCGCCTGGTCCGGTGTCACGTAATCCACCATGGGGAAGTACTTCGTGAAAGTCTGTCGGTGAAAGCCGCTGTCGAAGAGGATGGTATGGCCGCCGCCGCGGATCAGCCACACCACCATTGCGATGTCCACTTTCTGGTGCGGGCCGCCGATGACCAGCCCGGAAAGATCGACGCCCGGCGAGGTGCCGTAACGGATGGCCTGAATGGAGTATTCAGGGGTCTGCGCATTCCCGAGTGCCACGCATGCAGTGGAGAGTGCGGCGCATAGAAATCCCTTCGTGAACATGAGCTGGACTGTAAGCGCTCGGCCCCTGCCCGATCAATCGAAAACTGCGTTCACGCCTTGGCCGCCAAGTCGCCGATTGCCCCCACCAGCTTGTCCAGGTCCTCGATTCGCGTGTACACGTGCGGAGTCACCCGCACGCAGCTTATGTTCTCCCACACAATACCCACCGTGTGGATTTTGTATTGGCTGAACAGCGCGCCGGAGAACGCCCCCGGCGTCATGCCGTCGATGCTGACGCCGCAAATGGCGCAGGAGTAGTTGAGATCGAGCGAGGTGCTCAGCTTTACTTTCGGGATCGACTGCACCTGCTTGGCCCAGTAGTTTTTCAGGTAGCCGATGCGCTCCTGCTTGCGCCGCGAGCCAATGGCCTCGTGGAAATTGATGGCTTCGCCGATGCCCTGTTCGATGGGGAAGCTCCGCGTTCCCAGGTCCTCGAACTTGCGGATGTCAGGGGAGTGCGGATTGGAGGCGCAGGTCAGCGGCCAAAGCTTCTCGATCTTGTCCTCCCGCACCCACATCATGCCGGTACCGATGGGCGCGGAAAGGAACTTGTGCAAACTGGTGCCGAAGTAGTCGCAGTGCAGGTCCGGCACCTTGAAATCGAGCAGCCCGAAGGAATGCGCGCCATCGGCCAGCACTTCGATCCCATGCGCGTGCGCCATATCGGAGATTTTCTGCACCGGCATTATCTGGCCCACCCAGTTGATCATGTGGGTGACGTGGATGAGCCGCGTCCTGGGAGTGATGGCTTCCTCGTATGCGCGGACAATTGCGGCATCGTCCTCGATGGGGAAATCGAAGCTGATCTGCTTGTACACGATGCCATCACGCTCGGCGCGCTGGCGATAGGCCTCGATCATGTGGGGATAATCCTGCTTGCAGCCGATCACCTCGTCGCCCGCCTTGAGTGGCAGTCCGTAAATGATGGTATTCAGCGCCTCGGTGGAGTTGCGGTCGATTGCGATCTCTCCCGGTTTGGCTCCGGCCAGGTGGGCCAGGCGCTCGCGCAGGGGCTCGCGCCCCTGATCCAGGATCTGCCACATGTAGTACGACGGCCCCTCGTTGGAGAGCTCGTTATAGCGCTCCACCGCCTCCTGCACCACGATGGGCGAGGGCGATACGCCGCCGTTGTTCAGGTTGATTATCTCCGGACTGACCGAATAGCCGCGCTGGATCACGCTCCAGAAGTCTTCGTCCTGGGCCGCCTCCGCGGGGTCGAGGCGGTCAATGGAATGTGCGGCTGCGGCAAACTCCTCCGCGTGGAGCTGGTGGAAGAGGCTATTGATGGAGAAGGCTCCCGCGAGTGCGGCGCCCGATCGCATGAAGTTTCGGCGGCTGGCGGAGATCATAGAGAGATACTTTAGGCCGCCTGCATACGGCGGGCAAGCGCAAATTCACGAGGTGCGGCGGCCGGTATGCAGATCCAGCGCAAACGGCGCATCCTTGTCAGTGATCATGTTCCAGCCCAATCCGCGGAGGGCCCAGCCGTCAGTTGCGGTGACGGTTACGCCTTCATCCGACAGCTTCTCCGATTCCCAAAGTTGGCCATCGCGCCCCCAGGCCACGATGGTGCGATGGCCCACGAACAACAGCATCTCCGCGTCGGCGGCCTCGCGCACCTCAAGCACCGGCCGCAGGGTGAGAAACGTGAACCGCTCCGGCGCGGTGGTGTCGATGACGTAGGCATACCCGCCGGCAACGCAACAAATCGCGCGGGGATCGGGTGCGGCCCACACCCCGCTCACTGCCGCGGGATCGCGGAAGCCCAGAGCACACGTGGCCAGGAACGGCTGCGCTCCATGAGGCCGCACCAGGACTTCGAGCGCGCCCCGTTCCACCTCCTCCACCTCGAGCGGATACACAAAATGCCGCGACGGCAGGATCAAGGGCCGCGTGGGCAGGATCTGGGCCTCCCACGCATGCTCGAAGGTCAGATGGATGGCAGGACCGCTCATGGCTCCGCCTTGTAGCGCAGGATCCACTGCTCCTGGATTGGGGTGTCCGGCACAATGGCGCCGCGCGCCCGCTCAATTGCTTCCAAGGCGCGCCGCGGCTCCCACCCGAGATGCGCCAGCGCGCATGCGGCGGTGATGGTGGCCCGGCCGATACACCCGCGGCAATGCACGCCAACGCGCTGGCCGCGCTGGAGCCGTTGGGCGAGGTCAGAGACGAACCGCCGGAAGGCTGCCTCATCCTCGGGGACCTGTGTGTCCGGGATCGGAAAGGACAGGAATTGGATTCCCGCCGCACGTGCCAGCGGCTCCTCCTGCGCCAATCCGAGCATTCTGGCTTCAGGCGGTTCGAGTAGCGAAACCAGGGTGTCGATGCCGCCGTCGCGGATGCGGCAGAGCTCATCCTGCAGCCAATCGTCGCCGTGCGGGCGCATCACGATGGCCAGATGCGGCGCGCCTTCGCCCTCGATCCAGAGGATCTCGCTCACGCGCTCACGCTCCCACAAACCGGAGCACGCGCTGGCACACGTTGGGAATCCCCACACCCAGCGCCGCGCCGTCCTCGATGAGCGGAATCAGTTTGTCAAACTCCGGCCCGGAATGCGATCCCGTAATCGCAATCCTTGCGGGATGAAATAGCTCCGGACCTTTTGCTCCCGTCGCCGCCTTGATCTCGTTCAGCCACGCTTTGAAGATCTCAGGGGTCACTGTCCCCGTGTGCATTTTCACGCGGTTCGCCAGTTGCGCCAGCACCAGCCGCGCGGAATCCTGCTTCAGCACCGCCTCGTTCTCCGCATCGGCGCGCGCATCCAGCGGTTCCACGCCAAGCACCGGCCTAGCCGCCACGGGCAACTGGTCCAGGCGATCGATTTTGGGTACCAGCAGCGCCAGCAATCGCTCGAACCATCCCCGCAGCGCCGCCGGAATATCATCGGCATCGGTCGCTGCCGTACCAGTGCCGCCAGCCGCCAGGCCTGCTCCCGCGGCAATGGCCGCGCTCTCGGCCAACGCGCCCATCTCGCCAAACCCCGACTCGCGGAATCCCGTTCCATCCACGGTCGTGCCCATCACCTCGGCAGGCAGGACCGGGATCAGCGGCTCCGCAATCGGCGCCGGGGAAGCAGCACTTCCGAAGCGCCGCGCAAAGTACGGCCACGCCAGCTTCACCAGCCGCTCCATCGGCGCCTGCTTCAGGTAATGGCGATTGAGCCAGTTCAGCTTGGCGAAGTCAAACACCGCTGGGGACGGCGTCACCCGTTCCAGGCTGAATGCGCGCGTTAATTCCTCCAGCGTGAATGTCTCGGTCTTGCCGTCCTCCGCGCCCCAGCCAAGCAATGCAAGATAGTTCACCAGCGCCTCAGGCAGGTAACCCATCTCGCGAAACGCTGCGATGGAGGTGGCCCCGTGCCGTTTCGACAGGCGCTCGCGGTCCGGGCCCAGAATCGTGGAAAGATGCGCGAACTCCGGCGTCTCCCACCCGAACGCCTCGTAGATGGCCACCTGCTTGGGGGTGTTCGACAAATGATCGTCGCCGCGGATCACGTGCGTAATCTCCATCAGCGCATCGTCGATGGTCACCACGTAGTTGTACACCGGCACGCCTTCGCTCATGCCGCTGATGCCGCCATGCGCCGACCGTACCAGCACCGGATCGCTTACCGCATCCGGCTCAAATTTCACTTCCCCGTGCACCAGGTCATGAAACGTGAGCGGATGATCCTCGATTTTCAGCCGCACCGCGAACGGCTTGCCGGCGGCCAGGTTCTCTTCCACTTCCTCTTTGCTGAGGTAGCGGCACTTGCCGGTGTACGCCTGCGGACGGTGCTCTGCCGCCGCGGCCTTGCGTTCCGCCTCCAGCTCCTCCGGGGTGCAGAAGCACGGATACGCCTTGCCCTCATTCAGCAGCCGCTCCGTATGCCTGGCGTAGATTTTCAGCCGCTCCGACTGCCGATAGGGCCCATGCTTGCCGTGTTCGTCGCTCCAGATATCGCCGGCCTTCGCGCTTCCGCCGGGGCCCTCGTCCCAGTCCAGCCCCAGCCAGCGCAGGTCCTCAATCAAGCTTCGCTCATACTGCGCTTCCGATCGCTCCCGGTCCGTGTCCTCGATGCGCAGGATGAATGCGCCGCCATGCCGGCGTGCGAACAGCCAGTTGTACAGGGCGGTGCGCGCATTGCCCACGTGCAGCAGCCCGGTGGGGGAAGGCGCAAAGCGGACGCGAACTGCCTCGGCGCTCATATCACTTCCGATGATAGAAGGCATACGGCGTTTGTCGCGGGCGCGATAGAATCGTGCCCATCGAGGTCATATTCATGCGACGCCTTCTCCTCGGCTTCACGCTTGTTCTCTCGCTGGGGGCTGCAAGCCCCGCCCAACCTCCATCGATTTCGCAAAAAACTGCCTCCATGGTCCACAAGGACGGCTTCTTTCCCCTCGACTGGGACTCCAAGGCCGGCAAGCTCTACCTGGAGATCCCGCGCCTCGACCAGGATTTCCTCCTCCTCGACCAGCTTCCCTATGGTATCGGCTCCAACGACATCGGCCTCGATCGCGGCCAGCTCGGCCGGGGCCACGTGGTCCACTTCTCGCGGGTCGGCGGCAAGGTCCTGCTCATCGAGCCTAATCTGGAATTTCGCTCCTCGGCGGCCGATGCTGACGAGCGCCTCGCCGTGACCGAATCCTTTCCAGAATCCGTCCTCTGGGGCTTCCCCATTGAAGCTGAGGAGAACGGCCGCATCCTGGTCGATGCTACCGGGTTCTTCCTGCGCGATGCGCACCACGTGGGCGAAACCCTCCAGGCTACCGGCCAGGGCGCATACAAAATCGATCCCTCTCGCAGCGCCATCGCCCTGGACAACACCAAGGCGTTCCCCAAGAACACGGAAGTCGAGGCCATGCTCACCTTCGTTTCCGAGGGCACGCCTCACGGCCGCTTCGTGGCCGAGGTCACTCCCGATCCTCACGCCATCACCGTGCGCGAGCACACCTCGTTCGTCGAGCTGCCCGGCCCCGGCTATACGCCGCGCCGCTACGATCCCCGCTCCGGCTACTTCGCCGTAAGCTACCGCGACTACTCCGCGCCCCTCGGCGAGCCGCTCGATCAGCGCTTCATTGCGCGTCATCGCCTCATCAAGAAAGATCCGAGCGCAGCCATCAGCGAGCCCGTCCAGCCGCTTATCTACTACGTGGACCGCGGAGCTCCCGAGCCCATTCGCTCGGCGCTCGTCGAAGGGGCATCGTGGTGGGCAAAGGCCTTCGAGGCCGCCGGATTCAAAAATGCCTTCATCGTCAAAGTCCTTCCCGAAGGCGCCGACCCCATGGATATTCGCTACAACATGATCCAGTGGGTGCATCGCTACACTCGCGGCTGGAGCTACGGTGATTCCGTCGTCGATCCCCGCACCGGCGAGATCATCAAGGGCCAGGTTACGCTGGGCTCCGGCCGCGCCCGCCAGGACTACCTGATCGCCGAAGCCCTGCTGGCCCCATACGTGGAAGGCAAGCCCATCCCGAAAGACATGCTGGAGATGGTGCTTGCGCGCACCCGGCAACTGGCCGCGCACGAGGTCGGCCACACCCTTGGCCTGATGCACAACTTCGCAGCATCCACGGTTGCGCCCGGCACGTCGGTGATGGATTATCCGCATCCCTGGATCACGCTCGATGCCGAAGGCAAACCTGATCTTTCCCATGCTTACACTATTGGCGTGGGGGCCTGGGACATCGCTGCCATCCGGTACGGCTACACCCAATTCGCGCCTGGAATGGACGAACCAGCGGCCCTCCAGAAGCTCCTCGGAGACAACGAAACCGCCGGTCTCCGCTATCTGAGCGACGCGGATGCGCGCCCGCTGGGAAGCGCCAGCCCCTACGCGCACCTGTGGGACAACGGCAGCTTTGCGCCCGCCGAACTCGCGCGCATTCTCGAGGTCCGCAAGGCGGCGCTCGCTCGTTTCGGCCCGGACGCCATCCGCGACGGCACGCCCATGGCGCAGCTTGAGGACACGCTCGTTCCGCTCTACCTGCTGCACCGTTACCAGACGGAAGCCGCGGCCAAGTGGATCGGTGGCCTCAATTATCGCTACGCTGTGCGCGGCGACGGCGGCTTGGTCACCGAGCCGCTTCCGGCGGCGCAGCAGCGCGAGGCCCTCAAAGCCGTGCTGGCAACGCTCTCGCCGGCCACGCTTACGCTGCCCGAATCGCTGCTCAAAATCCTGCCGCCGCGCCCGCCCGACTTTCCGCGCACCGGCGAGTCCTTTGGCGGCCACACCGGCCTCACATTCGATCCCGAGGGCCCGGTTGAAGCTGCGGCCGAACTCACAGCCTCGCTGCTCTTCGAACCCAGCCGCGCCTCACGCCTGGTGGAAGATCACGCGCGCGACCCGCAGCAGCCCGGCCTGAAAGAAGTTCTCGATGCCGTGCTCGCCGCAACTTGGCGTTCGCCCAGCCTCAAAGGCCTTGAAGAAGAAACCCAGTTTACCGTCGACAATGTGATTCTGAATCACCTGCTCCAGCTCGCGGCTGGCGGAGGGGGCGCCGGGCAGTCCTCCGGTGCTGCGCTCCCCGCTGGAGTCTCGCTCAACGTGGGCCGCAGCGGCGCATCCTCGGGCGAGGCGCGCGCCATCGCTTTCGTCGAGGTCGACAAGCTGGAAAAATGGCTCAAGACCAGCCCGGCCGCGGGCGAGTCGCCCCAGTCCGCAGCTCACCGCGCCGCAGCCATTTCGGAGATTGAGCAATTCCGCAAAGCGCCCAACATGTTCGCCCCGCCGGCGGAGGTTCCAGTACCGCCGGGGCAGCCGATCGGGGAGGACATTGACTTTTGAACTAACTTGCAACGCCAATGACCTGTGAAGGACCTGCCATGATCTGCACGTCCACTATTCCGGCCCCGCGGTTCCGCCGTCTTCGAACGGGAGGTTCTGACCCGACCCCCAATTCCATCAGGTAAAGAGTGCTATCCTTACGTAAGGAGGCGTGGTAAAGATGCCGTTCAGCACTCTCAGCAGCAAAGGGCAAATTACTGTGCCCGTTGAAGTTCGCCATCGCCTTGGCCTCAAGCAGGGGGATCGGGTCGAGTTCGCCTTCGAGGACGACAAGACCGTCCTCCGCCCGGTTCGCCCCGCGGAAGACCCGATCGCAAAATACATCGGAGCGTTTCCGGCATTCTCCTCCAAGGAGGAGATCATCCGGTTTCACCGTGACCTCCGGGGACATGACGAACTGGACGAGGAGCTCTTTTGAGGACCGCAATTGACGCCAATATCTTTTCGGCCATCTGGTCCAATGAGCCTTCCGCCCCCCAGCTTGCTGAGTCTCTGGCAGCGGCAAGAGCCAACGGCGCACTCGTGATCTCCGGACCTGTCTTCGCCGAGATCCACGGTTATCCGCGCATCACTCCCGACATGATTTGGGAATTCCTTCAGCAAGCGTCGATCTCGATTGATTTCCGCCTTTCCGAGAACGTCTGGCGCGAGACAGGGATCCGCTTCGCCCGCTATGCCGCCCGGCGGCGCAAATCAGGCGGCGCCGGACCGCGCGGGCTTCTTTCCGATTTCATCATCGGCGCGCACGCTCTTATTCAGGCTGATTGCCTCCTTACTCTGGACAGGAACATATTCCTCCGCGATTTTCCCGACTTGCGCCTGATCTGAGCCGATGAATCCTCTCACCTGAAGTGTTCCCATCCCCGCGCCTCCAGCGCCCGCACACTCCCGTCCGCGCTCTTCAGCGTGACCTGCGGCCGCCTCGCCCGCCGCCGCAGCATCCGCCCAATCCGCGTGACCCGCACACCTGCGATCATCCGAGGAATCCGCCGCCCCGCAGCCACTGTAAACAGCAACTCGTAATCCTCGCCGCCGTGAAGCGCCTGTTCCAATGTGGCCCCTGGCGCGATTGGCAACGCCGCCTCGTCCACCTCCGCCGTCAGCTCCGACTCCTGGCAAACATGCGCGAGATCCGTCGAGAGTCCATCGCTAAGGTCGATGGCCGCCGTTGCCGCGCCCCGGAGCCGTAATCCCTGCTCCACCCGAGGCTGCGGATACAGGTGCGCCCGCAAAGCCGCCGCCAAGTCCCGACCGCCCAGCCGCGCCTTCTCTGAGTCAACTGCGAATTGTGAACTGACGCCAGCCGCCAGCCGTTCCAGCCCCGCCGCCGCCCCGCCCAGCTCGCCGGTGACGCAGATCGCATCGCCCGCCCTCGCTCCGCTCCGCCGCATTGCCTTGCCCCGCGGAACCGCGCCAGTAAGCACAATATCCGCCAGCACCACCGGCGACTCCGCCAGGTCCCCGCCCGCCAGCGGCACATCGTACTCCGCTGCCAGTTTCATCAATCCGCCGAAGAACCTCTTCACCCAGGCATCCCGGCTTCCACTGGCCATCTCTCTCCGCAACCCGAGGGAAACAAACGCCGCCACTGGCCGCGCACCCATGGCCGCAAGGTCGCTCAACCCCCGTGCCAGCGTCCGATGCCCGACAACCTCCGGCTCATGCCAATCCATCCGGAAGTGCCGTCCCTCAATGCTCAGGTCCGTCGTGACTGCAATCTCCTCGCCGGGCCGCACCCGGAGCAGCGCGCAATCATCTCCGATCCCCAGAACCACACCAGCGCCAACTTTGGGCCCGGCCCCACCTTTCCTCGCGCGCGCTCGAATCCACTGGATCAGCCCCAGCTCGCCGGTTACGGTCTTTGGTTCCCCCCCGCGCCTCGTCATGTTCTCCAGCATAAGGCGGCAGCCGACCTGCTCCCGGCATCGAGGCTTCCATCGTGGGTCTTTGCCGTCCGTTCGCCGGAACCGGATTTTGCACGAAAGTTACTCATTTTGGTCATTGACCCCGCTCAGGCCGGGTTGATAGCCTGAGTCCACGATCGCGTACATGGCGCCACGTGGCGCATGGTTTCATTTATGGGTCATTGGATCCCTCGACCAGCTGTTTGTCGTACTCCGTAACGGCGAATTTGCGGCACAGGCTCGGCGTAGTTTCTGAGCCCTGAAGTGAGTCAAGAGTTGATGCGCAAGCGCTATTACATTCTTTTTGTCGCAAGAGATGAGGACGGACGGATTCGCAAGATTCCGCTCCCCCTGCACTACGCCTACGCGTTCGTGGCCGCCGCCATCATCGGCGCCTTCACCATTGCGGGCATGGCCGGTTCTTACACGCGCATGCTCCTGAAGACCGAAAGCTTTAACCAGATCCGCGCCGAGCGGGAAAACCTCCGCAAGAACTACCAGGAAATGGCCAGGATCGCTCACGATCGTGACGTCCAGGTAGCTTCGCTGGGAGCGCTGGCCAATGAGGTTACCGCGCTATACGGCCTGCGCCAGAGCCGCTTGTCCGCGCATCCCGGTCCGGCCAAGTCCGTCGCCGGAGCCAGTGTGGCGCCCGCCGCCGATTCGGTGAGCCCGCAATACGTGAAGGCCACTATCGACGAATTCGCCACCCTGCGCAACCAGGCCATGTCCGGCCGAGTTACCCTGGCTCTGGAAAGCGGCCTCTCGTCCTCCTTTATTGGCGACTGGACCGTCCTGGCGGATGCTCCGTCGCTCTGGCCCGTGGATGGCCGGGTCGGCTCCGGTTTCGGCGACCGTCAGGATCCGATCAACGGCGAAGGCGCCTTCCATCCCGGCATCGATATCGATGCACCCTGGGGCACGCCCGTCCGTGCCGCCGGTGACGGCGTGGTCGTCGCTATGAATCACGGCGCCGGCTACGGCCACGAAATCACCATCGACCATCGCCACGACGTCACTACCATTTACGGCCACCTCTCCTCCATTGCCATCGTTCCCGGCGAGCACGTCACGCGGGGTCAGGTCATCGGCTACGTTGGCCAGACTGGCCGGGCCACCGGCCCGCACCTCCATTACGAGGTCCGAGTCCACAACGTCCCCGTCAATCCCCACACGTACCTGCGCGAGACTTACCAGCAGATCATCGCCCAAGTGGACGGCGGTTCCTCCGGC